>Ga0207711_10004623_pt1 | contig 11700 bp, 12 predicted proteins | sample KBSS34metaG_FD_184401 | JGI IMG/M metagenome (GOLD analysis project Ga0207711, IMG submission 184401) | Switchgrass rhizosphere microbial communities from Kellogg Biological Station, Michigan, USA - KBS S3-4 metaG (SPAdes) (version 2) | ecosystem: Host-associated > Plants > Roots > Rhizosphere...
CAAGCTTCCACGGAACACGCAACGCCTGAGCGGCACAATCCCCCCGTCGAGCCGGCCCGCTTCCGCTTCGTGCGACAATGGCCCGCCCCATCAGGCAGCCCGTGCATGTTGGAAAAGAAAACGCTGTCCCTGCTGCACGATGCGCTCGAAACGATGGAGCGAGGCTACGCCCGCCTGCCGGCTCATTCCCCGAGTTGCGCTGATGACGCTGAAATTGCCCGCGTCCTGAACGACGTCGCGCTCCGCTTGCGCGACGATTATCCGTTCTTCCATCCCCTCTACGCGGGGCACATGCAACAGCCGCCGCATCCGGTCGCGCGTCTCGCATACGCGCTCGCGCTCTGGATCAATCCGAACAACCATTCGGCAGCGGGCGGTCGGGTCGGCATCGAAATGGAACGCGAAGCGGTGGCCGGCATCGCGCGGATGATCGGATGGAACCGATTCGCCGGACACCTTTGCGGCGGCGGCACCCTTGCCAATGCCGAAGCGCTGTGGGTTGCAGCCCAACGCGTTCCGCATGCGCCGATCGTCGCATCCGAGCAGTCGCACTATGCGCACGAGCGCATGAGCCGCGTCCTCGGGCTGCCATTCGAATCCGTTCCTTGCGATGCTGCGGCGCGTATCGATACGCACGCGCTCGACGCGCGCCTCGCGCGGGGCGGTGTAGGCACGGTGGTCGCCACGCTCGGCACGACTGCTTCGGGCAGCGTGGATCCGCTGTCGGAGCTGCTGGCGCTTCGCGATCGGTACGGCTTCCGGCTGCACGTCGATGCCGCGTACGGCGGGTACTTTGCCCTGGCTCGCGACCTTTCCACCGATACACGCCACGCCTTCGATGCGATATCGGCGGCGGACTCGATCGTCATCGATCCTCACAAGCACGGATTGCAGCCGTACGGCTGCAGCGCCGTGCTGTTTCGCGATCCCGCGGACGCGAGCTTGCTTGGCCATCCCTTCGCGTGCGCGGATTTCGACCGGGCAAGCAGTGGGTCGGAAAGCGGCTTCGAATGCTCCCGACCGGGCGCCGCTGCCGTTGCGCTATGGGCGACGATGCAGCTGCTGCCGCTCGTGAACGACGGCGAGTTTGCCGCCATGCTGCGCGCGTCACGCGCCGCGGCGCTCGCCCTTCACGAGCGTCTGCGGGACGATCAGCGCTTGGCGGTGGCGCCCTGCCCGGACCTCGATATCGTCGCATGGGCGGTGATCGGACCGAGCGCAAGCGAGACGTCCGAGTACGCGCGGCGCGTGCTCGCGGAATGCGCGAGGCGCGACCTGCATCTGTCGCTCGCGCAACTGCCGCGAAGGTGCCTCGTCACTCGCGGCACTTCGATCGGCGGGGACGACACCGGCGTGACCTGCCTCCGCGCGTGTCTCGTCAAGGCCGAGCACGCCGACTGGGTCGATCGCATCTTCGACATCATCTCGGATGCGACGGAGGCGGTGGTCGGCGCACGAGCGAGCATGCCGATAAGCGCATGCGGCGTCCCGGCATCGGGCGGCCGGGCGGCCGGACAGGAAGCGCGAGCATCCGCGCACCCGGACTGACGGCGTGGCAGCGGAGGCGATCTCGACGACTGGGGCCGGCCGTTTCGCGTGGGCGGTGACAGGATCCGGTCATTACATCGAGGAATCTCTCGCGCTCGCCGAGCGGCTGCCCGATGTCGACGTGTTCCTGTCCAAGGCGGGTGAGGAAGTGCTGCCGCTCTACCACGTCGGTCGCGAGCTTTTGAAGCAGCGCTTCCGGGTGTTCCGGGACAAGAGCGCGAGCGCGGTTCCCGTCGGGATGCTGTACGAGGACATCTACCACACGCTCATCCTCGCGCCCGCGACGAGCAACACGGTCGCGAAGTGTGCGTTCGGCATCTCCGACACGTTGCCGACGAACCTGTTCGCCCAGGCCGGGAAACGGTCGATTCCGAGCATCGTGTTCGCATGCGACACCGAACCTTATGTCATCACCAAGGCCCCTCGCGAATGGGTCGAACTGCGCCCGCGCAGGATCGAGCTCGAGAACGTCGACCGGTTGCGTCAGTTCGAACATTGCAGCGTCGTATGCTCGATCGACGAGCTACGCGACGCGCTGCAAATGCGGCTGAACGAGCTCTCGCTTCAATGGAACGCATCCTCTTCCTGACGGGCCGGCTCGCGAAGAAGAGCCTCGAGAGCGTGCTTGCCGGCATCGCACCGGCCGCGTTCGATTGGGAGGTGCGGGACATCGGCATTCACGTCGCCGGGCTGATGACGGCCGACATGATTCGTCGCCGCGTACCCCGACCCGAGCGTATTGATCGCATCCTGGTCCCCGGCCGCTGTCGCGGGGATCTCGCGGCACTTTCGTCCGACTACGGGCTACCGGTCGAGCGCGGGCCCGACGATCTCAAGGACATCCCCGCGCATTTTCAGCGCAGCGCCCGGCAAACCGATCTGTCTGCACGCGACATCGACATCTTTGCGGAGATCGTGGATGCGCCGGACCTCGATGTCGACGCCATCCTCGAGCGTGCCCTGCGATACCGCCGCGATGGCGCGGACGTCATCGACCTCGGCTGCCTGCCCCAGACGCCCTTCAGTCATCTCGAAGACGCGATTCGGCGATTGAAGGACGAAGGCTTTCGCGTCAGCGTGGATTCGCTCGACACCGACGAGCTGTTGCGGGGAGGCCGCGCCGGCGCCGACTATCTGTTGTCGCTGTCGATCGACACGTTGTGGATCGCCGACGAGGTCGAGTCCACGCCGGTGCTCATTCCGCGTGAGCCGACCGACGAAGCATCGCTGTACGAGGCGATCGACGCGTTGAGCCGCCGCGGGCGCAGCTTTCTCGCCGACTCCATTCTCGATCCGCTGCCGTTCGGATTCACGTCCGCCGTCGCGCGCTACGAGCGTCTGCGCAAGCGCTTTCCGGAGGCACCGATCTTCATCGGCATCGGCAACGTGACGGAACTGACCGAAGCCGACACCAGCGGCATGAACGCGCTGTTGCTCGGCATCGCGACCGAGCTTCGCGCAGCGGCGGTTCTGACGACGGAGGTCAGCGGCCACGCGCGCCGCGCCATCCGGGAAGCGGACGTCGCACGGCGGATCATGTATGCGGCACGCGAGCAGCAATCGCTCGCGAGCGGCTTCTCGCCGGCGCTCATGACGGTGCACGACAAGCGTCCCTTCCCGGATACGGCGGAGGAGATCGAGAACATCGCGCGCATGATCCGCGATCCGAGCTATCGCATCCAGGTGTCGGCGGAAGGCGTGCATCTCTACAATCGGGACGGCCATCACATCGCTGACGGAGCGTTCGCGCTGTTTCCGCATCTCGCGACGGAAGGAGACATCGGTCACGCGTTCTACCTCGGCGTCGAGCTCGCGCGCGCCGAGACGGCGTGGCGGCTCGGCAAGCGGTACGTGCAGGACCAGCCGCTCGACTGGGGTTGCGCGGTGGAACGTGAGAACGAGGACCTGACGAGTTGGCACGCGGCCGGACCGACGACGAAACAGGCTCGCAAGCCGTGACGCCACCCGGTCGACCGCAAGCCCTGCAAGGTTCGTCCGCGAAATCGGTGGATGCGAGCGCGATGATCCACGAGACGGTCGTCACAACGGTATCGACGTCCGGCGACCGCCACATCGCCCCGATGGGCATTCGGCGCAACGAGGACATCGTCCTGCTGCAGCCGTTCAAGCCGTCGCGCACCTACGAGAACGTGCTGCAGACCGGGTGCGCGGTCGTGAACTTCACCACCGACGTCCGCGTCTTCGCCGGCTGCGTTACCGGGCGGAGGGATTGGCCATGCATTCCCGCGGAAAAGCTGCCGTGCGTGCGTCTCGAAGGGACCCTCGGCCACGCGGAACTGCAACTGTCCGAGCATATCGACGACGCGGTGCGGCCTGCGATGCGCATGCGGGTAGTGCACGAGCGGATTCATGCGGGTTTCGCGGGGTTCAACCGCGCACAGGCCGCGATCATCGAGGGCGCGGTTCTCGTCAGCCGGCTGAATCTCCTGTCACGGGAAAAGATCGAAACGGAGATGGCCTATCTGCAGATCGCCGTGGACAAGACGGCCGGCCCCCGCGAGCGCGAAGCCTGGGAGTGGCTCCGTGATGCCGTGAAGCGTCACTACGACGCGCCCGGCACCGCGTAATTCGCGCGTCGGGCACCGCGCAGCTCGTCTTCCACGCGGTTCCAGCCGGCCTTGTGCACGACGTCCACCGCGTAGCGCGCGCCCTGCACGAACGCCGGAAAGGCGCGATCCACGATGCCGGCATCCGCCCATGCGTGAGGCGACGCTTCCCGAGGTGGCGCGCACGACTTCACGAGCACCAGTCGCGTTGCGCCGGCGCGATCGGCAAGCCATGCCGCGAGGCTGTCGGACGTCACGTCCCAGCTCGTCAAAGCGTCGGGGTGCGAACGCAGCGCCTCGAAGGGCAACCAGAGCGCAACGCGACCGCCGGCTGCAACCGCTTGGGCCGCGGCAGTGGATTCCGCGGGCACCAGTGCGTCGCACATGCTCCGCATCAGCATCGCAAACTGCGCCATGGCAAGCACCGCCATGTTGTGCGCAACGAGATCGTCGAAGCCCAAGTCACTTTGTGCCGCTCGCACGTGCCCGGCGAAAGGGCCGCCCCCCGGAACGATCGTGACGCGGCCCCCACCTCGTGCGCAAAGCATCGACAGCCATCGCTCGAGCGTCGGATCGCCCGCAAGGCTGCCGCCGATCTTCACGATCCACATCAGTCGGGATCGCTGCGGAGCAAGGCGACGGCGACGCCCGGCGCACACGTCCGCGCCCATTCACGGCAACCGTGATCGACGGGAGCGAGTTCGTCGAATCCGACATAGCGACGGCCTGTCTCGGCGGCGACCTGCTGCGCAATGAAGCTGCCGCATCCCGCGCCGACAATCACTGCCTCGCGCGGCAGGTTGGCCGTCGCCTCGACTCGGCGGACGTTGGTCGCGATCTCGTCGATCACCTCCCGGCGCCATACGCCGGCGAATACGTGCCAATCGTTCGCGCTTCCCTCCCGTCCGTCGCGCCCGATCATTCGCGCGAGGCGCCGCATCGTCGCTGCCTCATCCTTCGCGCCCTGATCCGCGGCCGGCGACTGATCGTGCTCCGGACGGAGCTCGCCGGTCAGTCGAAACACGTCCGCGGTCGTCGCGAAGAGCTCGTTCATCACATTGCATCGCGTTGAACCGAACGGCACGCTGCTTGCGAGCGCGCACAACGGCGTGCGCACGACGCCGACATAGACGAGCTCCGCCGACGCGAGGCGCGTCGCGTCGTCCGATCCCTGCGCGACGACGCGTCCGGCGACGATGGGAACGATGTCGGTGGTCGTGCTGCCCACGTCGACGAGGAGCGCGTCGCGCGCGGATCGGGCGATGACATTGGCCGTCGCGAGCCAGTTGGCCGACGCGACGCAGCGCCAGTCCGAGCAAGCCTGCCGAGCGTCGAGAAACGTTGCACGACCCGCATAGAACGACGTCCGCTCGCCAAGCAAGCCGGTGGCACGCGACACGATCGCCGCAACACCCGCCTCGCGGTGCGGGAAGAGATCGGTCATTTCGCCGGTCATCGTGACCGCGTGCAGAGCGTGCCGCCAGCCCTTCCAGCACTCGAGCGCGGTCGTGAACGCCTCGTCGAGTTTCGGGAGTCCGCGCCACAGTTCGCACAGCCATTGCGCGACGTCGCGCACCCGCCCGTCTTCGAGAAGCGCTCCTTTCAGATGCGCGCCGCCGATGTCCCAGCCGATGACGAGAGGCCCGTCGGAGGTCTTCACTATCGCACCTTCGCACGCGAGCAGGCGGCGGCGACGTCATCGGCGCTCGCGCGGGCGGCGCCCACCGCAGGCTCATGGATGATCGCATCCGAATCGACGTCGACGGCGTGGAGCTTCAGTATCGCGCGTGCGACGTTGCGGCCGAGCGCGCGGGACAAACCGACGTACGAGCACGTCACGCGTGGATTGACCTCGATCACGACGGGTGCACCGTCGGGCCGCATCACGACGTCGACGCCGACGTATCCGCCGAGTCCCGGCAACGCGCGCGCGACGTCTCGCGCGAGCGACGCAAGCACGGCATCCCGGCGGGCATCGCGCGGTATGTCGATGTCGACGCCCCGATAGTGAACCGCTCCGTCATCGCCGATCTCGATTCGTTGGCGGTTCACACTCAGCAACTCGACTTGGTCAATCGCGCAAAGGAGCGACAGGCTGAGCGCTTCCCCTTCTTCCCAAGCTTCGACCGTCGTACGCCTCCGCGACGTCCCGCGCCCGTCGCGATCGGCGAGCGCACCGGCGAGCGTCGCGTGGACCCGCGTATCGCATGCGCCGGCGCCATCGTCCGGCTTCACGACCCAACGTACCGCGTCGCTCCCTCCCGCGACGCCAGCATCTGCACCTCGTGTCGTCGATATGCCCGACTCCCGCAAGCGCTCCGAGGTTGCGCGCTTGCTCGACGCGATTCGAATCGACTCCGCGGAGCACCCGATCCAACGCGCGTCGGGAACGCAATGCCTCAGGTCCGCTAGAATGCCGTCGGTTTCCGGCGCGACGATCCAGACGCGATCGTGCGACGCGGCCGTCCGGCCGACGAACTCGAAAGCGCTTTCGCCCTGCTCCGCGAATATCGGCGATGCGAATGCCTTCGCGGGCGCATGGATCGGGTCGATACTCGTCGCGTATGTCGTGGCCACGCCCGCAATTTCCGCGAGATCGCCGACGATCGCGTCGCGCATCGCACGGCCCTGGGCGAGCAGGTCCGAGCTTTCGCTGTCGGTGCTCGCGGCCGGCAAGCCGCCGCCGCTCAAGTATTCGTAGACGAACACACGGGTCGACGCTTTCATGCACGTGATTCCAGTGATTGACGTGATGGGTGGTCATGCAGTGCGTGCAGTCCGTGGCGAGCGCAGCGCCTATCGACCGGTGGAATCGGCACTGTGCAGGAGCAGCGATCCCGTCCGCGTCGCCGCGATCCTGCTCGAACACTGCAACGCGCGCAAGTTGTACGTTGCCGATCTCGACGCGCTGCTTGGACGCGCGCCGCAGACGGCAGTCCCGGCTGCGCTCCTCGCTGCAATGCCGGAACTCGAGCTGTGGCTCGACGGCGGCTTCGCAACCCGTGAGCAGGCAGTCGAACGTCTTGCGGCACTCGGAGCGGACGCAACGCGCGTCACTCCCGTGTATGGAAGCGAATCGCTGCGATCGCACGACGAAATCGCGCGTTGCTTCGGGGAAGGAGCGCGCGCGATCCTGTCGCTCGATCTTCGCCACGGCCGTCCGCTCGATCCCGCGTCGTGCTGGTCCGACGCGTCGCTCTGGCCGAGCAAAGTGATCGTCATGACGCTCGACCGCGTCGGCGCGTTCGCCGGACCGGATCTTGACACCTTGTCCGAGGTGCGCGCGCGGGCGCCGCACGTCGATGTCATCGGCGCCGGAGGCATTCGGAACGTCGATGATCTGGTCACCGTCGCGCGCGCGGGTGCCCACGCGTGGCTCGTGGCGTCGGCGATCCACGACCTGCACATTTCGCAGGCGGCGCTCCGCTCGTTCGACCCGGCGTTGTCAACGGCCGGCCGGCATGGTGCAATCGCGGAAACGTCGCCTGCCGCGGCCCCGCACGCATGCGGCAACCAGGAGAAGTGATGACCCCCGCGCCCCAGCCCACGCCGTTTCGGCTGCTCTCGACCGACGCCGTCGAATCAATGCCCGGCCCTGACGGCGCGCCGATGGACGTCGTCTTCGTCGAGGGATTCATCGGCAACACCGTGATCGGGATCCACGACAGCGAGCTCCACGTCGAACAGCCGGTCCGCATCGACGTCGCGGCCGGCGTACCGCGCAGCTTCGCGTGCAGCAGCGACCGGTTGGCCGACACGATCGATTACGGGAGCATCCGCGAACTGCTCGTCACGATGCTGCGCGAGCACCGCCATCGGCTCGTCGAAGCGCTCGCCGAATCGATCGCGCAGCGCATCCTGGCGACCTTCCATGCGAGCTGGGTACGCGTTGCCGTCGCGAAGCCGCACAAGTTCGACGACGTCGACGCCGTCGGCGTAGCGATCGAGCGACGGCGAGCGTGGGCGTCCGATCGCCGCGCATTTCCGGGCGAGCGGTCGGTCCTCGCCGGACTTGGCGCAGGCATGTTTCCCTCGGGGCAGCGCTAGCATCTCGCTCGCGGGTATCGGGCCGCGCTGCGTTCAGCGGTCCGGCTGAAGCGCCTCGATCACGAACGTCGTCGCCGCGACGAGATCCGCGGTCGTGCCCGGATTGATGCCGCGCGATTTGAGCTCGGCGTCCCACGCCTGCAACTTCTCTGCGTCGAATCCCGCGCCACGCGCGCGCGCCTGGTCGAAGCGAGCCGCCACGAGCGAGACTTCGGCCGCAATCGACTCGCCGTGCTTCCGCGCGACATGCGAATCCGGCCAGGTCGCGAGATACGCGAGGTACGTCTCAAGCACTGCGCGCTCGGGCGAAATCCGCGCGGCGCGCTCGAATCGCGGAACGCCGAAATCGAAGACGTCCGCGAAGCCGTTCGCATACTGGCGAGCGATGCTGTCGCGCCCTGCGGCCAGCTGCATCGCGCTTCGCAGATCGACGGTCGGGACGTTCCGGACGTCCTGCTCGGCGGCCTCGCCGAGCCCGCCCGGATTGGCAGCAACGATCGCGCGAAAGACCGCGCGCGCATCATCGATGTCCGTGCCGGCGATGACGCGCGCGACGGCCGCGCGCAGGGCTGCGCGCGATCGTGGCGCCGGTTGCTCCTCGAGCGCAGAAGCGAGCGGCGCACACAGCAGCACGATGCCGAGGTTGGTATTGCAACCGGTCGCAAGATGCCCTGCCTTCACCGCATCTTCGACGCGGTCTCCCACGGAAGCGCCGGGCGCGAGGAGCGGCCCGACCGAGGCGGAAGCCGCCTTGATGAACAATGCCGCATCCATCCCGTGCCCTGACGAGGCAACGCTGACGTTGCCCGGCTTCGGCACGAGCACGTCGAGTTCGCACGCGCGCAGATAGGCGGCGCGAACGCGCTCGAGACCCGGCGCGCCGGCACTCATCTACGCGTCGGATGCGCTGCACTCGATGCGCGCGCAACCATCGTGACGACCTGCCGTGCGCGCGCGTCCAGCGCAGCGCGAACCTCGGCGCCGGATAGACCCTCCGCGGAGATCGAGCACAGCGGAGCGCCCTTCGGTATCGACGTCCCCGGCATGGGAACGTCATGTGCGAAGGTGAGCGCAATTATTCGTTCACACGTGTCCCGCTCGAACGTCCGCACCTCCTCGTCGGCGAACACGATCGAATGTCCGCGCAAGCATCCGTTTGCTTCGACGGACGCCGTTTCGAGCTCCAGCGATCCGGAGAGGCACGCTTCGACATGGGCGCGAATCGCGCCCCGTGGAAGCGTTTCGTCGTAAAGACCGATCGTCGCCGTCGGCCGCGCATTGACCTCCAGCACGACGATGCGCTCGTCGTCGAGCAGAAAGTCGATGCCGTTCAAGCCGACCAGGCCCCATTCCCGCGCGATGCCGCCGACGCACGCGCGAATGTCGTCCAAGACCTTGGCCCCGGTGGCGACGGGGCCGATCGCACCGTGGTAGACGTAGGGACGCGCGCCGCGCTCCTGGACGATCAACTCGTTGATCCCGACGACATGCGCGAGCTTTCCGTTCGCGATGAATAGCGCGGACATCGGAATTCCGGCGTGCACGCGCTGGTAATAGACGTGTTCATCGACCTCCTGATGCGCTCGATTCCGACCGCTTGCACGCCGGATATGCCAGCCGCCGCTTCCGCGCGCGTCCTTTCGCAGCCACCCGTCTCGATCGTTCGGCGCCTCGGAAGCAACGACGGGATGACCAATGCCAAGGGCCGCCAGTCGTCGGAAAAAGTCGCGAGGCAGGCGGATCGCATCGATGACATGCGGAGGATTGCCTATGAGGGGTGCGATCGCGGCGCCGCGTGCGAGCGCGCCGGGTGCGGCTTCGAAACCCGCACCCGCCACCCAACCGATGAAATTCCTCGACCGTGCACACGCGGCAAGTGCGTCCGCAAGCCGGTCCGCATCGAGCCGCAGCGACGACGCCGCGCCGATGCATGTCCACGCGTCGGCAGCGCGCCGGGTGTCGGCATCGCCGAACACGTCGAGCGCGGTGGTTGCATAGCCGCCCCGCCGCGCGGACTCGGCCATCATGCGCGCGGAAAGCGCGGCGATCGCAATCGAGTCAGCCACCGGGAAGCTAGAGCACCGTCTCGTCCGGCCCGAGTTGCGTCATCCGGTCGCCGGCGTGTCTCGAAACGAGCGCACCGTGGTTGCGGGCGCGCACGCAGCGCACGCGCACCTCGCGATCGATTCTTCCGGCGTGACGAAGCGCGTCGATCATCTGATCGGCCATCACCTGCGTCGCCGCGAAAGCGAAGCCAGTCGGGCCCCACGAGCTTTGGCCGACCGCAGCCGGGAAGCGCTCGCGCAACCATTCGAGAACGCGCGTCACCCCGCTGCTCACGTACATGTTTCCTCCCTGCGCTGGCGAGAAGTAGCGACCGTTCGCGTCCTGGATGTGCAGGATACCCGCCGAGAACCGTTCGAAATCACGCTCGACGACCGCGGGCAGAACGCCCAACAGCAAGCGATGGCAAAGCGCGGCGGCGGACGCCTCGGGAAAGGTCGGCAACGCCGCAATCGCGGCGCTCTCGTGCCCGCCGTGCAGCCCGTGCAGACGGTCGTCCATGACGATCACGATGCGCCAGGCCCCCGGAAACTCGAAGCGCGACAGGATCGGCGGAAGCGGAACGCTGGCGTTGTCCGTCGTATCCGATGCGACCGCTTGCCCGGTTGTCACCAGCCGGCCGCCGTCGACGAGCAAGCCTCCCCGTGCAAACGCGGCAACGCCGATTCCCGAGCGCACGCCGCGGGTCAGAATCTGCGCGATGCGCTCGGTGGAAAGCGACAGTCGATGAAGCGCGGAGAATCCGCGACCGACGGCGAGCGCGAGTTGCGTTCCGGATCCGAAGCCCGCGTGAGGCGGCAGTGCGCGGCGCAGCACCACGTGCAGCGGACGATCGAGTCCCGTCGCGGCGCGCAGTGCCGCCACATGCCGCTCGACGCGAGCGAGTTCGGAAGCCGACGCCGGTTCGTCGGCGACGAACGAATCTGCCGACGCGAATGCAACCTCGACGACCGTGGAGAACGTGTCGATCGTGACGCCGACGCTGCCGAAGCGGCGTCCGAGCGTCGCGCTCGGGTCGAGAAATCCGAGGTGCAGCCGGCCGGGCGCATCCACCCGCACGGTTTCGACCCATGCGTCCCCGCCGGCGCGCATGTCGTTCAGGCGAGGCGGATCCATCACGAGCCGCGCGTCGCTTCCGGGTGCGCCAACCGTGTCAGTCGTCGTACTTGATGTAGCGAAAGCGCTGATCGGCGTTCGGCGTGCCTTCGAGCGGTCCGCCCTCGCGACCGGGTTGCCAGGCGATCACGTCCTCGATCTTCCGCGCGAGCGCGAAGTCGCGGTCGGTAACGCCCTTCGCGGAGTGCGTGACGAGCTTGACGATGACGAATGCGTAGGAAACGGTGAGGTCGGGGTGGTGCCACGCAGCCTCCGCGAGATGGCCGACCGCGTTCACGACCATCAGCGTGCCCTTCCATCCCTCGGTGCGAAATTTCCGGCGAATCCATCCGTCCTCGAAATACCAATGCGGAAGATC
>Ga0207711_10004627_pt1 | contig 11697 bp, 12 predicted proteins | sample KBSS34metaG_FD_184401 | JGI IMG/M metagenome (GOLD analysis project Ga0207711, IMG submission 184401) | Switchgrass rhizosphere microbial communities from Kellogg Biological Station, Michigan, USA - KBS S3-4 metaG (SPAdes) (version 2) | ecosystem: Host-associated > Plants > Roots > Rhizosphere...
CGCGCAGGTTCTGCCCGGCCGCCCAGGCGGTCACCCGGGCGACCTGGCGGTCAAGGTCCGGCTTCTGGTCGGCCGACGAAACGCGGGCGTATACGGCCACCGCCTCCACCGGGACCGGCTGCGCGGGCGGGTCGACGAGGATCAGCCCACCGACCTTCCGCGCGGGAACCGGGAGCTTGCCGTCCAGGAACCACTGGCGGGCGGTGGAATACCCGACCCCGTTCGCGGCGGCCCACTCCTTGAGGTTCACACCGCCACCATACAGCGCTACCCGGCTCTATCTGGCGCTAGGCCAGCAGCAGTTGTTACCCTGCTCTCAGCCTAGATCGAGAACCTGCGCGGCGCCCGGGGGTCCCGCCGTGGTCACCGCAGGGGCGTCCACTCCAGCTCGCCGTCGTCGCTGTCCTCGTAGTCGTCGTCGTCGCCGTCCGGGTCTTCCTGGGTGTAGCGGTCGGAGGCGGTGAGGTCCTCGGGGTTCTCCCACCAGTCCCAGTCGAGAGAGGGCTGCTCGCCGACCCAGCGGTCCTTCGTGTGCCCGGCGTGGGTGAACGCGTCCCAGGCGACGCGGTCCCGCCGGGTGTCGGCCACCGGCTCGGTGCCGTCGGGGCCGTAGACGATCGGGTTGTACAGGTCGTCCTTGGCCAGCTCGATCTCGTCGTGGACCGGCACGACGTACCGGACGTGCCGCTCGCCGCCCGCGTCGACGTCCACGCACACCAGTACCGGCATCTCGAAGAGCACCCACCGGCGCTTGTTCAGGTCGACGTCGGCGATGTCGACCTGGTCCTCGCCGTCCTTCGTGGCCATGCCGCCTCCCGATCCCCGCTCCATTGCCGGTCTCGGCGGACATGATCCCCCCTACCCGCGTAAGTAGCGAGATCTGTTGCCCGCGCCCGGATCGACCGGCTCTGCCGCCCGGCGCGACGTTCCGCTGCGGGAAAACCTCGGCGACGCCAACACCTCCGCCAACGTGATCATGGCCAAGACCGGGCACACGTCGCTGCGTCCAGCGCTACGTCAGGCCAGGCCTCGGCGCCGCGTACGAGGCCACCGATGCGCTCTCCAGCCCGCTACGCCGGGGGTAACACGGGATCATCGCAGGTCAGGGATATCCGCCCAATATATCTCGGATGCTATGGCGACCCCAAAAGGTCGTGCTGGATCGCTCGTGAGACCTCGAGCCGTGCCTGCGGATGGCCGTAGACGGTGTAGGCAAGCCAGGTGGAGTCGCCGTGCAGCCGGGCCTGCTCGCGGGATGCGGCTGTCGCCTCGGCGAGTGTTGCGCCGGCCAGGAGTTGGTCGTAGAGCGACGTGATGAAGGTGGCCGCAGGCATGTCGCCGACGGACCAGAGTGCCGCGACGAAGACTCCGGCGCCGCCGCTCAGGAACGCCTCAGCGAACCCGCCGATGCTCGACAGTTGGTTGCCAAGCCGACCTGCCTGGCAGGCGTTGAGGACCACGATCGGCCGGTGCCCGCCGGCAGCCGTCAGATTCTGCGCGACGACCGACACCCGCAGTTGCTCCGGCACATACTGATCGCCGCCACTTGTGCTGGCCTCGCGGCGCCCTTCCAGCAGGAGGTGGGCGTCTGCGATCGTCTCGGAGCTGGCCACGGCGTGGCCGGCGAAGTGCAGGAGGTCGAAGTCGTCGGCTTTTCGGAGTAGCTCGACGGTCTCGCGGAAGCGTGGTCGTACTGGCGTCGCCTGAAAGCGATCCGTGAGGTAGCGACGTTCGGTGTCCACGGCGGGCAGGGCGTACTGATGGTCAGGGTAGGCGGGAATGAGGTAGCGGGCCCGGCCAGGGCGCAACGGTAGCTGGCTCGGCGGCCAGCCGTCCCAACCCTTGCTGAGGCCGTCGGTAGGCGCCAGCCGCCACCGGATGAGGCCCAGCTGGCCGAGGAAGCAGGTCTGCGCGGGTAGTCGGTCGGTGCCGGGTTCCTTGAGGTGCAAGAGCTCCCATGGGATGAACGGTTCGGTGGACAGCACGACAATGTGGCGCATCCGGTGGCGGTATTCCCAGAGCAGTGCCTGGAGCCCTGGTGGGACCAGCTCGTCGAGCAATACACCGCCGAGGGCTCGGAGTTCTTCGTGGAACTGCTCGACATCACGCTGAACGCCGAGCCAACGGTTCTCAATCTGCTGGTAGATCGAGCGGACGTACCCGGCCCGGTCGCGTCTGACCGGTTTTGAGTCGAAGCGCGCGAGAAGGCGTAGGTCGGGCGCTTCGAGGTCGTAGCGATAAACGATATGGTCGCCTTGCTCGTCCTCGACGATCCGCAGCATGTTCAGTGCCCGGCCGTCGTCCGCTGGCAACACCCCGACGGCCTTTTTGGTCAGGGGCCCGCTGGGGTCATGGGAGCGTGGTGCCGCCCCCGCCGAGGGGTCGATGATCTGGACGCAGAGCTCCAGTGTGCACAGGGGGACCTGCGCCTGCGAGACGACGACCCACAGCTCGCCGTCTCCCGGGAAAGTGGCAACCGCTTGAAACAGGACGACCTGGGGCTCGCCGGGCCCCGGCATCGGCACGGAGCGGCGGGCCGCTCCCCGCACCTCGACATTCGCGCGCTGCAGAACCTCCACGATCAGCGGCTGGTCGGGAGCCGCCTCGACCGTCTTGGCAACGTCGGCGGGCCCGAGCGCCCGCCGGATCTCCTCCAGGGACACGATGACCGACACAGTGAACGACTCCGTCACGAGAACCATCGGATCGCACTGCGCTCGCACATGGACATGCGCCGGACCCGGAGGGGGTCCTGGGTAGTCGGCCCCGCCGTCGTCCCAGGGCCGTGGATGTGGGGTGGGCAGAGGGGGGCGGCGAACCGGGCTGGGATGGAGGCGCTGCTGGCCCCCTCCCGAGGACCGCTGGATACCGGTGTTCGCCGACGATCCCGGCCCGTGCGCGGTCGCGTTCCCTGTCCGCGTGACCTGTGCTGGCGGGCCGCCGGCGGCGCCACCGGCGGCCTGCCCACCGCCCGTGGCGTCAGCCGTTCCGGTGTCCTCGACCCGGTCCGGTTCCACGGTCGGCGTGCCTGCCGGTGGCAGGAGATACGGCGCGCCCAACGCGAGCAGCGCCACCACCACACCGACACCGCCGGCGACCCTGTTCGCCGTGTCCACCCCGACCACAGCAAGGTAGACCGCCACCCCGGCGACGATCACAGCGAACACGACCCGCCCGGCCCACACCCACCGCCGACTCCGGTGAGGCATACCGACCACCCCCCGAAAAGATCCAATCCTGGTGATCGAGGTCAGTCTACGAACACAGACCGCCACCCAGCGCACCAGCGCCGCCCCTCCCCGACAGATCCGACACCCACAGCACGTGGGAGTGTGCCGGCAGGCGCACACCCTCGATGAGGGCGAGGATCAACGACGGACTCCCCACACCCCCCATCAAGATCGAACGAGTAGAGAAATACTCGTCCACGGGCAGGTGCGCCCGCCCCGGCGCCGGCCTGGTTGGCTGTCGGAGCACGACCGACGACCCGGGACAGACAGTGGGGAGCGTGTGCGATGACCGCGGCAGCCAGCACCCACAGCACCGGCCGCTACCTCCGCCAAGGCGGCGCCGGGGCGGCCGCGCCTGACCGGCGCGCAGGCGGTCGCCGCCCGCCAGCTCGTCGCGGCCGCCGCGGCGCTGCCGGTCAGCGCGGACGCCCGCCTGTTCGCGTTGATCCTGGCGGTGCGGGCGGCGCGGACCGGGTGGGCGAACGTGACCTGCCAGGACCTGCGCCGCTACCCGGATCCGCACGGGGTCCTCGACGCCGACCCCCCACCGGGTGTGGCCGTCTGCCTGATGGCCTGCCCGAGCAGGTCCTCACCGCCCTCATCCCGAAATGGATTGATCTGCTCGCCGGCGGCGGCTACCAGCTGAGCGAGGCGGCCGCCGACACTCTGCCCGTCTGCCACAGTCGTGTCGCGACCGTGAGGCCGCGGTAGGGCGGTCGCCAGGGTGGCCTGCGCCGTGGTGCCCGCATCCGCGGCAGCGATCGCGGAGCTGTCATGGTCCCAGCGGGTATCGATATCGAACGTCGCGAATCGGGGCTTCGCCGACGACCTCGTCCCGGACAGCCCCGTCAGGTTCTTAAAGATCCAGAATTGTGCCCGAGGGGTGTGTCGATCAGGTTGGCATGTCGATGCACGGACATGCCTGCTTGACCGAGATGCCCAGCCGATCTGCGGCCTCGGGGCATCGACCCGACCGTCCGCATGGGACCGGACCACATGGTGCCGGACGCGGCGCCACTGCGCCACGACCAGGTGCGCCACCTGGCGGACTGCGCCGGGCAGGTGATCATGCCGGCGATGCTAGGCGCGCAGCCCGAGCCGCTCGCGCACGCCGCGTGGCAGGCGCACATCGCGCTGCTACGGATCGCCGAGTTGCTAAGCCCCGACCTGGCTGCCGCCGACCGCGACACCAGCGCGGATACCCTCGCGTACCGAGGAGACATGATCCGCGAGGCGGCGCATGAAGCGCTCGCCGACGGCCAGACCCAGCTCCGTTTGACGAACAGGAGATCGTCACCCCGCCCCGACGGCGACACCACCTGACCCGAAACCCCACCCTCACCGGCCCGCCCGTAAAGACGGGCGGGCCCGCCGGGCCCCGCCCGAGCACGCCGACATGGTGGTGAGGCCACCGCCAGCTCACCCTGCGCGGCAGGCATTGACCTCAACCTCGGTTGAAGTCGCACGATTGCCAGCCAGGGACCTGCCGGATCCGACTCGTGGAGGAGCGTGCTGGTGAGCACAGAGTCCGGCTTCTATTCGATCATCGACTACACCGTTGACAGTGTCGCCACACAGCGTGAGGTGGTGGAGGCGTTCGCGGAGATCCAGGAACGGTGGGTACGTTTCTATCCCGGCTACCGTTCGGCCCGATTCCACGTCAGCACGGATGGCACGCGGGTGTACAACATCGTGCACTGGGCGAGCGAGGCGGACTACCGCCACTTCGTGGAGACCTCCGACACCGGCGGCCGGATGGCCGCCATCGGCAAGGCGTTGGAGGGCCTGTCAGGCAAGGCGGAACCGCGGATGGCGGGGCTGCCCACCTACACCGTCGTCCGCGAGGTCGGTCCTGGGCCCCGGCGCCTCGATCCCTGATCCTGCACTTCGCCGTAGGGGGCGACGTGGGTCCAGAACAAGGGCGTGAGGCCGCGCCGGTCGGCGCCGGTCAACTGCTGTGCCCAGTCGTCGTCGGCGAGGACGTCCTGGACCATCAGGGTGTTGACGTAGACGAGGGCGGCCTGCAGGATCCGCAGGAAGAGCACGGACAGCTCTTGCTCGTCGCGGCGGTTGGTCGCGATGTCCCCGCCCTTCCCAGTGATGTTCTCGCTGTGTGCGGGCGAGATGTGGGCCAACACCTCGTCGTCGACGCGCCGGCCAGCCGCACGTATCGCGTCGACCGCGAGCCCGTAGTACTCGGTCGTCCAGGCCACGACAGCGTTGGTGACCAGGGTCAGGCACCACGCCTGTTCGGTCTGGGCTTCGAGGTGGCGGGCGCGCACGGCGCCCTCATGGGCGTAGAGCAGGTCCCGCTTCAGGGCGTGCAGCGACTCGCCCTTGTTGAGCTGCCGGAAGATCTTGCGCCGGTATGCCGGGTCAGACAGGTAGCGGGCGGCGTAGATCGTGCGACGCAGGGCCCCGTATTCCTTGAGCGCGGCGGCGAGGGCGTTCTGCCGGCCGGAGGCCGAGAGCTTCCCGACAAGCAGCGACGCGGTGGCGTGGCCGAACTTCAGCGACCCGGCCACGCGGAGCAGGTCGTTCGTAGTGCCCGGCGATCAGGTCGAGGTTGGCACGCCGGGTCAGCAGCGGCCCCGCGAGCGGGAACGCCGCCTCCGCCTCGGGTTTCGAGCCTGTCCGGCAAAGCGTGATCTTTCCCAGGTCCCGGATACGGGGCGAGAGCTGCAGACCCAGCAGGTCGAAGAGACCGAAGTTGACCAGGGTCACGCCGTGGGTGTCCGTGGCGTGCTCGGTGATGGGAATGTCGGTGGCGTTGCCGAGGATCTCGTCCAGGACGTAGTGGGCCTCGCGCCTGGTCGCCACGATGATCTTCGTGCCATAGGTCGTGTGCTGGTCTGTCACGTGCGTGTACGTCGAGAGCCCCTCGTGCGCGAAATACCTGCTCAGAGCCCTCGCGGTGACCGACTTGCCGCGCGTGGGAAACCGCTGGCCGTCCGACGAGGACAGGGTGCCGGTGCCGAAGACCGGCGTGAGCGGCGGCGTGCCACGATTGTCGATGATCGCCAGATTCGCCGCCCGCAGCGTCTCCTCCCGCACGTACCACTCGGCGGTCCAGGACAGCACGTCGTAGGAGATGCCACAGGCGTCGGCCATCCGGGTCAGCCCGAGGTTGGTCGCGTGCGCGAGCAGCACCGCGATCAGGTTGCGCTTCAGCTCGCTGCTGCGGGCCTGCTTGCCGCCGGCGTGGGTGAAGCAGTCCAGGTAGCCGGTCCGTTTGTCCAGCTCGATCAGCAGGGAGACGACCGGGGCGAACGGCAGCATCTCGGTCAGCTCGGCCTTGAGCGCGACCGCCTCGGACGGGACATCCTCCGCGGACAACGGGGAGATCACCAGGTCCCCGTCGTCATCCAGTCGGACCGGGCCATCGCCCTCGCCGAGGGTCTGTTCCAGCTCACCGAGGGCGGTGCGCAGTTCGTCATTCAGCTGGGCCAGCGCCGTGTCGGCATCGGTGGCTTTGCCGACCAGCCGGCAGAACTCGACGCGCTGATCGGCCCACTTGCTCGGGGTGAGCAGGTAGGCGGCCGGGTCGGAGTAGCGACGCGAGCCGGGCACGAACACATCGCGCGTACGCAGACCATCCCGCAGGGCCAGCAGTGTGCACAGCTCCCAGTAGTGCCGGTAGGCGGCGACGTTGCCAGACCTCGCTGCGGTGTCCAGATAGCCACGCCAGCGGGCCGGGACGAAGCTGGCCGGCGCATTGTCGGGGGACCTTCCGCGCGCCTGTGGCGTTGAGCTCCCGCAGGATCGCCACCGCCTTGAGCAGGTCGGTCGCGGCGGTGCCACCGGCGAACGTCACCGCCTCCAGGACCTGCGGGGTGAACTGCCGCAGGTACCCGTACGAACCGTCCAGCGCGGCAAGGTGACCGTGATCGCGTGGCAGCGGCGGCAACGCGGTCGCCTGCGCGGACCGCAGCCGCTCCCACCCGACCTTCTCCCCACGGATCAGCCCGCCGACGTCCTCGTCCGGCAGCGCGGGATCGGCGACGATCGTGAGGATCGCATCCAGCAGGGCCTGGCGGTCCTCACCGGCCTTGCCGCGCTCGGCCAGCTCGTCGCGCATCCTGTGCGCGGCCTTGCTCTCCCGCGCCGAGACGGGCCTGGTCGAACAGCTGCACGACCTCGTCCAGCGCCTCGGTCGCCGACTGGGACAACAGCGTGAGCAGGATCGGGTAGCGGCGCTCGGCCTCACGTCGCTGCAATGCCTGCGCGGTCAACCGCCGGCCCACCGTCGCGAGGAACCTGCGCCATTCCGCCGGGAGCACGGACAGGTCCAGGGTGTGCGCGTCCAGGCCGCGCAGGAACTTCGACTGCCTGGGCGACCCCGAACGCGCCGAACCGTCGACCCGGTGGACGTCACCCCCCCCCGCAGCCGCACGTCGATCGGTGGTTCGGTGCGGCGGGCACCGGCCGGGCAATCGGCCGAGCGGGGTGGGACGCGGGAGAAGGCCTGTTTCGCGGGCATCGCCGCCCACGGTTGGTGCCAGACGGTCACCTACCATCCCGACAGCCACTACTGGCCGATGCAGGGCGCCGAGACCGGCCTCTACCTCACCCTCGCCGCCGGGCTGGGCGCCCTGTGCTTCTGGCGGGTCCGCCGCCTGTCCTGAGACGCCGCCTGTCCTGAGACGCCGCCTGTCCTGAGACACGGCCTGTCCTGAGTCGTGGCCTGAGTGGCATGAGCTGCCTCCTCGGCGCCCGGCGGCGGGTTCCAGGTGAATGACCGCCGGTTGTAGCGGAGCAGGTCTGGTCGATCGCTCACCGTATTCGTCGCTGGACCGCCCGGGATCGTGCCGAGGGAAAGCCACGCTTGTGGCCCCGAGACCGTGACCTTCCCTCGGCACCCAGGGCATCTCGTGTGGCGGGTAGTCACCCCTCCGATCCGGAGATCCGGGAGTTACGATGCGGGAGGCGGCTGTCCCCAGGGACGGCCGCGCGGCGGTGGGGCCCGCCGTCACCGAACCGCGGCACGCGCCGCCAACGGTCCCTGCCTGACGAGACGTGCCTGGCCGGCGCCAGGCCCCGCGGGTGGGGAGCACCGACGCATGGACGAGTCCCTCGACGAGTCGACGCCGGCCACCGCCGTCCCCGCGTCCTCTCCCGCCCCCGCCCACCCACCTGTCTCGGCGCCCCGCGGCGCCCGCGTCTGGCCCCGCCCGACACGGCGGGCGACACGCCGTACGGGGCGTACGGGGCAGGGCGCGGTGCTCGCGGCGATCGCCGCGGGTGGGGCGGGTGGGGCGTGCCTGCGCTACGGGGCGGCGCTGGTGTGGCCGACGGCGCCGCGGGCGTTCCCATGGACGACGCTGTGGGTCAACGTGGCCGGCTGCGCGGCGATCGGGGTGCTCATGGTCGCCGTGTCCACCGGCCTGGTGACCCATCCGCTGGTCCGGCCGTTCCTCGGCGTCGGCGTGCTCGGCGGGTTCACCACCTTCTCCACCTACGCCCTCGACGTGCGCACCCTGCTCGCCGACGACCGGCCGGCCCTGGCCGTCGCCTACCTGACCGCGACGATGGCCGGCGCCCTCGCCGCGGTCACCACCTCCACCGCGCTCACCCGCCTGGCGCTGCGGGCCCGGCGACGGTGAGCATCCACGACCGGGCCGCCCGGGCGGGGGAGGACCGGTGAGCTGGCTGCTGGTCATCGCCGGCGCGGCCGTCGGCGCCCCGCTGCGCTACCTCACCGACCGGGCGGTGCAGGCCCGCCACCACAGCGCCTTCCCCTGGGGGACGTTCACCGTCAACGTCGCCGCAAGCCTCCTCCTCGGCCTCGTCACCGGCGCGGTCGTGGCCGGCGCCGCCTCCCACAACGTCGCGCTGCTGGTCGGCACCGGGCTGTGCGGGGCGCTGAGCACCTACTCGACGTTCTCCTACGAGACCCTTCGCCTGGCCGACGACGGCGCCTGGCTGCTCGCCGCCCTCACCATCACCGCCAGCATCCTCGCCGCCTGCCTCGCCGCCGCCGCCGGCGTCGCCCTCGCCGAGGCGCTCTGGGGCTGAACGGCCGCCCGCGTCTGCGGCACGGATGCTCACGATCGGGCCGCCGCGGGCGCGGGACCGGCGACCGCGTCACGGACATCCTGCCCCACCGCGGACCTACCGGGTCGTCTCGTCGCGGGGGGCCCAGCGGTGGGAAGCACGACCTCGAGGATGTCGTGGACGCCGTCGTTGTAGGCGATGTCGGTGCGCAGCCTGCCGCCGTGTGCGCGGACAACCTTCTCGACGACGTAGCGGATACCCGCCGTGGAGGGGGCGGCGGGCATGCTGTCCTCGACCTCGCCGGCAAAGACGCGGGCAGGCGTGCGGATCCGCAGAATGATCTCTGCGTCGATCCGGCCGGCGCCGATGTACACGGGGGTCTCGACGGGTGTGCTGCGCAGGACGATGTCGAGGAGTTCGCCGAGGAGGCGCCGCAGGGTGACGCCGTCCATCCGGACGGACAGGTCTGCCTCGGCCTGCACGACGGCGTGATGACCCAGGTGGGTCGTGCGCAGGACGGTCTGCACGTCGGTGAGGGCGGCGGTGAGGTCGCTGGAGTTGATGTCGGTGTGCGCGGCCGTCGTCGCGGTGACCATGCTCTCGACCAGACGGTCAAGCCGGCGGGTGTTCTCGATGGCCGCGGAAAGCCGGTCGGCCAGGGCGCCACCGGCCGCGTCGGTGCCGCTGGCCTCGGTCAGCACCACGCGGATGGCGTCGAGCGGACCGCGGAACTCGCGGGCGACGGTGTCGACGAGATCGCGGCGCAGCCGGTCGGTCTCCTCGAGGCGCGCGGTCAGACTTGCCTGCTGGAGGACGCGCCTGCGGTAGTCCTCCTCACCGTCCCGGGGGGCGGATGCCTGCGTCCGCCGGGATATCCACAACCGTCGGCGCCGCGCTGACGCCCTACCGGTGGGCATCCCGGCATCGTCGGAGGGCGTGGCCGGAGCCGGGGTGGACGTGGATGTGTGGACGGCGGCCTGTTCCTCGAGAAACGCGATGCGGTCGGTGAGATGTGCCTCTCGTCGACGCCAGTGCTCACGGTGCTGCTCGGCGTCGACCGCCTGCTGCTCGGCATGAACTAGCAGCGACGCCACCTCGGCCAGCCGGGACGCGGTCTGCCGCTCGCGCTCGCCGGCCTCCTCGGCAAGGGTCCGGGCGGCGCGAGCGTGCTCATCGGCTTCGGCGGCAGCGGCCAGCGCGGCGTCGCGGTCCTGTTCGGCCTGCAGCCGCTGGGCCTCGCTCTGGATGAGACGCGCGCGTAGGTCGGCGCGCACCCGGCCGGCCTGATCCAGCAGCAGGTCCGCTGCCTGCGCTCGTTCGCTGGAGTGGCGGGCCTGCTCCAGCGCCGCCGCGAGTTGGCGTTCCACGTCCTCGAGATCTGTCCGGGCATCGGGAACCGCGCAGGCGGTAGCAGGTATGCCCTCCCCTGTCGCAACCCGTGTCGCATCCCGTGTCGCAACCTGCGGGTCGGCGGTGGCCATCGGCGCCGCCCTGATCGGCGTGATGGTGGTCACCTGTGTGGCGGTGATGGGAATCGCCAACAACGGAGGGTCCCTATGCCAGTCGCGACCTGCGGTCGCGGCCACGGCCGCCTCCAACTCGCGGCGGGCATCGTCCTTCGCGCCAGCACTCCGCGTGGGCCGAGACCCCTCACACCACTCCTTGAACAGGTAGAAGGCCGTCGCCGTCACGCGTTCCCGGCAGTGCTCCGGAAGCTTGTTCAGATAGCAGTCGATCTGATCCCAGCCGAGTTTCGTCCTCCCGGTGAACCCCCGCTCGATGCGCTTTTTCTCGGCGTCATAGTCGGGATCGTCTTCGGTCAGGGAGCAGCAGGACTTCCAGGGCACCTGATAGAGGGCGTGCAGGAGATGGAAGAACAGCAGCAGACAGCGATGGTCCCGAGCGACTCCGCTGTCGATGACCGGCCAGCGGCCCCCCAGATCCCTCGGACGCCCGGTCATCGCACCCACACTTCTGCTGGACGACAGGGGATTCCGCTTCCGCTGTCGCAACCTCCGCGGGGTTGCGACAGCGGAAGCGGACGGTTGCGACAGCACCCGGGCAAACGCCCGCGGTGATGCTGGTGCGGGGTTACGACACACATCGCTGCGTACTCCCGAATGTCTCTACTGGCACCCGAAGTTGCGTCACTTGCCAGGGATCACGGCAAGAGCTAAAACATCCCCAGAATAACTAGCCAACATGACCACAAAGGACGTGCCGCATGCCCTCGATCCGACCGATCGCGTGGCTTACTCCGCTCCCGGCCATGGCCCTGGTGGCCGTGAGCGCCTATTTCCTCGGATGGCTTCCGGCACTCGGGGCGGCGCTGACCTACGCGGTCCAGCCCCGCACCCCGCCCTCGCCGGCACGCGGACCCAGACGGCAATGATCAACAGCGGGGCCGGCGACCATCCGAGTAGTTCGAACAGACTAGTACAGATGGGCGGTATCCAGAACAACCATGGTCCGC
>Ga0207711_10004629_pt1 | contig 11695 bp, 13 predicted proteins | sample KBSS34metaG_FD_184401 | JGI IMG/M metagenome (GOLD analysis project Ga0207711, IMG submission 184401) | Switchgrass rhizosphere microbial communities from Kellogg Biological Station, Michigan, USA - KBS S3-4 metaG (SPAdes) (version 2) | ecosystem: Host-associated > Plants > Roots > Rhizosphere...
GCAGCAACATCCCTATGATCGACCATTCCTCATCCGACAGATCGCCTCGATCCAAAGCCGCCTCCAAAAGACAGCCTTGAATCAGAAATCACCCCGGTTGGGAATCCACTATGTCAACAGGCCCTAGTGGAGGCGGTGCAGAATCCCAAGGACATGCTCTGGGGTAACCGCGCCGCACAATTCCGCAATCCGGAGGGGACGTTGTTCAGCCTGTTCAAACCGGTCACTGATGCAGCCAAGCTGCGCTTCGGATCTCGATAAACATTTGCGATTGTTCAAGGGCTGGCTCGTCGAGCGACCATGCCAGTTCGTGTTTCCGCTACTAGGATAAGACTTTGCCACAAGAGTCGATCATTCGAGAGGATACGCGGCGTTCCCCGGACAGCGCTACCACGAGAGCTGGCCAATGTGACACCCACCGGAGCCTGCTTCGGCGGGGCATCGGCCATCATCAAACAGCGCGAAAGGATCTGCATTTCTACTTAACTGGACGCTAAGAAACCTCTGCTAACACACTGCCACGTCAACATGTGACGGGGTGTTGGGGACGTGCTTAAATCTCTCGCCTTTCGGGTCAGCGTTCTCGGCCTGCTGATCGTTTGCCTGCTGACCGGGCTGGTGGGCCTGTTGCTCAACGCAACAATCGCGATGCGCGCCGAATTCCAGTGGGTTTCCCATTCGCAGACAGTCATCCGGACGATCGATCAAACGATTTCCGATCTTCGTGAAGCGGAATCCGGCCAGCGCGGCTTTCTCCTGACCAAGGATCGGGCTTTCGTGAGCCATTTCGCGGATCGCGTCGTCCAGGCCCAGCAGGATATCAATCAGCTTATCGCGCTGACTCGTGACAATCCCACGCAAAACTCCCGTTCGAAAGCTTTGAAGGTAGTGATGGAGCGCCGCATCGAAGCGCTTCGCCAGCCCTTGCAGCTTGGGCTGCAGGGCCGGTTCGACGCAGCCCGTTCGATCGTCGCCATCGGGCAGGGGCGCGAGGTGATGGATGTCGTCTATGAACAAGCGGCAAGCATCATGCAGGTCGAGCAGGACCTTCTCGCCAGCCGTGAAGCCATCGCCGACGAGCGCCTCGCATCGACCAAAACCCTCGTGCTGGCGGGCGGCACGGCCATCGTCAGCCTCATCGTCCTGCTCGTGCTGCTGGTGGCGCGTGGCATCCGATATCCGGTACGCTCGATGATGGAGGCAATGTCCCACCTCGGCGAAGGCAATCGAACGACCCGCCTCGACGTCGAGATGGGTTCGAGCGAGTTCAACAAGCTGGCCCGCGGCTACAACCGCATGGCGGAACGCCTCGAGAGCGCCGTCGGACATCAGCAAGATGCTGAGCAGCAATTGCAGTCCGCGAACACCGACCTTCGCCACCAGAGCGACGTGCTCAAGGCCCGGAGCGAAGTCATCGAACTGCTCGGCGGCATGGCGCATCGCATGCAGGCCGCGCGCGCGGATACGGAACTGGCGGATGTGATCCGCCTTTTCGTGCCGCGTGTGCTGCCCGATATTCCCGGCGCGCTCTACGCGCACAACAATTCACGCAACCTCCTTGTGCGCATCGCCGATTGGGGCTCGCTCCATCTGGCGCCTGAAAGCTTCGCGCCGGACGAGTGCTGGGGCCTGCGGCGCGGCCAGAGTCACTATATTCTCGAAGCGGGGACCGATATCGTTTGCTCCCACGTCGCCGACGAAACCGCGATCTATCACTGCGAGCCCCTGCTGGCGGGAGGGGAGGTCATCGGCCTGCTGTACCTCGAAGGCATCGTGGAAGCGGAGAACCGTTTCCGGCTCGCCGCGCTGATCGAGAATATCGCGTCGGCCCTCGTCAATCATCGCCTCCAGAAAGGGCTACGCGAGCAGACGATCCGCGACCCGCTGACCGGTTTGTTCAACCGTCGCTATCTGGAGGAGACGCTCGCCCTCGAGATTGCCCGCGCCTCGCGGGGCAAGACGCCTCTGTCGCTCGTCATGTGCGACGTGGACCATTTCAAGCGCTTCAACGACGAATTCGGCCACGATGCCGGCGATACGCTGCTGCAGGCGGTTTCCGCCGAGATGCGCAGCCATTTCCGCGACGGTGACGTGGTCTGCCGCTTCGGCGGTGAGGAGTTCACGATCATCGCGCCGGGCGCGACCCCGGAGGTACTCAACAAAAGGGTCGAGGTCCTTCGCGCGGCGATCACCGGCCTCAATGTGCGTCAAGGTGGTCGTGCGCTCGGTGCCGTCAGCATGTCGTTCGGGATCGCCGGTTGGGAGGAGCATATGGCACGCGACGGATCCACCCTCATCCAGCTGGCGGACACGGCGCTCTATCGGGCCAAGAATGAAGGTCGGAATCGGGCCGTCCTCGCCAGGCCAATCGCAGCCTAGGATCAGGACTCACCGATCAGAGCCAAAAGATGACAGTGGCAGTGAGTGCGACCGCCGAGAAGAAGCCGATTGGGCAGCGGTCGTAGCGTGCGGCAACGCGGCGCCAGTCCTCCCGGCGACCGAACATGATCTCGATTCCGGTTGCGGCGCCTGTAGCGGCGTTTGTCGTATTTGATGGGCTCGTTGCGCCATTGCCTGCCCGGGATGCAGGTATCGCGGCCCCATCTCGTCGAGCAAGCGACGGATGTCACGCCGTATCGTTAAGGCTCGTGACAAAGCCCACGGGCACAATTCAGACTGCTTGTCGCAACTCGATCCCGCTGACCGACAGCTATCCGCGGCTGGTTTCTCCTAACCTGCCAGACCGCTTTGTCCCCATGTCGGATATCGGACCCTCCAAACGCGCCAGATGAACCAACGGCGGGTTTCAGGCAGAGCTGCAGAGCCTCGCAACGGCGGCAATGGGCGCCTAACTGCTGGGCAGATCACAAAGAGATCGCACCAATTTGAGGGCGATCGCGCGTCGGCCAAAGCTGCCCGGCGGCAGCGCCCCTTAGCCGTCGTAGACGGATGGTCACGCCCCACCTAGAACCTGCCATGCATAATGGACGCGCGGAGCAGCAATGCAGGCACTGAAGAGTACGCTATCTGATCGGCAGGCGGTCTGGGCGTTTGTGTTAGGCTGCATCGCCGTGACGGCAGGAGTGTGTGCGCACCTGCCCATGTTCGCGATGGCGCGGTCGATGCATTATCATCTGGCCGGCATGCCGATGGACTCCGTGATGCTGTCCGGCATGGCGTTGATCGTATCGGGTACGCTTGTGGCGGCTTATGGCTTGTTGCCGCGCAACGTCGTTGCCCAGCGCGCGGCGGCGGCCGACATCGTGATCGCGGCACCGGAAGATGCACCGCTTAGACCGGCACATTGGGGCCTCATGGCAGTGTTGGTGATCGCGCTCGTGATCGATGTAATGAAACCGGCCTCCCTCGGCTTCACCGTGCCAGGCATGATCAGCGAATACGGAGTGCCGAAAAAGACGGTGTCACTGGTGCCCTTCTTCGCGCTGGCTGGCACGGTAACGGGGTCGGTGCTCTGGGGTTGGATCGCGGATGTCTATGGCCGCAAGGCATCAATCCTGCTGTCGGCCGTGATGTTCGTAGGTACCTCCATCTGCGGAGCAATGCCCTCGCTCGCCTGGAACATCGCCATGTGTTTCATGATGGGCGCCGCGGCCGGCGGCATGCTCCCGGTCACCTACGCCCTGCTCGCAGAGATGATGCCGAACCGCCATCGCGGCTGGAGCTTGGTGCTGGTCGGCGGGCTGGGCGCGGTCGGCGGCTATTTCGCGGCAAGTGGGCTGTCGGCGGTGCTTCAACCAGTATTCGGTTGGCGGATCCTGTGGCTCGCCAACCTGCCGACCGGACTAACGCTGGTGCTCCTTGGCGCGCTGATTCCGGAATCGGCCAAGTTTTTGCTCGCGCGAGGGCGGGTCGAGGAAGCAGGCCGGGTGATGCAGCGCTTCGGGGCCACCGCCCACCAGGCGAGTGCGGCGGTGGTCGCACAGAAGCGCGGGTCGCATGCGCTGACTGGCCTTCACCTGTACGGCAAGCTTACGGCGCTGAGCATCTGCGCTCTGTCATGGGGGCTGATTAACTTCGGCCTGTTGCTCTGGCTGCCCGCAGATCTCGTCGCCAAGGGCTATTCCGTCGGTGTGTCGAGCCGATTGCTAGGGTCAGGACTCACAACCACCAAGTGACGGCAGCAGCGAGATAGACGGCGCCGAGGAAGTTGGCGGCGAGCTTGTCGTAGCGGGTTGCGATGCGGCGGAAATCTTTGAGGCGACAGAACATCCGCTCAACGGCGTTGCGGCCTTTGTAGAGCGTGCGCGAGAAGCAGCTTTTCCAGCGGCGGTTTGCCTTTGACGGGATGTTCGGCACCGCGCCCTGTCGTTCGATCAGATCGCGGATGGCGTTGCTGTCATAGGCCTTGTCCGCCAGCACGATCGTGCGCGGTGCGAGGTTGTCCAGCAGCACGTCGGCAGCGCGGCAGTCGGCTATATTGCCGCCGGTCAGGAGGAAGCGGAGCGGGCGCCCTTCGCCATCGGTGAGGGCATGGAGCTTGCTGTTGCGGCCACCCCGGCTGATCCCGATCGCCTGGACGCTCGCCCCCCTTTCCCACCGCCCGCCGAGCGGTGGGCCTTCATATGGGTGCTGTCGATCAACACCTCCGCAGGCGGGCCACCCGCAGCCGCCAGCGTGACGAACAGATCCTGCCACACGCCTTTGGCCGCCCACCGCACGAAGCGGTTGTAGAGCGTCTTCCTCGGTCCGTAGCACGGCGGTGCATCGACCCATCGGCCACCAGACTTCACCACGTGGATGATACCGCTGATCACCCGCCGGTCATCGACCCGCGCAACCCCGCGAACCTTGTTCGGAAGCAGCGGCCGAAGCCGCTCGAACTGCTCCTCGCTCAACCAGAACTCGCTCAAATCCAGGCTCCTTCTATCGCAGAGCCTGAATCATATTCCGATCGATATGGAAATCCCATTTATGGGTCCTGATCCTAGCCGAGAGTGCACTGATCGCGTTCCCGACCGTGTTCGTTGCGGCACTGTTGTACAGCCGCTGGAGCACCAAATTGGCTTTGGTGACCATGATCGCGATGACGCTCGCCGGTTTGCTGCTGGTCCTTCGATTAGAAGCAGCGGGCAGCGGCAGTCCCGTACTGCCTGTCGCCCTGCTGATCGTCGGCACCAACGGCATCATCGCGATCGTACTGCCCTATACTGCGGAAAGCTTCCCGCTGCGGGTACGCGGCCGTGCGACCGGCTGGGTCGCCGCGTTCACCAAAGGTGGAGGGCTGCTGGCGCAGGCGCTGACCATCTCCGGCGTCGCACTGTCGATGAGCTTGTCGTCGCTGCTCGTCATGGTGCCGACCGCGCTGGCATTGGTCCTGGTGGCGTGGTTCGGGCGTGAGACGCGCGGGCGCGACTTGCGTGATCTTGACGCCGATAGTGGCCAACTCGGTCACGCAGAAATGTAGTTCTGCCCAGTTGCCGGGATTCTGATCGCCGCTTTGCTGCACCTCGTTCGCGCAAGCGGACGGTCGCCTATCCACCAGGCACAGCCCTTCCCATGCCGGCAGACGATGTCCCACCTCGCAACCAGACTGTCGGCAATTAGGAACGGCCTCGGCGCCGTTCTACGACCGGCATTGGGCGCACTGTTGCCGGGCAGCTCGGCGCTTCCAGTTTCGCTCAGGCGGCACCAAGCTGAGGACCAACAGTCTCGATCAACCAGTCGATGAACACCCGTACGCGGGGGGAGAGTTGGCGGTTGCTCGGATAGAGCACCGACATGGGCGTCGGCGTCGGCGGAAAGTCCGTCAGCACCTCGACAAGCGCCCCAGACGCAAGGTCGTCCGCGAAGCGGTAGCGTGGTGCCTGGGCGAGCCCGAGCCCGAGCCGTGCTGCCGTGGCACTTGTATCCGCGCCACTGACCAGAACGCGACCGGGCAGTACGACCTCGATGATCTTGCCCTCGCACGTGAACTCGAGCGGCAGCGGCTGGCCGGTGCGTGAGGACACGAAGCCGATCATGACATGGCCGTGGAGGTCCTCAGGCGTGGTTGGCGTGCCGTGCTCCGCCAGATAGCCGGGGCTCGCGACAGTGATCTCCTCCATCTTGCCCAGCCGCCTTGCTATCATGCCGCTGTCGGCCAACTCGCCAGCGCGTATGACGCAGTCCACGCCCTCCCGCACCAGATCAACGAAGCGTTCACTCTCGCCGAGATGGACGTTGAGCGCCGGGTGCCGCGCCAGGAAATCGGGAAGCGCCGGCAGTAGCATGGAACGGGCGAGATGGCCGGCGACGTCCACGCGGACAAGCCCTGTGACGGCGCCGCTCGCGCCGCGATCGGCATCCTCCAGATCGGCGAGGATCGCGACGCAGCGGCGGTAATAGGCCTCTCCTTCAACTGTCGGCTGGACATGGCGCGTGGAGCGCTGGAGCAGCCGCATGCCGAGCCTCTGCTCCAGCGCCTTGATGCCAGCAGTCGCCACTGGTCGCGAAAACCCGCAATCCGCGGCAGCCGCACGGAAGCTGCCGCGGTCGACAATGCGGACAAAGAGTTCGAGCGTCGCGAGCCGGTCCATGCGGATTATTCCATCCTGCAAAACAATGCTGACGGAAAGAGCGATCTAATCACTGTCTCCAAGAACGCTAGATCGGGGCCCTCACCAAACGGAGACCATCGATGCCAACCTTTCCCATCGCGCTCGTCACCGGCGGCAGCCGCGGCCTTGGCCGCTCGACCGTGGAAGCGCTCGCTCTCCGCGGCGTGTCCTCGATCCTGACCTACAACAGCAACCGGGCCGCCGCCGACGACGTGGTGGTGAGCGTCCAAGCGGCCGGCGCGCAAGCAGTGGCGCTCCAGCTCGACACCAGCGACACAGGCGCCTTCCCGGGCTTCATCGACGAAGTCCGTCGGGTGCTGGGCGAATGGAACCATGAACGCTTCGACTTCCTCGTCAACATGGCTGGCACCTCGCACAGCGGCTTGCTTGGCGACGTGACGGAGGAGGATTTCGATGCGGCCTACCGCGTCCATCTCAAAGGCCCGTTTTTCCTGACTCAATCGCTGCTGCCGCTGATCGCGGACGGCGGCCGGATCGTGAACATTTCCTCAGGCCTTACCCGCATCATCTATCCGGGCCGCATAGCCTATGGCACGATGAAAGGGGCGGTCGAGGTGATGACCCGCTATATGGCGAAAGAGCTCGGGGCTCGCCGCATTGCCGTCAACACGGTCGCGCCTGGTGCCATCCAGACCGATTTCTCGGGGGGCGCTGTGCGCGACAATCCCGAGGTGAACCGACACATCGCCGAAGCGACCGCACTCGGCCGCCCCGGCCTGCCTGACGATATCGGCCCGATGATCGCTTCGCTTCTCTCTGAGGACAATCGCTGGGTGAACGCGCAGCGGATTGAGGTATCCGGCGGACAAGCGATCTAGCCGATCGCCGCGTGAGCGGGCGGCGACGGGCTTCGCCTCAGCCGCCCGCCTGCACATGAGCCGCCATTCCATCCGCCAGTGCATCGAAGGCGATCCGCATGCGTCGCGTGGTGCGTAGATCCTCGTGCATGACAATCCACACATCCAGATGGGCGGTGAAGGCGTCGCGCAGCACGGGCACCAGCATCGGGTCGCGACGGGCAATCGGGTCCTGTACGATGCCGACGCCAAAGCCCGCCCGGATCGACGCCAGCTGGGCAAGCTGATTGTCCGTGCGCAGCGCAAAATCCGGAAGGACGGCCAACTCGGCGTGAATGGAGCGGAGGGAGGCTTCGTCCCTGTCAAACCCGATCAGGGCATGGCGGGTCAGATCCTCCATCGTCTCCAACGGGGCAGAACGCGCCAGATAATCCTGATGCGCATAGAGGCCCAGGCGGATGCGCCCCACAGCCTTGGCCAGCAAGGCTTGTTGTCGCGGCGGGGTCATGCGCACTGCGAGGTCGGCGTCGCGTCGGAGCAGATCGGACGAGGCATCGGTCAACAGCAGCTCGAACACCATCAACGGATGGTCCGCCCGCAACGCGGCGAGGACGGACGGCAATACTTCCGCCCCGATCACCTCGCTCGCGCTGATGCGGACCACGCCGGCGCCGGCATCCGCAGGAGCGGAGGCGGTGCGCACCAGAGCGGCAGCGGCCGCCGCCATGGCCTGCGCATGGGGCGCCAGCGCGTGCGCCGTCTCGGTGGGCTGAAGCCCGCGCGCTGAGCGTGTGAACAAGGCGCCGGCCCCTAGCCCCGCCTCCAGTTCGACGATGTGGCGACCGGCCGTCGGCTGGGTGATGCCTAATATGCGGGCTGCGCCGGACAGGCTGCCTTCGCGCATGACCGCGTCGAAGCTGCGCCAAAGTTCCCAGCCGGGTTCGCCATGTGCCATACAATTCTGTATATCATATCCAAGCTTATAGGCAATTTCCGTTCATACCGAACAAGCGCATTTCCCGTCCGTCAGGAAAAGGAGGCGGAAATGATGGAGCACAGGAAAGCAGCGCTGGTGATCGGCGCGACGGGCGGCATCGGGGGAGAGATCGCGCGAGTGATGCAAGCCCATGGCTGGCATGTGCGGGCCCTTCATCGCAATCCGGAACGGGCGAGGACGAGCAACCCCGGTCTGGAATGGATGGCTGGCGACGCGATGGACCCGACCTCGGTCGCGCGCGCTGCCGAGGGGATGCATGTGATCGTGCATGGCGCAAACCCGCCTGGCTATCGCAACTGGCAGAGGCTGGTGCTGCCCATGCTGGACAGCAGCATCGCAGCCGCTGCCGCAACCGGCGCGCGCCTCCTCCTACCCGGCACGGTCTATAATTTCGGCTCCGATGCCGGAGAAGAGATCGACGAGACAGCACCGCAGAACCCGATTACCCGAAAGGGTGCCATTCGCGTTGCGATGGAGCGGCGTCTGCGAGACGCAGCCAATGTGGGCGTGAAGACGCTGATCGTGCGGGCAGGCGACTATTTCGGCCCTCGCACCGGCAATAGCTGGCTGGCGCAGGGGATGTTGCCCATGCCGGGCCCGGTGAAGCGGCTGTTCAACCCTGCACGGGTCGGGATCGGCCACGCATGGGCCTATCTGCCCGATCTTGCCGAGACGATGGTACAGCTGCTGGAACGGCGCGAAGCGCTGGCGGATTTCGACATATTCCACTTTGCCGGCTGCTGGTTCGACGACAATCGGGATTTTGCCGACGCGATCCGCCGCGCGGCGGGGCGCCCCCATGCGCCTGTCCATGGCTTTCCATGGGCGATGGTTCATGCGCTTGCCCCGTTCAACGAGACGTTTCGCGAGATGCGCGAGATGATCTATCTCTGGCGCCGTCCCCTGCGCCTCGTCGACAACAAGCTACGCGCTTTCCTGGGCGCCGTTCCCACGACACCGCTCGACGAGGCTCTCCATGCAACACTGAGCGGGCTCGGACGGCTGTAGGCCATCCTTCTTCCAAACGGATCATGGCATGGCGGCGTCCGGGATCACCGAGACGCCGGCCAAATAGCAATGGTGGGGTGCCTATGCGCCGGCCGCTTTCTCACACGCGGCAGCCGATCGGGAGCCGGCCATGGGGCTGCCGCGAAAGCATCGCTGTCGTCGAGATCGCGGGGCAGCAGGCCTTAGCGACCTTCGAACCGGCGTTTCGCTTCGTCATTCACAGGCGTGAAAAGACTGACGAGCGTACCCTCCGGATCCCGAAACTGGGCGGCCTTATTGCCCCAGGGCATCAGCTTCGGTTCCTGCACGACCTCGACCTCGTCCTTCAGGCGAACGAAATCCGCGTCGACGTCGTCCACCTGAAACTCAAGGATAGCCGAGCGATTGGCGTTTGGCTCGGCGCTCCCCTCTTTGAAGAGCGCTACCGTTGCAGCACTCCCGATCGCAAGCGTCGCCGAGGGCGTGACTATCTCCGCGAAGACCGGCGCGAGCCAGGTTGCGGCCTGACCAGTGATTTTCTCATAGAAGGCGACGACCGCGTGGACATCGCTGGCGATCAGGCGCGTGGAAGCGAATTTCATGACAAATCCTTCTCTGGACACGATGCACGGCGGGCATCTCGGAAAGCCTTGTCTCACAGGGCTGCTGCCACCATTGTGGCAGCAGGAGTCAGCATCGATGCGCCGCGCCCAACGCCTGTTTCAGATTATCCAGATCCTGCGTCGATCGAGCAGGCCCGTGACGGCCGCCGCTCTCGCGACCGAACTCGAGGTCTCAAAGCGCACGGTGTATCGTGATGTCGCCGATCTGATGGGCCAGCGGGTGCCTATCCAAGGCGAAGCGGGTCTCGGCTACGTCCTCGCGTCCGGTTACGACATGCCGCCGCTCATGTTGACATGCGACGAGATCGAGGCCCTCGTGTTGGGCGCTCAATGGGTGATGGGGCGCAACGACACAGTTCTGGCCAACGCGGCTGTCGATGTTATCGCCAAGATGATCGAGGTGATACCCGACCATATGCGACCGTATATCCTCGAGCCGAGCGTCGGGCCGAGACCGGTGTCGCCGGGACATGAAGAGACGGTGGACCCGTCGATGATCCGGTCGGCAGTTCGAGACGGTCTGAAGCTCATGATACGCTATCGGGATGAGGTGGGCGCAGAAACGGAACGGACGATATGGCCCGTCATATTGGGCTATTCCGACACGCTTCGGATGCTCGTGGCATGGTGCGAGCTGCGGAAGAGCTTTCGACATTTCCGCACCGATCGGATCGTTGGGGCCGAACTGCTCGAGCGTCACGGGACAAAACCGGTAGAGTTGCGCCGCCACTGGCAGGCATGGCGTGCCAATAATGAGTCTTCTCCTCGCTCCCCAACGAGCTGACCTGCGGCAGAAGAGCTTGAGGGTGATGTGCCACGTTTGCCTGACGTTTTAGGCGATGTGGAATCGCGGGCGGACGATGGAAATCCCTTGAACGAGAGAAACTTCCTGGCGACCATATCCAATGATCGGCCGATTACGGTGCTGATGAAGATAAACGAATGACCAGTTTTGGGCTCGCCGATGGCAGCCCTGAACGTCCGAGTTGAGGCGCTTTGTTGACGTGACAGCTTGGTCCCGGCACTGCTTTCGCGGAGCCAAGGGGAAACGACCCGTCATGCGTTGTACGTTTAAGTTGAGCGTGTTGCTTCAAGCGTTGATCCTGTCGACCGCGAGCATCGCCAATCCGCTCCCGACCCCCGAAAGCGGCATCTTCGCGACCTACTCGCTGCTGCACGAGATCGGTGCCGAGCATTTCGCGCTCAAGCCGCAAGCTGGCGGAATGACGCTCACCATATCGGCCAGCGTATCCGATCGTGGCACCGTGCGCGCAAATGACTGGACGCTGGAAACGGGAGCGGATTGGACGCCACGGCGGCTGGAGATGAAGCGGTCTGGCGCCCCGGCAGAAGAAATCTACCGTACCGAGGTGAGTCCGGGCAGCGCGATCGTCCAGGAATATGCGGCAACGCGAAGCTTCACGCCGCCCGGCGTCGCCTTCGTGGGCTTCCAGGCGATGCCGGCGTCACTTCAGATGCTAATGATGCGGTATTGGCAGGCGCACGGCGCCCCAGCCCGTTTGCCGATCCTGCGCGCGAGCGACAAGGCGCTGCCTTTTGAAATCCGGCGTGTCGGCACGGACAGCGTTACGATCAGCGGTCGGCGGGTGATACTGACCCGCTACACGATCGCCCATTATCTATTCGGCCGAGAGATCCTTTGGATGGACACGCGGGGCCAACTCGCAGCACTGATGACCTTCGCCGGGGGGC
>Ga0207711_10004632_pt1 | contig 11689 bp, 10 predicted proteins | sample KBSS34metaG_FD_184401 | JGI IMG/M metagenome (GOLD analysis project Ga0207711, IMG submission 184401) | Switchgrass rhizosphere microbial communities from Kellogg Biological Station, Michigan, USA - KBS S3-4 metaG (SPAdes) (version 2) | ecosystem: Host-associated > Plants > Roots > Rhizosphere...
TCATCGCTGGGAATACGATCATTTGCGGATTCAGTCCGTGAAGCGGACGGCTGAACCCGCAAGATTCTTAAACAATAGGTTACGATCTTTCATTCGGTCGTCCGCTCACGGACTGCGCTCTCTCTTTGGCGTCGTTCCCCCAGCACTTGAGGTGCTGGGCTATTAGCAATCGTCCGCTATCGCGGACTGCACCTCCAAAGATCACGCGCGGCACCACAGCTTATTTACCATGCTGCCGCGCTCGCGAAAAACCCGTGTTTATTGCTTAAGACTTCTGTAGCGCAGCCAGGGCGGCCAGGACCTCTTCACTGTGTCCACCTGGACTAACCTTCGCGAAAACTTTCGCAATATTGCCCTTGGGATCGATGATGAAAGTGTTCCGCGCTGACAACTTTGTTCCGTTGTACTCCATTACAGAGCCATACATTTCCGAGACTTTCGCATCGGCGTCAGAAAACAATTTGAAGTTCAATCCTTCTTTAGCGCAAAACGCTTTGTGCGATTCAGCGGTATCTACACTAACACCGAGAATCACGGCATTGGCGGCCGTGTATTTATCGATGTCCCGTTGAAAGTTGTGCGCCTCAAGTGTGCACCCGCCGGTAAAGTCCTTTGGATAAAAATAAAGGACGACCCATTTTCCTTTGAAATCACTCAGACTCGCTTGAGTGCCTTCGTTTGTCGTTAGCTTAAACGTAGGTGCAGCGTTTCCCACCGTGGGCATCTCTGTAAAGGCGCTAACTGGCCTCAACGCAAACACTGCGACGACACTAAGAACGAGAACCAGGACATACCTCCGCATACTCATACCTCCGTTATTTTTGTTAAGAGTGGAGACGGTTCACCTAACAATATACTGTGCATCTACTTCTCTACGCCAACCTCCGCGTAGCAACTGCCAAGTTCTCTTTGTAATAAAGTCTTCGGAAACGTAGTGGTCAGGTAGTCAGTTACCACAGCGCGGTAGCGCGTGGGTCAACCTTCCATCGCTAACTAATATTGTGATCTGTGACGTTTGACCCACGCGCTACCGCGCTGTGGTACTGACTAACAACAAAGCGGGCGCCTTGCTTTGAATGCAAGACGCCCGCTCCAAACCAAGCCAGTCAGACTAGGACTTTGTCTGCTCCGTGTCCTTATGCTTCATTTTCATGTCGCAACAACACGACCCACTTGATTGGTGATTTTGCTTCTTATCTTTTGACTCCATGTCGCAAGAATCACCGCCACAACAACAACCGTTGCCGGTTGCGTGATTCTCCATGCTCTTGCTCGTCTTCAGATCGCACGAATCACCACCACAACAGCAACAGTGCTCTTTTGCATCAGTGGCCGTCGCACCTTCTTTTTTCATGGAGCACGAATCACCGTGGCAGCAACACGAGTCCATTGAACATGAGGCTGCCTCGGTCTTTTTCTTTTGATCGGTTTGGCCTAAAGCTTGTGCTCCGCTGATGACAGACATCATCAATAGAATTCCAAGTAGCACAAACCAAATATTTCTTCGACGTTGTTTCATTTCTCTTCCTTTCAAAAAAGATCGTTAGGACGTTGGCTTGAAGCACACCAACGCCCGTGAAGAACAGATCACGACTATCTGTCCTGCATCAGTTGATCTTTAAATCAGGAATACACAGCAACGCAGGTAGGTTGGACCGCGATTGCAGGATTGAAGTGAAGTAGCACAAAAGGGTTCAGACTGAACTGTCCTCTCGAACTTGGGTAGTGCTCCGACTGAAATCTGATTCCCGTCCGTGACGCCTGCTTTTGTCTTCGTAACAACGGCGCTCCCGATTACCGAAAGCGGACAATCGCTCATTACGGCTTCTGTTGAAATCTCTAAACCTGAAGATTGCAAAGATTGAATCGCAGAATCAATGCGCGCTGGAGATTTCTTTGCGCAACAATTATGAGTCAGTGAGTGACAGGAACGAACCGCAATGGCTTTAGCACCAGGACTCTCAATGCGGGCAGCAGACGCGGATGAATTTCCACAACCCCACACGCAAGCAGCGCCTGTCATCCAAAAGGAAAAGCTAAGCGCCAACATTACACGTAGATGTTTAATGGGGAAGAGTTGAGTCACGCAACTTAGTCTATCGCGAAAAGTGAATTGTCGAAAGTTTTAGTGCGAGGAGTCGAAAAAGAAAAGCGCAAGCTCGGAATTGCTGAAGGATGTTTTGCCGACCATCCATCATTAAGGGCCAACCAAACAAGACCGAGCTTACGTCCTTGGCTAGTTGGATTCTAAACCTGCCTCAATTGCAGTCTGTACGTTAGCGAACGGATGGAAGAATTCGGCTACGAGAAACGCCTTGGGGCCTCCGTAAAACCGCGCACATAAAGCAGGTGAAAACCGGAAGATCGCCAAATTGCCACGAAATCCCAGCATTTGAGAATTAACCTGTTAATTCAAGCTTAAAGAGGAGATGGACTTCATGACGATTGATAAAAAGAAGGTTAGAACCCAGGATGATTTAGATGAGCAGGCGCCAATCGATCAGGTAGAAGATCGTGTCGAGGCGAAGATGAAGAAGATTGAAGGTTCAGCAAAGAAGAACGTTGCTGAGGGTCTACAAAACCGAAAGCTAGCTCGCGAAGGTCAACGACTAGAGGATGAGGCGGAGCGGGAACTGAAAAAAGCGAAATAGAAACTATCCCTTGGCAGCCAGCGCATCTTCCAAAGCTTGTCGAAGCTGAGGAGGAGTAGTGGTTGGGTTGAATCCGATAAACTTTCTCATTAGTCGCCCTTCACGAGTGATGATGAAGCTTTGCGGTATTGCGCCCCGGCCCTCCATGAGAGTGAATTTGACTTCGGGCGTTGCCCAACCGATGTGGTAATCGACATTGAAGGCGCTTACGAACTGACGTACGGCTTCCGCAGACGCATCAGGCTCTTCTGTTGAAAGGCCAAACATCTCAACGCCGCGATCCTGAAATTCTTTGTGCAACTTAACCAGCTCAGGAGTTTCAAGACGACATGGACCGCACCAGGTCGCCCACAGGTTTACGAAGATAACCTTTCCGGAATAATCAGATAGTTTGAATGGTGACCCACTTGCTGCCCTCATCTCCGAGGTGAGGACATTTGGCGGTAGGCTATTCAGCACTGGACCGGCCGCCGTCTTTGGAGCACTGCTAGTTGAAGTTGGAGTTACATCGTTTGAGTTGCAACTCGAACCGAACACAGCAACCAACATGACCACGACAAAGGTGAAGCATAAACGAACTGGCGTCCAAAACTTTTTTTGTTTATTCATCGCAAAACTTACTGCTGGGACCGCAGGCGTCCCCGCCTGCCTGATTACGATTTAGTAACAAAGGTGGTCACCTGCACACTGCACTAACATTTCTATTTCACTTCTTCTTACCAAATCGGAATGAGTCAAGGATGACCGGCGCCTCACCTTTTACACCGAGATCGTCCACCGACAACAACTCTGGTGCAAGAGATGTCGAGAGCATCGTTAAGGTTGCGCCTGTCGTATCGCCTTCCTTGTTCGTTGGAAGAAAAATCACACGACCCCAGAGTTTCAGATCGCCCTGCTCAGTATTCTTTGAAAAGCCTGTCCATCTAAACTCATAGGCCTTCATTGAATTTACAGTTGTTGGCCCTTCAGAAACTTTCTTGTACTCGGGATAAGCCTTCGAGAGGGAGTTGCTTAGTTCTTCGACGCGACTCGGATAGTTTGGCAAATCGCCATCGTAAGTTCCGGTACTTGTGTACCAACCGACCGTAAAATTCTCTTGTGTAAAATCGGGAGGCAATCGTCGCTCGACCCTGACGAAACTACTCGAGCCGGGTGCACCAGTTTTGGGGTCCTTTTGCCACGACTCAGGGTAATAGAAGGAAAAGTCGAAGTAGTGTTCGGCTAGCTTTCCGTCAAGTCGTTCCTTCGAATTTTCAAACGCAGTAGTGCCCAGCGGTGGCACGAAGTTGTCTTCCTGTGGTGTCGGTGATGGAGCAACAGGTGAGGGCTGAGTAGCCGCGTTTGTGTTGGTGTTCGTCTCAACAATTGGTTGAGTTTCTTTCGCTTTCAACTCGCCAAGTCGAGGTTTCACGACAACGAAGAAGATCGCCGCTAAAGCTCCTCCTCCCAAAAACAGGAACACGAGAATTCCAACGATTATCAACGGCAGCTTCGACTTCTTCTTGGCAGGTGTAGGAGCAAGAGGTGTCGGCGCCGTGGTCACAACAGGGGCAGAAGGTTGTGGCGGTGGCGGAGCCGGTGCCGGAGGTGGTGGCTGCGGAGTCACATGTGGCTGTGGCACCTGGCCGAGCGCAACCGTTTGCTCCTGCCCGAGTGCAGAAGTTGGGTTAGCTGAAGAGGGGTTGTAGACCTGTCCGAAATCGCTCGTCGTTTGGGGACCGGTAGGGCCTGTGTTTCGCGGTAGCGCGATCGTCGAAGCAAATGATGAATCCGCTATTGTCGCGTTGGGATCGGGCAGATCGCGACTAGTTGGCTTTTCCGACGCGGGAGGAGCAATCTCTCCCGTCGTCTGGCGTATCGTCATGTTTGGATCGAAGGTTTGCGGGGCAATCAACAGACCGCCATCGAACGTGCAAAACTTCTGACCTTCATCCGGAAAAGTACGATTACATTTCGGACAACTCTTCATACAGAAGACCTCTCAGCAATTGAATACCAGGTTAAGTTGAAATTAGTTCTGACGTGCCTTGGCGAGTTTCTGCTCTATTCCCTTATTCCCCGGGTCAAGATCGAGCGCGCGCTGGTAGACACGAGCGGCAGCGCTTTTCTGTTTCGCCTTCATATAGCCGTCACCAACTCCCTCGAAACCAAAAACTCCTGCCAGCTGTTTCTTTTCGCCGAGAACGGCAAGTGTTGAAGCTTTTTCGTAAGTCGTTTCAGCCTCAGGCAAACGATCAAGCGCAAGGTAAGTGCGACCGAGAAGAATGAAAGGTTGAAAGGCTTTTGAGCTGACTTCAGTAGCCGTCTTCAAATACGGTTCCGCTTCAGTAAATCTCTTATATACGATCAAGAGTCGGCCCATTAATACCAAAGAAGTGGGATTCTTGGGATCCAACTCCAACGCGCGTTTCAACACGGGCTCAGATTGAGGCCACAGTTGTTCGCCCTGTAGCGATTCGGCAATAAGGTTCAAGGTTGCCGGATCCTTCGCGAGCTCGGTCGCTTTGTCATAAAGCGGCACCGCCTCCGCTGAACGTCCTGACCGATTCAATACCTTTGCAAGGTGAACGTAGGCGACTGCTAACTGCGGATCAAGTTCCAGTGCACGACGATGTGCGTGCTCTGTTTCACTGTTGAAGATGCCACGAGCTTGAAGCGCCACACCCAGGCGGTCCCAGGCGATGGCCATCTTCGGATCTATTTGAACAGCTTTGCGAGCGAAGTCAGATGCTTCAGTAAAACGCTTGGCGTTGTCCGCGCCAGAATGTGGCTGTACGAGCACGACACTTAACGCGACGTAGGCATCAGCATCATTCGGCGCCCATAGGATTGCGTTGCGATATGCGGCTTCAGAATCTTCCCAGCGCTGCTGATCCGAGTAGACATTGCCTAGACCATACGCTGCTCGCGGATCCTTTGGTTTAAGCTTCAGCACACCCTGATAGGCTTCTTCAGCTTCCGCAAACTTGCGTGCATCGCGAAAGTTGTTTCCGCTATCCAGTAAGTCCTCAGCTCGATCTTCAATACCCGCAGTGGAGGCCTTGGTTCTGTTTGATGGCTTCGTAGTTGGGTTGGCGGTTTTTGCCTTTCGCTTAGCCTCGGGGTTCTTGGGTCTAAAGATGCCGGCTCCGCCACCGACGTCCGCCCCAACATCCTGACCAAAAACTTCCCCAGCACCAAAACAAACGGCAACACAAAGCGCAGCCGGTAACAAAACTGCGCGCAGTATTCCTCGGGGTATCATCTCAGGGTCTCCTACAGCTTGAGTGCTTGGATTGCGAATATTCGAGATAAAAAGGTCGGAGTCTGGGAGGTCCCTTTCCGACCCGCTCTTTGCTGAAACATTTCTAACGTCAACAGGCACTGGGATTGTAGCAGCTTTTGGTGGATGAGCTAATCTGAGCCGCATCCGAGCAACCAGAGAAAAGCGTGGCTAGCCTTACAAACCGCTTCGGACAAGTCGAAACCCCAGTAACGTGTTTTTCGTCGTCGCCGGAATAAAATCACGCATGGCTGCGGTAATCGGAGTATCTGCTTTGGCAGGATCGCTCACATAACAGGCTCCTCGAATTGTTACAAGATCTTTCGTTGCGGTTGGGATTACTGTCTTGTTGCCGGGATATGCAGAGATGTGTGAAGAGGTCCACTCCCACGCATTACCAATCAAATCCGACACACCCCACTTGTTCCTGCCACTTGGTCTGGATCCTACCGGAGACGGAGTCGCTTCCTTAATCACAGCATTCTTTATTTGCCACTGGTTACCCCAGGGATACAAGTCACCTTGCGTACCGTTTCGCGCTGCATACTCCCATTCTTCTTCAGTAGGTAATCGATAGGTAACGCCGTCACGTTTTGAGCGCCAGGCCGCAAACTCATTTGCGTCGTTTTGCGAAACGCTAACTACCGGCCAGAGTTCCTGACCAAATGGCGGCTTAGTTCCCGACCAGTATCCGGGTGCCGCATGATTTGTTTCTCGCACGAAGGCGGCATACTCAGTGTTCGTTACCTCCGACTTATCCATGAAGAACGTTTCGACTACGATTGGGTGTGGAGGGCTCTCCTGAAGTGTGCCACCAGTGCGACCCATCTCAAAAGTTCCACCTTCGATCTCCGCCATGTCGGCCTTGATTGCAGGAGTTGTCTCTGGAGGTGGTGTCACTACGACCTGTCGCTTGGGACGCAAGATGAAATAAGCGCCAGTGCCAACTCCTGCCAGGCCAAGAATGACAAGGGTTGCGACGATCAGTAGGACACCAGTCTTTCGCCCAGATGGAACCTCGGAAACGATCGTAGGTGCCTGGCTTCGTGAAAATTCTGGAAAGCTGTTTGCCGCACTGTTCTGAATGTGAGTCTCTTCAGGATCTACGAGAGTCTTTGGCGGAATACTGACAGACAAACGTTCCAATCTGTCCTCGAGTTCTTTAGCCTGTTGGGCCATCCGCTCGAATTTTTCTTGCTGCTCGCGCTCTCTGGCATCGCGCTCCTCACGTTCTCTTCTCGCGCGATTTTCTTCCTCGAGACGCTGTTTCTCTGCCTCTTGTTTAGCCTTTGCTTGTTCTTCAGCTTCCTTTGCTCGGCGGTCTGTTTCTTTTTCCCGCAGAAGTTCAGCGGCAGTGTTAGAAAGTTCTTGCTTGGCCTCTCCCTCAACATGAACCGTCCCAGGCATCGAGTCGAACGATCCTGCGAAGTTGGTGTCGCTGGAGATTGGAGGTGTCACCGCTGTTGCTGAAAACCCGGGGGGGCGGGTGTCGGTTGGGATCGGCGGCGTATCCGAAACCATGGTCCTGTTCGGATCGAGTGAGCCCGTTGGTCGCGTGGTGGTAACGACCACTGGCGAAGCGCTCATGGCACCATTCACTTCTTTTAGAAATGACTCGACCGAGTCGATACGATCCTTCACTTCCTTTTCGAGAGCGTGACGAACAACAGCTTCGAGTGGCGGCGGCACAGAAGCGCCCATCGATTGGAAACTGGGAGGAGGAAGCGTTAGGTGCTTCTTCATTATCGATGGGATTGTCGACCCCTTGAACGGTACTTCGCCCGCGAGCATTTGATAAAGAATCACTCCCAGACTGTAGATGTCGGCTCGTGCATCCGGCTCTTCGTCAGACCACTGTTCAGGCGCCATATAAAATGGCGAACCCATCAGACCGCTCGTCTGTGCCTGAACGAATGAGCCCAACAATTCTCCAGACTTTATTTTTGCCAACCCGAAGTCAAGAATCTTCAATCCTTCCGCAACCGGAACATCATCCTGGACCATAATGTTCAACGGCTTCAGATCGCGGTGCACAATCTTCTGCCTGTGCGCGGCACCCACTCCAGATGCAACAGCGGTGATCAACTCGTAGGCCCGCTCGGGCTTCATCTTGCCTTCGGCGGTAAGAATCTCCTGCAGGGATCGTCCTTTCACAAACTCCATCACGAGGAACGGCATGGTTCCTCGAATCACTCCGAAGTCGGTTACTGCAATTATGTTTTGGTGTTTGATCGCTGCAGCGGCGAGGGCTTCCTGGCGGAAACGTGTGGCCAGCATCGGATCGTTTCCAACCAGATCCGGCAAGATGATTTTGATTGCGTGAGCTGTTTTAAGAAAGGTGTGGCGCGCCTTGAAAACCACGCCCATGCCGCCCTGACCAAGTCGACGTTCAAGGAGATAGCGACCGTCTAACGTGGGTTCGCCATGAAGAGATGGAATCGTCTCATCACCATCTTGAGGACAGTGATTTATTTCGTCGGAGAAGCAGCGCCTACAAACAGGGCATTCTTTCATTCAGTGGCTCGTAAAACTTCGGCCAGGCTCGCTATCAACTGGTGTCGGTTAGGAACTGTCGGATAAGCATTAGCTGCCGCTCTCCCGGCATAAAGACGCAAGGGTTTCTCACTCTCGTGGTCTAAGCAGCAACTGCGTTTGTGACTAATTCTCAAGGACTAGAAAATGGGGCCGAGCGGCGCAAATTGGTTTAAGACAAACGCTATCTGATTTTAACGGCTCGCAGAACCTCAAGCAACCGTGAAGTTCTTTGAAGAGCGTGATTTTGCTACAACCGACCTTCATCTGATCACGACATTCACGAGCCGCTTAGGCACCACAACCACTTTCACAATCTCGCGTCCGTCGATCAGGGCCTTTACTTTGTCATCCGCAAGTGCAGCCGCCTTCAATTCTGCCTCTGAGACTTCCGGTGAGGTAATCAATCGCGAGCGCAGCTTGCCATTGACCTGCACGGGAATCTCCAGTTCCTCGCTTCGAGCAAGTTCAGAATCGGCGACAGGCCACTTCGCACCGGCACTCAACAACCCGCCTGAGTTACCTAAACCTTCCCACATTTCCTCCGCGATATGCGGAGCAAACGGGGCCAACATTGCAACCAAGGACTCGAGCGCCTCGCGAACCACAAAAACATCCTCAGAGGACGCCGTGTCGGGATCAGCCTTGAACTCACTTAGCTGATTGAACAACTCCATTAACGCAGCGACACTGGTGTTCAAATGCAACTGCTCAAAGTCGCTCGTGATCTTCGCGATTGTCTGATGAGTCTTGCGCCTTAACGCTCGCGCTTCCGGACTGATCGCGTCAAGGTTTACCTTGTTGTCAGAAGTCGCAAATCGTTGTTGCCACTTCCAAACCTGTGTGTAGACACGCCGTAAGAAACGAACAGCACCTTCGATTCCAGACTCCAGCCACCTCAACTCGTTTTCAACCGGCGCGGCAAACAAGACAAACAAGCGTGTCGCATCCGCCCCGAACGCTGCAATCATCTCGTCCGGATCAACCCCATTGCCGAGACTCTTCGACATTGCTTTCCAATCATCAGTGCCCTCAACGCGATTGGTCACCATGCCCTGGGTCAACAGTCTCGTTACCGGCTCGTCAAAAGTGACCAGGCCAAGATCGCGCATGAACTTCGTCCAGAAGCGCGTGTAGATCAAATGCATCACGGCGTGTGAATCGCCACCGATGTACTGATCCACCGGCGTCCACTGGTTTACGATTTTTGAATCGAACGGAGCAGCTTCATTTCGCGGATCGCAATAACGGAAGAAGTACCACGACGAATCGACGAATGTGTCCATGGTGTCCGTTTCACGCTTCGCTGGCCCATGACAGTTAGGACACTCAGTGTTCACAAACTCCGCTACGCCTGCGAGCGGGGACTCACCAGTTCCGGTGAACGCCGCTGTCTCCGGCAACACAACCGGCAATTGCTCGTAAGGCACAGGCACCATCCCGCACTTATCGCAGTAGATCACCGGGACAGGCGCCCCCCAGAAACGTTGGCGTGAAACTCCCCAATCGCGAATGCGGTACGTCACTGCAGCCTTTCCGAAACCGTTCTTTTCAGCGAACGCCGCCATTTCGGGAACAGCCACTTCCGAGAGCTTCCCACCCCATTCACCGCTATTGATCAAAACTCCATAATCGGTGAATGACTCTTTCATGTCTGCCGTCTGTTCCATTCCGTCTACTGACGTAGGCTCAGCTTTGGCATGGTCGTGCGTGACCGGTGCAATTACCTGCCGTATTGGCAACGAGTACTTTTGTGCGAACTCAAAATCGCGTTCATCGTGCGCAGGTACACTCATTACGGCGCCAGTGCCGTACTCGATGAGAACGTAATTCGCTACCCAGACAGGGACACTTTCCCCGCTGAACGGATTGATTGCCAGCAAGCCGGTGTTGAGTCCTTCTTTCTCCTCTTCGTCAACTTCTCCGCGAGTTGCGCGCTCGCTCTTCACCTTCGCCGCGAACGCCTCAATGTCAGTCTTTAGCGTGGAGCCTTCCAGTAATTCAGCGAGCAATGGATGTTCAGCTGACAACACAACCGCCGTCGCTCCGTAGATAGTGTCAATGCGGGTTGTAAACACGCGGATCTTCTTGTCACTGTCTTTAATCGCGAAGTCGATGAACGCACCTTCACTGCGACCAACCCAATCACGTTGACGTTTCAACACTTTCTCGGGCCAACCGGATTCAATCTGATCGATGTCGGCGACAAGTTGCTCTGCGTAATCAGTGATGCGGAGAAACCATTGTTCGAGATCACGCTTCTCTACGGCAGCGCCACAACGCCAGCAGACTCCACCTGACGACTGCTCATTCGACAAGACGGTCTGTTCCTTCGGACACCAGTTAACTTGCGACACCTTTTTGTAAGCGAGGCCGTGCTCCAACATCTTCAGGAAGAACCACTGGTCCCACTTGTAATAGTCGGGCCGATGAGCTGCGATCTCACGTGACCAGTCGTAACTAATTCCGAGTCGCTGGAGCTGACCGCGCATGTGCGCGATGTTCTCTTCGGTCCAGTCACGCGGATTAACGCCACGTTTGATTGCCGCTTGTTCTGCCGGCTGACCAAAACTGTCCCAACCAATCGGGTGCAACACGTTGAATCCCTGGAGACGTTTGAACCAGGCGAGTGCGTCACCGATCGAGTAGTTTCGAACGTGACCCATGTGTAAGTAGCCCGACGGATACGGGAGCATCTCGAGGCAGTAGAACCGCGGTCGCTGGTCACCTGCGTCAACCTCGAATGAATGCGAGTCGTTCCAGTGCTGCTGCCACTTATGTTCGATTTGTTCAGGGAAGTATTTTTCGTCCATAACCTTATCCATTTACAGTTAACACGTTTTGTCGGGCCGAGACAAAGTCACGGTAATGCCGACATCTTTGTGGACTTCCTTTGTAAGTAGGGATTCGCCGCTCCGCAAGAAAAGCGCTATCAAGCGCGCTGCAGAAGCGGCACCGTTAGGAGGAGTTTGGTTGGAGGTCGTTTCGAGAACATGTTCAATGTGATTCTACCTAAGGAACGGTATGGATGTCTAAGAGTTTCTCCGTGTCTCTGTGTTCTCCGTGCCTCTGTGTTGAAACTTGCCGCTTAGACAATCAGTTCTCATTTTCAACACAGAGGCACGGAGACACAGAGATTAGCTCACAAACGATCTCAGCATCTCTAAATTCTTAAGGTCCACCCGCGGATCATCGTAAGGAGTCTCAAGAATGAACGCACAGTGCCTTAGTCTTGGGTGCTGGG
>Ga0207711_10004634_pt1 | contig 11685 bp, 10 predicted proteins | sample KBSS34metaG_FD_184401 | JGI IMG/M metagenome (GOLD analysis project Ga0207711, IMG submission 184401) | Switchgrass rhizosphere microbial communities from Kellogg Biological Station, Michigan, USA - KBS S3-4 metaG (SPAdes) (version 2) | ecosystem: Host-associated > Plants > Roots > Rhizosphere...
GCGCCGCTCGATCGCTTCCTGCTCCTGCGCGATCACGTTCGCGGCCTGTTCGCGTTCAACCGCACGTCGCTCGCCGGCCACGCGATGGGCGCGATCATCATCGAGACGATCTTCGCCGGCGTCGCGCCGCGCGCGCTGCTCGTCGTCTGGGGCACGGGCTTCGCCGTCGTCTGGCTGCTGCGCGCCTGGCTCGCAGTTCGCTTCGCGCAGCGCGAGCCGAGGACGATGGCCGGCTTCGCGCGGCGACTGCGCGCGTGGCAGGCCGGCGTGCTCGCCTCGGGCGCGCTCTGGGGAATCGCCGCCTGGTTCTTCTCGGCGCACGGCAGCGGCCCGCACCAGATCGCGCTGGTCCTCGTCGTCTACACCTTCTGCGTCGCGTCGGTGCCGATCCTGGGGCCGCAGCTGCGCCTCTTCGTCGTCTTCGTTCTGCTGATCTTCGCGCCGGCGATCGCTCGCGTCGCGCTCGGCGGCGGCACGCTCGGCTGGGGTTTGGCGATCGTCATGACGGTGGCGATGGGGATGACGATGCTGCTCGCCCGCAACTACCGCGAATCGTTCGAGCGCATCGTCGGCCTGAAGCTTCGCACCGAGGCACTCGCGGTGCAGCTGCGCGCCGAGAAGGCGATCGCCGATGCCGCCCGTCACGACGCCGAGGTCGCCAATCGCGCCAAGACGCAGTTCTTCGCCGCCGCCAGCCACGACCTGCGCCAGCCGCTGCACGCGATGGGCCTGTTCGCCGAGGCGCTGCGCGCGCGCGCCCACGACCCCGAGGTCGCGCAGCTCGTCAACAGCATCAACGAATCGGTCGATGCACTGGAGGGCCTGTTCTCGGAGCTGCTCGACATCACGCGCATCGACAGCGGCGGCGTCGAGGTACACGCCGACAACTTCGCGCTCGCCGAGATTTTCCGCAAGGTGCGGCTGCACTTCGAGCCGGCGGCGTTCGAGAAAGGGCTCGACCTGCGCACGCGCGGCGCCAGCCACGTCGCCTTCGCTGACCCGCTGCTGGTCGAGCGAATCGTCCGCAACCTCGTTTCGAACGCGATCCGCTACACCGCCGACGGCTCGGTCCTGCTCAGCTGCCGCCGACGCGGCGAGCGACTGCTGCTCCAGGTCTGGGACACCGGGCCCGGGATAGGCGCCGACCAGCGGGCGCGGATCTTCGAGGAGTTCTATCAGGTGCCTGGGACGGCGGTGGTCCCGGTCGAGCAGAAGAAGGGCCTCGGCCTCGGCCTGGCGATCGTCAAGCGGCTGTGCGCGCTGATGCAGGCGCCGCTCGACCTGCGCTCGGAGGTCGGCCGCGGCTCGGTGTTCACGGTCGAGCTGCCGCGCGGCACCGGCGCGCGCGCCGCCCAGCGGCCCGTCGCTGCGAAGGGGCCGATCGGCATCACGCTCGACGGCCGGCTGATCGTCGTCGTCGAGGACGAGCCGGCGGTGCGCGAAGGCCTGGAGGTCCTGCTCACGGGCTGGGGCGCGACGATCGTTTCTCTCGAGAGCGTCGCGGCGGCGCGCGCCTGGCTGGCGAGCGCCGATGCCGGAGCGACGCCGGCGCTCGTCATCGCCGACTATCGGCTCGGCGACGGCGCGACCGGCGTCGCCGCGATCGCCGCGGTGCGCGAGCGCTTCGGCCGCGGCGTTCCGGCGATTGTCGTCACCGGCAGCACGATGACCGGCCACGAGAAGGAAGCGCTCGAGAACGACTTCCACGTGCTGATCAAGCCGGTGCTGCCCAACAAGCTGCGCGCGATGATCGCCTTCAAGCTGGCCAGGCAGAACGTCGCTTGAAGGATCCCCGGGCCGCGGCTCAGCAGCCCGCGGTGCACTTGCCGGCGGCGTCGAACTCAATCGTCTTGCCCGAGAGGGGAATGTGCACCGGCACGGTCGCCGCCTTGACGAAGGCTTCGGTCTTGCTGCCGGGGCGAACCTTGCCGCCGACCGTTCCGACTTCGTTCGCGTGCGAGGCGATCACCGACGCCGGCTTGACCAGCTCGTTGATGACGTAGGCGGCCTCGGCCGGACCGGTGGTGAAGCCATCGCCGATGTTCATGACGACGAGCCGGGCGCGATAATGGTTGCGGACGACGAGCTCCTGGTCGGCGGTGATTCCGGTGTCGCCCGAGAGATAGGCGACGAGGCCGTTGCTGAAGCGAACGACGTATCCGGTCGGCAGGCCGGCGTCGCCGGCGATTCCCGCGTCCTTCATGGCCTTGCCGAGCTCGCCGCCGATGTAGTCGGGGTCGAGGCCGTTGCTGTGCATCGCCGTCACGGTGGCGATGCGGACGCCGCCGACGGTGACGCTGCCGCCGAAGCGGGCCAGGATCGAATCGGCGGGATTGCCGCCATTCGCCTTCAGCTTGGCGGCGAAGAAGGCGGGCATCTCGCTGCCGGTAACGATCTTCGATTTCTTGGCCAGGGCGATCTCGACGGCGAGCGATTTCGGGATCGACGACACCGACATGTCCGGGCTCTCGCAGGTCCCGGAATTCGGCGCCTTGTTGTGCGCGTTGCCGACGTGATCGCCGTGCAGGTGGCTGACGAGGATGATGTCGATCCTGCCGAGCCGCGGATCGTCGGCGCCGGCGACGGTGCGCCCCGGGTCGTACAAGATTCGCGTTCCGTTCGGGTCCTCGAACACGAGGGCACGGTCCTGCGGGCAGAACTCGCCTTCGATTCCGCCGAGCGGAGTGACCTTCACGGTCTGGGCGAGGAGGGGGAGGGTCGTTGCCGCGCCGAGCGTGGCGAGGGCGGAGATTCGGATCCAGCGATTCATCGAATTCGGTCGGTAGTGATGCGAAGCATCAAGCTATCACCGCCGCGCCTTCGCCGGCACCGGGGATGTGCTCGATCTCGAAAACCCCCGCTTCGATCGTTCGCGGCCGCCGCGACGCTCAGGATGAGAACTGCATGACGCCGTCGTTCACCGAGCCGAACCGCATCGCGACCAGATCGCTGAGGTAGTTCTGGTTCAGCTTCCACGGCCGGGCGATGCCCTGCCTGGGCAACTGGTCGGTGGCGCGCTGGAAATAGCCCGAGGAGAAATCGACCCAGGGCAGGAGCGCCGTCCCCGGCCCCGCCGCGGGCGGCTGGCACTGCCGCGCGCCGGTCTTGCGCATGTGGTTGAGGAGCCGGCAGACGTACTGCGCGGTGAGGTCGGCCTTCAGCGTCCACGACGCATTGGTGTAGCCGAAGGTGTTCGCCATGTTCGGGACGCCGCTGTACATCAGGCCCTTGTAGTTGACGGTGCTCGCCGCCTCGATGCGTCTGCCGTCGACGTGGAGCTCGGCGTGGCCGAGCATGGCGAGCTTCAGCCCGGTCGCGCTGACGACGATGTCGGCCGCCAGCTCGGCGCCCGATCGGAGCTGGATGCCAGTGTCGGTGAACGACTCGATGTGGTCGGTGACGACCGACGCCCGCCCGCTCGCGACCGACCGGAAGAAGTCGCCGTCGGGAACGAGGCAGAGGCGCTGCTCCCACGGGTTGTAGCGCGGCGTGAAGTGGGTGGCGATGTCGGCGTCGGGGCCGAGCGCGCTCCGCACCCCGCCGAGAAGGAGCTTGCGCATGCGCTCGGGGTCGCGGCGGCAAAGCCGGAAGACGTACATGCCGAGCAGGACGTTCTTCCAGCGCGTGAGAAGCAGCGCCATCCGCAGCGGCAGGCGCCGGCGCAGCTTCGTCGCGATCGGGTCGATCGACGGCCGCGCCACCATCCACGTCGGCGAGCGCTGCAGCATGGTGACGTGCGCCGCCTTCTCCGCCAGCGCCGGCACCAGCGTCACGGCGGTGGCGCCACTGCCGATGACGACGACCCGCTTGCCCGCATAGTCGAGGTCCTCGGGCCACTGCTGGGGGTAGACGATCGGCCCGGCGAATCGCTCCTGGCCGGGAAAATCGGGCCGGTGACCGGCGCCGTAGTCGTAGTAGCCGCTGCACATGAAGAGGAAGCCGCAGCGGATGATCGACTCGGCGCCGTCGGCGCGGCGCATCCGCACGGTCCAGCACGCGTCGCGCGAAGACCAGTCGGCGCGGACGACCCTGAGGCCGAAGCGGATCTTGCGCTCGATGCCGTATTCCCGCGCCGTCTCGCGAAGGTAGTTCAGGATCGTCGGACCCGCGGCGATCGCCTTGGGTTCGGTCCAGGGGCGAAACGAGTAGCCGAGCGTGTGCATGTCCGAATCGGAGCGGATGCCGGGATAGCGGAACAGGTCCCAGGTGCCGCCGATCTCGCTGCGCGCCTCGACGATCGCGTAGCTGCGGTCGGGGCAAAGCGTCTGCAGGTGATAGCCGGCGCCGATGCCGGAGATCCCCGCGCCGACCACCAGCACATCGACGAATTCGCTGTCGTCCATCGCGATCGCTCCACGCGCCCATCGGCTCGCCTCGAGTCGATCCGGGCGCGATGACGCGATCCTATGCGCTCGCTGCACTGCCGCGTGCCAAGATTTCGGTCATCGCGAGCGAAGGGACCTGGCAGATGTTTCTTTCGAGCATGACTCCGGGCGGACTGGCGCGCGTGGCAAGCGTCGCGCGCACCGCCGCGTCGACGATCGCGGCGCTCGTGCTGGCGGGCTGCGCGTCGGTCGTGCCGATCGTCGACCATCATCAGCACGTCTTCAGCCCCTCGATGGCCGCGCTGCTGACGACGGCCGAGCGGCCGTTCCCCGAGGTGAGCGCGCAGGACATCGTCGCCGAGCTCGACAAGGCGGGGATCCGTCGCGCCGTCCTTCTCTCGACGGCCTATCTCCACGGCGCGCCGGGCCGCGCCGGCGACGACACGCTCGTCAAGGTGCGGGCCGAGAACGACTGGACGGCGGCCCAGGCGACGCTCCATCCGGAGCGGCTCGTCGCCTTCTGCGGCTTCAATCCGCTCGCCGACTACGCGCTCGCCGAACTCGAACGCTGCGCCCGCGATCCGGCCCTGCGGCGCGGCATCAAGCTGCACTTCGCGAACTCCGACGTTCAGCTCGACGATCCCCTGCACGTGGCCACGCTGCAGCGCGTGTTCGCGGCGGCGAATTCGAATCGGATGGCGATCGTCGTCCACCTTCGCGCCAGCATCTCTCGCAAGCGCCCCTACGGCGCGGTGCAGGCGCGAGCCTTTCTCGACGCGGTGATGCCGTTCGCCGCCGACGTTCCCGTCCAGATCGCCCACTTGGCCGGCAGCGGTCCCGGCTACGACGATCCGGCCGCCCAGCAAGCGATGGCCGAATTCGCCGCCGCGATCGAGCGCGGCGAGCCGACCACGCGCAGGCTCCATTTCGACGTCGCGAGCATCGTCGATGCCGAGATCAGCCCCGCCACCGCGGCGATCGTCGTCGGCTTCATCCGCGGGGTCGGTCCGCGCCGCGTGCTCTACGGCTCCGACGCGCCGGCGGCGACGAACCTCAGGCCGCGCGAGTCGTGGGCGGCGTTTCGCCGACTTCCGCTGACCGACGACGAGCTCGCGACCATCGCCGCGAACGTCGCCCCCTATCTGCAGTGAGCAGCGCGGCGCGGCGAGTCCGCGCCTCCGTCGCGGTAGGCGCCGAGCGCATCCTCGCAGCGCGCGAGCGCGAGCGAGACCTCGTCGGTGGCCTGGAGCAGCGCCAGCGCCGCCGCGGTCGGCACGAGTCGCTTGCCTCGCAGCTCGAAGAGCCGCACGCCGAGCGAATCGGCGAGCTTCTTTAGGTGGCCCGAGATCGTCGGCGGCGCGACGCAGAGCGCCTGCGCCGCGCGGCGGGCGCTGCCGAGGCGAACGACCGCCTCGAAGGCGGCGAGCTGGGTCAGGGTGCCGTGGCGCATGTAGCGCCGCAGGGGAGTGAGAGTCAGCGGAGTGCTCATTGCCGTTCCCGGTCGAGGAAATGGCAAAGGTCTCGCTCGTGCCCGAGGGCACCCGAAACGCCGGGGCCTCGCGGCCCGTATTGACGACGGATCGGACGCCCCGGCGGACCGCGGCGCGAGCTACTCCCGCTTTGCAGGATCGGTCCGAAGACCGCGCGTGCCGACATTCTGGCAGGACCTGAGGGCCCTGACAGCGAAGGGTTGGACGCGCGCCGGGCGCAATCGTTCGCGATTCACGATCCATTGCGAATCGCGGGCGATCGACCGCACGCGGCTGCGCAGAATCGATCGTCGCCGTCACGAGATCCGCAGCCGCCGCCGATGGACCCCGCTTCCTTCCTCTCCGCTCTCCTCGCGATCGTCGTCATCGACCTCGTGCTGGCCGGCGACAACGCCATCGTCATCGCCCTCGCCGCGCGCAGCCTCCCCGTCGCGCTGCAGAAGCGCGCCATCGTCTGGGGCGCGATCGGCGCGATCGTCGTTCGCAGCGCGATGACGGTGATCGTCGTCTGGCTCCTCCACATCCCCGGACTTCTCCTCGCCGGCGGCGCGGCCCTGCTCTGGATCGCCTACCGCCTGCTGGTCCCCGACGCGGATGCCGCTGACGCGCACCGGCCGGCGCCGGCGACGTTCTGGGGCGCGATGCGAACGATCGTCATCGCCGACGCGGTGATGGGCCTCGACAACGTCCTCGCCGTTGCCGGCGCGGCGCACGGCAGCTACCTGCTCGTCGTCGCCGGCCTCGTCATCAGCGTGCCGATCGTCGTCTGGGGCAGCACCGTCGTGCTCAAGGTGGTCGATCGCTTCCCCGGCGTCGTCTACCTCGGCGCTGCCGTGCTCGTCTGGACCGCGGTGAAGATGATCACGAGCGAGCCGCTGCTCGGGCGTTGGCTCGAGCCGGCGCCCGGGCTCGCCGCGCTGCTCTATCTGGCGATCCCGCTCGTCCTCGGTGCCGCGTTCCTCAAGAACCATCGACGCCTCGAGTCGCGCATCCACGCCCGCCTGTCGTCGCCGCTCCACGCCGCGCCGACGCGCGCCCGCGCGTCGGCGACCGCACCGGCGGGCGAGTCTGCAGCCGCGCCAGACGCTGTCGCCGTGGCGAATCGACCCGACTCGACTCCAGGAGAGCTTCCCATGCTGAACGTCCTCGTTCCCGTCGACGCCTCGCCGAACGCGCTACGCGCCGTTCGCCACGCCATCGCCGAATACCGGCGCGACCATGAGCTGCAGCTCCACCTTCTCAACGTGCAGCCGCGGGTGTCGCGCCATGCCGCGCGCTTCGTCAGCCGCACCGATCGCGAGGGCTGGCTGCACGACCGCGCCGACGCCGCGATGGCGGCGGCGGTCGCGCTCCTCGTCGAGGCCGGCGTTCCGCACCGGACGCATTGGGCGATCGGCGAGCGCGCCGAGGAGATCTGCCGCGCCGCCACGCGCCTCGACGTGCACCACATCGTCATCGGCACGGCGCGCAAGAACTCGATCACGCGGATGCTCGAGGACTCGATGACGCACCGTCTGCTCGAGACGACGCCGGTGCCGGTCGAGGTCGTCGCCGGCGACGCGGTCTCGAGGTGGGAGCGCTGGGGTATGCCGGTGGGCGCTCTGGGCCTCGGCGGGCTGATCGTTCTCGCACTCGACTGAGCGTCCTCGCGGTCGGCTGATCGCCCCTCTCGGTCGACCGAGAGCGTGCTGCTGCACGCCGACGACGCCGTGCGCGCCGCCCTTCGGACCGCCGCCGCTCAGCTCGCCTGGTACGCGAGCCTGACGTAGATCGGCGCGAACGCCTCCGCCTGCGTGACCTCGAGCAGGTGCTCGCGCGCGAGCTCGAGCAGGGCGATGAAGGTGACGACGACGACCGGCGCGCCGCGCGTCGCGTCGAACAGGTCCTCGAACAGCGCGAAGCGCCTTCCCTGCAGCGTGCGCAGGACGATGCTCATGTGCTCGCGAACGCTGAGGTGCTCGCGCGAGATCAGATGGTGCTGGTTCAGCCGGGCACGCTTGACGATCTCGATCCAGGCGTTGCGCAGGTCGACCGGGTCGACGTCGGGCAGGCGCGCCGCCGCGACCTCGTCGATCGCGACGTTCGCGCGCAGGAAGTCGCGGCCGAGCAGCGGCAGCGCGTCGAGCCGCGCCGCGGCGAGCTTCATCTGCTCGTACTCGATCAGGCGGCGCACCAGCTCGGCGCGCGGGTCGTCGGGCTCCTGCCCGTCGGCGCTCTTCCTGGCCGGCAGCAGCATGCGCGACTTGATCTCGATCAGCATCGCCGCCATCAGCAGGTAGTCGGCGGCGAGCTCGAGGTTGCGCCTGCGGATCTGCTCGATGTAGGCGAGGTACTGGCGCGTCACGCTCGCCAGCGGGATGTCGAGGATGTTGAAGTTCTGGCGCCGGATCAGGTAGAGCAGCAGGTCGAGCGGCCCCTCGAAGGCCTCGAGGAAGACCTCGAGCGCGTCGGGCGGGATGTAGAGGTCGTGCGGCAGGTCGAACAGCGGCTCGCCGTAGAGGCGCGCCACGGCGATGCCGTCGATCACCTCTTCCTCGGGCTCGGCGAGCGCTTCCATCGTCGATCTGCCTCGGCGCGATCAGCGCTGCCGGGTCTGGTAGACGTAGGGCTGCTGCGGGACGCGAGCGTCCTGGTAGTCGCCCTCGGCGATCGGGTCGATGCGGCGGTCCCACCAGATCGCGCGCCCCCGGCGCTGCTCGTCCTCGAGCGTGGGCTTCTTCGCCTTCAGCTCGTCGATGAACGAGGTGATATCGGAGGTGTAGGGCTTCCAGAACCAGGGCATGGGCGTCGACGGGGCGAAAACAGCGAGTCTAAGCGGCCGGCGCCAGCCGACCGCCACCGGCAGGCGTCAGGCGGCAACCCGGCGCAGGTGCTGGCCGTCGCGCAGAAAGCTGTGCGGCTCGCCGGTGATCCAGCGCGCCAACTCGTCGAGGCGGGCGCCGCCGACCTCGAACGCCGGAAAGACGACGCTCACCGACTCGAAGCCGTCGATGTTGGCGATGTGGAACGCGACCCGGCCGGCGTCGTGGTCGGGCAGCAGGCGAACGCTGCCCTGGAAATCGGCGAGCAGCTCGAAGCGCTTCTCGACGAAGCGGCCGTTCTCGGCGTCGCGGATCACCTCGCTGTCGTAGTGCGCGCCGCACTGGCGCAGGCGCGCTTCGAGCTTCTCGATCTCGGGCGGGAAGTCCTTGGCGATCGTCACCCGCGTTCCCGTCTTTGCCGCGAAGCTCAGGACGACGTGGTCGAACACCTCGAGGTCGCGCAACTTCTTCAGGCGCGAGTCGGCGCGAAAGTCGGTGAAGCGGAGCTGACTGAACGAGGTGCGGCTGTCGAAGCGCCAGACCGCCTTCGAGACCGGCTGCAGGACGTTGAGCTGGCGCGCCAGCGTGCCGAAATAGCGCGACGTCGTCTGGCAGGCGGAATCGGTCAACAGGGCGTTGCGCTGCAGCGCGCCGGTGTCCTGGCTCTGCTGGGCGAGGGCGGCGTCGGCCTGGCGCTTGAGTTCTTCGAGGTATCCCACCGGCCTTTTCGTCCTGGTGGCGAGGATATCGCACGGTTCTCGCGCCGGCGGGTGTCGATCCGTGGAGGAATTCGGCTGGCGCGCAAACGCGCGCGGCCGCCTCGCCGGCGCACCGCGGGCTCGTGCCGTCAGGGCGCCTGCGGCGCCACGCTCGGCACCGGCGCGCCGCGGCGCACCGCTGTCAGGATGCCGCGCAGGATCTCGATCGGCGCCGGCGGGCAACCCGGCACGACGATGTCGACCGGCACGATGTTCGCGACCCCGCCGCAGGTGGCGTAGCCCATGCCGAAGATGCCGCCGTCGCGGCCGCAGTCGCCGACCGCGACGACGAGCTTGGGCGCCGGCGTCGCGTCGTAGGTGCGCTTGAGCGCAAGCGCCATGTTGCGCGACACCGGGCCGGTCACCAGCAGCAGGTCGGCGTGGCGGGGGCTGGCGACGAAGCGGATGCCGAGTCCCTCGAGGTTGTAGTACGGGTTGTCGAGGGCGTGGATCTCGAGCTCGCAGCCGTTGCACGAGCCGGCGTCGACGTGGCGGATCGCGAGAGCGCGGCCGAGCGTGGCGAGCAGGTCACGCTGGATCTTCTCGGCCTCGACGCGCATCGCGTCGTCGTAGCCGGGCATCGCTTCGCTGCGGATGCCGGCCGTGCCGATCTGGCGCAGGATCTTCCACATCGCTTCTACGCCTCTCGCTCGTGACCGCTGCTCACAGATCGTGCCCCGAATAGCTGAGGTTGAACGACTTGTTGATCAGCGGAAAGTCGGGAACGATGTTGCCGATCACCGCATGCTCGAGCACCGGCCAGTTCTGCCATGACGGATCGTGGCAGTGGCAGCGGCGGATGCGGTGGCCGTGCTCTGCGCCTTCGAGCTCGAGCGCAACGAAGACCTCGCCGCGCCAGCCCTCGATCCAGCCGGCGCCGACCGTCGAGCCGGCGGGCAGCGAGATCGCGCTGCGATGCTCGCCTTGGGGCAGCGCCGCGAGCAGCGCCCGGATCAGGCGCAACGATTCGGCGAGCTCGACGAAACGCACGGCGACGCGCGCCGCGACGTCGCCGCCGCGATGCGTCGCGGCGGTCACCGGCAACGTGTCGTAGGGCGGCCAGGGGTGGTCCGAGCGCAAGTCCATCGCCAGGCCGCTGGCGCGCGCCGCCAGCCCCGTCAGGCCGAGCTCGGCCGCCAGCTCGGCGCTGACCTGGCCGGTGCCCATGAAGCGATCCTGCAGGCCGGCATGCTCGTCGTAGATCGAGCGCAGCTCCTTGACCTCGATCAGCACGGCTTCGCACTGCGCACGGATTCGCTCCGCCGCCGCGCCGTCGACATCGCCCGCGGTGCCGCCCGGGACCACGCAGTCCATCATCAGCCGGTGGCCGAAGACCTCTTTCGACACGCGCAGCCAGTCCTCGCGCAGGCGCGAGAACTGGGCCAGGCCGAATGTCAGCGCGGCGTCATTGCCGAGCGCACCGAGGTCGCCGAGGTGGTTGGCGATGCGTTCGCGCTCGAGCAGCAGCGCGCGCAGCCAGGCGGCACGGGGCGCGATCGCGCACGCTGCCGCTGATTCCAGCGCCATGCAGTAGGCCCACGCGTAGGCCACCGTCGAATCGCCGGAGACGCGCCCGGCGAGGTGATGCGCATCGAGCGGCGCCAACTCGGTAAAGCGCTTTTCGATTCCCTTGTGGGTGTAGCCGAGCCGCTCCTCGAGGCGCAGGACCTTTTCGCCGACGACCGAAAAGCGGAAGTGCCCGGGTTCGATGACGCCGGCGTGCACCGGGCCGACCGGGATCTCGTGGACGCCGTCGCCGGCGACGCGAACGAAGGGATAGTCGACCCCCGTTGCGCATTCGCCGACCGCACGCTCGGGATCCTGTTCATGCAACGGAAACCGGTCGGCGGGCCAGGCGCCGTGGTCCAGCCACGGCCGCGTGTCGCGGGCGCCGATCGCGACGATCCCGAGCAGGTCGGCTGCGGCGCGTTGCATCCGTACCGCGCACGGAAACTGCGCCGACAGGTCGGGATAGGCCGGTGCATCGGTGGCGAGCGGCAGGTCGAGCCAGGCGAGCCCGTCGGCGAGCGCGTAGGCGGCGCAGACGGCATAACCCCCGGCCGCGCGCCCACCCCGGTCCGCGCCCCAGAGCGCGACCAGCCGCCCGCCGGCGGCAGCGACGGCGCGCGCGGCGACCTGCCAGGCGTCGGCGTCGACGCGGGCGCGCCAGATCGGCAGCGGCGCCGGCAGGCGATCGAATTCGAGATCGAGACCGGGAATCCGCATGCCGTCAACCTCCGAGCATCCGCGCCGCCTGGGTGTACCAGCCGACGAGATAGGGCGGGACATAGAGGCCCAGCATCAGGCCGAG
>Ga0207711_10004640_pt1 | contig 11672 bp, 13 predicted proteins | sample KBSS34metaG_FD_184401 | JGI IMG/M metagenome (GOLD analysis project Ga0207711, IMG submission 184401) | Switchgrass rhizosphere microbial communities from Kellogg Biological Station, Michigan, USA - KBS S3-4 metaG (SPAdes) (version 2) | ecosystem: Host-associated > Plants > Roots > Rhizosphere...
GCCGGTTGCCGACCGGCCGGCCATGGCCCGCACCCGGGCCGTGGTTGCGAGGGCTGACGCACGCCGTGCCCGACCGGGTCGGCCTGGAGCGCGGGCTGCCGGAGGCAGGCTAGCAACAACTCGACTGCGCTACTTCTCGGAAATCGTCCATGTCCAGTTCTGGGCGACCTCATCGACATCGCCGGCCTTCACCTTGATGGAGCCACCCTGCGGAATCTTGGTGATGTCGAAGGTAATGTGAAACTTGATGGGCCTGGTTTCGCCGGTGCTGACGATGGGGCCCCCATAGGAGCACACTCCGATCGTCGTATGGCCGGTCAGGATCACCTTCAGCGTGTCGGAACCACTCTTGGTCTGGACGACTCCGGCGAGCGAGTCGAAGATCTCGGGGGGCGAGGTGACCGTCCCGGTCCCGACAAAAGGCACCTCGACGGGCGAATATGCCGTGTTGGCATCCACCATCTCGAGCACGGCGAAACCGTCATCGCTGGCATCGGCCACGATGTCCGCCGTGAATGCGTCGCTGACCTGCGATGAGAATCCTCCCGCGCAGACCAAACCCGAGTGGGTCTCGGAGAAGTGGCCGTCCAGGTAATACCCGCTGAGTAGGGTGATATCGCTCGAAATCAGAAAGTTCTTGCCCTTGTCAGGGTTGACCACCACGCTGACCACTACGTGCGAACCCGTGGACGGCTTTTTCTTCGGCGCCTTGTAGGTCGCACCGAACGCACCCCCACTGACCAAACCGATCCCGTCTGTGCCGCCCGGAGCGCCATTGACGGCCCACGTGTCGAGCGCCAGGCCGCTGATGCCTGCGCCCTCGTACGCATCATCGCAGGCGAACAACACATAGACCTTCTGGCCGAAGCCCAGAGTGCAGTCGACGAGCTTGAGCGCCAGCGAGCGGTTCAACTTGAGTCGTTTGCTCCCGGGAGCCAGCTGGATGCCGCCCAACGCCGAGAAGTCGGTGAAGTGGGTCGAGGTGATCGTCAGAGTCTTCGCCGCTGTGTCGACGTTCGTCTTCTGAACCTCCCACAGGCCTGCCTTGTCCTGGAAAGCGACCTTCATGGACTGTGCAAACGTGCTGTCGAGGTCATCCTTTGTATAGGTGAAGGCCAGCGTGATGGGTTTGGCGAACTTCTGACCGTCTGGCGTCAGGCGGTAGGCCATGCCGAAGCCGGCTGCGTCGGTGTTCTCGATCGGCTGCACGCCGATCGCGGTGTCCGCGGTGAGAGCGCCAGCAGGAATCGTCACCGTGATGCGCCCGTCGGCGGATGCGATCGATCCGCCCGCCGTACCAATGGTTGCCGTGATCGGATCGCCGACAATCGCGCCAACTGCCGATGGCTTCGGCGGCGCGTTCGGGTGCGAGTTTGCTGGCGCACAGCCCGACATCATCAACATCAGGAGCGTTGCGACAACGATTGCTCGGCGCATGGCCATCACTGTATGCCCACGGATCGACGTCCGACAGAAAAGCGGCTCACCTCGAGCGGTGGGTGGATCTGAGGGGATTCGAACCCCGAGACGCACAGCGTCTCGCGTCAGCGAAAGGTGAGCAGCTCAACTCGAGCGGTGGGTGGATCTGAGGGGATTCGAACCCCTGACCCCCTGCATGCCATGCAGGTGCGCTACCAACTGCGCCACAGACCCGTGACCCCTGACGGGGCAACTGGACTAGGTTACTACATCCGCTGTCAGCCCTCGGCCTGGACAGGTGCCGGCAGATCGAGCGGAACGGTCGGGCAGTCCTTCCAGAGCCGCTCGAGCGAGTAGTACATCCGGTCTTCCTCGTGGAAGACGTGCACCACCAGGTCGCCGAAGTCGAGCAGCACCCAGCGTCCTTCGGCGCGGCCCTCTCGGCGCAGCGTCTTGACGCCGGCCTCGTTGAGCTTGTCTTCCACCTCTGCGGCGATCGCGAGCACGTTGCGCTCGTTGCGGCCGCTGGCGAGCAGGAAGATGTCGGTCAGCGGCAGCGGCTCTGAGACGTCGAGCGCCACCAGATCTTCGGCCTGCTTGGAATCGGCCGCATGAGCCGCGATGCGCACGAGTTCGCGCGCGTGATCAGATGCCGTCACAGTGTCCTTCGAAGAGGTTCGTCACGCGCTCAGAGCGTGCCCGAGACGAGGCCGGCGACCAACAGGCCCACGACCACGACGGCCATGGCCGAGGCGGCGACGATCAAGATGGTGAATCCACGCGTGCCCGGTTGCTTGGTCGGCGCGATGATGGACCCGGTCGCGGTGTGAGTGCTCACGGCACGAATGGCCCGCACCGGCATCGAGTCGGTGTTGGCAACCTGGTGGTCGCCGGGATCGAGCAGGTGATCGAGATCCGACTCGTCGATCCGTGAGGGATGAGCCCCCGTCGACGAGTAGCTGTGCGGGAGCGAGATCGATCCGGTCAGCAGGATCTCGCCGTTGCTGTTCATCGGCCCTGCGATGCTGCGCTCCGGCACTGAAGGCAGAACCAAGGCGCTCGTTGTGACGGCGCCGCTGCCGGCCCCGACGCTCCGCGAGATCGTGGTCTCGGTGACCTGACCGGCCTCGTCGAGATCGGACTGCGTCGACCAATGGCCGACCGACGTCGGGCCGGATGCTGGGCCGACGGGGGTCGATGACGGCGGACTCGCTGGCGGCTGCACGAGCGCGGGAGCGCCCTGCGGGGCCGGCGCCGAAAGCAGCGGATCGACGGCCCATTCCGGCGCAGGCGCCGGGCCGGGGGCCGGTGCGATGACGGGCGGCGCGATCAGCTGCGCCGCCGCCGAGGGGACGGGTGCGTCCACTGCGGGGGGTTCGGTGACGGCCGGAGCGCTCGTGGGAGCGGCAAACAGAGCCTCGAAGCTGGACAGGGCGTCTTGCGGCGCCGCGGCGGGCGCGTCGGCCACCGGCTGCTGCGCGGCCGGCTCCTGGGACTGCTGGGCAGCGCGGCGCCCTGGCAGCGGAGCGGGGGCATCCGCAGCCGGGATGACCGGCTCGCGCCCTGCCGCGAGGGCATCGAACTCGGCGAGCGCCGAATCGAGCCGACTCGAAGCCTGAGGTGCGGGCGCCACAAGAGGCGGCGGCGTCACCAGGTTGACGGGTTCTGGAGCGGGTGCCACGGGGGCGGGTGCCACGGGGGCGGGTGCCGCGAAGGCGGGAGACGCCGGGGCGGCCGACTCCGGCGCAGGAACCTGCGCGGGCGCCGCCGCCGGATACGTCGCGACGACGGGCGTCGGATCGGTGGGGACCGCCGCGATGCCCTCCGCCTCGCGCAGCGCGCGCAACTCGCGGCGGGTCATGGTGTGCTCGCCATCGGCGACCGGCGCCGCGGGCGCGTAATCGGTCTCGGCTGCGGCCGCAAGAACCTGCTCGCGGTTCTGGGTCTGGAAGTCGACAGTCCCGTCGTATGACGGTGCCCAACTCGGCGTCACGGAGCGACGGCCTTCCGGGCTGTAGTCCTTCGGGCGGTACGACGGCGCATCTTGCCGAGGGAGCGCCTCGGTCGGCGGCAGATCGGCCTGTCCGGGCGTTTCAGCGGTGCGCCGGGGGCGGAGGTTCTGCCCGTCGTACTGCGGAAGCGGCGGACGACTGGTCGTCGCGTAGTTCAGGGGTTCCGCCGGAGCGGAGGGAGCGGTGGGCGGGCTCACGGCGTTCGGGTCCGTGAAGGGCCCGGGTGGGGCGTCGGCTCGCTCGTTCTGCCGTGCCGCGCGTCGCGACTGCAACGGCGGTTCTTGAAATGTTGTCATGTCCTACTCCGGTAGAGGTGATGCTTGGAGATGTACTGAACAACACCGTCGGGGACCAAGTACCACACCGGGAAACCCCGGTCGACTCGCCGCCTGCAATCCGTTGACGAGATCGCAAGGGCGGGCACCTCAAGGGAGCTTACGCCCTGCTCTGGCAATCCGCGAATGCTCAAGGGGTGGCCGGGGCGCGAAACGGCGACGAAATGCGCCAGTTCCCAGAGTTCTTCCACGTCTTTCCACTCGACGATCTGGGCAACCGCGTCGGCTCCCGTGATGAAGAAGAGGTCGGCATCCGGATGCAGTCTGCGCAGGTCGCGCAGCGTGTCGATCGTGTACGTGATGCCGCCCCGGTCGATGTCGACGCGGCTCGTGGTGAACCGAGGATTCGACGCCGTGGCGATGACCGTCATGAGGTACCGGTGCTCGGCAGGGCTCACATCCTCTTTCATCCACGGCTGGCCGGTGGGCACGAAAACGACCTCGTCGAGATCGAAACTCTGCTGCACTTCGCTCGCCGCCACCAAGTGGCCGTGGTGGATGGGATCGAAGGTTCCGCCCATGACGCCGACACGACGTCGACGAACGGCCTCTTCGCTCACGCGCAGAGCGATCTAGTGGTGGCCGTGTTCGGCGTCGGAGTGGCCGGACGCACCGCCGGTCTTGTCGCTGTGGCGATTGGCCACGTCGCGGTAGCTCCAGGTGACCAGGGCGACGACCAGGAAGAACGCGCCGGCGATGGCCGGGAACGCCCAGTTGGGCATGACGAGCTGTGCGGGTGCCGCTTCGGCGAGAAGCGAATACAGGTGCGACATGGCTTTGAGCCTAGTCGGGTGCTCAGCCGCGGATCTGCCCCGACCCGCGAACCAGCCATTTCGTGCTGGTCAACTCGGGCAGGCCCATCGGTCCGCGCGCGTGCAGCTTCTGCGTCGAGATGCCGACCTCAGCGCCGAAGCCGAACTCGCCACCGTCGGTGAAGCGGGTGGATGCATTGACCATGACCACGGCGGAATCCACCTCGGCAAGGAACCGCTCGGCCCTCGACAGGTCGTTGGTGACGATTGTCTCGGTGTGATGGGTCGAGTACTGGCGGATGTGCGCGAGCGCGGCGTCCAGATCATCCACCACCCCGACCGACAGGTCGAGACTCATGTGCTCGGTCGCCCAGTCCTCATCGACGACCGGGATCGAGTCCGGGAAAATGGCGCGCGCCCGTTCGTCGGCGTGGAGGGTGACGCCCTGGGCACGGAGCGCGCTGAGCACCGGGGGAAGCAAGCGCTCGGCGGCTCGCGCATCCACCAGCAACGTCTCGAGCGCATTGCACACACTGGGCCGCTGAACCTTCGCGTTGACGGCGATCTCGGCGGCCATCCCTTCGTCGGCGCTCTCATCGAGGAAGAGATGCACGACACCGGCGCCGGTCTCGATGACCGGGACCTTGGAGTCGCGCACGACGCTATCGATCAGCTCGGCACTGCCACGCGGGATCAGCACGTCGACCTTGCCGCGCGCCTGCATCAACGCGGTGCCGCCCTCGCGCCCGAACTCGTCGATCGTCTGGACCGACTCGCCCGGCAACCCGACGCTCTCGAGGGCTTCCTGCAGCAGCTCGACCAGCACCCGATTGGTGTTCGCCGCGGCACGCCCGCCGCGCAGCACGACGGCGTTGCCACTCTTGAGCGCGAGAGCAGCGATGTCGATCGTCACGTTCGGACGCGCCTCGTAGATCGCCCCGATCACGCCGAAAGGCACGCGCACCTGACTGAGCAGCAACCCGTTCGGCAGGGTCGAGCCGCGCACCACCTCACCGACCGGGTCGGGAAGCGCCGCGATCTGACGCACCGCGTCGGCCAGGCCTTGCAGCCGCGCCGGATCCAGCCGCAGGCGGTCTTGCAGGCCCGCGCTGAGGCCGTTCTCGCGCCCATTCGCGATGTCGAACTCGTTGGCCGGCAGGATGCGCGCCGCACCGCTCTCCACGGCGGTCGCGATCGCCTCGAGACCCGCGTCTTTGGGGCCGGATGCCGTGGTGGCGAGCACGATCGAGGCTCGGCGGGCGGCATCCAGCTTGTCGTCGAGGGAGGGCAGCGCGACGGTGCTAACGGTCTCGGACATGGCCAGATTCTACGGCCCGACCGCGCGCCTAGGCTTGACGGGTGACATCGGCACTCGCTCCCGCCTCGCGCGGGGTGCGAGCGCCGCGGCCATGGCTGATGCTCGCCGTCGCCGTGTTCGCCCAGGCGTCGACGACCGTCGTGACGTCGACGCCGGCCTTCTTGATCCCGTTGCTGCACTCGCAGCGCGGGCTCACCCTCGCTCAAGCCGGTCTGCTGGCGGCTGCACCCAACCTCGGTATGGTGCTCTCACTCGTCGCCTGGGGGGCCGCGACCGACCGGTGGGGCGAGCGCCGCATTCTCGTGATCGGCCTGGTCGTCACGACGATCGCCGTAGTGGCCGCCTCGTTCGTAAGCAGCTACGGCGCGCTCGGCGCGATCCTCGTGGTGGCCGGGATCGGGGCGGCCTCGACGAACGCGGCCAGCGGCCGAGTCGTGGTCGGCTGGTTCTCGAGGGAACGCCGAGGGCTCGCTATGGGGATCCGGCAGAGCTGCCAACCGCTCGGGGTGGCCGTCGCCGCGCTGGTGATCCCGCCCCTGGTGGCCGCCGGGGTCATCGCGCCGGCGCTCATCTTCGGCGGCGTGCTGGTCGGCCTGAGCGCGATCGCCTGCCTGGTCGTCATCGTCGATCCTGCCCGGCCGGAGCGCGTGCGCGTCGAGGGGGCGAGCGACAACCCCTACCGCCGCGACGGGACGTTGCTGCGCATCCACCTGGTGTCGATCCTGCTCGTCGTGCCGCAGTTCGCCCTGTCGACGTTCGGCTTGGTCTGGTTCGTGGTGGATCTGCACTGGTCGACCCTCGCGGCCGGGATCGTCGTCGCCGTTGCGCAGTTCCTCGGCGCGGGCGGACGGATCGCGGTCGGCGTTCTCAGCGACCGCGTGGGCAGCCGCCTGCGACCCCTGCGCTGGGTGGCCGTCGCGGGGATCGCTCTTCTGCTGCTGACCGCCGGCGCGGGCGCTCTCGGCTGGGGACCGGCTGCCGCGGCCTGCTACGTGCTGGCCAGCTGCATCAGCGTGGCCGACAACGGCCTCTCGTTCACCGCCGTGGCCGAGTTCGCGGGACCGCACTGGTCGGGCCGGGCCCTCGGCGCCCAGAACACCGGGCAGTTCCTCGGGGCGGCCATCGTGGCTCCCGCCGTCGGGGCGTTGATCGGCGTGGTCGGATTCCCCGCGGCGTTCGCGCTCGTCGCTGTCGCCCCCGCGCTGGCCGTGCCGCTTGTGCCCTCGGCGCAGCACGAGGTGCATCTCTCCTGACTGCCTAGGGCCGAGGCGAGGCTTCGAACCAGGTGCCGGTGACGGCGCCGGCCAGGGCAGCGCCGACGTTGCCCGTCGAGGCGAGCAGAACGGGGGTTCCGGATGCGGCAGCGAGCTTGGCCGCCGCGATCTTGGTGCCCGCTCCCCCGGTGCCGACGCCCGCGGCGCCGATGTCGCCGAGCTCGACGCCCGAGAGATCGTCGCTGAACGGCACGTTCGCGATCGGCTGTGCTCCCGGCTCGTGCGGCGGGCGCGTGTAGAGGGCGTCCACATCGCTCAGCAGCACGAGCAGGTCGGCGCCGACCAACTCGCTGACCATCGCCGCGAGCCTGTCGTTGTCGCCGAAGCGGATCTCGTGCGTGGCGACGGTGTCGTTCTCGTTGACGATCGGCAGGATGCGCAGGCCGAGCAGCCGTTCCATCGCGCGTTGAGCATTGCTGCGATGGGTCGCATTCTCGAGGTCGCCTGCAGTGAGCAGCACCTGGCCCGCCACGATGTCGAACCGGTCGAGGCTGTCTTGATAGCGGTAGATCAGCACGTTCTGGCCGACGGCCGCGGCGGCCTGCTGGGTGGCAAGGTCGGTGGGCCGAGAATCGAGCTTCAGGTAGGGCATCCCCGTCGCGATCGCGCCCGATGACACCAGGATGACCTCCACGCCGCGCGCGTGCGTCGCGGCGAGCGCGTCGACGAGCGGCTCGATCTGGTCGACGTTGGCGCCACTGATCGACGAAGAGCCGACCTTCACCACGATCCGCTTGGCGCCCACGACCTCGGCGCGCAGCGTGGCTGCCTGCGCGTCCGTCACTTGTCGTCCGTTTCGTCGGCCGTGTCCCAGGTTCCCGCGTCTTCGCGCCACATGCCGGCTTCGCGCTCGGCGGCCAGTTCGGCACGGGCCGCGGCCTTGGCATCCATCCGCTCGAAGTACTCTTCACGGCGCTGGCCGCGGGTCGCGCGGCGGTTGTCGTCGAAGCGCGCGTCGGTTCCGCGCGGGCTGGTGATCAGCTCGGCCGCCGAGGTCAGCGTGGGCTCCCAGTCGAACACGACTCCGGCGCCTGCGCCGATCATCACCGTCGAGCCGGGCACGGCGCCCGCCTTGAACAGGCCGTCTTCGACGCCCAGCTTGGCCAGGCGATCCGCGAAGAAGCCGACGGCCTCGTCGTTGGTGAAGTCGGTCTGCTGCAGCCAGCGCTCGGGCTTGGCGCCGATGACGCGGTACAGGGGCTCGGTGCCGCCCTCGACCTTGATCACGAAGTCGGGCTCGTTGACCGCACGCGGGCGGATGACGATGCGCTGCTGCACCGGGATCGCCGCCTTGGCCGCGCGGTCGGCCTCGACGAGTTCGGCCAGCGCGAACGACAGCTCGCGCAGCCCCTCACGGCTCACCGCGGAGATCTCGAACACCCGGTAGCCGCGCTCCTCGAGGGTGGGCCGGACGAAGTCCGCCAGCTCGCGGGCATCGGGAAGGTCGATCTTGTTCAGGGCGATCAACTGCGGGCGCTCAAGCAGCGGAGTCTGACCTTCGGGCACCGGATAGGCGGCCAATTCGCCGAGGATCACGTCGAGGTCGCTGATCGGGTCACGCCCCGGATCGAGCGTGCCGCAGTCGAGCACGTGCAGCAGGGCGCTGCAGCGTTCGACGTGCCGGAGGAACTCCAGGCCGAGGCCCTTGCCCTCGCTCGCTCCCTCGATCAAACCGGGAACGTCGGCGATCGTGTAGCGGATCGTGTCGCCAGCAGAGCCGCCCGACTCGACGACTCCGAGGTTGGGATGCAGGGTGGTGAAGGGGTAGTCGGCGATCTTGGGCTTCGCCGAGCTCATGGCGGCCACCAGGCTCGACTTGCCGGCGCTCGGATACCCGACCAGCGCGACATCCGCCACCGTCTTCAACTCGAGCCGGATGTCGCCTTCCCAGCCCTCGGTGCCGAGCAGGGCGAAGCCAGGGGCCTTGCGCTTCGTGTTGGCGAGTGCGGCATTGCCGAGCCCGCCCTGACCACCGGGGGCGACGACGAGTTCGAGGCCGGGCTGATCGAAATCGATAAGCACTTCGCCATCTACCGACGACACCACGGTGCCGACCGGCACCGGAAGCACGAGGGTCTCGCCGGCGTAGCCGCTGCGGTGGTCGCCCATGCCGGGGCCCCCGTTGCCGCTCGACCGGTGCGGCGAGCGGTGGTAGCCGAGCAGCGTTGTGACCTGCGGGTCTGCCACCAGGATGATGTCGCCGCCGTGCCCGCCGTTGCCGCCGTCGGGGCCGGCAAGCGGCTTGAACTTCTCGCGCTTGACCGACACGCAGCCGTTGCCGCCGTGTCCTGCGCGCAGGTGGAGCGTGACCTGGTCGACGAATGTCGCCATGACTTCTCCTTATCGCTGCGATGAATCCGATGAATCCGATGAACCTGACAAGCGAAAAGGGCGAGCCGAAGCTCGCCCTTCAACGCATGAGTTCGCGCCGGGGCTAGGCCGCCGGAACGATGTTGACGACCTTGCGCCCACCCTTGGCGCCGAACTGCACCGCGCCCGCGGCGAGAGCGAACAGGGTGTCGTCGCCACCACGGCCGACGTTGTCGCCCGGGTGGAAGTGGGTGCCGCGCTGACGCACGATGATCTCGCCGGCCTTGACGACCTGGCCGCCGAAGCGCTTGACGCCGAGGTACTGCGCGTTCGAGTCGCGACCGTTGCGGGTCGAGGACGCGCCCTTCTTGTGTGCCATGTCTGAGCCCCTACTTGATTCCGGTGATCTTGACGCGGGTCAGGTCGGCGCGGAAACCCTGGCGCTTCTTGTATCCGGTCTTGTTCTTGAACTTCTGGATGACGATCTTCGGGCCGCGCAGGTCTTTGATGACCTCGGCCGTCACGGTCACCTTCGCGAGCGCCTTGGCGTCGTGCGTGATGGTGTCACCGTCGACGAGCAGCACCGGCGCGAGCTGGATGTTGCCATCTTTGTCGGCCTTGATGCGGTCGAGGACGACGATCGTGCCGACCTCGACCTTCTCCTGCCGCCCACCGGCGCGCACGATTGCGTAAACCACGAGTGTTCCTAACTCAAAAAATGGAAGTCTGGGTGCATTGTCGCGGGCATAGCCACGCGCACACCAAAGGTCAACAATACCCGGAAAATCGGGCGAGGGTCAAACCTCGTCGAGCGCGCCGTGCACCGGCTTGTCCAGAGGATGCCGCTGCAGCCATCCCCAGAGCAGAATCCCGGCCAGAACGGTCACTGGCAGGAATTGCACCGTGGCGGAGAGGGCGCGGAAAAGCGACTCGAGGGCGTCCGGCCCGAGCTCGTCGAGCACCTGCACAGCAGGCGTCGTGAACGAGGTCCGCGCGACGTCGACGACGAGCTGGAAGAGCACGTTCACCAGCCAGATCACGGCCCCACCGACCAGCCCCGCGAGGATGGACCTCGTCACCACATGGGCGAGTCGCAGCACCGGCGCGATCGGCGCGACCTGCCAGAAGCAGAGGAAAACCCCGACCGCGAACGGCAACAGCCCGGACAGGGATTCCTGCAGCCGTGCGCCCCAGACCGCACCGACGTAGTCCGCACCTGCCGATTGGGACACCCCCCACACAGTCGAGAGCAGTGCCTGAACGAACCCGATCAGCAGCAGGGTCGCGAATACGCCCACTCCGGCAAGCAACGCGGGCACCGCGCCCGGTCGCTTGATCGCCTTCGCGATGGTTTCGGTCATCCCTGCCCCTCCGCGCTTATCATCGCCCCATGGCGGTGCTGATCGACGAGGCCATCTGGCCAGCGCATGGCACCGTCTGGGCCCATCTTGTCAGCGATTCTTCGCTGGAAGAGCTGCATTCCTTCGCGCGACGCGCGGGCATTCCCGAGCGCGGCTTCGATCACGACCACTACGACGTGCCCCTCGAGCGCCGCGACGCGATCATCGCGCTCGGCGCACAACCGGTCACCGGGCGCGAGCTCTTGAGCCGCTTGCAGCGTTCGGGGCTGCGAGTGACTCAGGCCCAGAAGAAGGAACTCGCGAAACGGTCTATTCGCCGCCCTCCGACGGCGTGACGACGGCTCCGGCGCTCGACGCGCGACGGGAGGCGCGCACGCGCCCCTGCCCCGCCGGCTTCGGCTCCGGAAGTGCGCCGAGCACGGAGCCGAGGATCTGCTCGGCATCCTGAGTGCTGATCCGTCGTGACGAGCGCGAGCTCTTAACGACAGGCACCGGGATGTCGAGGATCTCGACCGCGGCTTCGGCCGCCGAACTGACGGCGTCCTCGACCTGGCTGGGCACGATGCCGCTCTTCGCGACGCTGTTGCTCACGATCCCGGTCGGCGCCTCGGCCCGTTCCGCGTGCTCCTCCTCGGCGTGCTCGTGCTCCGGATGCGCGACGGTGCTCTTCGCGATCTGGGCGAGCGCATTGCGCACGTCTTCGGTGATGGCGTGGGTGCCGGTCGAGCCGACGCCGTTCTTGACCGAGCTCTGGCCGGTCTGCCCGCCGCCCGAACCGCCGCGCCCGCGCCGACCGCGCGACGAGGTCGAGCCGCTCTGCGAACCCGACGATGAGCCGATCGGCTCGGGCGAGCGGTGCTTGAACACCGGGTAGTGATGGATGATGATGCC
>Ga0207711_10004642_pt1 | contig 11670 bp, 8 predicted proteins | sample KBSS34metaG_FD_184401 | JGI IMG/M metagenome (GOLD analysis project Ga0207711, IMG submission 184401) | Switchgrass rhizosphere microbial communities from Kellogg Biological Station, Michigan, USA - KBS S3-4 metaG (SPAdes) (version 2) | ecosystem: Host-associated > Plants > Roots > Rhizosphere >...
GTCGCGAACAGCGCGTGGAACACCCGCCGCTCGAAGCGCACGCCTTCCGCCAATGACGTCTCGAACGCGCGGTTGACGCTTTCCTTGGCGGCATAGACCGACGGCAGCCCCATGCCGGCGATGGTCTCGGCGACCTTCATCGCCTCCTCCATCAGGCTCGCGGCCGGTACCACCCGCGCCACCAAGCCTGCGCGCTCGGCCTCGGCCGCATCCATCATGCGGCCGGTCAAAATCAGATCCATCGCCTTGGCCTTGCCAACTGCGTGGGTCAGCCGTTGCGTGCCCCCGTAGCCCGGAATGACGCCAAGCTTGATCTCCGGCTGGCCGAACTTCGCCGTGTCGGCGGCGATGATGATGTCGGCCTGCATGGCGAACTCGCAGCCGCCGCCGAGTGCAAAGCCCGCGACCGCCGCGACCACCGGCTTGCGGCAGCGCGCGATCCGATCCTTGCCACCGCCGAAATCCTGCATGTTGGCTTCCTGATAGGTCTTGTGCACCATCTCCTTGATGTCAGCGCCGGCGGCGAACGCCTTGTCCGATCCGGTGATGAGCAGGCAACCGATGTTGACGTCGGCCTCGCACGCGTCGATCGCCGCGATGAGTTCTTCCACCAGCGCGGCGTTCAGCGCATTCAGTGCCTGCAGCCGATGGAAGCGGATGACGCCGACGCGGCCCTTGGTCTCGACCTGGATATTCTGGTAGCTCATTGGAATCTCATCCTTATCGACCTGTCCGACATTATCAGGTTCACAGCTGACGGAACCAAGCAATTTGCTTTGCGTGGTCGTACGTTCCCTCCAAACGAAATCCAACGACGCACCGGACAGCCAAACCGTGCTGGCCTACAATGACCACACGGGGAGGCACACCATGAGACAAATCACGATGGCGGCAGCGGCACTCATGCTGCTCACCTGCGGCGCGCTGGCGGCCGACGAGCCACTCATCCTGGCGCGCGACGGCTTCATGTATGTCGGCGGCAAGACGATGCAGGTCGACGGCCGCGAATATTTCTACGGCCAGATGTATGTCGAGATCCGCATCCCGGCCAAGCAGACCCATCCCTATCCGATTATCATGGTGCACGGCGGCTCAATGTCGGGCACCAACTACACCGGCACGCCCGACGGCCGCGAAGGCTGGGCGCAGTATTTCGTCCGCCAGGGCTACGCGGTCTATGTGGTCGACCAGCCCGGCCGCGGCCGCTCCGGTTTCCTTACCGCCGCCCATGGCCCGCTGCAGAATTCCGCGCGCGACAATTCAGCGTCGCGCTTCGTCTCCCAAGAAAAGTTCAAGCTGTGGCCGCAGGCCACACTGCACACCCAATGGCCCGGCAACGGCGAAGCCGACGATCCGGCGACACTGCAGCTCGCCATGAGTCAGTTGCCGGCAATCGCAGACTTCGACAAGCAGCAGCCGATCGTGCGCGACGCGCTGATTGCGCTGGTCGATCAGATCGGCCCGTCGATCCTGATGACGCATTCCCAAGGCGGCGCGTTCGGCTGGCCGGTGGCGGATGCGCGACCCGACAAGGTCAAGGCGATCCTCGCCATCGAGCCGAACGGACCGCCCGGCCGCGGCCTCGAATTCATCGGCGCGCCGGACTACTTCAAGGAGGGCAAGCTCGCGCTGACCTACGGCATTGCATCGGTGCCGCTTACCTACGAACCCGCGCTCTCAAGCCCGGCCGATTTGAAGTTCGTCAAGGAAGACAAGCCCGACGGTCCCGGCCTCGCCACCTGCTGGAAGCAGGCCGAACCGGCGCGGCAGCTCACCAAGTTGAAGATGCCGATTATGGTATTGACGTCAGAGGCGTCGTATCACGCGCCCTATGACCACTGCACCGTGAAGTTTCTGCGGCAGGCCGGCGTGAAGCCGAGCTTCATCCGGCTCGCCGATCTCGGTATCAAGGGCAACAGCCACGTGCTGATGCTGGAGAAGAACAACAAGGAGATCGCCGCCGTCATCGCGGGCTGGCTCGACAAGACGTTCAAGGAGTAGTTGCGACTACTTCTGACAGACTGGACAGAAAAACGTCGAGCGTCCGTTCTGTACGATGCGCTTGATGGTGCCCTTGCAGCCGCGCGTGGGGCACGGCTTGCCTTCACGGTCATAGACCCGGAAATTGTGCTGGAACATGCCGAGCTCGCCGTCGGTGCGGCGATGATCGCGCAGCGATGAGCCGCCGGCTTCGATCGCCTCCTGCAGCACCTTCTTGATCGCGTCGATCAGCTTCACCGCGCGGTCGTTCGGCGTGCCGTTGCGATTGGCGATGGTCGAAGCCTTGCGCTTCGGCGAGAGGAGCGCCCGGCTGAACGCCTCGCAGACATAGATGTTGCCGAGACCTGCCACCACCCTCTGGTCGAGCAGCGCGGCCTTCAAACTCGTGTTCTTGCCCCGGCACGCCGCCGCCAGCATCGCGGCGTCGAATTCGTTGCCGAGCGGCTCGGGGCCGAGCGCGCGGAGCAGCGGCTCCTCGTCGAGCCTGGCGCGCGGCACGAGCTTCATCGACCCGAACCGCCGCGGATCGTTGAAGCGGATGGTGGCGCCGGACGACATGCGGAACACCACATGGTCGTGCGCCAGGTCCTTGGAGCGGTCGTGGTAGTACGCGCCGGGCGTCACCACGCCGCTGTCCTGCTCGACGCGGAACGAGCCTGACATGCCGAGATGCATCACCAGCACCTCGCCCGACGACAGATCGGCGAGCAGATATTTGGCTCTGCGGCCGAGGCCGCTCACGGTCTGGCCCCTGAGCCGTTGCGCGAAATCCTTCGGCAGCGGCCAGCGCAGGTCGCCGCGGTTGGCCACCACCTCGACAAAGCACGCGCCCTCCATGACGGGGGCGAGCCCGCGGCGGACCGTTTCGACCTCGGGGAGTTCGGGCATTCAGACGCTTATCATGTTTGCAGGCCTTCCCGACGGGAAGGTCCCGCCAAATCCAGCCCCAGAGCCATTCCGGCGTGCTTTGTAGCGCCGCACGGCGGGTCGCGCTATCGTCCGCCCCGCAGGAGCGATGATGGCTAAAGCGAAGGAAAAACAGGCCGATTTCGGCTTCCGCCGGGTGCCACTCAGCGACAAGCAGGCGCTGGTTGACGACGTGTTTCATTCGGTGGCCGGACGCTACGACCTGATGAACGACCTGATGTCGGGCGGACTGCACCGCGCCTGGAAGGCGGCGTTGGTTGCCGCCGTCAATCCGCCGAAGCGAGGTACCCCGTTCGCGCTGCTCGATCTGGCCGGCGGCACTGGCGACGTCGCCTTCCGCGTGGCCGATGCCGGCGGGCCCGGCACCCATGTCACCGTCGCCGACATCAACGTCGACATGCTCCAGGTCGGTCGCGAGCGCGCCGCCAAGTCTGGACACCAGGTCGAATTCATCGAGGCCAATGCCGAAGCGCTGCCGTTCCCCGACCGCTCCTTCGACGCCGTGACCATCGCCTTCGGCATCCGCAACGTGCCGCGGATCGACGTGGCGCTCGGCGAGATCCACCGGGTGCTGAAGATCGGCGGGCGGTTTCTCTGTCTGGAGTTTTCCTCGGTCGATGTGCCGGGACTCGACCGTCTCTACGACCTCTATTCGTTCAATGTCATCCCGGCGGTCGGCCGCGTCGTGACCGGCGACGCCGAGGCCTACCGCTACCTAGTCGAATCGATCCGCAAGTTTCCGCGCCCGGAAAAATTCGCCGACATGATCCGCGCCGCGGGCTTCCGGCGCGCCTCGTTTCAGCCGATGACCGGCGGCGTGGTGGCGCTGCATTCCGGCTGGCGGTTGTAGCGGCAGGGTTCTGTGATCGCCGCGATCTCCCATCTCTCCCGCCTCGCCCGCGCCGGCTTCGTGTTCGCCCGCGAAGGCGTGTTCGGGCTGCTCGATCCAGCGCCCATGCCGCTGCCGGCGCAGACCGCGATCAAGCTCGCCCGCCTCATCGAGCGTCCGACCAGCACCAGCGCGCAGGGCCGTCTTGCCGCCGCGCTGACCAAGCTCGGGCCAACCTACGTCAAGCTCGGCCAGTTCCTGGCGACGCGGCCCGATGTCGTCGGCGTGGTGCTGGCGCGCGATCTGGAATCGCTGCAGGACAACATGGCGCCGTTCCCCCAGGCCGAAGCGGAAGCCGTGGTGGTGGCGGCGCTCGATAAGCCGCTGTCGGTGGCCTACGCGTCGTTCGGTCCGGCAGTGGCCGCGGCCTCGATCGCCCAGGTGCATCGCGCCGAGGTAGTGACGCCTCAGGGCCACAAAGCCGTCGCCGTGAAAGTGCTGCGGCCCCATATCGAGCGGCGCTTCCGCGTCGATCTCGAAGCCCTCACTTTCGCGGCCAAGCAGGCCGAAAGCCTGTCGGCTGAGGCGCGGCGGCTCCGCATGATCGAAGCCGTCGCGACCTTGCGCCGTTCCGTCGCGCTGGAAATGGACCTGCGCCTCGAAGCCGCCGCGCTGTCCGAGATGGCCGAGAACACCAAGGCTGATCCCGATTTCCGCGTACCGTCGGTCGACTGGGATCGCACCGGCAAGGACGTCCTCACCTTGGAATGGATTGACGGGACGCCGTTGCACGACCGCGCCACGCTCGAGGCCAAGGGCTTCGACCTCAAGCATCTGTCGCATGCGGTGATCCAGACATTCCTGCGCCATGCGCTGCGCGACGGCTTCTTTCACGCCGACATGCACCCAGGCAATCTGTTCGTCGACGCCGAGGGCCAATTGACCTTTGTCGACTTCGGCATCATGGGCCGGCTCGGCCCGAAGGAGCGGCGCTTCCTCGCCGAAATCCTCTACGGCTTCATTACCCGGAATTACCAGCGAGTCGCCGAGGTGCATTTCGAGGCCGGCTATGTGCCCTCGCACCACTCGGTGGAGAATTTTGCCCAGGCGATCCGCGCCATCGGCGAGCCGATCCACAGCCGCCCCGCCGACGAAATTTCGATGGCGAAGCTCTTGATGCTGCTGTTCGAGGTCACCGGAATATTCGACATGCGGACGCGGCCCGAGCTGCTGCTGCTGCAGAAGACCATGGTGGTGGTCGAGGGCGTGGCACGCTCGCTCGACCCCAAGCTCGACATGTGGACGGTGTCGGAGCCGGTGGTGCGCGAATGGATGGAGCGCCATCTCGGACCGGCCGGCCGGATCGAGGACGCTGCCCAAGGCGCCACTAATTTCTTCGCCAGCATGCCCGGCCTGATGTCACGTGGCGCGGTACTGGTCGAGCAGCTCGACGCCATCACCCGCGACGGCCTAGTGCTCGCGCCGGAGACAGTCGCCGCCATCGGCCAGGCCGAGGCGCGGCGCAGCCGCTGGGTGGCGGTGGCGCTGTGGCTGATCGCGGCTTTGTTGGCGTGGGTGGTTTGGCTTTTGGTGTTCCATTGACTGCATTGATTTCAATGCAATCATACGATATTTAGGCTACTGTAAACTGCTTGGCTTTCAGGGGTCCTCCGTGGCCAGCCTCACCGTCCGCCAGCTCGACGACAAGCTGAAGAAGCAGCTCCGGCTGCGAGCGGCCAAGAACGGCCGCTCGGTCGAGGATGAGGTGCGCACCATTCTGCGCAGCGCCGCTGCCGACGCGGATGCTTTTGCGCCGGCCGTTGACGCGCCGGGCCAGCCTGAGCCAAAGGCCGGGCCCCGCATCGAAATGAATGCCCCGCATATCCTGCTCATCATCGGCGGCGGCATCGCGGCCTACAAATCACTCGACCTGATCCGGCGATTGCGGGAGCGCGGCATCGAGGTGCGCGTGGTGATGACGGCGGCGGCGCAGAAATTCATCACGCCGCTGTCGGTCGGCGCCATCGCCGGCGAGCATCCGTTTACCGACCTGTTCGACGCACATTCTGAGTTCGATGTCGGTCATATCAGGCTCGCGCGCGATCCGAGCCTGATCGTGGTGGCGCCAGCCACCGCCGACCTGATGGCGAAGATGGCGAACGGGTTGGCCGACGACCTCGCCTCCGCGGTGCTGCTTGCCACCGACAAAACCGTATTGCTGGCACCCGCCATGAATCGATTGATGTGGAGCAACAGGGCGACGCGGCGGAACCTAGCGCAGCTCACAACCGATCAGGTTGTTCTGGTCGGGCCCAACGCCGGTGAAATGGCGGAACGCGGCGAGGCCGGCGTCGGCCGAATGGCGGAGCCGCTCGAAATCGTAGCAGCTGTTCAAGCGCAGCTTGCCGGCCGTTCGCGGGCGCTCGCTGGTGTTCGCATGCTTGTCACCTCGGGCCCGACCCACGAACCGATCGATCCGGTGCGCTATATCGCCAACCGCTCCTCCGGCAAGCAGGGCCATGCCATTGCAGAAGCCGCGGCTTCGGCCGGCGCTGCGGTCACGCTCGTCTCCGGGCCGGTAAACGTTGCCGATCCTCGCGGCGTCAACATCGTGAAGGTCGAGTCGGCCCGAGACATGCTTGCCGCGGTGGAAGCAGCACTGCCCGCCGATGTCGCGGTGTTCGCGGCCGCGGTTGCGGACTGGCGCACGGCGACGAACAGCCGCGAAAAGATCAAGAAGAGCGGCAAGCTTGCGCCTGAGCTCTCACTCGTTGAAAACCCCGACATCCTCTCGACGGTTGCGCATCTGAAATCAAATCGCCCGACGCTGGTGATCGGGTTCGCCGCCGAGACCGAGCATGTGGTCGAGCACGCCAAGCAAAAGCTTGTTCGCAAAGCCTGCGACTGGATTCTCGCCAACGACGTGTCGCCGGAAACCGGCGTCATGGGCGGCGACAGCAACACCATCCACCTCGTCACCAAGGACAACGTCGAGCATTGGCCGCCGCAGTCGAAAAACGAAGTCGCCAGTGCTCTGATCCAAAGAGTTGCGGCAGCGCTGGCTGAACGAAAATGAAATCCGTGAAAATCAAAATCGCCCGGCTGCCGCACAGCGCCGGTCTGCCGTTGCCGGCCTACCAGAGCGCGGACGCCGCCGGCCTCGATCTCATGGCCGCGGTGCCGGCGGATGCGCCGGTCGTGATCGCGCCGGGCGGACGGGCGCAGATTCCGACCGGCATTTCGATCGCGCTGCCGCGGGGGACCGAGGGCCAAGTGCGGCCGCGGTCCGGTCTCGCCGCGCGCCATGGCATCTCAGTGCTGAACACGCCGGGCACGGTCGATTCCGATTACCGGGGAGAGATCCAGGTCATTCTTGTGAATTTTGGCAGCGAATCATTTTCGGTTGAACGAGGCCAGAGGATTGCCCAATTGGTCGTCGCGCCGGTTTTTCGCGCACAGCTTTTTGAGAGCAAAAATCTCGCTAAAACCGTGCGTGGAGCCCGGGGCTTCGGCTCTACCGGCCAAGAAGCAATTGACAAAAAGCGGAAAACCCGTCCGTAATATCATACCGTTATGAGATATAATGGATTACCGGGGTTCGCATGACGCTGCTCCCCCGCAAGGGGCTTCTCGCGATTGCTGCCGTCATCGACGTGGCCCTGCATGGCAAAGGGCGCCCAGTGTCCGCCAAGGCGCTGGCGGCGCGCCATTCTCTGCCGGCCCGCCATCTGGAACCGGTGCTCCAGGCGCTGGTGCGGATGGGCATCCTGCGGGGCATTCGCGGGCCGCGCGGCGGTTATGAGTTGGCCCGCGAACGCCGCCGCATCACCACCGACGACATCCTGCGCGCCGCCGGCACCATCGAGGAACCCGGCGATCCGCCGGCCACAGCAGGCTCGGCCCTGCTCAACGAGGTGGTAGCTCCGGCCATCAGCCAGGCTGAGCGCGCCTTCTCGGTCGCGCTCAGCCGCATCAGCCTGGACGAGCTGGTTCGCAAGGCCGAGCCGTTGCGCGACGCCACGACCTGAATTCCGAGTCCAGCTTGCAACACCCGGCCGTCATCGCCGGCGTTCACGGTCTGGACTCTTTCGGCTCGATTCCGCTTGTGCGTAAAGTCCCAATGATTCGTAGGCGGTAGCAGCACAGCACCGGCTGCGCAGGGGCCATCCGACATGCCGGAAATCGCGGGATGCTGAGCGAGGTTCCCGGCCTGCATCATTTCGACGCCTATCTCGACGCTTTCGCCGAGCTCAACAGCAGCGAAATCGCCGCAGCAGTGCTCGCCTTGGGCGTGCTGCTGTTCGCGGTCGTCACCGCGATCATGCTGGTTCGCATGCGGTTGCGCGCATCCGCCGCGGAGGCTGCGTCCCGCGACGAGATCACGGCGCTCAAGACCGAACGCGACCGCTTCAACGCGCTGTTGATGTCGGAGCCGCAGATTCTCATCTCGTGGGCCGCGGCCGATAACGAACCCGAAATTCTCGGCGACACCACGCTGGTCACCAGCGCTTCGATGCCGCAGCGCGCGCTGGCATTCGGCTCATGGCTCGAGGCGGACAAAGCGCAGGCGATGGAGCATGCCGTCGATGCCCTTCGCGCCGACGGCGAAGGCTTCTCGATGCAACTGATGACGCTCGCCGGCCGCGCCGTGGAGGCCGACGGCCGCGCCATCGGCGGCCGCGCCGTGCTGCGGCTGCGGGACGCCAGCGGTCTCAAGCGCGAACTGGCGGAGATCAACGCCCGCCACGAGAAGCTGGTGAGCGACACGGAATCGCTGCGCATGCTGATCGACGCATTGCCATCGCCGGTGTGGGCGCGCGACGTCTCTGGCGCGCTGACTTTCGTCAACCCGGCTTACGCGCGCGCGGTCGACGCGAAGGACCCAGGCGATGCGCTTGCGCGTTCGGCCGAACTGCTCACCCGCGTGACCCGCGACGAGGCAAGCCGGGCGCGCGCCACCGGCAAGAACTACGTCGCGCGCACGCCGGCGATCGCCGCCGGTTCCCGGCGGAACTTCGACGTGCTCGACGTGCCAACCCGCAAGGGCAGCGCCGGCATCGGCATCGATGCGACCGAAGCCGAGGCGATGCGGAGCGAGCTCAACCGCCTCAACGACGCACACCGCCGCACTCTCGATCAGCTGGCGACCGGCGTCGCCATCTTCACCGCCGACCAGCGGCTGACATTCTACAACGCGGCCTATCGCTCGCTATGGGAGCTCGACACCGGCTTCCTCGATCAGAGCCCGACCGATTCCGCGGTGCTGGACAAGTTGCGCGGGTCGCGGAAGCTTCCTGAGGAAAAAGATTTCCGCGAGTGGAAAACCGCTCTGCACGAAGCCTATCGCGCGACCGAGACACACGAGCATCTCTGGCACCTGCCCGACGGCCGAACCATCCGCGTTGTCACCACGCCCAATCCGCAAGGCGGCGTCACTTACCTGTTCGAGGATGTCACCGAGCGGCTCGACATGGTGCGGCGCTACGATGCGTTGATCCGCGTGCAAGGCGAAACGCTCGATAATCTTGCGGAAGCCGTCGCGGTGTTCGGCAGCGACGGCCGTCTGCGACTGCACAATCCGGCGTTCGTCGACATGTGGCGGCTCGAGCCGTTGGCGCTTGCGGAGCGCCCGCACATTGAGGCGGTGATCGGCTGGTGCAAGAAGCTTTACGACGACGACGCACTGTGGCGCTCCCTGCACGGCACGGTGACGGCGATCGAAGGCCGCGAGGTCGTCAAAAGCCGGCTCGAGCTGCGCAATGGCAGCGTCGCCGACCTGATCACGGTGCCGCTGCCGGATGGCGCCACGCTTGTCGCGTTCCTCGACGTCACCGACACGATCAACGTCGAGCGGGCGCTCCGCGAGAAGAATGAAGCGCTGGAAACCGCCGACGCGCTGAAGGTCGATTTCGTCCACCACGTGTCCTACGAATTGCGCTCGCCGCTCACAAACATCATCGGCTTTGCATCCCTGATGGGCGAGCCGACCACCGGTCCGCTCAGCGCCAAACAGCGCGAATATCTCGGCTACATCAACACCTCGACCAACGCGCTGCTTGCGATCATCAACGACATTCTCGACCTCGCCACCATCGACGCCGGTGCGATGAAGCTCAATCTCGGCTCGGTCGATATCCGCGGCACCATGAACGCCGCAGCCGAGGGCATCCGCGACCGCCTGATCAAGGACGGGATCGTGCTCGACATCCGTGCCGCTTCCGACATCGGCAACTTCTCCGGCGACGAGCGCCGCATCCGCCAGGTGCTATTCAACCTTCTGGCCAACGCGGTCGGCTTCTCGCCGCCGGGCGCCACCATCACGATGGCCGCCGAGCGCCGCCCCGACGCAGTCGTATTCACCGTCACCGACAACGGCCCCGGCATCCCGCCCGAAGTGCAGGACCGCGTGTTCAACTGGTTCGAGTCACATTCACAAGGCTCGCGCCACCGCGGTGCCGGCCTCGGGCTCTCGATCGTGCGCTCGTTCGTCGAATTGCACGGCGGCACTGTGACGCTCGACTCGGTCGTCGGACAGGGCACCAAGGTCGAGTGCAGCTTCCCGATCGAGCAACACGTCGAGCCCCAGCGATCGGCGGCCTAGCAAGTTGTTGAAAAGCGCCGCCCCGGTGATACCGGACGCGCCGAAGGTCCGATCCCGGAATCCCTAACCGCTGCAGTTCCTATACAATTCGCAGTCAACCGAGGACGGCAATGCTTCCCCTCACCTCCGGTGGATCGAGCTTCACCGTGGCGCTCGCCAACGAGCAGGCGACGGTGCGCCTCGTCACCGACATCGCGGCCGCACTCGAACCTGGCGATCTGGTGACGCTGTCCGGCGATCTCGGCGCCGGCAAGACCACGTTCGCCCGCGCCATGATCCGCTATCTCGCCGACAATCAGGACATTGCGGTGCCGAGTCCGACCTTCACGCTGATCCAGACCTACGATCTGCCGCGGTTCCCGGTGGTGCACGCCGATCTATACCGGCTGGAAGGCCCAGGCGAACTCGCCGAGCTCGGCTTCGACGATCTGCCCAAGGAGGCCGTGGTGCTGCTGGAATGGCCCGACCGGGCGGCCGGCTTCCTGCCGCCGGACCGCCTCGACGTGGCGTTCACCCTGGAGCCGAAGGCCGGCCCTGGGTACCGTAAAGTCCGGATTACCGGCTACGGCGCCTTCGCGGCCCGCGCCGACCGCATTCCGATCGTCCGGCGTTTCCTGGATTCAAGCGGCTACGGAATGGCCGAGCGGCGGCGCATCCAAGGGGACGCCTCGACGCGCTCTTATGAGCGGCTGCGGCTCGGCGAGCAGCGCGCCCTTCTGATGAACTCGCCGCGCCGGCCGGATGGTCCGCCGGTGCGGGACGGCAAACCCTATAGCGCCATCGCCCACCTCGCCGAAGACATCGTCCCCTTTGTAGGCATGGCCAACGGGCTACGCCAGCGCGGCTTCTCGACCCCGCAGATCTACGAAGCTGAGCTGGCCGACGGCCTCCTCATCATCGAGGATCTCGGCTCCGAGCCAGTGGTGGCCGGCGACCCGCCGGCGCCGATCGAGGACCGCTACGAGGCGGCCGTCGATGCGCTGGTCGCGCTGCACAGCCAAGAGCTGCCCAGCGCAATCCCGGTTGCGCCGCATGTCATCCACTCGCTGCCCGCCTACGACATCGATGCCTATCAGATCGAAGTGGGGCTACTGCTCGACTGGTATCTACCCCGGCTCGGCGCCGTGGTGACCGACGCGGTCCGCGCCGACTATACGGCGCTGTGGGATAGCGCGCTCCAGGTGGCGCTCGAAGCCACGCCGACCTGGGTGCTGCGCGACTTCCATTCGCCCAATCTGATCTGGCTGCCGGAACGGCAGGACATCGCCCGCGTCGGCCTGCTTGACTTCCAGGACGCCATGATGGGCCCGGC
>Ga0207711_10004646_pt1 | contig 11665 bp, 7 predicted proteins | sample KBSS34metaG_FD_184401 | JGI IMG/M metagenome (GOLD analysis project Ga0207711, IMG submission 184401) | Switchgrass rhizosphere microbial communities from Kellogg Biological Station, Michigan, USA - KBS S3-4 metaG (SPAdes) (version 2) | ecosystem: Host-associated > Plants > Roots > Rhizosphere >...
GAGGCCGAGGAACGACAGGCTCGCCTCGGCGATGATCGCCGCGGCGATCGCCAGCGTCGACTGGACGATCACCGGCGCGAGGATGTTCGGCAGCACGTGGCGCCAGGCGATCCGGAACGGCGAGTTGCCGAGCGCACGCGCCGCCTCGATGTACTCCTCGACCTTGACGTTGAGGACCTGCGCGCGCGTCAGGCGAACGAAGATCGGCGTCGCCGAGACACCGATCGCGATCATCGCGTTGGTGAGGTTCGGGCCGAGGAACGCCGCCAGCGCGATCGCGAGGATCAGGAACGGGCAGGCGAGAAAGGCGTCGGTGAGGCGCGAGATCAGCGCGTCGACGACGCCGCCGACCAGACCCGCCGTCATGCCGATCGGCACGCCGAGCGCAACCGCGATCGAGACCGCGACGACGCCGGCGAGCAGCGAGGCACGCGTTCCCCAGACGATGCGCGAGAGGACGTCGCGGCCGATGTCGTCGGTGCCGAACCAGTGCGCCGCCGACGGCGCCTTGCGGATCGCGCTCCAGCTCGTCTCGATCGGATCGAACGGCGCGAGCCACGGCGCGAACAGCGCGGCGACGATGAAGAGGGCGACGACGACGAGGCCGATCATCGCGCTCGGCCGGCGCTTCAGCTTGCGCCACACCGGCCGCCAGGCGCCGGGCGGCGGCACGCGCGCGCCGCCGTCGTCGAGGGCCGCGGCGGCAGCGGTGGCGAGGACAGCAGTCATGGCGTCGTCAGTCGCGCAGCTTCGGATTGGCCGCGAAGTAGGCGATGTCGGCGAGCAGGTTGAGCATGATGTACGCCGTCGCGGTGACGAGGACGACGCCCTGCACGACGGCGTAGTCGCGGTTGAACACCGAGTCGACAATCAGCTTGCCGAAGCCCGGGATCGTGAACACCTGCTCGGTGAGCACCGCGCCCGAGAGCAGCGTGCCGAACTCGAGCGCACCGAGCGTGATGATCGGCGTCAGCGCGTTGCGCAGGCTGTGCTTGAGGACGACGACGCGCTCGCTCAGCCCCTTCGCGCGTGCGGTGCGCACGTAGTCGGCGTTCAGCACCTGCAGCATCGCGCTTCGCGTATGGCGCATCAGCACGGCGGCGATCGCGTTGCCGAGGACGAACGCCGGCATGATCATCGCGGCGAGGTTCTCGCGCAGGTTCTCGAACGGGCTGACGTAGCCCGACGCGGGCAGCCAGCCGAGCTGCACCGAGAAGAGCAGGATCATCAGGATGCCGAGCCAGAAGTTCGGCGTCGACAGGCCCCAGAGCGCGAACGCGTTGGCGGCGGCGTCCCAGGCGGTGCCCCGGCCAACCGCCGAAATTATTCCCGCCGGGATGCCGATCACGAGCGCGATCGCCATCGCGATGACCGCGAGCTCGATCGTCACCGGCAGCTTCTGGACGACGAGGTCGAGCACCGGCTGCTGCGTCCGCACCGATTCGCCGAGGTCGCCGCGCAGCACGCCGCCGACCCAGTAGCCGTAGCGCACCGGCAGCGGGTCGTCGAGGTGCAGCTTCTCGTGCAGGTAGGCGACGACGCTCGGGTCGCGCTCCTCGCCGGCCAGGATCACCGCCGGGTCGCCCGGCAGCAGCTGCTGGAGGCCGAAGATCAGCATCGAGACGAAGACCAGCGTCGGCAGGATCGTCGCGATGCGCTTGACGAGGAACTCGGTCATCGGGTGCCGCGCCTCTTCAAGCGACCGAGCACGCCAAGCCGCGGGTGGGCGAGAGGCAGTGAGCTACGCGATGAGTGCATCGTGACGCTCGGTGCTTGTCGCAAAGGCGTGGCCGGGCAGCGGGCGCAGCGACTTTGCGGCGCCGAGAAGCGCAGGGCTTGCGGCCGCGCGCGCAGCGCGCTTCCACATTTGACTTACCGCATCTGTTTGAGCGCAGCGAACGAAGTGAACGTAGCGAGTTATGCGGCAGGCCGCATGACCGAACGTCGCAGGGGAGTCCGGCCGCAGGCCGGACCGCCGCAATCGGAGCGGAGCCTGCTGCCCGGCCACGCCTTTGCGCGCTCGGCGCCCGCGACCGCGGCGGAACGTGAACGCGCGGGGCATCAGTTCATCTTCAACCCGACCACGCGAAGCAGACCGTCGGGAATGCTGCGCATTCCAGCGAGCCTCGCGGAGTGGGCCCACAGCCAGTTGCGGTGATACAGATAGATGATCGGCCGATCCTTGAGGACGCGTGCCGCGATCTGCTCGAACGTCTTCTTGCGCTCGGCTGGATCGCGCTGGCTGCGCGACGTGTTGAGCAGCTCGTCGATCTCGGGAACGCAGTAGCCGGCGTAGTTGAGCGGCTGCTTGCAGGCGTCGAAGCTGTAGAGGTTGCCGTCGGGATCGGCGCGGCCGCTCCAGGCGAGGACGTAGGCCTCGAAGTCGCCCTTGTCGGCCATGTTGAGCGAGGTCGCGAACTCGGTCGACTGGATCTTGACGTTGAAGCCTGCCTCGCGCGTCATCGCCTGGACAACGAGCGCGAGCCGCTGCGCGTCGGAGGTGGTCGGCGTGACGAGCGTGAAGCTCGGATTCGGAACGCCGGCCTCCTTGAGCAGCGCCTTCGCCCGCGCGATGTCGCGCTTCGGGATCGGAACGTTCTTGGCGTAGAACGCGTTGGTCGGAGCGACCCACTGGTTGCCGACCGTCGCCTCGTTGTCCATCACCACCTGGACGATGCCGGCGCGGTCGAGCGAGAGCTCGAACGCCTCGCGCACCTTGGCGTCCTTGCCGAGCGGGTTCTTCTGCGCCTGATCGCTCTTGCCGACGTTGATCGTGATGCCCTGGTAGCCGATCTCGGTGATCTTGGCGACCTTCAGGTTCTTGTCCTTCTTCAGCCCCTCGATGTCCGACGGCGCGACGCGCTCGATGACGTCGAACTGGCCCGAGCGCAGGTTCGCCAGGCGCACCGTCGCGTCGACGATCGGCGTGTAGACGACCTTGTCGAAGTGGACGTTCGCCTTGTTCCAGTAGGCCGGATGCCGCTCCAGGACGATCCGGTCCTGGGCGACCCGCTCGACGAACTTGAACGGACCCGAGCACACGGGCTTCGCACCGAAGTTGGCGCCCTCGGCCTTGGCCGCCTTGGGCGAGACCATCATCCCGGCGCGATCGGCGAGCGCGGCCAGGATCGGCGTGAACGGCGCCGAGAGGTTGAGCTTGACCGTCGTCGGGTCGACGACGTCGACGCTCGCGACCGGCCGCAGCTCGCCGCTCCGGTTCGAGCCCGCCATCGTCTTGTGGCGCTCGATGTTGAACTTCACCGCCGCCGCGTCGAGCTTCTCGCCGTCGTGGAAGACGACGTCGTTGCGCAGCTTGATCGTCAGCGTCTTGCTGTCGGCCGACCACTCGTAGCCGGTCGCGAGCTGCGGCACGATGGCGAGCTTCTCGTCGATGTCGAACAGCTTGTCGCAGAGCGACGCGAAGACGATCCGGCCGACGAAGGTGCGCGCCAGCGTCGGGTCGAGGACGTCGGGGTCCTCGGCGAGGCCGACGCGCAGCGTCTGCGACTGCGCGGCGAGCGACGCGAAGCAGAGAGCAGCGACGGCAAGAGAACGAGAAAACGGGCTCATCGGGGACAACCTCCGGGCAGTCGAAGCGAACAATGAAAGAGGGCTATGAGGCAAGGTCCGGGCCAGCGCTGCCGCGACTGCGCTCGGCGACGAACGCCTCGACGCGACGCTCGATCTCGTCGCGGTGGAGCAGGCCGACCGGATCGCGGCGGCCGGGCAGGCAGGCGATGAACGGTTGCAGGCGCTCGAGGCTCTTCTCGTAAAGGCGGCGCAGCTCGGCGACCGGCTCTTCGTGGTCGTCGACCCGCAGGTCGAGGCTCGGGTAGTCCTCGTCGCCGTGGATGCGCAGCGCCGCCGCCTGCTTGCCGCGCTTGTCGCCGCCGGCGCGCTCGCCGGCGTCCATCGCGGCGATCAGTCGCTCGGCGAGCGGCAGGCCGGCGCCGGCGGCGTAGGCGGCGACGGTGGCGTCGAGAACGTCGGTGCCGACGAGCATGTTGCCGGCGACGCTGAAGTCCTCGAACGCGCGATGGCCGCACCAGTCGATGCAGTTCTTTCCGGTGTACGCGGCCGCGCGTCCCTTCGCGCCGATCATGTGCAACTGGCGCTGCGCCCGCCCCTCGTCGGCATCGGTCAGGCGGGCGACGACATCTTCCGGCGCGACGCCGTCGGCGAGCAAGTCGATTCCGGCCGGCCCGTAGAGCGGATTCATCAGCGCCTGCGTCGACAGCGCGCCGACCGCGCGCCGGGTGTGGACGCAGAGCGCGCCGACCGCGAGGAACCGGCTCGCGATGGCGACGCCGAAGCTGCCGTCGGAGTCGCGGGCGACGATCGACCAGGTCATGGCGACGGCGCGGCGCTGGGGCCGGCCGGCGTGGCCTCGCGCAGAGGTGCCGCGGGCCGTGCCGGCAGGAAGCGCTCGAGGACGCGGGCGACATGCAGCGCCTCGCGCTTCGCCCCGTGCGCTATCTGCTGTCGGCAGCTCGTGCCGTCGGCGACGACGATCGCGTCGGGCGCGTTGCGGATCGCCGGCAGCAGGCTCGCCTCGGCCATCGCCATCGAGACGTCGTGGTGACTCGCCTCGTAGCCGAAGCTGCCCGCCATGCCGCAGCACGACGTCTCGATCAGCGTCGGCTTCGCACCGGGAACGAGGCGCAGCACGTCGAGGATCGGCGCGACCGCGGCGAATGCCTTCTGGTGGCAGTGGCCGTGCACGAGCAGCGGCGATTCGACGGCAGTGAAGGCGACGTCGAAGCGGCCGGCCTTCGCCTCGCGCGCGATGAACTCCTCGAAGAGCAGCGCCTGCCTCGAGACGGCGATCGCCTTCTCGCCGAGGCCGAGCGCGAGCGCCTCGTCGCGCAGCGTCAGCAGGCACGACGGCTCGAGGCCGACGATGGCGATGCCGGCGTCGGCGAATGGCAGCAGCGCGTCGATGAGCGCGCCGACGCGATCGCGCGCCTCGTCGACGCGGCCGCTGGTCAGGAAGGTGCGGCCGCAGCAATGGTGGCCACGGCCCTTCTCGAGCGTGTGCAGCGTGTAGCCGGCGGCTTTCAGGACGCGCGCCGCGGCGATCGCGTTCTCGCTCTCGAAGACGCCGTTGAAGGTGTCGACGAAGAGGACGGCGGCCTTGCCGCCATCGCGCACCGCCGCGAGCGTCGCCGCGGCGCTGGCGAAGTCGCGCTCGTCACGCGCACGCCAGAACGTGTCGCTCCGCCAGGTGGGAAGCTTGCGCTTCGCGCTCAGGCCGAGCAGACGTTCGCCGAGCAATCCGGCGCCCGGAATCCAGTTGCGCAGGTTGGCCAGCCAGGCGACGCGGCTGACGCCGTGCGCGTAGTCGGGAAGGCGCGCGACCAGGCGGTCCTTGAGCGGCTGGCCGTGCCGCCTGATGTAGTGAGCGAGGAACTCGATCTTCATTCGCGCCATGTCGACGCCGGTTGGGCACTCGCGCTTGCACCCTTTGCAGCTGACGCAGAGATCCAGCACGGCGCGCACGACATCGCTGGTGAATGCATCGTTGCCCAGCTGACCGGAAAGCGCGAGCCTGAGCGTGTTTGCGCGACCGCGCGTCACATGCTCCTCGTCGCGCGTCGCTCGGTAGCTCGGGCACATCGTGCCGGCGTCGAACTTGCGACAGTGGCCGTTGTTGTTGCACATCTCGACGGCCTTGGCGAAGCCGCCGGTCGAGTCGCCGCCGGTGCCGGGCGCGGTGATCGCCTCGGTGCGCGGATCGTTCTGGACGTCCCACGCCGACCAGTCGAGCACCGGGACGAGGGCGATCGTCCGGTACGGCGCCGGCGCATCCGGCGGTGAAAAGCGGAACAGAGCGCCGTCGTCCATCTTCGGCGGATCGATGATCTTGCCGGGGTTGAACAGCCCGTTCGGATCGAGAACGTCCTTGATCGCGCGGAAGGCGTCGTTGAGAAGCGGCCCGAACTGCCACTCGATCCACTCGCCGCGGCAGAGGCCATCGCCGTGCTCCCCGCTGAACGCGCCCTTGTAGGTGCGAACGAGCGCCGACGCTTCCTCGGCGATCGCCCGCATCTTCGCGACGCCGTCGCGGCGCATGTCGAGGATCGGCCGCACGTGCAGCGTGCCGACCGACGCGTGCGCATACCAGGTGCCGCGCGTGCCGTGGCGCGCGAACACCTCGGTCAGTGCGTCGGTGTAGTCGGCGAGGTGCTCGAGCGGGACGGCGCAGTCCTCGATGAAGCTGACCGGCTTGCCGTCGCCCTTCAGGCTCATCATGATGTTGAGGCCCGCCTTGCGGACCTCCCACAGGCTCTTCTGCGCCGCGTCGTCGGGCATCTCGACGACGCTGTCCGGCAGGCCGAGGTCGCCCATCAGCTCGACCAGCCCGCGGAGCCGCGTCAGCAGCGCTGCCTGGGCGTCTCCCGCGAACTCGACCAGCAGGATCGCCGCCGGCTCGCCGCGCAGCGCCGTCGCCATCGTCGCCGCGAATGCCGGGTTGGCGAGCGCCAGGTCGATCATCGTCCGGTCGACCAGCTCGACCGCGGTTGGCGCGAGCGTGACGATGTGCTGCGCCGCCGCCATCGCCGCGCGAAAGGTCGGGAAGTTGACGACGCCGAGCACCTTCGCGCCCGGCAGCGGCGCGAGCTTGAGCTTCAGCGTCCGCGACCAGGCGAGCGTTCCCTCGGCGCCGACCAGCAGGTGCGCGAGGTTGACGCTGCCGTCGTCGGTGTAGGGCTTCTCGCTCTGCGGCTGGAAGATGTCGAGGTTGTAGCCGGCGACCCGGCGCAGCACCTTCGGCCAGCGCGCCTCGATCTCGCCGCGGTTCCGGAGCGCGAGATCGCGAACGAAGGCGCCGATCGCGCCGGCGCGGCCGCTCGCGTCCTGCATCGGACCAAACGACACCGCGGCGCCGTCGGCGAGCAGCGTGTCGATGCCGAGCACGTTGTGGACCATGTTGCCGTACGCGATCGAGCGCGAGCCGCAGGAGTTGTTGCCGGCCATGCCGCCGATCGTCGCCTGCGCGCTGGTCGAGACATCGACCGGGAACCAGAGACCGAGCGGCTTCAGCTGCGCGTTGAGGTGGTCGAGGACGAGGCCGGGCTCGACCGTCGCCGTGCGCCGCTCGGCGTCGACCGCGACGACGTTGCGCAAGTGCTTGGTCGTATCGATGACCAGCGCCGCGCCGGTCGTCTGGCCGCACTGGCTGGTGCCGGCGCCGCGCGGCAGCACCGGCACCTCGAGCTCGCGCGCGATCTCGAGGGCGATCGCGACGTCGCGGTCTTTCTTCGGCACGAGGACGCCGACCGGCATGATCTGGTAGATCGAGGCGTCGGTCGCGTACCGGCCGCGCGAGGCGGCGTCGAATCGCACCTCGCCTTCGGTCTCGCGGCTCAGGCGCCGGTCGAGCGCGGCGGCGACTTCGTTCGCCGCCGGCCGCGTCCCTTTCGGCGCCGCGGCGGCAGCGGCGAGGCGCTCGGCTCGGTCGATCAGCATCGGGGCTTCATCCTCGGCCGATTCTTGCACTCGCCGGCCCGGCGACCTCCCTCGGCTAGGACAAACGCCGTGGGGAGGGCGCGGGGGGCAATGCAAGAATCGGGGTCCCGCACACGACGCGATCATGCTCGACCTCGACTTCCACCCGACCGGCCGCCACTTCCTGCAGATTCCCGGCCCGAGCCCGGTTCCCGACCGGATCCTGCGGGCGATGAGCCTGCCGACGATCGACCACCGCGGCCCCGAGTTCGGCGCCCTCGGCAGGAAGGTGCTCGCCGACGTCCGCAAGATCTTCAAGACGCGCCACCCGGTCGTCATCTATCCGGCGTCGGGCACCGGCGCGTGGGAAGCGGCGCTGGTCAACACCTTGAGCCCCGGCGATGCCGTGCTGATGGTCGAGACCGGCCACTTCGCCGCGCTCTGGCAGAAGATGGCGGCGCGACTCGGCCTCGCGACCGATATCGTCGTCGCCCCCGGCATCGACTCGCTCCTCCCCGAGGCGCCGCACTGGCGCCGCGGCGTCCAGGCCGAGCAGATCGAAGCGCGGCTGAAGAAGGACGGCGAGAAGAAGATCAAGGCGGTCTGCGTCGTCCACAACGAGACCTCGACCGGCGCGCTCTCAGACATCGTCGCGGTGCGCAAGGCGATCGACGCCGCCGGCCATCCGGCGCTCCTCCTCGTCGACTCGATTTCTGGCCTGGCCTGCGCCGACCTGCGCCACGACGAGTGGGGAATCGACGTCACCGTCGGCGGCTCGCAGAAGGGGCTGATGCTGCCGCCCGGGATCGGCTTCAACGCGATCTCGCCGCGCGCGCTCGAGGCGGCGAAGAAGGCGACCCTGCCGCGCGCGTTCTGGTCGTGGGACGAGATCGTCGCGATGAACGCCGACGGCTACTGGCCGACGACGCCGAACACCAACCTCCTCTACGGCCTCAACGAGGCGCTCGAGATGCTGCTCGGCGAGGGGCTCGACAACGTCTTCGCCCGCCATGAGCGCTGGGCCGAGGGCGTTCGCGCCGCCGTCGACGCCTGGCAGCTGCCGATCCAGTGCGTCGAGCCGCAGCGCCGGTCGCCGGTGCTGACCGGCGTGATCATGCCGGCCGGCGTCGACGCCGACGCGGTGCGCCGGTTGATCTACGAGCGCTTCGACCTCTCGCTCGGCACCGGCCTCGGCAAGGTCAAGGGCCGCATGTTCCGGATCGGCCATCTCGGCGACAGCAACGACCTGACGCTGCTCGGCACGCTCGCCGGCTGCGAGATGGGGCTCAAGCTCGCCGGCGTCCGGATTGCCGGGAGCGGAGTCCAGGCGGCGATGGAGCATTTCGCGAGCCATCCGGCGCGCGCCGGGCTCGCCGCCGCCGCGTAGCCATTCCGACGGCGGATCGCGTTCGTCGACGATCCGCCTTTCGATCGAACTCACAGGAACGACCACGATGCAACGACGCACCCTCCTCCAGGCCACCGGCGCCGCCGTCGCCACCCTCGCCGCGCCGCGCCTGCTCGCCCAGGAATGGCCGAACGCGCCGGTTCGCATCGTCGTCGGCTTCCCGCCCGGCGGCGGCACCGACGCGCTCGCCCGCGTCGTCGCCGCCAAGCTGACCCAGATGTGGAACCAGCAGGTCATCGTCGAGACCAAGGCCGGAGTCGCCGGCGTCCTCGCCGCCGAGTACGAGGCGCAGCAGCCGAGCGACGGCTCGACGCTGCTGATGGCGCACATCAACAGCCACGCATTGGCGCCGAGCCTGCAGCCGAAGCTTCGCTACAGCGTCGAAAGGGACTTCGTTCCGATCGTTCTCGTCGGCGTCACGCCCAACCTGCTGATCGCCAACCCGGCGCAGAAGGCGCTCACCGTTCCCGACATCGTCGCCCGCTGCAAGGCCGAGCCGGGGCAGGTGTCGTTCGGCTCCGCGGGCCAGGGCTCGGCGCAGCACCTCGCCCTCGAGATGTTCAAGCTGCAGGCGGGAGTCGATGCGCTGCACGTCCCTTACAAGGGAAGCGGTCCGCTCCTCACCGACCTGATGGGCGGCCAGATCATGTACAGCTTCGAGACCATGACCGCGGCGACGCCGCACGTCAACAACGGCAAGGTGAAGGCGATCGCGCAGACGCGCGCCCACCGCGCCAAGGGGCACCCGACGGTGCCGACGATGCAGGAGGTCGGCTTCCCCGGCTTCGAGGCGACAACGTGGTACGGGCTGGTCGGGCCGGGCAAGCTGCCGGCGCCGATCGCCGACAAGATCAACCGCGACGTCAATACCGTCCTCGCCCAGCCCGACGTCCAGGAAAAGCTCGACACCTACGGCGCCGAGGACGGCGGCGGGTCGCGCGAGAAGTTCCGCCAGTTCATCGCCGCCGAGCTCGTCAAGTGGGCGAAGGTCGTGAAGGACGGCAAGGTGAAGATCGACAGCTGACGCCGATCGCTGCCATCGTGTTTGCTCCCTAGCCATCGCGCCCGTTGCCATGAGCCTGCCGCACTTCATCCACGAAAGCCTCGACGACATCCTCTCGGAATGGGAGCGCGAGTGCGGCGCGGCCGCGGTGGGCACCGAGCCGCGGGCGCGGCGCGTGCACTTCGGCAAGGTGCTGCACGCGGTCGCCGAGGAGATGAAGCGGATCAAGGCGGTCGAGCCGGCCGCGAGCGTCGCACCTGCCGCTTCGAGCGGCGCGCCTCGCGCCGAGGCGCCCGCCGCGCCGCATTCGCACGCGAGCCAGCTCGTCGACGACTATGCGTCGCTGCGCGCCTCGGTCGTCCGCCAGTGGCGCAAGAAGCACCCGTCGCCGAGCGCCGCCGACATCGACGATCTCGTCCACTTCAACGAGGCGATGGATCGCAGCCTCGCCGAGCTCACCGCGACCTTCTCGTCGTCGCCGGCGCAACCGCAGTCGCTGTTCCTCGGCGTCCTCAACCACGAGCTGCGAACCTCGGTCGCGTCAATCCTGATGTCGGCGCAGGTGCTGACGCACCGCAGCCCGCCGGGATCGCCCGAGGCGAAGGCGGCGCAGCGCATCCTCAGGAGCTGCGAGCAGCTGCGCCAGACGCTCGACGCGCTCTCCGACTTCACCAAGGTGCGGCTCGGCGACCACCTCCAGGTCGACCGCGTCCCGGACGACATGGGCGTCCTCTGCAAGCAAGCGCTCGACGCCTTCGCGCGAGTCGACTCCGAGCGGCGCGTCCGCCTCACCTCCGACGGCGACCTCAGCGGCGACTGGGACACGGCCCGCATCGGTGAGGCGATCGGCGCCCTGCTCGGCCACGTCGCGCGATTCGCCTCGCGCAGCTCGGTGATCACGATCGCAGCAGCGGGCGGCGCCGGCGATGAAGTCACGGTCACCGTGCATGGCGACGGAACGCCGATCGACGTCGAGACGCTCCAGACGATCTTCGATCCGGTCGCGCGCGTCGAGTCGGAGGACGCGACCTACGCGGGGCTGGGCCTTGGCCTCTTCATCGTCCGCAAGGTCGTCGACGCGCACGGCGGCCACGTGCGCGTCGAGGCCGCACCGGAAACCGGCACGACGTTCACGGTGGTGTTGCCGCGGCACGCCTAGCGGCGCGCGCCGCGTGACGGCGATCGCGCCATCCGGACGGCGGCGAATCTGACGCCCTCTTAGGGCGCCAAAGTAGCTGCTCTGGCAGCGAAGTAGCTAAAGGACTTGACGAGGTCCGCGCCACATGTCGCGGAGCGCGAGCCCGCGGTTTACTGCGACTCGCCTACCGTCTGATACGCAATACTAACGACCCTCAACGGGACCCCCCGATATGAACTTCCTTGCTCGATACAAAACGGCGGTACTCGTTGTACTCGTGCTAATCAGTCTCGCAAGTCTCGGAGCGTTCTACTATTACCGGCCTCGAAACTCGCCTCCGGGGCCGCTGTCCAGCGTGTGCTCGTTCCAAGCGGGTGTGCCTGGAACGGATTGTCTGACCGAATGTGGCCTCACATTTAAGCCGGCAGACAACGAAAACCATGGCGGTAAGGTCTACTGTTGTCCGCCCAATACACATTGGGACTTGGCATCGCTTACCTGCCCACCGAATCCGAAGTAGGCGTCGTCTCGCCCAACGCTGGCGCCCTGCGGCCCTCACCTATGAAACATCGCAGACGCGGGGAACTCCGTCGCAGCAGCCTCGGTACACATCGCACGGGTTGGTGCGGGGCGGGATGTCGTCGCCCGAGCTGAAGAAGCGCTGGAA
>Ga0207711_10004647_pt1 | contig 11664 bp, 9 predicted proteins | sample KBSS34metaG_FD_184401 | JGI IMG/M metagenome (GOLD analysis project Ga0207711, IMG submission 184401) | Switchgrass rhizosphere microbial communities from Kellogg Biological Station, Michigan, USA - KBS S3-4 metaG (SPAdes) (version 2) | ecosystem: Host-associated > Plants > Roots > Rhizosphere >...
AGGTCAACGAAATAGTCCCCCTCGACCTGATGCCGGCACGAAAACCGGTCCATCGACCTAAGTCGTTTATCCTATGAGACTTCTCGTTCTCGGCAGCGGCGCGCGCGAGCATGCGCTCGTCGCCAGGCTCGCGTCGGAGCGTGACGTCGCCGAGATCCTGGTCGCCCCAGGGAATCCCGGGATTGCCCAGCTTGCCCGCACGGTGCCCATCGACCCCGGCGACCCTGACGCCGCCGTGTCTCTGGCCGAGCGCGAGCAGATCGATTTCACCGTCGTCGGTCCAGAACTCCCTTTGAGCCTTGGTGTGGCCGATCGCTTCAGCGACCAGGGGCGGCTCCTGTTCGGACCGACCGCTGCGGCCGCGCGCCTGGAATCGAGCAAGGCGTTCGCGAAAGCCTTCATGGCGCGCCACGGCATTCCGACCGCACGCTTTCGCATCTGCGAATCGCTGGACGACGCGCTCGCGTCGGTTCGCCGCGACGAGTTCGGATGGCCGCTCGTGCTGAAGGCCGACGGTCTCGCGGCGGGAAAGGGCGTCGTGATCGCGGAGGAGCGCGCCGCCGCGGAGCGCGCGATCACCGACGCCATGCGCGAGCGAAAATTCGGCGCCGCCGGCGATCGACTCGTCATCGAAGAGTGTCTGACCGGTCCTGAGGTCTCGTTTTTCGCCATCTGCGACGGAGTGCGCGCGATCCCGATCGGCACGGCGCAGGATCACAAGCGCATCTTCGACGGCGATCGAGGACCCAATACCGGCGGAATGGGGGCCTTTGCGCCGAGCCCGTTGATGGATGCGGCGCTCGAGGCGCGCGTCATGAAAGAGATTGTCAATCCGGTGATCGCCGGCATGGTCGCCGAAGGCCATCCGTTTCGCGGCTTCCTCTTCGTCGGTCTCATGCTGACGCCGGACGGCCCGAAGGTCATCGAGTTCAACGCGCGCCTCGGCGATCCGGAAACACAGGTGATCCTCCCGCTCATCGACGAGCCCTTACTGCCGCTGCTGGTGGCCGGCGCAACCGGATCGCTGCGGGCCGCGTCCGCCCGGATGGGCACTGATCGTCTTGCGGGCGTTGTCCTGGCTTCGCGCGGCTATCCGGAATCGTCCGAGTCGGGCCAGCCGATTCACGGGATCGCAGAGGCTCAGGCCATTCCTGGCGTCGAAGTATTCCACGCCGGGACCGCGCGGCGAGGCGGTCAACTCGTGACCGCCGGAGGCCGTGTCCTCACCGTCGTCGGACGCGGTCCTGACTTCAGCGACGCGATTTCTCGTGCCTACGCGGGCGCCCTCAAGATTCGATTCGACGGCATGCAGTTTCGCCGTGACATCGGAAAACAGGCGCTGCAGTGAAGTACTCGGTGATCACCTTCGGCTGTCGCGTCAACCAGGCCGACTCCCTCGGGTTCGAGGAGGCGCTTCTGGCCGGCGGCGCCGTCGCCTCGTCGCCGGCCGACGCCGATCTCGTCGTCGTGAACAGCTGTACGGTGACGGCGACCGCGGATCAGGGAACGCGTCAGACGATCCGCCGCATCGCTCGCGACAATCCGTCGGCGCGCATCGTCGTCACCGGCTGCTATGCGACGCGAAGCCCGGAGGAGGTCGCGGCGCTGCCGAACGTCGAGCGCGTCATCGTCAACGACGACAAGCCGCGGCTGATCCAGCTTCTGCGACGTCCGGAAAAGACCGCCGAGGACGCCGAGCACGCGGAAGAAAACGTTTTCTCGGCGATCATTGCGCCCTCCGCGGTTTTTTCTGATGGCTATGGTCCGTGCGGAGCCGCGATCGAGCCCGGTATCGCGGGCCGCACGGCGTTCACGCTTCGCGTCCAGACCGGCTGCGACGAGCCCTGCTCCTACTGCATCATCCCGACGACCAGGGGCGCCCCGCGGAGCGTGCGTCTGGAGAAGATTGTTCACGAGGTCGAGCGCGTCACTGCGGCGGGGTTCAAGGAAATCGCGCTGACCGGTGTCCACCTCGGATCGTATGGCCGCGATCTCGAACCGCGATCCTCGTTGATCGAGCTGCTGGACGCGCTCGATTCCGGTGGTGCCCGGCTTCAGCCAGACCGTGATCCCGCGGTCCTCTTTCGCATCTCCTCCCTCGAACCGATGGACTGCTCGCGCGAGATCGTGGATCTCGTCGCGTCATCCAATCGCTTTGCGCCGCACTTTCACCTGCCGCTCCAGCACGCGAGCGACCGCGTCCTGGCGGCCATGCGGCGGCCCTACACGATCGACTACTACGCGTCCCTCGTCGACCACATCCGCGCGAGAATTCCGAACGCCTCAATCGGCTCGGACATCATCGTCGGCTTTCCGGGAGAAACCGACAGTGATTTCGAACAGCTCGCGGGCTATCTCGAGCGATCACAACTGACGCACATCCACGTGTTTCCCTATTCCGATCGCCCGGGAACTGCCGCGTCGACCATGACGGGGAAGGTGAATGGCGTCGTCGTTCGCGAGCGGGGACGCCGGATCCGCGACATCGGCCGCGTCCTGACCGAACGGTTTCGCGAGTCGCAGGTGGGCACGACGCATCGAGCGCTGACGCTCGAGGACGGCACGCTCGTCGTGACCGGGAATTATCTGAAAGTGCGGATTCCGGCGGGTCGTTCACGCAACGAATGGGTCCAGGTCAGGCTCACGTCACATGACGACGGCGAGCTGCTGCGCGGCTGACTTCCTGGGGCCTTCGACGATCAGCTGACCGCACGCCGCGCGGATGTCCCGCCCGCGGCTCTTGCGCACGGAGACGCTGACGCCGTGATCCGCGACGATTTTCGCGAACCGGTCGATCACCTCGTCCGACGGCCGCTCGAACGGAATACCTGGCGCCGCATTGAGCGGGATCAGGTTCACTTTCGATTTCACGCCGGCCACCAGCTTCGCCAGCTTTCGCGCGTCCTGCGGTGAGTCGTTCACGCCGGCCAGCAGGACGTACTCGAAGGTGATGCGGCTGCGCCGGTTCAACGGGAACCGCTGGCAGGCGGCGATGATGTCGGCCACGCCGTACTTTTTGTTGATCGGCACCAACTCGCCGCGCTGCAGGTCGGTCGGCGCGTGCAATGAGATCGCCAGGTTCGGCATCACTGGTTCGCGCGCCAGCCGTTCCAGCGCCGGCAGCAGCCCGACGGTTGACAGCGTGATCCTCCGGGCCGAGAGACCGAAGCCGTGTTCGTCGGCGAGGATCCGCAGCGCCCGCATCGTGTCGTCGTAGTTGTGCAGCGGCTCGCCCATGCCCATCAGGACGATGTTGAACTTCTTGTCGCGCATCTCGAGCGCGCCAGCCAGCACACGGACCTGACCGGCAATTTCGCCGGCGGTCAGATTGCGGACGAGCCCCATTTTGCCGGTCAGGCAGAACGCGCACGCCATCGCGCAGCCGACCTGCGTCGAGATGCAGAACGTGTTGGCTGGAGTATCGGGGATGAAGACCGATTCGATGTGCCGGCCGTCGGCGAGGCGCAGCAGAAATTTCTGCGTGCCGTCGGCGGATATGTCGCGGTGCGTGAGGGCCGGCGTGGTCAGCGCGAACTCGCCCGAGAGCGTCGCGCGCAGTTCGCGCGAGAGATCCGTCATGGCGGCGACGTCCGTGACGCCGTGCTTGTAGATCCAGCGGAAGATCTGGCGGGCGTGGAAGCGCTTGTGCCCGCGCGCTTCGAGCGCCGACTCGAGCGCCGGACGTTCCAGATCGGCGAGATCGGGTCGAGGCTCGACGGCAGTCATTCTCAGCACTCGCGAGCCTTCGATGGTAGCATAAGACTTTCGGGCCTCATCCTTGTCCAACGCACCCATCGTCAGAGACGTGCTCGACAACGGTCTCCGGATTTTGACCGAGCGGATGACGCAGGTCCGCTCGATCAGCATCGGCGTCTGGTTGACGCGCGGCTCGCGGCACGAAACGGCCGAGCGCGGCGGCATCGCCCATTTCGTCGAGCACATGCTGTTCAAGGGCACCGGCACGCGGTCGGCGGAAGACATCGCGCAGCAGATCGATTCCATCGGCGGACAGCTCGACGCGTTCACCGCCAAGGAATACGCGAGCTACTACATCAAAGTGCTCGACGAGCATCTGCCGCTGGCGATCGACATCCTGTCCGACATCGTTCGGAACCCGGCGTTCACGCCCGACGACATCGAGCGCGAGAAAAAAGTCGTCCTCGAGGAGATCAAGATGGTCGAGGATACGCCCGACGACCTGGTCCACGAGCTCTTCACACAAGGGTTCTGGGAGAACCACCCGCTCGGGCGGCCGATTCTCGGGACGAAGGACACGGTCGAGTCGTTCAACGCGCCGTTGCTCCGCGAGTATTTCGGCGGCGTCTACACCGCCAACAACCTGATCGTGTCCGCGGTCGGCAACCTCGAACACGATCGCGTGCGCGAGCTGGTGCAGGAGAAGTTCGGATCGCTCGCGCGGACCGGCGAGGCCGCAGTCGAGGAAACGCCGCAGGTCGCGCGGAAGATTCTGATCCGGAACAAGGAGCTCGAGCAGAGCCATTTGTGTCTCGGCGTCGGCAGCTACGCGCAGGATCACGACGACCGCTATGCCAGCTATGTGTTGAACACGCTGCTCGGCGGATCGATGAGCTCGCGGCTGTTTCAGAACGTGCGCGAGAAGCGCGGCCTCGCCTACGCGGTGTTCAGCGGCCTGAGCGCTTATCGCGACGCCGGCTCGTTCACGATCTACGCGGGCTGCTCCAACGAGGCCGTCGGTGAAGTCATCGACCTCTGCGTCGAAGAGCTGCGCGCCGTCAAGAGCGCGCCGGTTCCGGACGCCGAGCTCCGGCGGTCGAAGGATCACCTGAAGGGCAGCCTGATGCTGAGCCTGGAGAACACCGCCAGCCGCATGTCGCACCTGGCGCGTCAGGAAATCTACTTCGATCGCCAGTTCGGTCTCGACGAGACGCTGGACGGCATCGAACAGGTGTCGACAGCCGATGTCCAGCGCGTGGCGACGGATCTGTTTCGCGACGGTTCGCTGGCGGCGACGGTGCTCGGCAATGTGAACGGCTTGCAGATTCCGGTCGAACGGCTCGACCTCGATTAGTCGATCTCGATGAGATGATTCCTCGCTACACCCACCCTGAGATGGGGCGGATCTGGAGCGACCAGCGCCGGTACGAGACCTGGCTGCTCGTCGAGACCGCCGCCGCCGAAGCGATGGCGGCTGCCGGCATCGTACCGTCCGAGGCCGCGCGCGACATCCGCGAGCGCGGCGCCTTCGACATCGCGCGCATCGAAGAGATCGAACAGGTGACGCAGCACGACGTCATCGCGTTCACGACCGCGGTGGCCGAGAAGGTCGGCCCGTCGGCCCGTTGGCTGCACTTCGGGCTCACCTCTTCCGACGTCATCGACACGGCGCAGGCGCTGCAGATGCGCGAAGCGTGTGACGTGCTGCTGGCGGATCTGGACGGCCTCGCGGAGGCGATCCGCGATCGCGCGCTCGAGCACCGGCGGACGCCGATGATCGGTCGCACGCACGGCGTGCACGCGGAGCCGATGACCTTCGGATTGAAGCTGGCCCTCTGGTACGCGGAGGTGGGCCGCGACATCGATCGCATCCGTCGCGCCCGCGCCGTCATCAGCGTCGGCAAGCTGTCGGGCGCGGTGGGCACGTTCGCACACCTGCCGCCGGCGATCGAGGAGGACGTCTGCAGGCGTCTCGGGCTGGAACCTGCGCCCGTGGCGTCGCAGGTCATCCAGCGCGATCGTCACGCGGAGCTGCTTGCCGCCATTGCGATCACCGGCGCCTCGCTCGAAAAATTCGCGCTCGAGATCCGCGGGCTGCAGAAGACGGAGATCGGTGAAGTCGAGGAGCCATTCGGCAAAGGCCAGAAGGGCTCGTCGGCGATGCCGCATAAGCGCAATCCGATCGGCTGTGAGCAGATCGTCGGCATGGCGCGGCTCCTGCGCGGCAACGCCCACGCCGCGCTCGAGAACGTCGCCCTGTGGCACGAGCGCGACATCTCGCATTCCTCCGTGGAGCGCGTCATTCTGCCTGACAGCTTTATCGCGCTGGATCACATGCTCCGGCGCATGACCCGGATCGTGCGCGGTATGGTCGTCCATCCGCAGCGGATGCTCGAGAATCTGAACCGCTCCCGCGGCGTCGTTTTTTCGGGGACGGTCCTGCTCGAGCTTGCGAAGAAGGGCATCTCGCGCGAGCTGGCGTACGAGTGGGTGCAGCGCAACGCGATGCGCTCGTTCGCCCAGCAGATCGATTTCCAGAAGCTGCTGGTCGCCGACGCCGACGTGGTCCGGGCGCTGACGACCGCCGAGATCGAGCGCGCGTTCGACCTGGACGAGCAGCTCAAGCACGTGGACTACATTTTCGATCGCGTCTTCCAACCGGTGAGGGCCTAACGCATGCGCGCGCGCGTTTTCGTCACGTTGAAGCCGTCGGTGTTCGACCCGCAGGGCCGGACGATCGTCGACGCGCTGCAGTCGCTCGGCTACCAGAACGTCGCGGACGTGCGTCAGGGCAAATACTTCGAGCTGGATCTCGCGACGACCGAGCGGACGCAGGCCGAGAAGCTTGCGGCCGACGTCGCAGACAAGGTGCTCGCCAACCCGGTGATCGAGAGCTACCGCATCGAGGTGGACTGATCATGAAATTCGGCATCGTCGTGTTTCCCGGCAGCAACTGCGACGAGGACGCGTTTCACGCCGCGAAGGACGTCTTCGGCCAGGACGCTGAATACCTGTGGCACAAGGATGCCGACCTCAAGGGCGCCGACGTCGTCATCCTGCCCGGCGGCTTCGCGCACGGCGACTACCTGCGCACGGGCGCGATGGCGCGCTTCTCGCCCATCATGGCGCCGGTGCGGGCGTTCGCCGAGCGCGGCGGACCGGTGCTCGGCATCTGCAACGGCTTTCAGATTCTGCTCGAGGCGGGTCTCCTGCCCGGGGCGATGCTGCGGAACAAAGGGCTGAAGTACCGCTGTGAGCACATCTACCTGCGGGTCGAGCAGACCGACACGCCGTTCTCCGGTGCCGCGACCGTCGGTCAGGTGCTGAGGATTCCGATCGGCCACGGCGAAGGCAACTATTTCGCGCCGCCCGACATGCTGAAGCAGCTCGAGGCCAACCGCCAGGTGATTCTTCGCTACACCGATCCGCACGGCCATGTCGACGATGCATGGAACCCGAACGGATCGGTCAATGCGATCGCGGCGCTCTGCAACGGCGGGCGCAATGTCGTCGGCATGATGCCGCATCCCGAGCGCGCGTGCGAAGCGCTGCTCGGCGGTGTCGACGGCTGCGTGATCTTCGACTCCATCGTCCGGGCATTTCGCTCGGCGGACAGCCTCGCCCTGCAACGATGATCGACGCCGCCGTTCTCGAACGCCACGGCCTGAAGCCCGATGAGTACGATCGCATCGTCACCTTCATGGGACGCGAGCCGAACCTGACCGAGCTGGGAATCTTCTCGGTGATGTGGTCCGAGCACTGCAGCTACAAGAGCTCGCGCGTGCATTTGAGAACGCTGCCGACCGAAGGCCCTCAAGTGCTGCAGGGGCCGGGCGAAAACGCCGGCGCGGTCGATATCGGCGAGGGGCTGGCCGCCGTCTTCAAGATCGAGTCGCACAATCACCCTTCCTTCATCGAGCCGTATCAGGGCGCGGCCACCGGCGTCGGCGGCATCATCCGCGACATCTTCACCATGGGTGCGCGGCCGATCGCGCTGCTCAACTCCCTGCGTTTCGGCGATCTCGACGCGCCGGGCACGCGTCGGCTGCTCGAAGGGGTTGTCGCCGGCATCGCGGGGTACGGCAACAGCATCGGCATCCCGACCGTCGGCGGCGAAATCGTGTTCGAGCCGACGTACGCGGGCAACCCGCTCGTCAACGTCTTCTGTCTCGGCATCGCCAAGGCGTCGGACATCATCAAAGGCGTCGCGTCCGGCGTGGGCAACGCCGTGTATTACGTCGGCGCGAAGACGGGCCGAGACGGCATCCACGGCGCAACGATGGCGTCGGCGGAGTTCGACGACAAGTCGGCGGAGAAGCGGCCGGCGGTCCAGGTCGGCGATCCGTTCATGGAAAAACTGCTGCTCGAAGCGTGCCTCGAGGTCATGCAGACCGACGCGCTGATCGGCATCCAGGACATGGGCGCGGCGGGCTTGACGTGTTCGACGACCGAGATGGGATCGCGCGGCGGGGCGGGCGTCGAGATCGACGTCACGCTCGTGCCGCAGCGCGAGAGCGGCATGACGCCGTACGAGATCATGCTCTCCGAGTCGCAGGAACGCATGCTGCTCGTCGCCAAGCAGGGCCGCGAAGCCGAGGTGGAGCGGATCTTCGAGAAATGGGATCTGCACGCGTCACGTATCGGCCACGTGACCGACGACGGCATGCTGCGGGTCAAGGAGCGCGGCGTCGTCGTCGCCGAGATTCCGAATCGAGCGCTGACCGACGAGGCGCCGGTCTATCGCCGTCCGATGAGCGAGCCGGAGTATCTGCGCGAGGCGCAGCAGCTCGATCTCGACACGCTCGGCCACTCCCTTCAAGCCGGCGTGCGGCAGGATCATAACTCTACGCTGCTCTCGCTGCTCGGTTCGCCGACGATCGCCAGCAAGAAATGGATCTACCGCCAGTACGACCACATGGTGCGGACCAACACGATCAACCTGCCGGGCCTGGGCGCCGGCGTGGTCCGCATCAAGGGCACCGACCGCGCGCTGGCGATGTCAGTGGACGGCAACGGCCGGTACTGCTATCTCGATCCGTACCGCGGCGCCATGCTTGCCGTCGCCGAGGCGGCGCGGAACGTCGCGTGTTCCGGCGCGCGGCCGCTGGCCGCGACCAACTGCCTGAACTTCGGCAATCCGGAGCGGCCGGGCATCATGTGGCAGTTCGCCAGGGCGGTCGAGGGGATTGGCGCAGCCTGCCGAGCGCTCGACGTGCCAATCACCGGCGGCAATGTCAGTCTGTACAACGAGACCGACGGCAAGGCCATCTATCCGACGCCGACAATCGGCGTCGTCGGCTTGCTCGAGCGCGCCGATCGCGTCGTCAGCCGGCGATTTCAGGAATCGGGCGACGCCATCATGCTGCTCGGCCACGGCGCAGGCGAACTGGGCGGCAGCGAATACCTGAAGGTGATGCATGATCTGGTGCGGGGGCTCCCGCCGGCGCTGGATCTCGACGCCGAGCGCGCCCTTCAGGCGCTGCTGGTGAGGCTGGCGGACGAGCGGCTGATGCGGTCCGCGCACGACTGCTCCGACGGCGGTCTGGCCGTGACGATTGCCGAGTGCGCGTTCGAGTCGATCGGGATCGGCGCGGAGGTGTCGCTCGAGGGCGTCGACGTGTCGCGGGTCGTGGACGTGAACATCGCCGCGGCGCTGTTCGGCGAATCGGCGTCGCGAGTGGTGGTGTCGGTCGTGCCGGCACACGTGACGGCCGTGCTGCGTCATGCGGCGGCGGCGAACGTGCCGGTTCGGGTCATCGGCCAGACGGGCGGCAGCCGCCTGCGCCTGGCGGTGGCCGGCCGGATCGTGATCGACCAGTCGGTGGACGACGCAGAACGTGTGTGGGCGACGGCGATCGATAAACATTTCGCTCAGCGTGTGGCCTGAACACCATGTTCGATAAATTCAAAGACGAGTGCGGCGTCTTCGGGATCTTCGGTCACCCCGAGGCGGCCAACATGACGTACCTCGGCCTGTATGCCCTTCAGCATCGGGGCCAGGAAAGCGCCGGCATTGCCGCCTCCGATGGCGCACAGGTGCGCATCTCCCGTGAGATGGGGTACGTCGCCGACATCTTCGACGGCGAAACCCTGTCCCGGCTGCCCGGGCCGCTGTCAATCGGACACGTGCGGTACTCCACGGCGGGAGAGAGCAAGCTGCTCAACGCCCAGCCGATTCTCATCGACTGTGCGCACGGCCAGATCGCGCTCTGCCACAACGGTAACATCGTCAACGCGCGCGAGCTGCGCGACGATCTGGTTCAGCAGGGATCGATCTTCCAGTCGAACAGCGACACTGAAGTGATTCTGCACCTCTATGCGCGATCGAAGGCACGCAGCGTCGAAGACGCGATCGTCGAATCGGTCGGCCAGGTGCAGGGGGCCTTTTCGCTGGTCATGCTGACGAAGGACAAGCTGATTGCGGTGCGCGACGCACACGGCTTCCGCCCGCTGGCGCTCGGCCGGCTCGGCGAGGCGTACGTCGTCTGCTCCGAGACCTGCGCCATGGATCTCATCGGCGCGACCTACGAGCGCGACGTCCTGCCCGGCGAGATCATCATCATCTCGGCCGACGGACTCAAGTCGATCAAGCCGTTTCCACCGGCGCCTTTGGCGCATTGCATCTTCGAGCACGTCTACTTCGCGCGGCCGGACAGCTATGTGTTCGGGCGCAGCGTGAACGACGTGCGCACGGAGCTCGGACGCGTGCTCGCGCGCGAGCAGCCGATTGACGCCGACGTCGTGGTGCCGGTGCCTGACTCCGGCGTGTGTGCCGCCATGGGGTACCACGAGGCATCGGGCGTCCCCCTGCGAATGGGCCTGATCCGGAACCATTACGTCGGTCGCACGTTCATTCAGCCGCAGCAGTCGATTCGACACTTCGGCGTCAAGGTCAAGCTCAACCCGGTGCGGAGCATCCTCAACGGCAAGCGGGTGATCCTCGTTGACGATTCGATCGTGCGCGGCACGACCAGCCGGAAGATCGTCAGGATGGTCCGCGCGGCCGGAGCGAAGGAAGTCCACGTTCGGATCAGCTGTCCACCGACGATTTCGCCATGCTTCTATGGCGTCGACACGCCGCGCAAGTCGGAGCTGATCGGCGCGACGCATACGATCGAAGAGATCCGCGAATTCCTCGAAGCCGATAGTGTCGCGTATCTCAGTCTCGACGGCATGCTCAGCGCGGTGAGCTCGGAGCGAAGCTCGTACTGCACGTCCTGTTACACGGGCGTCTATCCGGTCGAGTTCCCACGCGACGAGGCGACGTACCTGCAGCTCGCGCTCAAACTGGACACCAAAGGCGAACCGGTCACGAAATGAAGACGAGCTCTTCACCACGAGGGACGCGGGGGTTGACACCTGGTTTGATCCTCGGTGTCCTGGGTGTCCTCCATGGTGGAGGGCTGCTTCGCGCCCAGGAGCCCGCGGCCCCGCAGTCGGTATCGCCCGCGCAGCTTCAGGCCGCTATCGCCAAGCTCGGCGATCTCGACTACGCCACGCGGACCAGTGCGTCGCGGACCGTTCGGCGAACGGCAGGCCAGCAGGCGATCCCCGCGTTGCTGCAGGCTGTTTCCGAGCAGGCCGACGGGTACGTGCGCTACCGGGCGCTCGTGCTCTTGACGGGGTTCAACGATCCGCGCACCAAAGACGCGATGCGCGAGGCGCTCGCAAGCCCGAACGACCGCCTTCGCACCGTCGCGTACAGCTTCTTCGAGCACAACCCCGATCGCGCGATGATCCCGTCGTTCATGACGGCGCTCGACAAGGAACAGGCCGAATTCGTGCGGCCGGCGCTCATCCGCGCACTGGCGTCGCAGGCGACCGCTCAAGGAGACGACGTCGCCCGCGTCCGTCAGGCGCTGGTCCGCGAAGTGTCGCGCGGCGAGGATTTCTTCCGCAGCGCCGTCATCGAGGCGCTCGGCGACTACAAAGCTCAGTACGCGCTGGACGCGTTGATCGCGGTCGCCA
>Ga0207711_10004653_pt1 | contig 11660 bp, 13 predicted proteins | sample KBSS34metaG_FD_184401 | JGI IMG/M metagenome (GOLD analysis project Ga0207711, IMG submission 184401) | Switchgrass rhizosphere microbial communities from Kellogg Biological Station, Michigan, USA - KBS S3-4 metaG (SPAdes) (version 2) | ecosystem: Host-associated > Plants > Roots > Rhizosphere...
GGAATCGTTCGACGACGCCGAGGCAGCCGCCGTGCTGCAGGGCGAGGCGACGGCTGCCGCCGGCGAGGACCAACTCGCGTCGCAGCAGGACCCAGGCGCGCCGCCCGAGCAGATCATCCCCGAGCCGCCGGCCACCGCGCCGCCCACCAATGTCGACGTGCCACTGGTGATGCAAGTCGGCAGCACGCTCGAATGCACCATGGGCAACTGGACCGGCGAGCCCACCAGCTACAGCTACCGCTGGCAGATCGACGGGACGAACGTCGGCACTGACAGCGCGCTCTATACCGTCACCGCCGGCGACGTTGGCGGCATGGCCACCTGCACCGTCACCGCCACCAACGCCCGCGGCTCCACCACCGCGCCGTCGTCCAACCCGGTGCAGATCGCGTGAGCCTCGACAGCCTCCTGTGGGCCTGCCAATGCGGCTATCGCTCGTGGACGCACTACGAGTTCTGCTGCAACTGCGGGCTCACCAGACCGCCGCCACCGCCCGAGGCCAAGCCGGACGATACGGCGCGCGCCGAGCCGGCGCTGGCCGATCTGGACCCGGCCTGATGGCGTCCTACGGACAACTTCAGGCAGATGTCATGGCGTATCTAAAGCGTCAGGACATCGCCGACCGCATTCCGTCCTGGGTGCAGTCCGTCGAGACCGACATCGCGTCGATGCTGCGCGCTCAGGCGATGATCGCGCGCGGCACGCAAGCGGTGGACGCGCCGTTCATCACCCTGCCCACCGACTGGGTGAAGTTCGAATCCGTGGCGTTTTCCTGCTGCGGCGATCTGCTCGCCATGGCGGACTACTGGACCGGGCCGCTGCCGTGCGGCTCCGGCTGCGCGTGCGGCTGCTGCAGCCCAGGCAACGCCGTCTGCGCCTATCGCATCGTCGGCGACTGCATCGAGTTCCTGCCGCACCCGGTGATCACACCGACCACGACTCTCCAGCAGATCGACATCGCCTACTACGCCAAGCCGAAGCCGTTGAAGGTTGCTTCCGATACCAACGCCATCCTCGAGCGGCATTACCAGATCTACCTGTTCGGCACCGTCCGCTACGGCGCGATGTGGGGCATGGACGACGAGCGCGAGCTGCAGATGACCACGCGGTTCAGCGAGGCCGTCGCCGTGGCGAACAGATGGAAAGAGGATGCTCAATTTAGTGGCGCACCGCTGCGCGCCGTGCTGCAGGGGTTCTGATGTCGGGCAATTGGTCGCCGAACTGGCCGCCCGGTTATGTGCCATCGGCCGCCGAGTGGAATGACGCGTTCGCCAGGAAGTTAGATGTAGGTGGGAGTGGTGGTGGTGGCAGCATGACCGGCGTCACAAAGGCCGACCGCTCTGGTGTCATCGCGCTTGGTGGCACCGCACAGTCGTTAATGGCAGCGAACCCCGCGCGCCTCGGTTGGTCCTTCCAGAACAAATCATCCGCCGATATGTATTTCAATGACCTCGGTGGCACGGCTAGTCCGGCGTCCAATAACTCAACCTACCTGCCGGCTGGCGCTTACTACGAGAGCGAGGTGGGCGGTGCGTCCGTCGCCGCGATCTCGCTTTATTGTGCCGTGACCAACGCCTCCTTCGTCGCCAAGGAGTGGTGACGGATGCCGGTATCCTTCTCTCCGCACCTTCCTTCTTACGCCCAGTTCGTCGGCGGCCCGATCGCCACGCTGGGCACGGTCACGGGTGGCAGCGGCTACACCAACGGCACCTATACCGGCGTGGCGCTGACCGGAGGTCTTGGCACCGGCGCAACCGCGACCGTTGTCGTTGCCGGCGGCGCGGTGACAACCGTCACCCTGACCAGCGGCGGCGCGCCTGTGATCCCTACCGGGTCCATCGGCTATCTTATCGGCGACGTGCTGACCTCGACCGACGCACGGCTCGGCGCTGGCACTGGCTTCACCGTGCCGGTCGCCACCGTCGGCGCGTTCACCTGGACCGTGCCGAGCGGCGTGACAATGCTCATCAGCGATATCGTCAGCGGCGGCGGTGGCGGCGGCGGTGGGCAGGCCACGTCAGGCGCCGGCGGTGGTGGCGGTGGCAGCAGCGCGTCGTTGCAGGATCATCCGATCCCGGTGCCATCGGGCGCTACGCTCGCAATAACTCCGGGCCAGCCCGGTGCTGCTGGGGCCATCGGTGCGGCCGGTAGTGCTGGCACGCAGTCGCTGATGACCGGCACGCTGGTCGCCTGGGGTGCGGTGGTCGGCGGCTTCGGAGGCTTGGCAGGAACCGGTGGCATAGGTGGCACAGGTGGCGCCGGCGGCAATCCAGGTCAGGGCGCAGGCGGCGCCGCTGCGGCGGCTGGGGCCAACTCGCTGACCTCGCTCAATCCGCGCTATCTCGGCGGTGCTGGCGGTGGTGGCGGCGGCAGCACAGCGAGCGCCGCAGCACTCGGCGGCAACTCCGGTTTCGGACCCTTCGGGGGCAACTCCGGCGGCACTGGCAATGCGAGCGGTGGTGGTGGCGCACGCACCGTGCTCGGCGACGGCGGGCGCGGCGGCAATGGCACCACGCCATCACAGGGCAGCGCACCGCCGAACGGCTACGGCGGCGGCGGGGGTGGTGGCGGGCAGAACTTCCCCGGCGGTTCCGGCAACCCCGGCATGATCCGGCTGCGGTTCTGACGATGCTGCACTACACGCCAAACCAAACGCCAGTCGCCGCTGTGCCGCCGGTCACACTCGACGCACATATTAGCTACGGCCAGTCATGGCGCAGCAACTCGTTCTATTCGTTCGGCGGCTTTCAACTGAACCCGAACGGCCCGACCGCGCTCCTGGTGCCCAGCCTCGGGGCGTTCCTCGGTCCGGGGCCAATGCCCGGCAGCGCCGGTATCAGTCTGCCCGGCTTGCCCAACGGAACCACCAACTACAAGCCGCCCGACTATTTTATGATGGGCCGGTGCGCGATCCTGGCGCAGGAACTCCTGCGCATCCGCGACGGTCTTTCGCCGCTGCCGCAGGTGCTGGAGTTCTGCACCGCCTATCCCGGCAGCACCTGGCACAGCGGCGGTGGTGGCGGCCTGGCACCAGGGTCCACGTTCACCGGCTCGATCTCCGGGCTGACCTTGACCGTCGAAAGCATGGGCACCGGATACGTGGCCGGCGGCCAGCCGATCGTCGCTGCCGGAGTGAACGCGCAGACGCGGGTATATGCCAATCTGACGCTCGCGGCCGATGCCGCGTTGGCCGAGCATCTATCGCACGACAACCCAGACAATCTCGGCGCTCAGCAACTCACGCCAGGCGGTGCCGGCACCTACCAACTGGCGCTGACCTTTACCTCGATCACAGCGGCGTTCACCGGAACCGGCCCGGCGGCGACGTTCACCGCGTCATGCAGCCAGGGTATCATGGCAGTGTCCTCGATTGCCTCGGGCTCGCTGGCGGTCAATCAGGTGATTGCGGGCGGCACGCTGCCCGCCGGCTCGATCATTCAGCAGCAGATCGATGGCACGCCGGGCGGTATCGGCACTTATCTACTTGGCCTGCCGCAGACCGCCACCTCGCGCGCCATGGTCGGGCAGGGTGTGAGTTGGACCAATATGGTCTCGATCCTCAACGCCATCCCGCCCGGCAAAGGCGCATTCCCGACCCGCAACTATACCGACGCGCTGGTGTCGTCGATCGGCTATACGCAGGGCGGTTCGGCTGACGGCACGCGCGCCGGCAAGGAAGCCGACCTGACCGACATGCTGGTGCAATTCGATGCGCTGAACCTCAATCCCACACCGTTGAAGCTCTACCTTGCGCTGCCATCACAGGTTTCCACTGCGACGGTGAATACCGATACCGTGGACGGCACACAGTCGTTCGCGCGCAAGAATGCGCCTGGTATGGGCGGCCCCTACTCGGGTCGTGTCTATGCGTCAGGTCCTAGTTACGCCTACCAGTTCAACGGTGGCGACAACATCCACACCGGGGACTATGGCAGCAGCCGCTGGGGCGAGATCGAGGGTTATGCGCGCTGGTGCGTGCAGGACAAGGGCGTGCAATGGACCCCGCTCTGGCGCCCGCTGACCGGCGAGGCGATCACCCGCAGCGGACAGGTGCTGACGGTGCCGTTCGCGCGGCCGACAGGCCCAGATTTCGCGGCGGGCGTGCTGTCATGGCAGAGCAACGCTGACGATGGCATCAAGGTCTGGCCGCAATACGGCTTCCATGTGAAGCGCGGCGGCGCCGATCTCACAGTCGCACCCTCATTCTCCGGCATGAACGTGCTGCTGACCATCACCGAGACGATCAACAGCGGCGATGCGCTGGAGGTGTCATACGCATGGTATGGCCCCGGCGGCCCTAACCCCGGCATTTCATCCGGCGTCGGCGGCAACCTCGTCATGCACGGCCCGCCCAGCGTGCTCTATCCAAACGGCTGGCATGGCGTGAGCAAGACCATCGAAGCCTGGGCGTGGCCATTCATCGAGACGGTGACGGCGTGATGGGAACCAGCGTGGAAGCAGATGAGCGCGACAATCGATTACAGCTCAGCCATCGGGGCCTTCGATATCGGCTTTTCCCCGATCCAGGGAGAGGAGGCAGACTTGCCCGGATCAGCCACTGATTATCTGCGCGCGCGGGTGCTCAGCCATACACTCGCGTTTGGCGTCTACGCGATGCCGACCAACGTCTATGTCGGGCTCTGCACGACTCTACCGAGTTCGGCGACTGGCGGGCTCGAGATAGTCACGGCAGGCACCGGCTATACCCGCCAGCGCTCCACCATGGCGCTGATGTCCGGCCGCTCTGACCTTGCCGCAAACACGGTCACCATCGAATACCCGCCCGCCACGACCAACTGGGGCAACATCGGGTATTTCGAGGTGTGGGACGCCGTAACGGCAGGCAACCGCCTCTACTGGGGGCCGCTTGTTGATCCGACCGATGGCGTGACGCCGATCAGCCGCAGCATCAATAGCGGCGACATCCTGCGGCTGTCCGTCAACCAGCTATCCGTGCAGGCGATCTAGTGTGGCTGGTCGCGGCTATGGCCTCGGCACCTACGGCACAGGGCGCTACGGCGTCGGCGCCGGGGCCATGGTCTATGCCGTCGGGGCCGCAACCAGCATCACGCTGCAGCCACAGGGCTTTGCTGCGCGGATCTGGTCGCCGATCACCTCGACCCGCATCCGGTTCCGCGCCAAGGGCGTCAATCCGCAGCGCGTCCGCGCCATCCCCGCTGCGACGCAGATCGCGTTCAGCGTGCAAGGCGAACTCGTGAAGACCTGGCAGGACCCCGGCCCGTGCTTCGTGCCGTGCGAGGCCGGAACTTGGACGCAGACATTCCCGCCGTGGACGGTTCGTGAGGCAGCATGAGCGGATACACGACCACCCCTAACGTCGGGCTCAAAAAGCCGATTACTGGCTCAGACAATGACCTGTGGGGCGACCACCTGAACAGCAATGCCGATCTGCTTGATACGCTGCTGGCAGGCGGCGGAGGAGGCGGGGGCGGAGGAGGCAGTCCTGTGGCGATTTCCCAGACCGTTGTGACGCTGACCGCCAATACCGACGCAACGCTGGTGCCAGCTAATAGCGCTCGAAAGTCGCTCGCGCTCATCACCACTGGTGCCGGTGATGTTACGCTAGGATTCGGCGGGGCCGCAGTGCTTGGCCAGGGCTGGCCGCTGCCGGCCGCCTCGGCGTCCACCAAGACCGGCGTGCCTATGCTTTGGGAGTTAAGCCCGCCGGTCGGCTCCGTTCATGGCATATCGGCATCTAATACCACGGTCGTTGTGCTGGAGGGCGTGTAGCTATGAAACGTCTGCTATTGGCTGGCGCTGCGCTCTTAGCCGTCACCGTCCCGGTGCTGGCCTACGTGGAATATCCAACCGCGTCAGGGCCGGTCGGCGCTAACGTCACGATGGCACTTGATAGCACCGGTAAAGCCCAGCCCTCTGGCATGACACGCGCCACCGCGACGGCGACCGTCTCCAACGCCACCTATTCGATCGGTTACGCTATCGGTGCCGTCGAGCAGTTCACCTCGCTGCCGCCGGCCGGCTGGGTGTCGAAATTCGTCATCACCATGCCCGATCAGCAACTCGCCACGCTCGACGTGCTGCTATTCAACGCGGCGCTTGCTACCACTGTCACCGACAACACCCAGCTAGTGCTGAATGACGCCGACCGGGCGAAGTGGATCGGCGTGGTGCATGTCTCAGATTGTGCATCCTACACCGCGCCAACGCTCTGCACCGCCAATAGCAACCAGACCTACGTGCTGCCCACCGGAACCACGATCTACGCCGTCATGGTGGCGCGTTCCGCCGTGGCGCCGACGCCTTCTGGCTTGACCTGGAATCTGGCGCTGGAGACTGCGCGGTGAGCCTGCGTAGCCTATTCGCCGCTGCGGTTGGTTTGTGTTGCGTCGGCTCGGTTACGGCGGCGCAGATGCCGCTGCCGGTGCAGATCGAGAAGCAGCGCGAGGCACGACGGGTGCTTGCGCTCGATTTCACGCGAGGCATAGATCCGCGCATTCAATTCCGCCGCGCCGGCCCGTCCGCTGAATGGACCTGTACACAACCTAGCGTGCTGGCGACCTATGGGACCAATGTCCCGGCGTTCCCGGCCTGTGATCCACGCGATGGTGCTAATCGTGGGTTACCGCTCTATGGTTTGTCGCAGTATGGCAACCGCTGGTCGTCCGATCTGACCAACGCCTACTGGGTCAAGACGGGGGCTACGGCAGCGCTCGTTACCGGCGCCGATGGAGTGGCAAATAGCGCGTCGCGTCTGTCGGCAACCACTGCCAACGGCACTGCCTGCGTAGGAACACCAACCCCGGCCAGCTATCAGAAGATTTCTACGGCCTATTTAAAACGGGCTGGCGGCATCGGCCCGGTGTTCATGTCAGGCGATGGCGGTGTGACCTGGACTGAGGTAACGGGTTCCATCAATTCCGCCTCATGGAAGCGGGTGCCGGTTGGTGGGCTGTATCAGAGCGCGGCCAACGCGGCGATCTGCTTCAAGCTGGCGAACGCCGGGGACGCCATCGATATATACCGCGCGCTCATGGCGTTGGAGCTTAACTCGCACTGGACTGAGCCGTCGCCATCGATCGTCACAGCGAACACAGGCGGCATATTCAGAAACCCCGATATCGCATGGATGTCCCTGGAGGACGTTCCGGGGTTCGACAGCGATAGCTTCTCAATCATCCTGCGTCTGCGGATGCCGGTATGGATCTATCCGTTCCCAAAGGCATCGGCCCGGCGCGGCTTTCTGCTGATAGACGACGGAGCGGGCATCAAGTCCACGCTGTTAAATATCCAGCCCGACGCAGGCAGTCCCGGCACGGCTTGCAACACCAATCCAGGGGTGCCGGCGACGATCCTATGCGCCACAATGAACGCCGATCATTGGTATGGCCCGACGCTAGGTATCACCGGCAAAGTGCGTTGCTCGCCGACCGGCGTTCCGTCGGATATCACTCGATATGTCCCGCCCATGCAAGATACCGACATCATCGTCGCTTACAGTTATCGGGCCGGTCAGTTCGATGCCATCACCTGCAACAACGGTGGCCCGCCGCAGACGTTATCGGATGGTTATTTCTATCCTAGTGGCAACAACCAACGGCCGATTATCAGCAAAGTAACGCCGGTTGATCCTACCGGCACGTTCAAGCGTATGGTGTTCGGCAGCACGCCGCTGGAAAGCCACGGCCTGAGCGGCACGATCACGGTCGGCGATGTCCTGACCGACACTGTGTCGTGGGAAATGCCGGCTGGGACCATCCATACTGCTTCTGTCAGCTACACGACGCAGGCTGGTGACACGATCGCGACGGCGGTCAATGCGCTCATCAACCGTATCAACACAACGCCGGCGTTCACCGCGGCCAGTTTCTCGGCGGTGCTCGGTAGCGATGGCATGATATGGCCGGCACACTCATCGCGACTGTTGGCAAGCTGGACGATCACCGTCACGGGTGCGCAGACCGAAATCTTTCAGGGCATCGGTGCAGTCAGCGGGGCGGCCTACGGCTTTATCAGCAACGTGCAGGTCTACTCGCCGGCCCTCGCGCCCTATGAGCTGGCCTCGGTGATTCCCAACTCGCTGCCCTCGTTCCAGGCCGGCAGTTTTGTGTCGCTGCAACGGGGTGGCAACATGCTTTATGACGCAGGACCAAAGGTGTCGTGTTCCCGATGCTGAGATACGCGCTGCCATTCCTAATTTTGCCGGCGCTCGCTCTTGCGGATAGCACCGTCAGCAGCCTGCCGAACGCGGCAACGCCTCTCACGGATGGATCGTGTCTCTATGTCGATCAGGGGCCGGGCACCGACAGCAAGCTCTGCACCGCCTGGGGTCAGGCGTTAGGTTTTACTACAGCGCCAGCCGCGACCATCTGGGCCAATCCGAACAGCACGACAGGCCCATCGGGAGCCGTGGCAATACCCTCTTGCCCCGATGCCAACGGCAATCATCTTAACTGGACGGCAGGGTCGCCAGGATCGTTCTTGTGCGGGACCAGCGGCGGTCCACCGCCGACCATCGTGCAGGTCATGCCGGCTGATCCGGCGGCGAACGCCACCACCACGCAGAAGATGATGGGGTTTGCGGTCTCGTACACGCCAACCGTGTCAGGCAAGACCCGTGCGACGTTCGTCGGCACCGCGTCGAACGCGACCGCTAATGCCGGCGGCGTCTACTCGCTGCGCTACGGCACAGGGGCTGCTCCCGCGAACGGCGACGCACAGACAGGCACGGCGCTCGGGCCGCTCACCTCCGCCAATACCAATACGACCACCTCGCAGATATCGGCGCCTGCATTCGGATATGTGCTGCTGACCAAGGGCACGACCTACTGGTGGGATGTCAGCCTCGCCTCGCAGACAGCCGGCACGTCCTCGCTGAAGAACTGCATCTTTGTCATCGAGGAACTGCCGTGAAGCGCGCTATCCTCATGCTTGGGCTGCTGTGCAATGCCGCACACGCGCAGACGGTTGGCGGCCTGCCGACGTTCACCACCAATCCAGTAGTGAGCGGTTCGTGTCTCTATGCCGATCAACTGACTTCGGTCACGGCGTCGATTGCCGGCAGCACGATGAATGTCTCGGCGGTCGCGGGAGGCAATCTGGCGGTCGGTGATGTGGTGCAGGGCGTGGCGCCTGGGACCAAGGTGACATCAGGCAGCGGCACCACCGGCAGCTACGGCGTGTCCGTTTCGCAGACCGTCGCCAGCGGGCCTCTGACGCTGCGCGGGGATCGTAAGATCTGCAGCGGGTATGCAGCAGCTATGGGTCAGATCGTTATGAGCCCCGGCGCGCTCGGCAACTTCACCTCAGCCACGGCGCAGAGCGCGGCGAACCCGATCCCGAATACGCCGGATGTCAACGGCCAGCATCTGAACTTTGTCGCTGATACCGGACTGATTAACGGCTCGTCGCAGGGGGCCGGCGATCGGCAGATGGGGACGCCTATCACAGTCACCGCAATCTCATCGGTGACGCCGCTGATGATGGGGTTGGACAAGAGCGTCGGGACACAAAACACGTTTTTCACGCCGATCCGAACGGGGCGGTTCGTGATACGTGCCGGAGGGTGGGTATCCGCCTTCGCCAGCACTTATCAAATGCGGATTGGCACCGGCACGCCACCGGCTAACGGCGATCCGGTGACCGGCACGGCAATCGGCAATACGCAGCCGATCGTGCCGGCGAACCCGAATAACCGGCTGCCCTGGTTCTGCGTCGGTGTGGCGACCGGGTTGACGATTGGAACGCGCTACTGGGTGGATATGAGTGCCGCCTCGCCGACTGGCTCCGTTCCAACCAACGGCGGCATCCACCTGGAAGCGATCGAGGAGTAAGCGATGGCATCGACGACCACCACGAACTGGGGGCTCACGAAACCCGAGGTGGGCGCGAGTCGGGATACGTGGGGCGCCCTCTTGAATACCGACTGGGATACCGTCGACGCCATCATGGCGGCGCTCAATCCGATCGGCGCGGTGACCGACTATGCAGGCCCGGCGGCACCTGCTGGCTGGCTCTTGTGTGACGGGAGCGTGTTCCCTGTGGCTTCGTATCCAAAACTCTTTGTGGCCATCGGCAACATCTACGGCGGCGATGGCACGACTACCTTCGCGGTGCCCGACTGCCGCGGCCGGGTGACCGCCTGCGCTGGCAGCGCCACCGATCTCGCCGGCAACGTTAACGGTGTCTCGCTCGCACAGAAAAGCGGCTACTGGCAGATGATACTTACCGCCGCGCAGATGCCGCCGGTCGCCGTCACCATCGACGCCGGCGGCGACCATGCCCATACCGGCTACACCGACGTTCAGGGGCTGCATTCGCACAACGGCAGCACCGATGCACAGGGCAATCACGCGCACACGGTGAACGCCGTCGGGTCGGCCCCTGGGGCATTCCTCGCAGGCGCCGGGGTTGTGGCAACCAACCTGGGCTCCCTCGGCACATCGACCGCCGGCAACCACGCGCACAACATCACCACCACCACCGACGGCAGCCACCAGCATAACATCCAGACCTACAACTCTGGGCCGCACACCCATACCGGCAGCATCGCCGGCGGTGGACAGCCTGTGCCGCTCTACCAGCCGATGATCGCATTCAATAAGATCATCTTCGCCGGGCCGCCTGGCTTCACCACGTTGTCGTCGCCTCTCCCCGGAGCGCCGGCACGGCTGAGCTCGCCAATGCGTGGCGGTGGGTGATGGCGAAGGACGCCCGCATTCCGCTGTTCCCCAAACCGGGCATCTACCGCGGCGCGACCGCCGATATCAGTGCCACCCGCTGGTGGGACATGAACCTCATGCGCTGGCGGGGCGATCAGCTGCAGCCGGTCGGCGGCTGGGCAGCGCTCGAAGGCATCGACCTCGATAGCCCCGGCCGCGACATGCTGTCGTGGCACGATAACGCCGGCGGTCGCTGGCTGGTCATCGGCACCGACACCAAGCTGTGGGCGTATGATTTCGCCACCCAGACGCTGCGCGATATCACCCCGGCCGGCGTCGGACCGCTGGAGCCGCCAGGCGCAGCACTTGGCTACGGCCTCGGCGACTATAGCGCCGACCTCTACGGCACCGCACGGGACTCCGCCGACATCGGCATCGTGGACGTGTCGCCCATCCTCGGCGATATGTGGTCGCTGGCACTGTATGGCGAGGATCTGCTGATCCTGCCGACGCAGAGCGGCACATTGTTCCGCTGGTCGCCGAGCACACCGGATACCGTGCCGGCTGTCGTGGCCAATGCACCAACCGCCAATGCTGCTGTGGCCGTGACGGACCAGCGCTCCATCGTGCTGATCGGCTCCGGCGGGGATAGCCGCATGGTCGCCTGGAGCGACCTGGAGAACACCACGGTCTGGGATCCTCTGGTGACCAACCTCGCCGGCAGCAAGGCGCTGGAGACCGAGGGCCGCCCGCTCGCCATCATCCGCACACCGTCGGGGCTGCTGATCTTTACCGACAACGACGTCCATCTGATGCAATACGTCGGGCCGCCCTATGCCTATGGCATCACCAAGATCGGCAGCAACTGCGGGCCTCTCTCGCGCCGGGCCATCACCCAGGCCGGGGCGGTCACCACCTGGATGACCTCGCAGAGTTTCTGGATGTATGACGGCTCGCTGTCGCCGCTCAACTGCGATGTCGGCGACTGGCTGTTCAGCCTCATCAACCGGTCGATGGTCG
>Ga0207711_10004661_pt1 | contig 11641 bp, 13 predicted proteins | sample KBSS34metaG_FD_184401 | JGI IMG/M metagenome (GOLD analysis project Ga0207711, IMG submission 184401) | Switchgrass rhizosphere microbial communities from Kellogg Biological Station, Michigan, USA - KBS S3-4 metaG (SPAdes) (version 2) | ecosystem: Host-associated > Plants > Roots > Rhizosphere...
TTGATTTCCCATGTGCTGCGAACGATCGCTCTGCTGCGCGAATTGCGCGTCGGTCCGGTCCTCGTAAGAACCTGACTGAGATGTGCCGCCTTGCCCGCTGCTGCCGGAGCGACGTTCGTCTTGCGAACCTTGTCCGTATCGCTCCGAACCGCCTTCCGTGTCGCGCGATTGCGAGTCGCGCTGGTTGCTGCCGTTTGCCATGACCGCTCCTCTCGAAAACAGTATTGGTCGTTTCGACTCACGTGACGCGTGAGCGAAACAACTATTTCGCAAGCTTCGTGCCCCTCGTCGATGCAAGGCAACCCGTGCACGAGGGGGGCGAATTGCGAAAGTTTTACCGAGAGCTTTGCAATGTCGACGCCGGCAACCATTGCAGTCAAGGGAGCAATCAAATGCAGTCACCGTGAGCGCGGCCCGCAGCCGCATCGCTTGTCCCGGCAACAATTGCAATCACTGCGGGGCGCGTTGCAGCGGCATCACTCGTGTCGCAATGATTGCAATGAGTGTGCGGGCGCGTGCGCTCGCGTTCATTGCCGCGTATGAATCATCTTTGTTCATTGCGCGACCGAACCGCGCGATTGTGCAGCCGTGCAATCAACGAGCGCGTAATGTCGGACTTTCGCGTGCGCGCGACATGCGCTACTCACCGCAGATGCGCGATCGCACGCGCCGCCGTGCAGCACGCGTGCGCCAGGTTTCGCATCATTTCGGGCGCCATTCGGGGAAGGTCGGCAGCCCGTCGCCGAAACGCACCCATGAAAGATCGTGATCGAGCCAGGAGTGATGTGTGGGCGGGAAGAGCTCGGGATCGTCCAGGCTGCACGTCGTCACGTCGATGGAATCAGGCGAATCGCGGTGCTGGTATGTGAGAGGCGTCCCGCACGCCGCGCAGAACGTGCGGCGCACCGGCTCCGAGGAACTGAACTGCGATGGTTCGCCCTGCATCCAGTCAAATTGCGCATGGGGAAACGTCACCCATGCGACGACCGGCGCCGCCGCAACTCGACGGCACGAGCGGCAGTGGCACACCATCGTGTTCGTCGGCCGGCCATGCACCCGATACCGCACTTCTCCACAGATGCACCCGCCGTCGGCGCTCGCTGATTCCATTTGCATCTCCTCGTCACGTTGCTGGGAAGTTCTGAAGCGCGCACGTCACCGCCGCACTGAAACGACGTGCGCCTGAATCTTGCCGTCCACTGCACCGGAGCCAAACCGAGCGGTGAGTGCCTCGGCTGCCGCGTCGGTTGCGCGTTGCAGGCCGGAGGAGCTGCGTTGTTCGATTTCGCTTCGCAACGGCGTGCCCTCGCAATAGGCGATTGCTGGTATGCGGGCAGATTCGGCACGGCTTCGCGCAGTCACCGTGGTGAACGCCGCCGGTTCACCGAAGCCGCCGCCGCGCAAATCGCGGTCGATCACGGAGCGATCGTGGTAACCGTGTGGGGTGCGGGCAAGGAAGCGGGGCGGGTCGTTCGGGAACAATTCTTCGAGCGCGCGCGTGACGACATCCGCGAATTCATTCTCCTCGATGCGATCCCAGACATTGAAAATGCAGTGTCCGCCCGGGCGCAGCACACGCCTCGCTTCCGAAAACGCCTTGGCCCTGTCGGGGAAGAACATCGCGCCGAACTGGCAGACCACCACATCGAACGTCTCGCCGGGAAATGGCAATTGCATTGCGTCGGCCTGGCGCCACTCCACGGGACGTGAGGTGCCGACCGCACCCGCCTGGTCGAGCATCGCCTGGTTCAGGTCGGTCGCAACAATCCTGGCGTCGGTCGCGAGTTCACGCGCGAGCCGTCGCGTCACCGCGCCGGTCCCCGCCGCAATCTCGAGTACGCTCGACGGACGAAGAAGGTGTACGCGGGCTGCGAGGTCCTTGGCATACGGCTGGAAGATCAGTGGAACGAGCAACCGTTCGTAGAGCTGGGGAATCGATCCGGCGAACACCCGGTCGACGTTGCTCATCGTTGTCTCCTCGAGAGGGCTTCAGCAAGCGGGCGGCGGTGATCAACGCTTCTCTGGAGGAATGGTCATGATCGATGCCGCAAAGCGCGCATGGTCGGCGGCATCCACCGGGCGATGTCTGACGCGCGTGCTTGCCGGATCCTTGCCGAGGAAGTTGTCGCCCTTCCAGTTCCTGGCGGGCCTGATCGGCCTCGGCACGAACCCGCCGCCGCAGTTCGGACACACGTTCTGCAGGATGCCGTCGACGCACGCTGCGCAGAACGTGCATTCGTACGTACACATCCGCGCTTCCAGCGAGGCCGGCGGCAGGGATTTGTTGCAGTTTTCACATGTCGGTCGAAGTTCGAGCATCGGACAGCCTCTCGCAGCACGTGGTTCGCATCATCTTCCGCCTTATACGGCGCGCAGCATGATGACGAACAGCAGGAACCGGTACAGCCAGACGATGTGGAAGAAGGACGACGCTATCAACGCCGCGACCGTCATGCAATAGGCGTTGCTCGCCCGGTAAACGCGGCGAAGCATGAACGTCAGGTACACGGCAAGACAGACCTGGAGAAAGACGGAAACGGCGGCGTCGTTGGCCACGAGTGCGGCCGCGGCGCTCGGCGCGGGCTGCAGCCACACGATGGCGAAGGCGATTACCGGCACGACGACTGCGAGCAAGAGCAGGATGAAGGACCACAGATGCGTCGCGATTACGAGGTGCTCGACGAAATAGCGCTTTCGGGCGAAGAACAGCGCATGGAAGAGCAGTGCAAAGATGGGTATGAAGAGGAAGACGAGCGTCTTGGACAGGACAGCCGCCTTCTCGTCGTACCGGGCCGCGAATGCCGCGGCGCCGAGCGAAGTCGCATGTTGCCGATGCTCGACGCTCCGTGCGGCGAATGCCGGGTAGTAATCGTTCATCGTCAGCTGGACGGAGAGCGGCGTCGAGAACGTGCTGGCGCCGATGAAGGCGATCGAGAAGTAATAGAAGACGTTGATCGATACGAAAAGGAAAAGCGGCTTGGCGTAGCGCACCCTGCTGCCACGCAATTGCTCCGCACTCAGGAAGCCCGGCCTCGAGATCAGGCACCACAGCGATCGGTAGCCCTTCGAATCGAAGTGCGTGAAGAAATTTACGGCGCCGTCGAGGTAGTGCAGAAGCGAGCGTTCCTCGGAGCCCAACTTCCTTTCGCCGCAGTTGGTGCAGAAAGTCCCGGGCGATCGGTTGCCACACGACGGGCAGACGAACGTCGATGGTCCCGGCACGGCGTCAACGGAAACCCCTGGGTCGGGCAGAGGCGCGGGCCGATGCGAGCTCATGCGCCGTGCAAACGGGACGAAGTCCGCTCGTAGTGCTCGACCGTCGGAAACGGGTCGCTCCCCGGACGGACGTTCAGGATCGCGACCTCGAGGATCACGAGAACCTCCTCTCGCGTGAAGGAGCGGACACCCGTTGGAGGCGAGGCTCAGGCACGTTTTTCAACGACGAGCCATTTGGCGGTGCCCGCTTGACATCGCCTTACATTTCGACGTTAATGGAAACGTGGAAAAAAAGTCGGTGCTCGCGGCGCTCGCCGCGCTCTCGCAGGAATCGCGGCTCGATATTTTTCGACTCCTCGTCGAGAAGGGGCCGCAAGGCCTGGCTGCCGGCGCGATCGCCGAACTCCTCGGTCTCGCCAACGCGACGCTTTCCTTCCACCTCAAGGAACTGTCTCACGCGAACCTCGTCACGGCCCGCCAGTCCGGACGCTTCATCTACTACACCGCCGACTTCCGGACCATGAATGGGGTCGTCACCTATCTCACCGAAAACTGCTGCGAGGGTCAGGCATGCGACGTCGGATGCCGTCCAACAGCACAACGCAAGAGGAAGACATCATGAAGCGATTTCACGTGCACATGGCAGTGAACGACATCGACGAAAGTGTCCGCTTCTACTCGAAGATGTTCGGCGCATCGCCGACGGTACGCAAGTCCGATTACGCGAAGTGGATGGTGGACGATCCACGCATCAACTTTGCCATCTCCACGCGCGGTGCGCGGCCGGGGGTCAATCACCTCGGCTTCCAGGTCGAGAGCGACGAAGAACTGAAGGGCATGCGGGATCGACTCTCGAATGCCGACGCACGCCTCGTCGAAGAGAGGGCCGCCCATTGCTGTTACGCCGAGTCGGACAAGTATTGGATTACGGATCCCCAGGGCGTTGCGTGGGAGACATACCACACGCTGGCGTCGATTCCGCTGTTCGGGGCTGAAGCGGAGGCGCCGGATCGGCGCGCGGCAACCGCATGCTGCATGCCCTCCGACCGCGAGGACGGAAAGGCGCCGGCCAAGGCGTTGCGCGGCTGCTGCGCCTGACCGCGGGACCGTCAACGAACGCCACGGACGCGCCAAAAAGAAAAAGCCCGTCGCCAGATCGACGGGCTTTCGACATTCCTGGTGGAGACGAAGGGGATCGAACCCTCGACCTTCGCATTGCGAACGCGACGCTCTCCCAGCTGAGCTACGTCCCCTGATCCTGCAATTATATCGCCATCGAGGGCGCGCCGAAACCGCTCCGCGCAAGCCCGATTCGGCTCGAGGGCACGTTCGGGGGTCACTGCTAAACTCCTGATTCAGCGAGGAGGAAAGCATGCCGAAGCAGATCGTCCAATCGCCCGACGCGCCCGCTGCGATCGGCCCTTATTCGCAGGCGGTTCTCGCGGGCAACACGTTGTACATGTCGGGCCAGATCCCGCTCGATCCCAGGACCGGTCAGCTGGTCGAGGGCATCGAGGCGCAGGCGCATCAGGTATTTCGCAACCTGGCCGCGGTCGCGGCCGCTGCCGGCGCTTCGCTGAACGACATCGTCAAGCTGTCGATCCTCCTGATCGACCTCGGCGAGTTCACCAAGGTGAACGAGATCATGGCCACCTACATGAGCGCACCCTATCCGGCACGCGCGACGTACCAGGTCGCGGGATTGCCGCGCGGCGCGCGCATCGAGATCGAGGCGACGCTCATCGTGCCGGGCGTGTCTGCGACCTCTACCTGATCGGCACGCCGCCGCACGACTACGGAGGCCTGGCATACGACGCGCGCGCTGGCTTCGTCCCGACCTGGCTTTTGACGGACGATTCGATGACCGCGATGTTGCCTTCCTGGATCAGGTCGGCCCGCGGCAGTCGGTAACGCACTCGACGTGCAATCGATGAGCAGGACGTCGACGGCGCGCAAGGTCGCGACGAAGTCCGCGGAGGCGCCGCCCGCGAAACGCGGCGACGCCCTCGGCGAGAAGCTCGCGCGCATCGGAATACTGCGCGAGCAGGACCTCGTCCTGCACCTTCCGCTGCGTTACGAAGACCACACGCAGGTCGTGCCGCTTGGCGACGTGCAGTCGGGGCGAACCGTGCAAACGGAAGGGCAGGTCGTCAGCGCGGACATCCAGTATCGCCCGCGGCGTCAGCTCGTGTGCCTGTTGCGCGATGTCGAATCCGGCGGCGCTTCGCTCGTCCTGCGCTTCTTCTCGTTCTACCCGAGTCACCAGAAGTCGTTGACGGCCGGTACGCGTGTGCGCGTATTCGGCGACGTCCGAGACGGTTACTTCGGCCCGGAGATCGTGCATCCGCAATTCAAGGTCGTCTCGGGCGACACACCACTGCCCGATCGCCTGACGCCCGTCTACCCGACAACGGCGGGATTGTCCCAGGACGCGCTGCGCAAACTGATCGACCGCGCGCTTGCCGCGGATGCGGCGCGCCTCGCCGAAACATTGCCCGAGGAGTTCGTGCGCAGGCGCCGGCTCTGGAAGTTCGGCGATGCGGTCCGATTCCTGCATACGCCCCCGCCTCGACTTTCGGGACTGACACAGAAGGCACTCGACGCCCGGACGCACCCGGCCTGGGCACGCCTGAAGTTCGACGAACTGCTCGCCCAGCAGCTCTCGCTCAAGGCGCACCGAAAGGCGCGGTCGTCGCGACGTGCACCGGTGCTGACGGGAACCGGCATGCTGACCCGGACGCTGATCGAGCGCGTTCCGTTCAAGCTCACGCGCGCGCAGGAACGGGTCGTTCGGGAGATCGGCCACGACTTGCGGCGTGCCATGCCGATGCAGCGGTTGCTGCAAGGCGATGTCGGGTCCGGCAAGACGATCGTCGCGGCGCTTGCTGCGCTCCAGGCAATCGAAAGCGGCAAGCAGGTCGCGTTCATGGCGCCCACGGAGTTGCTCGCCGAGCAGCATTTCCGGAAGTTGCGAGCGTGGCTCGGCGGACTCGGCATCGAGATGGCGTGGCTCTCCGGATCGTTGCCGGCGAAGGCGCGTCGCAAGGTGCAGGACGCACTGGCGAGCGGTGCGGCATCCTTCGCCGTCGGCACGCATGCGCTGTTTCAGGAAGGCATTGCAATGCCGCACCTCGGCCTTGCGATCGTCGACGAGCAGCACCGCTTTGGCGTCGCGCAGCGGCTCGCGCTCCGCGACAAGGCCCTCGCCGAGGCGCATCAGTTGATGATGAGCGCAACACCCATTCCGCGAACGCTGGCGATGACGTTCTACGCGGACCTCGACGTTTCGGTACTGGACGAGATGCCGCCCGGGCGCACGCCCGTTGCCACGCGGCTCGTGAGCCAGAAGCGCCGTGCGGAAATCATCCACTGGGTCGGCAAGGCATGTCGCGAGGGCCGGCAGGTGTACTGGGTCTGTCCGCTCATCGAGGAATCCGAAAAGCTCGAGCTGCAAACGGCGGTTGCGCTGCACGCCGAGCTCACGCGCGCGCTCTCGGAGGTGAAGGTGGCGGTCCGGGCCACATCGGCCGTCGAGCCCGATTCGTCGCTGCAACGAGCGGAGGCGACCGTCGTCGTCGGCCTGTTGCACGGACGGATGAAGCCCGATGAGAAGGCGGCAACGATGGAGGCTTTCGTCCGCGGTGACATCCACGTGCTCGTCGCAACGACGGTGATCGAGGTCGGCGTCGACGTGCCGAACGCGTCGATCATGGTCATCGAGCACGCCGAGCGCTTCGGCCTCGCGCAACTGCATCAACTGCGCGGGCGCGTGGGGCGCGGCGCGGCGGAAAGCACGTGCGTGCTGCTGTTCGAGGAGCCGATGACCGACACGGCGCGCCAGCGGCTCAAGGTGATCTACGAGATCACGGACGGATTCGAGATCGCACGCCAGGATCTGCTGATTCGCGGCCCCGGCGAATTTCTCGGCGCGCGCCAGTCGGGCGTTCCCCTTCTGCGCTTCGCGGACATCGAGCAGGACGCTGCGCTGATCGAGCAGGCGCGCGACGCCGCGGACGACCTCCTTGCTTCCGATCCTGCGGCGGCGGAGCGGCATCTCGAACGCTGGCTCGGGGGGCGACAGGCGTTTATCAAGGCCTGACCGCCCGTTCGATTGACGCAAATCAAAGAGTTGCCGTACATGGCACCGGCCGCTGGGCTAGAATCGCCCGGAATCCGCATCCCGTCACAGGCGACGAACCGACGCCTCCAAAGGCGGTCGCAACCTTATCAATGTCGCTCTATACGCTCGGACTGAATCACACGACCGCGCCCCTCGACGTGCGCGAACGCGTGACATTCGCGCCCGACGCACTGTCGGTGGCGTTGCGCGAGCTGACATCGAGCCGCATGGTCAAGGAGGCGGCCATCCTTTCGACGTGCAATCGCACCGAGGTCTATTTCCACGGCGGCGAGCCGGCCTCCATCACAAGGTGGCTGGAAGGGACGCGGCAGCTGCCCGCTGCGGCGCTTTCCCCGTACGTGTACACGCTGAACGGCGATCGCGCGATCACCCATGCCTTCCGCGTTGCGAGCGGACTGGACTCGATGGTGCTGGGCGAGCCGCAGATCCTCGGCCAGATGAAGCAGGCGGTGCGCGCGGCGGACGCGGCCGGCTCGCTCGGCCTCGTCCTGAATCGGTTGTTCCAGCGGACGTTCGCGGTTGCCAAGGACGTTCGCTCCCAGACGGACATCGGCAGCGCGTCGATTTCGATGGCGGCAGCGGCGGTCAAGCTCGCCGAGCGCATCTTTCCCTCGTTGTCCGAGCAGCGGCTGCTGCTGATCGGTGCGGGCGAGATGATCGAGCTCGCCGCGACGCACTTCGCAAGCCGGAACCCCCGTTCGATCACCGTCGCGAATCGCACGCTCGAGCGCGGCAACCAGCTTGCGCATCGCTTCAACGCGGATGCGATCACGCTGACGGAATTGAACGAGCGGCTCGCGCAGTTCGACGTCATCGTCACGTGCACGGCCAGCACGCTGCCGATCATCGGCAAGGGAACGCTCGAGCGCGTCGTGAAGAAGCGCAAGCATGCGCCGGTGCTCATCGTCGACCTCGGCGTGCCCCGCGATGTCGAGCCCGAGGCCGCGACGCTCGACGACGTCTTTCTCTACAGCGTCGACGACCTCTCCGACGTCGTCAAGGGCAACCTGCAGATCCGCCGCGAGGCCGTCGTGCAGGCGGAGCAGATGATCGCCGAGCAGGCGTCGCACTTCCTCCGCTGGCTTCAGGGACGCAACGTCGTGCCGACGATCGCCGCGCTGTCGGCGCATCACGAAGGACTGCGCAATCTGGAACTCGCACGCGCCCGGCGCATGCTGGCTTCCGGCACGCCGCCGGACGATGTGCTCGAATCGCTCGCGCGGGGCTTGACGAGCAAGCTGCTGCATCCTTCACTGGCCGCGCTCAATGCGGCGGGCGAAGCGGAACGCGCCGAGCTGATCGCGCTCTTCTCACGCGTCTACGCGCTCGACGACCCGCCGGGCTGAGGAGCCGCTCGGCTCTTCTTCCGCAGTGAAGCCGTCGCTTCGCACGAAGCTCGATCAGTTGAGCGCCCGCCTCGCGGAGCTCGACGCGTTGCTCGCGTCCGAGGAAGCGACGCGCGATCTCGACCGCTACCGCGTGCTGACGCGCGAGCGCGCGGAGATCGATCCGGTCGTCGCGCGCTTCGGCGAATTCGAGCGCGCGGAGGCCGATCTCGCGGCAGCCGTGGAGCTCGCGCACGATCCGAACATTCGCGAGTATGCCGACGACGAGCGCCGCGCGGCCGAGGCCCGCATCGAAGCCCTCACCGGCGATCTACAGGCGATGCTCCTGTCGAAGGATCCGAGCGACGAGCGCAACGTTTTCATCGAGATCCGTGCGGGCACGGGCGGAGAGGAATCGGCGCTGTTCGCGGCGGAGCTCTTTCGGATGTACGCGCGCTACGCCGAGCGGCGTGCGTGGCGCGTCGAAGTCGTTTCCGAATCGCCGTCGGACCTGGGCGGCTATCGCGAGATCATCGCGCGCATCGTCGGCAACGGCGTTTACGCAAAGCTCAAGTTCGAGTCGGGCGGACACCGCGTGCAGCGCGTCCCGGAAACCGAGGCGCAGGGACGCATCCACACGTCCGCGTGCACGGTTGCCGTATTGCCCGAAGCCGATCCCGTCGCCGACATCACGATCAATCCGGCGGACCTTCGAATCGATACGTTTCGCGCTTCGGGCGCCGGCGGCCAGCACGTCAACAAGACCGATTCCGCAGTCCGCATCACGCATCTGCCGACCGGCATCGTCGTGGAGTGCCAGGACGATCGCTCGCAGCATCGCAATCGGGCGCAGGCGATGTCGGTGCTCGCGTCGCGCCTCGTCGATCGCGAACGGCGCGAGCGGCAGCAGAAGGAGGCGGCGCATCGAAAAAGCCTGATCGGCTCGGGCGATCGGAGCGAACGCATCCGCACGTACAATTTCCCGCAGGGCCGCGTAACCGACCACCGGATCAATCTCACGCTCTACAAGATCGATTCCATCATGCAAGGCGATCTCGACGAGCTCATCGGCGCGCTCGCGCAGGAGTTCCAGGCGGAGCAGCTCGCCACGCTTGCCGAGCCGTGACGTCGCAGCCGAGCGACCCGTGGCTTCTGACGCTGCGTCTCGCCCTGCACGAGATCACCCCTCATCACGCCAACGAGCTGTACGAGCTCGACGCCGACCCGCGGGTGATGCGCTACATCGGGAGCGGGCGCGCATCGACGCGCCGGCAGATCGACGACGTGATGCGCCGGCTGCCGCGCGCGTATGCGCTCTATCCCGGCCTCGGGACGTGGCGCGCAACGCGCCGCGACAATGGAGAGTTCGTGGGCTGGTTCGCGCTGAAGTACATCCCCGGAACCGCCGAAGTCGAAGTGGGCTACCGACTGCGCTTCGCCCAATGGGGCTATGGATTTGCGACGGAAGGCGCGCGCGAGATCGTTCGGTACGGCTTCGACGATCTCGGCCTGCACCGCATCGTCGGCGTCACGCATCCCGAGAACGTTGCATCGCAGCAGGTGTTGCGCAACATCGGCTTTGCCGACATCGGCTGGGGGCACTACTACAGTCGTGCGGTCCGCGTGTTCGAAGGCGTCCAGCACGACCTGTGGCGGCCGACGTGGCCGTGAACGACGCCACGACGATTCGCCGCGCGCTCGCGCAGGCGAGTCTCGCGCCCCTCGACGCGCAGGTGATCCTTGCCCACGTCCTCGGGCGCGATCGAGCATGGCTGCTGGCGCATGCGACGGAGCCGCTCCCGCCGGCCGACGCCGATGCATTCTTCAACCTCGCCGCGCGACGACGAAGCGGCGAGCCGATCGCTTACCTGACGGGCCGCCGCGAGTTCTGGGGACTGGCCCTCGCCGTGGACGTCTCGGTGCTGATCCCCCGTCCCGAAACCGAAACGCTCGTCGAATGCGCATTGCGCAGGTTGCCGATCGACCGGGCACTGCGCGTCCTCGATCTCGGTACCGGAAGCGGCGCGATCGCCCTCGCGCTCGCCCACGAGCGGCCGCGCGCGACGATCGTAGCCACGGACATCTCGGAAGCAGCGCTCGAAATTGCGCGACAGAACGCGGAACAACTCGGGCTCCGCAACGTCGAATTTGCACGATCCGACTGGTATGCGTCCGACACGGGTGCGCTTGCGGGATTGTTCGACGCGATCGTCAGCAATCCGCCCTACGTTCCCGCCGGCGATCCGCATCTCGCCGAAGGCGACGTGCGCCATGAGCCGTTGTTCGCCCTCACGAGCGGTCGCGATGGGCTCGACGCGCTTCGTACCATCGTCGCTGACGCGGGGAAGCACCTCGTTCCCGGTGGATCGCTGGTGGTCGAGCATGGGTACGACCAGGCGACCGCCGTTCGCGCGCTGCTCGAACAGGCGGGGTTCGCCGATCTCGAATTCCTTCGCGATCTGTCGGGGATTTCCCGCGTCGCCGCAGGCCGCGCGTCGGCCTGAGCTTCGCCGCGTCGGCGTGCGGATCGGTAAGCGATCGGTCAGGGCGACGGAGCCATGCTCGCATCTGTGCGATGGGGCACCCGGCGCCGGTTCTGCTTGAAGCACCCGGTGCGGACATTACGCCCCTTGCGAATCAACATAGGGCCCAAGGCATGAGTTCGATGACATCCTCGGTACGATTCGGCGGCTCCGCGGCGAGCCGCCGCCAGCGTGAAATGAAGACATGGGTCAACTCGGAACGTCGGCGCGAGTCGCGCAAACCGTTGCGTGATCCCGCGTTGTGGGCGTGGCTCATTGTCGCGATGCTCGCCATGATCCCGGCCGCTTCCGTCCTGCACGTCATCCTCACGTAGCGCCGTTCGTCCGCGACTGTGGCGCGTGGTCGCCCGCCAGGCCCGCTCCGACGGCGCGACAGTAGAATCCGGTTCCCGGTCGGCCGCTAGTGGACTGTAACG
>Ga0207711_10004664_pt1 | contig 11637 bp, 9 predicted proteins | sample KBSS34metaG_FD_184401 | JGI IMG/M metagenome (GOLD analysis project Ga0207711, IMG submission 184401) | Switchgrass rhizosphere microbial communities from Kellogg Biological Station, Michigan, USA - KBS S3-4 metaG (SPAdes) (version 2) | ecosystem: Host-associated > Plants > Roots > Rhizosphere >...
ATCGCGATCGTCCACCCGGTGATGGGCGATCCGATCGCGGCCGGGTACTCCGGCAGCTTCTCGCGCCCCGACCGGAACGTCACCGGCGTGTCGGTGCTGGCCAGCGAGCTGGGTCCCAAGCGGGTCGAGCTTCTGAAGGAAGCGGTGCCCGGACTGCAACGCCTCGGCGTTCTGTTCAATGTCGTTCGGCAGCCGCGGTTCGGGGCCGCCACTCACGCTGCTGCCGAGACGTTGGGTCTCACCGCCGTCGAGATGCGCGTGGCCATGCCCGACGGCATTGAGGCTGGATTCGAGACGGCCGTTCGTCAGGGGGTGCAGGCCATCGTCGTGGTGTCGGACACCTCGACGATCACCCACCGAAAACCGCTGGCCGATGCCGCGCTGCGTCACCGGCTCCCGGCGATCTACGCCAACCGCACCTACCTCCGCGGCGGCGGGCTGATGAGTTACGGCCCCGACCTGGAGGCGGCGTTTCATCGAGCCGCGTACTTCGTCGAACGGATCCTCAAGGGCGCGCGGCCTGCCGACCTGCCGATCGAGCAACCCCAGGCCATTCACCTGGCGCTGAACCTTCGCGCCGCCAAGGCCCTCGACTTCAGTTTTCCCTCCTCGCTTCAACTGCGCGCGGACGAATTCATCCGCTGAGGGAGCCGGAGCCGTTCGTCGGCGCTAGAAGCGCAGCCGGACGCCACCCGCGACGGTGTTGCCCGTCGAGACGAAGCTCACCTTCTGGTACAGCGCCGCGAGGTAGATGTCGGTGTTCTTGGACAGGAAGTAGTCGTAGGCGATCGACGTCGTCTGGTCGGTCGTCCCGAGCAGCGGCGTCGTCGTGTGGGCGCGGCCGTAGGCGATCAGGATGAGGCTCGTGCTGAACGGGATCGACGCGCCGAGCTGGTAAAGATCGGTGCGCGCGTCGCTGGTCGCCTCGGTCTTGATCCGGCCGATCTGGCCGTAGACGCGAACGAACGTGAAGTCGTAGCTCGCGCCGGCCTGCAGCACGACCTGGCGCTCGAAGCCGGCGGGAAGCGGCTGGGCGCTGTTCCTGATCCGCTCGGCTGCGACCGACACCGCGAAGGGCCCGGTGACGTAGGAGGCGCTGGCGCCCACGTTGTGGCCGTTCGAGCCGGTCGGGGTCGTTTCGTCGGTGTTCGCGGCGAACTGGATCCGCAGCGCGTCGCGCGCGTTGTTGGTGTAGGAGAGCGCGTTGTTCCAGCGCGTGTCGCCGAGGACGGCGCTGCCGAAATACTGGCGGACCGAGGGCGAGAAGCCGATCGACTCGCCGAACGGGTTGAAGGTGATCGTCGAGAGCCAGAGCGGCGTCGGCACGCGGCCGAGCACCGTCGTGCCGAACGATCCGGAGAGGCCGACGCTCGCTTCGCGGCCCCAGAAGGCGTCGCCGTCGACGCGGCCGGCGTTGCCCGTGTCGATGCGCAAGTACGACTCGAGCTTGAAGACCGCGCGCAGGCCACCGCCGAGGTCTTCGCTGCCGCGAACACCGAAGAAGCTGCGCTGCAGGTTGCCGTTGTCGAGCTGGTCCCGGCCGGGGCCGCCGGTCGGACGAACGTGCGCGGCGGAGGCGTCGATGACGCCGTAGAGGATGGCGTTCTGGGCAAAGGCTCCGGCGCTCGGGAGCAAGGCTGCGGCGGCGGCGCCGACCATGCAGATCGATCGAATCATTCGAGGCATCGCGGCTTTCCGGCAGAGGCTGCGCACGCGACGAGCGGCGCCGGGCGCCATTCTGGCCGAGATCGATGCGTGCCAAGAGCGCTACGCCGCGCGCTGACTCGCTGCCGCCACAATCGCCTTCCTTTTCTTCCTCCTTTCCTTTCCAAGGCCGCGATGGAGATCTTCGTCAACGGCGCGCCGCGCCATCTTCCCGACGACCTTGCCGACCCGACGCTGCCGCTGCTCTGGGCGCTGCGCGACCTGCTCGGCCTGACCGGAACCAAGTTCGGCTGCGGCGTCGCCGCATGCGGCGCGTGCACGGTCCATCTCGACGGCGAGGCGGCGCGCTCGTGCGTCGTTCCGATCGGCGCCGTGCGCGGCCGCCGCGTCGTCACCATCGAGGCGCTCGGCAGCGCCGAAGCGCCGCATCCGCTGCAGCGCGCGTGGGTCGCGCACCAGGTGCCGCAATGCGGCTATTGCCAGAGCGGCATCCTGATGGCCGCGGCCGCGCTGCTCGCCCGGAACCGCCGGCCGAGCGACGCCGAGATCGACGCGGCGATCGACAACGTCTGCCGCTGTGGCACCTACCCGCGCTTGCGCGCGGCGATTCGCAGCGCCGCATGAAGCGGCGCGCGCTGCTCGTCAGCGGCCTCGGCGCGGCCGGCGCGCTGGTCGTCGGCTGGGGCCTCTTGCCGCCGCGCGAGCGCATCGGCGCCGTCGACGCATTGCCGGTCGAGGCGGGCGAGGTCGGCCTCAACGGCTGGATCAAGATCGCCGCCGACGGCGCCGTCATGCTGGCGATGAATCGCAGCGAGATGGGCCAGGGAACGCACACCGCGCTGGCGATGCTCGTCGCCGAAGAGCTCGACGTCGCTCTCGCGCGCGTGCGCCTCGTTGCTGCCGGCGCCGACCGGCTCTACGGCAATGTCGTGACGATGGTCACGGGCTTCCCGTTCTTCCATCCGCGCGACACCGAACCCGGCCGCGAGACCGCGCCGGCACGGGCCGGCCAGTGGGTGGTCGCCAAGATCGCGCGCGAGCTCGGCATCAACGTCACAGGCGGCTCGTCGAGCGTCGTCGACGCCTGGGACGTCCTCCGCCTGGCGGCGGCGACGGCGCGCGCCCGCCTTGTCGGCGCCGCGTCGATCGCCTGGAAGCAGCCCGCCGGCGAGATCGTCGTCGTCGACGGCGTTGTCAGCCACCCGGCCGGAAGCTCGGCGCATTACGGCGAGCTGGCGCGGATGGCGGCGGCGACGCCGACCGGCGAGGTGCGCCTGAAGCGGCGCGAGGACTGGCGCCTGATCGGCACCGCCGCGCCGCGAATCGACGCCGCCGCGAAGAGCGACGGCTCGGCGCGGTTCGGCATCGACATCCGTCTTCCCGGACTCCTCTACGCGGCGATCCGCCATTGCCCGATGCTCGGCGGCAGCGCCGGCGCCGTCGACGTCGCGCCGGCGCTCGCGCTCGCCGGCGTCGAGCGCGTCGTCCGCCTCGGCCCGTACGGCGGCTCGACTGCGGCGCTCGCCGTCGTCGGCAGGACCTGGTGGCACGCCCAGCGCGGCGCGGCCGCGCTCAAGGTCGAGTGGCAGCAGCGGCCCGCGGGCGCGCTCGACAGCGACGCCGTGATGGCGCACCTCGAGGAGCGCGCACGCGCCGCGGCGAGCGGCGGCGGCGGCTTTGCGTTCCACAGCCGCGGCGACCTCGTTCGCGCCGACGCCGCCGCCGCGCAGCACGTCGAACAGACGTACCGCGCGCCGTATCTCGCCCACGCGACGATGGAGCCCATCAACTGCACGGCGCGCGTCGCCGGCGGCAAGGTCGAGGTCTGGGCGCCGACGCAGGTGCCGGGACTCGCACGCGCGATCGCGGCCGATGTCGCCGGTGTCGCGGAGGCGGCCGTCACCGTCCATGTGACCTACCTGGGCGGCGGCTTCGGCCGTCGCCTCGACGTCGATTTTGTCGGCCAGGCGGTGCGGATCGCGCTCGAGACCGGCGGCCGGCCGGTGCAGCTGATCTGGTCGCGCGAAGAGGACCTCGGCCACGATTTCTACCGCCCGGCCGCGGTCACGATCCTGCGCGCCGGCCTCGGCGCCGACGGCCTGCCGCAGACGCTGCGAATCACAAGCGCGGGCGACGCGATCACGCCGCGCTGGCTCGAGCGCGGCATCCCGGCGCTCGCCGGCCCGGTCGACACGCCCGACAAGACGACCAGCGAAGGACTCTTCGACCAGATCTACGCGATCCCGCATCAGCGCATCGCCCACGTCGCGACGCTGAGCGGCGTGCCGGTCGGCTACTGGCGCTCGGTCGGCCACTCGCACAACGCGTTCTTCGTCGAGTCGTTCGTCGACGAGCTCGCACATGCGGCCGGCCGCGATCCGCTCGACTACCGGCTCGCCTTGCTCGCCGACGCGCCGCGCCACGCCGCGGTGCTTCGCCTCGCCGCCGAGCGCGCCGGCTGGCCCGGCCAGGGACGATCGCGTCCGCTCGCGCCGGGCCGGGCGCGCGGCGTCGCGCTGCACGAAAGCTTCGGCAGCATCGTCGCCCAGGTCGTCGAGGCGTCGATCGAGGGCGGCCGGCCGCGCGTGCACCGGGTCGTCTGCGCCGCCGACATCGGCAGCGTCGTCAATCCCGGCATCGTCGCCCAGCAGATCGAAGGCGCGGTGATATTCGCGCTGTCGGCGGCGCTGCACGGCCATATCGACATCGCCGGCGGCGTCGTCCGGCAGACCAACTTTCCGAGCTATCCCGTCGTTCGTCTCGCCGAAGCGCCGGTGGTCGAAACGCATCTCGTCGACAGCACGCGCGGCCCCGGCGGCGTCGGCGAGATCGGCACGCCCCCGCTCGCGCCGGCCCTCGCCAACGCTTTGTTCGTGCTGACCGGAAAGCGGTTGCGGGAATTGCCGCTGCGCTTGTAGCTGCAGCGAGATCGGAATCAGACGATCGCGGCGGCGAGCTCTCGGCGCACCGCCTCGGCAGCGGCGCGCGCGGCTTCGGCGTAGTCGGCGCCGCTGCTCGCATACAGCACGGCGCGCGACGAGCTGACGATGATCGCGCCGGTGGTTCGCTCGGCCGTGCCGCGCCAGCCCGATCGCACCGTCGCGGCCGGGTCGCCGCCTTGCGCGCCGATGCCGGGGATCAGCAGCGGCAGCTCCGGTGCGATCTCGCGGACGCGGGCGATCTCGGCGGGATAGGTCGCGCCGACGACGAGGCCGATCTGGCCGCCGCTGTTCCACGTCGTGGCCGCGAGGCGGGCGATCCGCTCGTAGACCTTCTCGCCCGAGTCGAGGCGCAGGTCCTGAAGGTCGGCGCCGCCGGGGTTCGACGTCCGGCAGAGCAGGATCGCGCCCTTGCCTTCGTGGCGCAGATACGGCTCGATCGAATCGAAGCCGAGCAGCGGCGACAGCGTCACCGCGTCGGCGCGATAGCGGACGAAGACCTCGCGCGCGTACTGCTCCGCGGTCGATCCCATGTCGCCGCGCTTGGCGTCGAGGATCACCGGGACGTAGGGCGCGGTGTCGTGGATGTAGGCGATCAGCCGCTCGAGCTGCGCTTCGGCGCCGTGCGCCGCGAAGTACGCGATCTGCGGCTTGAAGGCGATGACGAGATCCTTGGTGCGATCGACGACCTTGGCGCAGAACTCGAAGATCCGCGACGCGTCGCCCTTCATCGCGCCGGGAAAGCGTGCCGGCTCCGGGTCGAGGCCGACGCAGAGGAGCGAACGGTTGACGCGCTCGGCGTGCGCCAGCGCGGCGATGAAGCTCATCGCCGCGCCTTCGTCGCCGCCGCTGGCGCCGGCGCCGCTGTCGGCGCGGTTGTTGCCGACGCGGTCGTTGCCGGCGCTGTCGCTGTCGGTGCGGCTTCGGCAGCCGCGGCCTGCGCCAGCAACGCCGCCAGCCCGACGTAGTCACGCGGCGTCAGCGCGAGCAGGCGATCGCGCTCGGCCGTGGGAATGACGAGGCCGCGGATGAAGCCGTGCAGCGCGTCCTTCGTGATCGCCTTGCCGCGCGTCAGCGCCTTCAGCTGCTCGTACGGCTCGGCGATGCCGTGCCGGCGCATGACCGTCTGCACCGCCTCGGCGAGCACCTCCCAGGCGGCGTCGACATCGGCGTCGATCGCTGCCGTGCCGACGCCGATCTTGGCCATGCCGCGCGCCAGCGAGTCACAGGCGAGGACGGCGTGGCCGAAGGCGACGCCAAGATTGCGCAATACCGTGCTGTCGGTGAGGTCGCGCTGGAAGCGCGAGATCGGCAGCTTCTCGCTCATGTGGGCGAAGAGCGCGTTGGCGATGCCGAGGTTGCCCTCGGCGTTCTCGAAGTCGATCGGGTTGACCTTGTGCGGCATCGTGCTCGACCCGGTCTCGCCGGCGACCGCCTTCTGCGTGAAGTAGCCGAGGCTGATGTAGCCCCAGGCGTCGCGCGACCAGTCGATCAGGATCGTGTTGCAGCGCTTGATCGCGTCGAACAGCTCGGCGAGGTTGTCGTGCGGCTCGATCTGCGTCGTGTGGGCGTTGAACGCCAGGCCGAGTCGATCCTCGACGACGCGGCGCGCGAACGCCGGCCAGTCGATCTCGGGATAGGCGGCGACGTGGGCGTTGTAGTTGCCGACCGCGCCGTTCATCTTGGCGCGCAGCGCGACCGCGGCGATGCCGGCACGCGCGCGCGCCAGCCGCACCGCGACGTTGCCGATCTCCTTGCCGAGCGTCGTCGGCGTCGCCGTCTGGCCGTGCGTTCGCGCCAGCATCGGCTGCGCCGCGTGCTCGCGGGCGAGCGCGGCGAGGCGGGCGACGATCGCGTCGACCGCGGGCAGCAGGACCTCGCGCCGCGCCGCCTCGAGCATCAGCGCGTGGCTGGTGTTGTTGATGTCCTCGCTGGTACACGCGAAGTGGATGAAGCCGGTCGCGCCGGCGAGCGTCGGCTCGGCGGCGAAGCGCTCGCCGAGCCAGTACTCGACCGCCTTGACGTCGTGGTTGGTGCGCCGCTCGATCTCCTTGATCGCCTCGGCGTCGGCGACCGAGAAGTCGGCGACGAGGCGGCTCAGGAACTCGATCGCCGCGGGCCCGGGCGGTGCCAGTTCGGCGAGCCCAGCCGACGCCAGCGCGATGAACCACTCGACCTCGACCCGGACGCGGCAGCGCATCAGGCCGAACTCGGAGAGCCAGGGGCGCAGGGCAGCGAGCTTGTCGGCGTAGCGGCCGTCGAGGGGCGATAGCGCGGAGAGGGGCGAGGCGTGCATCTTGCGGGGGACTCGTCGGCGCGGCGTCTCGGCCACCGCGGCCGCCCGCGGCGAGCCCGTCATTATCTGCGCTGACCCTAGAATGAAACCAAACGTAGCCAACGCACAAGAAAGCGCCTCGTCCCGACCCATGAAGCTCATCGGTTCGCTCAGCAGCCCGTACGTGCGCAAGGTGCGCATCGTCATGGCCGAGAAGAAGCTCGACTACCAGTTCGTCGAGGAGGACGTCTGGAACCGGGACACGATCCTCGCCTCGAATCCGCTCGGCAAGGTGCCGTGCCTGGTCATGGAAGGCGGCGAGGCGGTGTTCGACTCGCGCGTCATCGTCGAGTACCTCGACGCGCGCTCGCCGCTCGCGCGCCTGATCCCCGAGCCGAACCGCGAGCGCACCGAGGTGCGCACGTGGGAGGCCCTCGCCGACGGCATCCTCGATGCGTTGATCCTGGCGCGTCTGGAGTCCACCTGGGCCGGGCGCACGCCGGAGCAGCGCTCGCAGGTCTGGATCGACCGGCAGATGAAGAAGGTGAACGCCTCGCTCGAGGCGGTCGCCACCGGCCTGGCGGCCAAGCCGTGGTGCACCGGCATCCACATGACGCTCGCCGACGTCGCCGTCGGCTGCGCGCTCGGCTACCTCGAGTTCCGCTTCCCGCAGATCGGCTGGCGCACCGACTACCCGAGCCTGGCGCGCCTCGCCGACAAGCTCAACGCCCGTCAGAGCTTCATCGACACCGCGCCGCCGCGCGCCTGATCACGCCGCGGCGCTGGGCAGGGGCGTTCGCGGCGGCGCCGCTGCCACGACCGCCGGCCTGGGCGAAGCGTCGCCGCTTGCCGGCGCGGGCGTCGCGCTGAAGCTGTGCGCGCTGGCCATCGGCCAGTAGACGCGGAACACCTGCAGGTTCGACTCGCCATCGAGCAGCTCGCCGGTCTTGACGAAGGGCAGGAGGTTGGCGAGCAGCTTGACGCCGTGCTCGGAGTTGCGCCGCACGATGTGATCGGCGGTGATTTCGGCCGGATCGTGGAGGCCCGCCGCCTGCACCAGCTCCTTCAGCGCGAGCAGCGTGTTCTGGTGGAAGTGATAGACGCGGTCGGACTTGCTCGGCACGTCGAGCGCCATCTGACGCTGCCGATCCTGCGTCGTGACGCCGGTCGGGCAGTTGCCGGTGTGGCAGGTCTGCGCCTGCAGGCAGCCGAGCGCGAACATGAACCCGCGTGCCGAGTTGCACCAGTCGGCGCCGAGCGCAAGCATGCGGGCGATGTCGAAGGCGCTGACCACCTTGCCCGCGCAGCCAAGCTTGATGTGCTTGCGCAGATCGAGGCCGACCAGCGTGTTGTGGACGAGCAGCAGCCCTTCCTGCAGCGGGGCGCCGACGTGGTCGGTGAACTCGAGCGGCGCCGCGCCGGTCCCACCCTCGGCGCCGTCGACGACGACGAAGTCAGGGGTGATGCCGGTCTCGAGCATTGCCTTCGCGATGCCGAACCATTCCCAGACGTGGCCGATGCAGAGCTTGAATCCCGTCGGCTTGCCGCCCGAGAGCTCGCGCAGGCGGTCGATGAACTTCATCATCTCGATCGGCGACTTGAAGGCGGCGTGCGACGCCGGCGAGACGCAGTCGACCCACGGCTGGACGCCGCGTGCCTCGGCGATCTCGATCGTCACCTTCGGGCCCGGCAGGACGCCGCCGTGGCCGGGCTTGGCGCCCTGCGAAAGCTTGACCTCGATCATCTTGACCTGAGGGTCGCGCGCATTGGCGGCGAAGCGCTCCTCGCTGAAGCTGCCGTCGGCGCCGCAGCAGCCGAAGTAGCCCGAGCCGATCTCCCAGATCAGGTCGCCGCCGTTGACGCGGTGATGCCGGCTGATCGAACCTTCGCCGGTGTCGTGCGCGAAGTTGCCGCGCTTGGCGCCGGCGTTGAGCGCGAGGATCGCGTTCGCCGACAGCGCGCCGAAGCTCATCGCCGAGATGTTGAAGAGGCTGGCGCGGTACGGCTGGGCGCGCGTCGCCCCGATCGTGACGCGAAAGTCGTGCGTCTCGAGGACGGTCGGCTGCAGCGAGTGGTTGATCCACTCGTAGCCGACCGCCGCGACGTCGAGCTGGGTTCCGAACGGCCGCTTGTCGGAATCGCCCTTGGCGCGCTGGTAGACGAGCGAGCGCTGCTGGCGCGAGAACGGCGCCGCCTCGCTGTCACTCTCGATGAAGTACTGGCGCATCTCCGGCCGGATGAACTCGAGCAGGAAGCGCAGGTGGCCGATGACCGGATAGTTGCGCAGGATCGCGTGGCGCTTCTGGCGAACGTCGCGCAGCCCGAGCAGGACCAGGCCGAGGAAGACGATCGCGAGCCACGCGTCCATCCCCATCTTCGCCCAGGCGTATGCGCTCGCGAGCATCGCGACGAAGCAGAGGGCCCACGCCGAGTAGCGGATCGGGAGGAGGTGGTCGAGCCGTTTGACCCAGAGGAACATGCGAGCTCCTGCCGCGAAGCGGCACCGAGTGGGCGCGATCGTAAGCGCCGGCGCGGTTTCAGCGGCGCAGAAAGGCGCGCAGCCGCGTGACGGTCTCGGCGGGAAGCTCTTCGGGGATGAAGTGGCCGGCCGCCAGCGCCGCGCCCTCGACCGTCGCGGCGCATTGCGCGCGCCAGAGCGCCGGCGGATCGTAGAGGCGGCCGACGACGCCGCGCGTGCCCCAGAGGACGAGCGTCGGGCAGGCGATCTTCACGCCGGCGGCGCGCGAGGCGCGGTCGTGCTCGAGGTCGATCGATGCGGACGCGCGGTAGTCCTCGCAGGCGGCATGGATCGTGTCGGCACGGCAGAAGCAGCGCTCGTACTCGGCGAGCGCCTCGGGCTCGACGAAGCCGAGCCCGTGCGTCCCCCAGGCACCGAGGGTCCAGCGCAGGTAGAACGAAGGATCGGCGCCGATCATCCGCTCGGGCAGCGGCGCCGGCTGGATCAGGAAGAACCAGTGGTAGTACCAGCTCGCGAAGCGCATGTCGGTCGCGTCATACATGTCGAGCGTCGGCACGATGTCGATGACGACGAGCCGCTCGACCCGCTCGGGATGGTCGAGCGCGAGCCGGTGCGCGACGCGCCCGCCGCGGTCGTGGCCGACCACCGCGAAGCGCTCGTGGCCGAGCGAGCGCATCAGCGCGACCAGGTCGCCCGCCATCGCCTGCTTGCTGTGCTGCGCGTGATCGAGCTCCGGCGTCGCCGCCGGTGGCGGCTTGGTCGAGTCGCCGTAGCCGCGCAGATCGGGCATGACGAGCGCGAAGTCGGCGCCGAGCTCGCGCGCGACGCGGCGCCACATCGCGTTCGTCTCCGGGTAGCCGTGCAAAAGCAGGAGCGGCGGCTTCGACGGGTCGCCGCCGGTGCGCGCGAAAAGCTCGACCTCGCCGGCCGCGAAGAGGCCGCCTTCGAATCCTTCGAACCACGCCATCGCGACTCCTCGACGCCCCGACGCGTCGATTCTCGCCGCGTGAGCGAACGGTCGGCTCAGGCCGGGGCGGCGACCGGGTCGCGGCGCGGCGTGGTCGCGCGGCCGCGCGGCTCGCCGATGCCGAGCCCCTTGACGGCCGCTTCGACCGTCTCGCGCAGCCAGCGCTGCGCCGGGTCGCGCTCGTGGCGGCGGTGCCAGAGCATGCCGACCTCGATCCGCGGCAGCGCGAACGGCGTGGCGCGGACGACGAGCCCGTCGGCGAGGCCGCTGGCGGCGACGAAGCTGCGCGGCAGCACCGAGACCAGGTCCGAGTCGTGGACGACGCGCGCCGCGGTCGCGAACTGGCTCACCGTCAGGACGACGCGGCGGCTGCGGCCGAGGCCGGCGAGCGCTTCGTCGACGAAGCCGCGTGGCCGGCCGGCGAAGCTGACGCGGACGTGCTCGGCGGCGCAGTACGCGTCGAGCGGGAGCGCCGGCTGCGCGGCGAGGGCGTGGCCGCGCCGCATCGCGCAGACGTACTCGCAGGCGTAAAGCGGCTCGAGGGTCGTCGCGGCACGATCTCCTTCGGCGGCGAGCGCGGCGGCGACCTCCGGGAAGAAGCCGAGCGCGAGGTCGGCGCTGCCGTTGTCGAGCTGCGGGCGCGGATCGCGCGACGCCAGCGGCAGCACGCGCAGGTCGCTGCGCGCGTGCTGCCCGACGAGTGCGCCGATCAGCGCCGGCATGAGGACGGTCGCCGTCGCGTCGGCCATCGCCAGCGCGAAGCTGCGCTCGTCGCGGGCCGGCTCGAAGCCCTGCGGGTCGAACGCCTGGCGCAGGCTCTCGAGCGCGGCGCGCACCTCGGGCCAGATCGATTCGGCGTGCGCGGTCGGCAGGACGCCGCCCGGGACCGTGACGAAGAGCTCGTCGCCGGTCGCCTCGCGCAGCCGGCGCAGGGCGTTGCTGACGGCAGGCTGCGTCATCGCCAGCTGGGCGGCGGCGCGGGTCACGCTGCGCTCGACCATCACGGCGCCGAAGACGCGCAGGAGGTTGAGGTCGAGGGTGCGGAAGTTCATTGCGGGCGAGGGCCCCGCCGCGGTCGCGGCGTCGCATTCACGGCGGTGATGGGCGGGTTCCGAATGCCAATTTCCCAAGGACTAGGGAAAACCCTAGTCTAACGGCGTGGCCTGCCCTTCGTGCAGCCCGGCCTTTCAGGAGTAGCCCATGTCCGTGCAGAAAGTCAGTGTCATGGTCCCGCCGCTTCGCGCCATGCCGCGCGGTGCCGTCTGGGCCGGCGATGTCGTCTCGTGGCTCTTCGGCGGCGACGCGCGTGTCC
>Ga0207711_10004666_pt1 | contig 11636 bp, 8 predicted proteins | sample KBSS34metaG_FD_184401 | JGI IMG/M metagenome (GOLD analysis project Ga0207711, IMG submission 184401) | Switchgrass rhizosphere microbial communities from Kellogg Biological Station, Michigan, USA - KBS S3-4 metaG (SPAdes) (version 2) | ecosystem: Host-associated > Plants > Roots > Rhizosphere >...
AGGCGGTAGCCGCCGTCGCGGACTATTCGGCATGGCTCGAGAAGGACCTCGCCCCTCGCTCGAAGGGAAAGTACGCGATCGGCGCCGAAAACTACGCAGCGAAGCTGAAATACGACGAGATGGTGGACACGCCGCTCTCCGACGTTCTGGCGATGGGAGAGACGAATCTCGAGAGGGACTACGCGCGCTTCATCGAGACGGCGAAGGCGATCGAACCGTCGAAGTCTCCCGCGGAGGTCATGAAGTCGCTCTCCGACACGCATCCGACGGCGGAGGACCTGATCCCCTCGGCGCAGCGCACCGTCGAGGCGGCGCGCCAGTTCCTGGTCGACCACCGTATCGTGACGATCCCGTCGGAGGTCCGGCCCACGATCACGGAGACGCCGGTCTTCGCGCGGTTCGGCAGCTTCGCGTCGATGGACACGCCCGGCGCGTACGAGACCAAGGCGACGGAGGCCTACTACTACATCACGCCGGTGGAGAAGGACTGGGACGCGAAGCACCAGGAGGAGCACCTGCGCCTCTACAACCCGTACGTGATGGGCATGATCAACGTCCACGAGGTGTGGCCGGGCCACTATCTGCAGTTCCTCTACGGGCCCCGCTTCCCGACGAAGACGCGCCGTCTCGTCTTCTGCGGCACGAACGCCGAGGGGTGGGCGCACTACACCGAGCAGATGATGGTCGACGAGGGATTCGGAGGAGGAGATCCGAAGGTCCGCCTCGCTCAGCTCCAGGAGGCGCTCCTCCGCGACTGTCGCTACGTGGTCGGCATCAAACTGCACACGCAGGGCATGACGGTCGAGGACGGCGCGAAGGTGTTCGTCGAGAAGGGATTCCAGGAGCCGGCGAACGCCTTCGAGGAGGCCCGCCGCGGAACGTACAACCCGACGTACCTCTACTACACGCTCGGCAAGCTCGAGATCCAGAAGCTGCGCGACGAGTACCGCCAGAAGAAGGGCTCCAGCCTCCAGCAATTCCACGACGCGTTCGTCGCGCAGGGCGGCTTGCCGATCCCCCTCCTCCGGCAGATTCTGTTTCGCTGACGGGGGGCCTTCCCGCCGGAGCAATAGAATCGAGTCACCCGCATGACGCTCTCGGCCGGAACGCGCCTGGGTCCTTACGAGGTTCTCTCGCCTCTGGGCTCCGGCGGGATGGGCGAGGTCTACAAGGCGCGCGACTCGCGGCTGGGACGCGAGGTGGCGGTCAAGGTGCTGCCGGCCATCGTCGCGTCCGACCCGGACCGCCTGCGGCGCTTCGAGAAGGAGGCACGGTCGGCCTCCGCGCTGAACCACCCCAACCTCGTGACGGTGTACGAGATCGGCGACTCCGGCGGCACGCCGTACATCGCCATGGAGCTGGTGGAAGGCCGGACCCTGCGCGAGATCCTGGTGGACGGCCCGCTGGCGGCTCGTCCGCTGCTCGCGCTCGCCGCGCAGGTCGCGGACGGCCTCGCGCGCGCGCACGCCGCGGGGATCGTGCACCGCGATCTGAAGCCCGAGAACATCATGGTGACGCGGGACGGCTTCGCCAAGATCCTCGACTTCGGCCTCGCGAAGCTGACGCAGCCGGAGGAGCCGGGTCGCCAAACGATGGCGCCCACGGTCTCGGGCGCGACGGAGCCGGGTCTCGTGATGGGGACGATCGGCTACATGTCGCCCGAGCAGGCGCTGGCCAAGCCGGTGGACTTCCGTTCCGACCAGTTCGCGCTGGGATCGATCCTGTACGAGATGGCGGCCGGAAGACGGGCCTTCTCCCACGGCAGCGCGCCCGAGACCCTGACCGCGATCATCCGCGACGAGCCCGAGCCGCTCGCGAGCCTCGCGCCCCTGACGCCGACGCCGCTGCGCTGGATCGTGGAGCGCTGCCTCGCGAAGAACCCCGACGACCGGTACGCCTCGACGCGGGACCTGGCGAGAGACCTGGCGACGCTGAAGGATCGGCTCGCGGAGACGAGCACGGGAGTCTCGGGCTCGGGCGCCGCCGCGGCGGTCGCGCGCCCGATCCCCAGGGCATGGCGCGCCGCTCCGTGGGTGATCGCGGTGCTCCTCGCGCTGGGGTTGGGCTGGCTCCTGACGTCCGGCTCGCGAACGAAGCCGGTGGCCGCGCCCGCGTTTCGCTTCTCCGTGATGCTGCCGCCCGGAGTGGTCTTGAGCGACAGCGACATCGAATCGCACTCCGCGATCTCCCCGGACGGCCGCTGGCTCGTCTTCGTGGGATCCTCCGGCGAGCGTGAAAGGCTCTACCTCAGAGCGATCGACTCCCTCGAGGCGAGGCCTCTGGCCGGGACCGAAGGGGCGATCACGCCGTTCTGGTCTCCGGACAGCCGCCAGATCGGCTTCTTCGCCGACGGGAAGATCCAGAGAATCGCGGCCGCCGGCGGGCCGCCCCAGATCATCTGCAACGGCGGAATCGAGAGCCTCCCGAGCTGGGGCTCCGCGGGGCAGATTCTGTTCATACAGCTCGGCGTCGAAGGCGGTGGACTGTTTGCCGTGAGCGCCAGCGGCGGGGAGCCCCGGCGGCTCCTGTCGCTGGACCCGGCGCACGGCGTCGTCGCCCACCTCTGGCCGCATTTCCTCCCCGACGGAAGGCGCTTCCTCTTCGAGACGATGCATCCCGGGATGGATCGCGCTCGCCTTCCGCTGCGCCTGGGCTCGCTCGACTCGTCGGAGACGCCCACCGTCGCGGAGGTTTCGTCACGGGTCGAATACGCGTCGGGGCACCTCCTCTTCGTCCGGGAGGGAGCCCTCCTGGCTCAACCCTTCGACATCGGCAAGCTCCGCGTGACCGGCGAATCCTTCGCGTTGGCGGAGCACGTCTACCAGTTCAACGGGCCGCTGATGGCCGGGTTCTCCGCCTCGCAGAACGGGGTCGTCCTCTACGAGAGGAGCACCTCGTCGAGCCGCGTCTCCTGGCTCGATCGCTCGGGCAAGGAGCTGGAGCGGCTGCCGATCGTGGGAGCGGTCCGGGCTCTCCGGCTCTCGCCCGACGGCCGGAGCGTCGCGATGGGCATCGACGACGAGAAGAAGGGGTCCTCCGACATCTGGACCTACGACTTCGAGCGGCGGCTCCCCGTCCGCGTCACGCTCGATCCACGCGACGAGAAGAATCCGGTGTGGTCGGCCGACGGCCAATCGATCTTCTTCCGTGCCGACTGGTTCGGCCCGCCGGATGTGTATCGCGTGTCCGTGCGTTCGCCGGAGAGCGCCGCCCCGGTCGTCGTTCGGCCGGGCGTTCAGATGCCGGAGGACGTCTCGCCGGACGGGCGATCTCTCATCTTCACGGAGTGGACCCGCCGCACCGACGGCAACCTCTGGCTCCAGCCGCTCACCGGGGAAGGTAAGCCGGTTCCGCTGGCGCAGGGGCCGTTCGACGAGAAGGGAGCGCGGTTCTCTCCCGACGGCCGGTGGCTGGCCTACTACTCCAACGAGTCCGGCAGCCGCGAGATGTACCTGCGTCCCGTCGAGGAGTCCGGCGAGCGCCTCCGCGTCTCCTCGAGCGGGGGCACCATGCCGCGGTGGCGCCGGGACGGGAGGGAGCTCTATTACCTGACTCCCGACAACGCGGTGATGGCGGTTCCGTTGCCGGCGGGGCCGCGTCCGCAGCCCGGCGTCGCGACGACGCTGTTCCGCGTCGAGGGAATCGTTCGCGACTACGACGCCGCGGCCGACGGCCGGCGCTTTCTGGTGGACGTCGCGGAGCCGGATCCGGCTCCGCTCTCCGTCCTCGCCAACTGGCCCTCGCTGCTCCAAAAGTAGCGAACGCCCCCGCGCACTCGGGCGGAGGCGTCCGCGGGATCCCCGATCCGCTGGAGCTACTGAACGACGACGGTCCCCGTCATCATCCCCTCGTGGACACGGCAGAAGTACGGGAAGGTCCCGGGCGATGAGAACGTCTTCTGGAACGTCGTTCCCGTGCCGATACCCGAGTCCCAGTTGCCGTCGGGATTGCACTCACCCGCCGGAGGACAGGTTCCCGAAGTGGTGGAGTGCGTTCCGCTGACCCAGACCCAGTTCACGGTTCCGCCGGCCCGGATCGTGGTCGTGCTGTTGCCGCTCTGCTGATCCATGAAGACGAAGCCGCCGCCCTGACCGACGTTGACGGTCGCGTTCATGCTGCCGCTGGGCGCCGTCGGGGTCGGGCTGGGATTGGTACCCGGCGTCGGCGTGCGAGCGCCTCCCGGCGTGGGGGTCGCGTTCGGCGCGGGAGCCGGTCCGACGACGTTGTTGTTCTTGTCGCTGCACGTGACCGCCGCGGCGATCACGAAGATCGGAACGAGCAGAGTCATCCAGCGACTCCTGGCGCGAATCTCCTTCATCGAACACCTCGCTTTCTTCGCCGGGGAGCCGCCCCTAGTGACGGCGCATCCGACCAGACCATCACCTGCGAGGTTCGTGCCGCGAAGTCCTGATTTTAGAAAGGTTTAAGCGCGGTCCTCTTGAGGAAGTCTTTAGCTGTGCCGCATCGTGGTCAACGTTTGTCCTCGAGCCCGGCCGGAGCGAGCCTCGAGAGTCGCGTGTCGATCCAGGACGGCTCTCGATCGTCGCGCTCCGCGCGCTCCTTGCGCGCGACGGCTCCGCGAACGACGTGCGCGCCGAGGAAGCGGATCGGCTCCCTCGGAAATCTTCCGAGCTCGCGGTCCACGAGAGGGTAGCGGCTCCAGCGATCGTCCCGGCCGAGCGCGAGGCTCGCGAGGATCTTTCCGCCGAGGACGCTCGGGCCGACGCCGTTGCCGCTCCAGCCGACGCCGTAGAGGACGTGCGGGCGTCCGCCGAGCCGGCCGAGCAGCGGGAGGCTCGTCGGCGTGCGGTCGATCGGACCGCTCCAGTCGTGCGTGACGGGAAGGTCCGCGAGGACGGGGTACGTCCGCCGCAGATCCGCCTCGAGGGCGGAGGCGCGCTTCGGGTTGCGGTCGAAGCCGGCGCCGATGCGGCCGCCGAGCGCGATGCCCCAGCCGCCCTTGCCGAACGCGATCCGGCCCTCGCGCGTCGCGTGGTAGTAGTCGACCATCATCTGCGAGTCGGTGATGCACTCGCCTCCGGTCCAGCCGATCGCGCGCAGCCGCTCGGGCGCGGGCGCCGTCATCACCATGTCGCTCGTGATCGCGACGAGCCTTCCCGAGAGCTCCCGGAGTCCCGCCGCCCAGGCGTTCGTCGCGACGACGAGCCGGTCGGCGGTCAGGCGCCCGCGGTCCGTGCGCACGAGGACCGGCCGTCCGCGCGAGAAGGCGCGGACGCGCGTGTGCTCGAAGATCCGGACGCCGGATTCCCGCGCGACCCGGCGCAGCCCGCGCGCGAGGAAGGCCGGCTGCACGGTGGCCGCCGAGGCCTCGAACACGCCCGCGCGGTGCACGGCCGATCCGGAGCGGCGCGCGACCTCGGCGGGGGAGAGCGGGCGGAACGCCTCCACGCCGAGGCGGGCGCACGCGGCCACCACGCTGTCCCACGCGCCGAGCTGCGCGCGCGTCGTCGCGGTCCAGAGCCAGCCGCCTCGCCGGAAGTGCGCGTCGATTCCGTGATCGCGGCAGAAGTCGTCGATCTCGCCGATCGCGGCCTCGGAGTCCCGCGCGACCGCGAGCGCATCGGCCTCGCCGCAGAGGCGCACGAGCGAGGCGATCTTGGGCCACCACGAGAGGACGAATCCGCCGTTGCGTCCCGACGCGCCGCCGCCGCAGATGTCCTGCTCCAGGACGACGACGTCGCAGGCGGGATCCTGCTCGCGGATACGTATCGCCGTCCACAGGCCGACGTAGCCGCCGCCGAGGATGGCGACGTCGGCGCGGCCGTCGCCCTCCCACGCGGGAGCGTCGGGCGCGTCGCCGGCGGCCTGCTCCAGCCAGAAGGAGCGGTGCCTAGCGGACGTCCTTGTAGACCTTCCCTTCCTTCATGACGAAGGCGACGCTCTCGAGCGCCCGGACGTCGGCGAGCGGATCGCCCTTGACCGCGATCAGGTCCGCCCAGCGGCCCGGCTCGAGCGAGCCGGCGCCGTTGTCGCGGCCGATGAGGTCCGACGCCGACACCGTCGCGGACCGGATCGCCTCCATCGGCGTCTGCCCGTAGCGCACCTGCCACGCGAACTGGCGCGCGTTCACGCCGTGCGGGTAGACGCTCGCGTCGGTGCCGAAGGCGATCCGGACGCCCGCGCGAACCGCCTTCTGGAAGTTCTGCCGCTGGATCTCGTCCGCCTCGGGCTGCTTCGCGGCGAAGTCGGAGGGGATGCCGACCGCCTTGCCCTGGCGGATGTATTCGGCGTCGTAGATGTCGGCCACGAGGTAGGTGCCGCGCTCCTTCATCAGGCGGATGCCCTCGTCGTCGATGTACGTCCCGTGCTCGATCGAGGCCACGCCCGCTCGGACGGCGTTCTTGATGCCGTCGGCGGAATGCGCATGGGCGGCCACCTTGAGTCCCTTGTGCGACGCCTCCTCGACGGCCGCGCGGATCTCCTCGTACGAGTACTCGACCGCGTGCGGGTCGGAGCCGTGCGCCAGGAAGGCGCCCGTCGCGAGGACCTTGATCACGTCCACGCCGTGCTGCGCGATGTCCCGGACACGCTGGCGAACCTGGTCCACGCCGTCGGCGACGCCGAAGCGGAGGTCCCAGGGCAGACCGATGTCCGGGGCGAGGTCGCCCGACATCGCACCGCCGCCGCCGGTGATCGTGAGGTACGCGCCGGCCACGAACATCCGCGGCCCGGCAAAGTAGCCCTTCGCGATCGCGTCGCGCATCGCGACGTCCACGAACGCCCGGTAGGTGCCCACGTCGCGCACGGTCGTGAACCCGGCCTCGAGCGTCACGCGCGCGTTCGGGATCGATTCGAAGGCGCGGCTCGCCGCGGACTCCTTCAGCTCGGTCAGGGGATCCGAGTCGTTGACGTAGTCGCCCACGAGGTGCGTGTGGCAGTCGATCAGCCCGGGAAGAACCGTCAGACCCGAAAGGTCGATGACCGTCGCGCCCGCGGGGATCGCGGCGGACGCTCCGACCGCCTTGACCTTCCCGCTCTCCACGACGATCACGGCGTTCGGAACGACCGTCCCGGCCTTCGGGTCGATCAGGCGGCCGGCCCTGACGGCGAGGAGAGTCTGCCCGGCCTGAGCCGCGGCGTTCTCCGGCTCGGCGGCGAGCCGCGCTGCGGCCGCAGCGAGCAGGACGAAGATCACCCGAACCGTTCGAAGCATGAGGTGTCCGGATTCTACGGCGAATCCGGATAGAATCCGGTCGGCACAACTTTCGTGACGCTCTCCGCCGGCACACGCCTCGGCCCCTTCGAGATCCTCGCGCCCATCGGCGCTGGAGGCATGGGCGAGGTCTACCGTGCACGGGACACGCGGCTCGGTCGCGAGGTCGCCGTCAAGGTGCTCTCCGCGGAGTTCGCGGCGGACGCCGACCGCCGCAAGCGCTTCGAGCAGGAGGCGCGTTCGGCGTCGGCGCTCAACCATCCGAACATCGTCACGATCCACGAGATCGGCGTCTCCGCCGAGACCATCTTCATCGCGATGGAGCTCGTGGACGGAAGGACGCTCCGCGACGTGCTGCTCGCCGGGCCCGTGCCGGTGCGGCGGATGCTCGATCTCGGCTACCAGATGGCCGACGGCCTCGCGAGGGCGCATGCGGCCGGGATCGTGCATCGCGACCTGAAGCCCGAGAACGTCATGGTCTCGAAGGACGGGGCGGTGAAGATCCTGGACTTCGGCCTCGCGAAGCTCCTGAAGGAGCAGCCGCAGGACACCTCCAACGTGCCGACCGCGCAGGCCACGCAGGCCGGCATGGTGCTCGGGACGGTCGGGTACATGTCGCCGGAGCAGGCGAGCGGGAAGCCGCTCGATTTCCGCTCGGACCAGTTCGCGCTGGGCTCGATCTTCTACGAGATGGCGACCGGCAAGCGCGCGTTCCAGCGCGGCACGACCGCGGAGACGCTGACGGCGATCATCCGGGAGGAGCCGGAGCCGGTCGCGCGAGTCAGCGCGAACGTTCCCGCGCCCTTCCGCTGGATCATCGAGCGTTGCCTGCAGAAGGACCCGGAGGAGCGGTACGCCTCGACGCGCGACCTCGCGCGCGATGTGCGCAGCAGCCGCGAGCATCTCTCCGAGACGTCGGCCCCGGTCTCGGGGCAGGCGGCCGCGGTGGCCACGGGGGCGGTCGAGCCGGCGGCGCGGCGAGGGTCGCTCGGGCGATGGGCCGCCGTGGCGGCGGCAGTCCTCGCGGCCTTCGGGCTGGGCGTGCTCGTGCAGCGCCAGGCGAAGGTTCCTCCCCCGTCGTACCAGCAAATTACGTTCGGCAGCGGCACGATCCGGACGGCGCGGTTCGCTCCGGACGGGCAGACGATCATCTACAGCGCGAGCTGGGACGGCAATCCGCTCAAGCTCTCGCTCAAGCATCCCTCGAGCCCGGATTCGCTGCCGCTCGAGCTGCCGAGCGCGAACCTCCTCTCGATCTCGCCCTCGGGAGAGATGGCGATCGCGATCGACTGCAAGTCGAACCATCCCGGGGTGTGCGCCGGGACGCTGGCGCGCGCCGCGCTGACCGGCGGGGCGCCGCGCGACGTGGCGGAGGGCATTCAGGAAGCGGACTGGGCGCCGGACGGCGCGTCGATGATGGTCGTGCGCGACGTCGGCGGGAAGTCGCGGATCGAGTTCCCCATGGGCAAGGTCCTCTACGAGACGTCGGGCCACGTCAGCTACGCCCGCCTGTCGCCGAAGGCCGATCGCATCGCGTTCCTCGACCACCCCTTCTCCCTGGACGACGCCGGAACGGTCGCGCTGATGGACCTCGCCGGCAAGAAGACGACCCTGACCGGCAAGTGGGCGAGCGAGGGCGGGCTCGCGTGGTCGCCGAAGGGAGACGAGGTCTGGTTCACCGCCACCGAGGCCGGCGCGAACCGCTCGCTGTACGCGGTGGACCTCAACGGGAAGATGCGGGTCGTGACGCGGGTCCCGGGAGGGCTCAAGCTTCACGACGTGACGCGCGCGGGTCGCGTGCTCCTGACGCGCGAGAGTCCGCGCGTCGGGATCCTCGGGATGCTCCAGGGCGACGCGCGCGAGCACGACATGTCCTTCCTCGATTACTCCTTCGCCGCCGACATCGCGCCGGACGCCAGCGTGCTCCTCTTCGACGAGGAGGGGGAGGCCGGAGGAGCGAACTACACCGTCTTCGTCCGGAAGTCGGATCGCTCGCCCGTCGTACGGCTCGGCGAGGGCAACGCGATGGCCATCTCGCCCGACGGGAAGTGGGCGCTCTCGATGTCTCCCGCGCCGAACTCCCCGTTCGTGCTTCTCCCGACGGGCACCGGCGAGCACAAGACGATCGCGACCGCGGGACTCAGTCCGGAGCAGGCGGCGGCGTGGCTCCCCGACAGCGCGAGCCTCGTGTACGCGGCGTCCGAGCCGGGCAAGCGGACGCGCCTGTTCGTGCAGGGCATCGACGCATCGAAGGGCCGCCCGATCACGCCGGAGGGGATCACGGTAGCGTTGCCGGGTTTCGCGGTGTCGGCGGACGGGAAGTGGGTCGCCGCGATCCAGTCGGACCGGAAGGGGGCGCTCTTCCCGATCGAAGCCGGCCCCGCCGTCCGCCCGGTCGCCGGCGTGGAGCCGGGAGAGTTTCCGCTCCGGTTCTCGCCGGACGGCAAGTCGCTCTACCTCTGGAAGCGGGGCGAAGTACCGGCGCGCCTCACGCGCCTGGAGATCGAGTCCGGGAAGCGCGAGCCGTGGAAGAGCCTCCTGCCCGCGGACCCCGCGGGAGTCGAGCGGATCTCGAACGTCGTCGTGACGCCCGACGGCAAGGGCTACGCGTACTGCTACACGCGCCTGCTCTCGGACCTCTTCGTCGTCGAGGGGCTGAAGTAGGGAGACGGCCTCCGTGGCGCAGGACGCACAGCCCTTCTCGCCCGCCTACCCGACCCTGGACTCGCTCCGCGCGCTCGCGGAGCTCTGGAACGCGGCTCCCTCGATGAAACACTTCGGCGCGCGGCTCGAGTTCACGCGCGTCGATCGCGTGCGCGCCGTGATCGATCCGGTGCAGCCCGTCCACCGCGGCGGCCTCGGGACCGACGCGGTCAACGGCGTGGTGCTCGCGGGCCTCTTCGACCTCGTCATCGGGACCGTCGGCTGGCTTTCCCGGCCCGAGACCCGCTCGGCCACCGTCACGCTCGCGATGTCGTTCGTGCGCCCGACGCGCGGCGACCGCGTCGTCGCGGAGGCGCGCCTGATCCGCTCGGGCCTGAACCTGATCTTCGCCTCGGCCGAGATCAGCGACGCGGAGGGAAGGGTCACCGCGCGTTGCGACGGGACGTGCGCGATCGCACTCGGGAAGCACGACGCCGCCGGTCTGCAGGACCGGATGCGCGGCGGCAACGTTCCGCTCTGAGTCGGCGACGCCGCGCGGCGAACGTGCGCGTATGCACGCGCACACAATTCGTTTGCCCCGGCCGGGCGCGTCGCTTACAATGGATTCGTCGACAGAGGGGAGTGGGAGCTTTCTCCACACTCCCGATGCTTCGGAGGCCGATTGGACTTCGACCTCGCTCCGAAAGCAGCGTCCCGGCCGCCCGGCCGGTCGTCTCCCGAGGATTCCCGATGCCGCAGCTGAGGCTCGTCTCGTCGCAGTCTCTCCGCCGGCCCGAGGATCGGCCGCGCAGCGTGCTGCTCATCGCCGTCCTCTGCATCTTCCTGGGAGGCGTGGTGGTGGGAGCGGGCGGACGGGACCTGGCGCAGGCGCCTCGCCCGATCCGGGCGGTCTTCGCGAGCCTGCTGTCGACGGGCGCGGTCCTCTTCGTCCTGGGCGTCACTCTGCTCGTCTTTCGCAAAGGGAAATCGTCGGGAGCGGCGCGGCTGTCGCTCGCCGAGCCCGAAGACGGCGCCGTTTCCACGAAACGGCATTTCGGACAGGAGGAACGCCGGTGAACGAAGAGAACGTCGTGCTTTTCGATCCCGAACGCCGCGGCGGAATGGCCCGCCGGGGCGCCCCGGACAAGAGCGGCCCGCCGGCTTCCGATTGGATTCTGCTGCGTTGCCCGACGTGCGGCTCCGACCTGCGCGTCGAGGCGAGCTGGACCGAGGGTCACGCGGACGTGCTCTGCGCGCGCTGCGAGACCGAGATTCCGCTGCCGCTACGGAGCGTTCGTCTGAAGCTCGTTCGCTAGCGCGTTGGAAGTCGGCTCGGGGACCCACTGACCCGGGCCGCCGAAGGCTGGCCGGGCGCGGTGCGCAGACCACCGGCCGCCTAAGGCGTACCGGGCGCGGAGCGCAGATCGCCGGCCGCCGAAGGCGGGCCGGGCGCCGTGCGCAGATAGACCCACCGAAGGGGCATGTTCACGTAGGCGTGAAACCGCAGCAGCAGCGCGAGCCCCATCCGGCCGTCGTCGCCCCAGTCCGGCGCATACGCGTTCGCGCGGTCCGACAGGCGAAGGCCGAGCGGCTCGAGCTTCAGCGATCCCCAGAACATTCCGCTCACCTTGGGACCCGGATCGATGCCCTCGCGGCGAGCGCTCTCGGGGGCGAGCTCGAGCGCCGCGTCTCCGATGTCGCTCCCCGCGGCGACCCTCAGCGAATGGCTCCCGCGATCCAGGATCGCCACCGGCCGGTCGCCGTCGTCGTCGATGACCACGCGCACGAACGCCTCCGGAATGACCCAGCGCTCCGGGTC
>Ga0207711_10004674_pt1 | contig 11628 bp, 11 predicted proteins | sample KBSS34metaG_FD_184401 | JGI IMG/M metagenome (GOLD analysis project Ga0207711, IMG submission 184401) | Switchgrass rhizosphere microbial communities from Kellogg Biological Station, Michigan, USA - KBS S3-4 metaG (SPAdes) (version 2) | ecosystem: Host-associated > Plants > Roots > Rhizosphere...
GTACGGAACAACTTGCTGGTGAAGGAAGGTGGCTAAGGGAAGATCGGCAAGCACGTGTCGTGCGGCGATACGCTCTTCGTCGGTGTCTGCGGAAAGACCGGCGAGTTGATCGCCGCTGCGCAATGGTGACGCCTTCGCAAGTAGGTTCGCGAGATCCCGAAATTTGTAGTGGTGAGCTCCGATCGTGGCGGAGTACATGGCAGAGCCCTGACGATTGGCTTATCCGAAGAGTATATCGGTAAGGCGCAGCTTAGAAACACGAGTTCGAAGCAAATGGGCCGGACCGATAGCATTTATCGGTTCGCGGCGATCACTGAGCTTCTCTCAATTCGTCTGTATAAACTTTGAAATGCGTTAGCGTGGTTTGGCCGAAACTCGTGGACAGAGGCACGTCGGCGGCGTCGCGTCCGCGCCCGACGAGAATCCGCCCAATCCGTGGCACGTTGTGGCGCGCATCAAACGTGTACCAAGTGCCTGAGAGATAGACCTCGAACCAGGCGCTGTAGTCCATGGGCGTTTCTTCCGGAGGCACGCCGATGTCACCAAGATAGCCCGTGCAATAACGGGCGGGGATGTTCATGCAACGGCACAATGTCACCGCCAGATGTGCGAAATCCCGACAGACGCCCCGGCGTTCGTCGTGTACATCGTGGGCACTTTTGGTAGGCGCTGCGAACTGATAGCCGAAGGTGAGATGATTATGCACATAGTCACAGATCGCTTGCACGCGCGACCAACCGAGCGGGGTGTCCTTGAAGAGCGACCATGCCAACTGCATGAGTCGATCAGTCTCGCAATATCGGCTGGGCAGAAGATAAAGGATGCATTGATCCGGCAAGTCCTGCACTGCGATTTGCTGTGCCGAAGGTGTCACCGGATCGGGTTGACCCGTGTCTCGCACGATCCCGCTGTAGCTCAGCATGGTACGACCGGGCGGAAGAAAAAGGCGGCCACATTCGTTGCCAAAACTATCATGGTATGGCCGAATCGGTACCAAGGGACTCGTCGCAATTTGATCCGAGGTGAGCAGATCGGACTGTCGGGACGGGTGAACATTCAGCAGGATAACCATTGGCGTTGGCTGCGGCGCCTCGAAGACAATCTCGAAACCAATCTTGATCTTCATGCGGTTTTGTCCACTTTGCCGGTCTTTGAAGCTACGACGCAGCGACCTTTCAGACTGGCCCAAACTTTAAGCAATATTGCCCGAACGGCGTGCATAAAAATTGTATGACCCAATCACTTCTCTATCCATGGGAACCTCCCGCGGTTGTGTGCGAACGGGAGAGCGGTTCATCGCCGTTCGTATTCCTGTGTGACCATTCAGGTCCGCGCATCCCAGCGCGCCTGAACGATCTCGATATGTCGCATGATGACCTCAATCGGCATATCGCCTGGGATATTGGGATCGACGGTGTGGGACGGGGACTTTCATCGCATTTCGATGCTTGCTTGATCATGCAGCCCTATTCGCGATTGGTGATCGACTGCAATCGCAGACCCGGAAGCGAGACCTCGATCCTTGCCGAGAGCGACGGAACGAAGATCCCAGGAAACCAGCGGCTGTCTGCCGACGACATCGACATGCGCGTGCGCGAAATCTTTGATCCGTATCACCGGAAGATCTCATCGCACCTCGACGAGCGGCGCGTTGCGGGGCGGGCTACGATTCTCGTCTCATTGCATAGTTTCACGCCGGTCTATGGCGATATTCCGCGGCCGTGGCACGCAGGTGTGCTTTACAACCGCTACCCTGACTTGTCGCTGGCGATGTTCAAGTTACTGGATGCGGAAGGAGACATCGTCGTGGGCAACAATGAGCCCTACAGCGTCACCGACGAGACCGATTACTCTATCCCGGTGCACGGAGAGCAGCGCGGTCTTCCACACTTAACTTTGGAAATTCGTCAGGATCTGATCGCCGACAAGGTTGGTCAGACGGCGTGGGCGGCGCGACTAGCGAGTCTGCTGCCGCAAGCGGTCAAAAAGGCCGGCTGATCTTGGCGAACGAATGTGTCGCCGACTTGTGCTGATGTCCGCTATTGGTCCTTAGCGGACATCGGAATAGTTCCCTCGATAGCATTGGACCTCAGTCCAACTAGATGGGAGCCCGCCCATATCGAACTATCCCTTGGCAAATTTTTCGCCGTACGGCCAACGGCTTCGGTGAAGAACGACCATTGGAGGTTCAGAAAATGCTCGGAAGTGCGATCCGATACGGTTGTGCTGCCATACTTGCCGCCAGTTCGCTGTGGGTTGCTTAGGTGCCGCTCAGGCGCAAGCGCCAGCTCAAAAGCCGAATATCATTCTCATTCTGTCCGACGATTTCGGTTACGGCGATGCCGGAGTGTACGGCGGCGGTGAAAACCGTGGCATGCCGACTCCGAGTCTGGATCGTCTAGCGGCAGAAGGCATGCAGTTCATGTCCTTCTATGCGCAACCAAGCTGCACGCCCGGCCGTGCGGCTGTGCAGACGGGCCGTATTCCCAATCGTAGCGGCATGACAACCGTGGCCTTCCAAGGGCAGGGCGGTGGTTTGCCGGCGGCGGAATGGACATTGGGATCGGTTCTCAAGACGGGCGGCTACAAAACCTTCTTCACCGGCAAGTGGCACCTGGGCGAAGCCGACTACGCATTGCCCAACGCGCAGGGCTACGACGAGATGAAGTATGCGGGCCTCTACCACCTCAACGCCTACACCTACGGCGATCCGACCTGGTTCCCCGATATGGATCCCGAGTTACGCGCCATGTTTAACCGCGTCACCAAAGGCGCGATGTCAGGAAATGCAGGACAGCCCGCGAAAGAGGAATTCAAGATCAACGGTCAATACGTCAACACCCCGGTGATCGACGGCAAGGAAGGCGTTGTCGGCATTCCGTTCTTCGATGAGTATGTCGAAAAAGCATCGCTCGACTATCTCGACCGCAATGCACGTTCGACCCAGCCATTCTTCATGAGCATCAATTTCATGAAGGTGCATCAGCCAAACATGCCGGCGCCAGAGTTCCAGCTCAAGTCGCTGTCGAAGAGCAAATTTGCGGACTCGGTAGTGGAGAATGACACGCGCATTGGCAGGATCATGGACAAGGTGCGTGCGCTCGGCCTCGACAAAAACACTTATGTGTTCTGGACCACTGACAATGGCGCCTGGCAGGACGTCTATCCCGACGCCGGCTACACGCCGTTCCGCGGGACCAAAGGTACCGTGCGTGAGGGCGGCAACCGCGTTCCTTCGCTCGCATGGGGTCCGAGGATCAAGGCCGGCTCGAAAAACTCCGAGATCGTCGGCGGACTGGACTACATGGCGACCTTCGCCTCGCTCGCTGGCGTGAAACTTCCCGAGAATGATCGCGCAGGGCAACCGATTATTTTCGACAGCTACGACTTATCGCCGGTGTTGTTTGGCACCGGGAAGTCGCCACGCAAGGAGTGGTTCTATTTCACCGAGAACGAACTGAGCCCGGGCGCCGCCCGCTCCGGCAACTACAAGGCCGTTTTCAACCTGCGCGGCGATGACGGTGCAAAAACTGGCGGTCTTGCGGTTGATTCCAATCTCGGTTGGAAAGGCGCGGAATCTTACGTCGCCACCGTTCCTCAGGTCTTCGACCTGTGGCAGGACCCGCAAGAACGCTACGACATCTTCATGAACAACTACACTGAGCGCACGTGGGTGATGATAACGATCAGCGACGCGATCAACAAATTGATGGCGACTTATGTAAAGTACCCGCCCCGAAAACTGCAGAGTGAAAGCTATTCGGGGCCGATTACGCTGACCAACTATCAGAGATTTCAATATCTGCGAGAGCAACTTGCAAAGGATGGTTTCAAACTAGACCTACCAACCGGAAATTGAGCATTGCGCGGCGGCCCCGAGGTTAAAATTTCGGGGCCGCTTTGCAATTTCAAATCTATATGATGTCCGCTATTGGCCCTTGGCGGACCTTTTGCACTTGCAATGTCCGCTTTTGGTCCAAGCAGACCGTTCTCAAGACACTATTTTTCTAACCGGTTGCTTCTTCCGGGTGGAGCGAGAGCGACGGCTATCGCTTTCTTTGCCGACAGCATTTTCACCCGGCGTGCCGAACATGGTGGCTTCGCGCTGCCTCGCCCAGAATTCCCCGAGCTTCGTGAGAGTCGCGATCATGAAGATCAGTGGAAGTCCGCCGCCGACAATCCCGACAGCAATCTTGATCGAGAGCGGGTCTGAGATGCGGATGGCGTGGCAAAAAAGATCAATCAGTCTTTCCATCGGTCATTCTCCGCGAGGCAGGTGAGCAGGCTCGAACCTGTTCGATGCAAAACCCGCCTTCGGCGCAAGTCTAGTCGGGCCGGCTTCGAAGTCACATTGGCCTTGGGTGCAACAGCTGCTCATGCCTTGCACAACGTCCCGCGGCTTTGAGTACGACCATCATCCTCGACCAAAGGATAGGATTTCCTGACGTTGCGGTAGGCCGATTATCCACGCAGACAATAGTGTTGGGTGACCGACACTTCCAATCTCCCCAAAACTAGGTCTCGTGGTCATGAAGCAAGATACGCGAGCCGTCTTTATCGCTTTGGCTCTCGTTATCGTTGTGTTTGCCGCAGCCAGTTGTTTTCACTACATCCGATGAATTCACGTGGATCGTTTCACTGAGCGGACACTATTCGTTTGCTTCAATCAACGATGCAATTCGCTTTGAACGAGCTATTTCATCGCCTAACTGAGAGAACGCCGCGTCACTGTCAGGCGCTGTGGCAAGCCCCGAATATACTTCCCTGATTGGTGACCAGACTTCGCGTGTATCCAAGAGATAAACGCCATATACGACTTTTAATCCCGTTAAATTGTTGTCCCCAAGTTCTCGTCGGATTGAGTAGGAGGCGAGCGCAGCATTGGTGACGATTGAAGCCTCGATGAGCGCGCGTCGGTAACCGGGCTTCCGAACAACGTCGGCACCAAAGGTTGCGCTCAATTTTCTCGCGCAAGCATCAACGACAATAAGAAGGCGATCGAGAATACTGCGAAGCGAGTGTTTGGATACAAGGGGTAGATAACCGCTGGGATTTAAAAAGACATCCACGGCCGTTGTAAGCGCTCCACAGCCGCTGTGCCCGAGGACCACGATCAACTTCAGGCTTTGACTCAGATTATCGACTGCGTATTTCAGACTTCCGAGAACCTCCGTGCCCAGACTGTTGCCCGCAACGCGGATGACAAAGAGGTCGTTTGGTCCCTCGTTGAATATGAGTTCGATTGGGACGCGAGCGTCGGAGCACCCAAGGATGACAGCAAAGGGATGCTGTTTTGGTCCTTCCCCGGCGTTCGACGACAGCCCCAGCTCTCGAGAATCAACTGGCACGATGCACTGGACAACGTTCTGATCTGCCGTGCTTTCAAAAAGAGCAGCGAACGTCTTGTTACCGTCTTCCAGACGACGGAGAGCTGCATCTGTGTGAGATGGTCGAAGAGAAGCAGACGTGTCTCTCGCCTCATACCGATAGATGATGTCGACTATTTTCATAACGTGGATACTAGTACGACTCACTAGCTCCGACGGGGTAAGATTGTCTGTCTGTCAATTCAAGCTGCTCAGCAGAGAGTCGACGGTCAATGTACGATCCAATTTTCCGACCATTTTTTCCATGCCCTCAGCGCGAAGAAGATCGCGCACTGACCCGTGAGCGCCGATGATCCGCATTGGTACGCCACGAGCAGAGAGCGATGCCCCGATCTCGCGCAGCATCCGTGCCCCTGCGAGATCGATATAGGGTGAGGCTGAAAGATCACAGACCACGAGACGAACATTGTCAGTCGTCTTTAAACGCTGCTGCACAGCTTCGAGGACCGTGTCGGCATTGACATAGATCAGTGACGCTTCGGGACGAAAGGCAATCGTACCCACGAGCGCCTCGTTCTCAGGGTGACGCGCCATGTCCGAATAGCTGTTTGTGCCGGGCACCCGGCCGAGAAATGCAACATGAGGACTCGACACTCTTGCCAGTAGCAACAATACCGACGCGAGAGCTGCGAGCAGGATGCCGTGGAGAATGCCAAAAAGCAGCACACCTGCGAGGGCTATCGCGGCTGCGTAGAAATCCAGACGGCTAACGCGCCACATATGCAGCAAGGAACGAAAATCGAATAGACCCAAAATTGCGGTCAGCACGACAGCCGCCAACACGGCCTTCGGGAGATTCTCCAGAAATCCTGTGAGAAAAAGAAGGCACAACGCCAGCGCCACCGATGCGAAGACCAGTGCGAGCGGAGTCTGCGCACCTGCCTTGTCGTTCACCGCAGACTGAGACAAACCGCCTGCAACAGGATAACCGTGGCCGGTCGCTGCGAACAAATTTGCAAAACCAAGTCCGAGGAACTCCTGACGCGGGTCCAACGGATATCCATGTTTCGCGGCAAATGTGCGAGCGGCTGACACGCCCTCGATATAGGCGAGCAGCAGACAACCAGCCGCCAAGGGAAGAATCCCCTCTACGTCGCGGATTCTTAGGGCTGGTCCCGACAATGCAGGAAGACCTGCGGGAATCTTGCCGGTAGTGGGCACGCCCAAGGCCTGGAAGCCAAACGCCGTCGCAATGATAATTGCGAGCGCCACAACACCAAGAGCTACGGGCTTTCCCGGAAAAAGGCGATCACCCATCACGAGCAGGATGATGGCAATAATCCCAATCGCGACAACCAGATACTGGGTTTGGTTGAGTTGTCCTCCCAGGACAACAATTCGCTCGAAAAAATTGTGACCGCCGCCGGCCACGCCGAACAGACTCGGTAACTGAGTCATTGCGATGGTCAGACCGGCGCCAATTTTGAATCCCACAAGGATGCTGTCGCTGATCAATTTAACAAGCGCGCTTAACCGAAACAGCCAAGCCAACAAACACAGACCTGCCACGGTGAATGCCGCAAGACTGGCTATTTCGAAATAACGTTCGGCGTCACCGTTGGCCATTGCGCCGACCGTTCCGGCCACCATCAGTGAGATGGCGGACGTCGGCCCGATCGCCAGCTGACGGGAGGATCCAAAAAGCGCGTATCCGAGACCGCCGAGCAGATAGCCATATACACCGACCTGTGGAGGCAGCCCTGCGAGCGTCGCGTAGGCCAGCGATACCGGAATGGCGTAAGCGGCGAGCGTGACGCCTGCTGCCAGGTCACCCGACAGCCAGGCGCTCCGATAACTACTCAGCCATTTCGTTGCGGAGAGCCAACTTAGCCATGATGTTGCATTCCGACCGTCGTTTGCGATCTCTGCCATTGTCGTCAACCGTTCTGACTTTGCTTGTCCGACGCAGATGCTCGAATGCATCCTTTCGAACGGAAACAGTCCGTTTGGGTGGTATCTTGCCGCTCAGGCGGCAGAGCCTTCTTGATGAAGATCAATGGCCGATACATTCTCGGATGCGAGAGAGTGCCTCATGAACGCGCGTAGTCTGCAGGCCAATTCCAGCTTCTACCGTATGATCAGGGCGCACGGAAAACGCGCTTTGGTCGACAGTTTCATGGTGAGGCGGCCTTCTGTTAGCGAACGGATGGCATGGGGCAAGGCATTGCGAAAACAGACCCCGCGCGCCGCACTCGCAATATACGAAAAGCGAAAAAATCGGCCGGATCCTATCGAAATCCTGGAGCGACAGAACGTGTCGCGCGTGCGCGCTCTCGTACCGGTTCGCTATGGTCGCATGCTTGCAAACCCATTTGGATTTTTGCGCGGGGCTGCGGCGATCATGGCCAGTGACTTATCGAAGTCACCGGTGTCGGGTACGCGAGTTGCGGCTTGCGGCGATGCTCACGTGAAAAATTTCGGCGTCTACGCTTCAGCTGAACGCAATCTGATTTTTTCAATCAACGATTTTGACGAAGTTTATGTCGGCCCCTGGGAATGGGACCTGAAGCGATTGACCGCCAGCGCGGTCGTCGCAACGCAATTCATGGGTGGAGACAAGGCGAAATCCGAACAGGCCGCCCGTGAATGCGTGCGTCTTTACCGAAAGCGCATCTGTAAATATGCCGAAATGGGATATTTGGATGTTTGGTATGACCGCATTGACGAGCGCGCCGTTCTCAACGGTTTGGCACCGGGAGCGCGCCGGATCGCCTACAACATTATTGACAAAGTGCGGCACATCCGCCCGCTTGAGAAATTGACCGAGCAGGTAAACGGCAGGCATCGCTTCATTGAGGACGTTCCGTTGATCGTGCACGAGACGCGCAGCGATTCAGGCACCCCGATAAAGCTGATGCTGGATCGTATTCTCCGCGCTTACGTCGACTCGCTAAGCTACGATCGAAAGGTGCTGTTGTCGCGTTATCAATTTGTCGACTTTGCGCGCAAAGTGGTGGGTGTCGGAAGTGTCGGGACGAGATGTTGGGTTCTGCTGCTACAGGGCATCGAAAGTAACGATTCCCTTTTTCTCCAGGTCAAACAAGCGCAGCGCTCTGTTCTTGAGCCGTATGCTGATCTCAAATTGCCCTTCACTAACCAGGGCCGCAGGGTGGTATTTGGACAACGCCTGACCCAGGGCTCGCCCGACATCTTTTTGGGGTGGGGCCGGGTTGATGGAAATGATTTTTATGTCCGTCAACTTGCCGAATTGAAGGGTGATGCGGCGTTCGACAACTTCGATACATTTCTTCACTATTGTGGCCTTTGTGGTTGGGCGCTGGCATTGGCTCACGCAAAGTCGGGTGATCCGGCGACCATCGCAGGCTATTGCGGCAAGAGCGACGCGCTTGACGAAGCGATCGCCAAATTTGCGATGAGCTATTCAAAACAAACCGAAGAGGACCTTGAGACACTCGTAAAAGCCAAACGCACTGGACGGATCAAGGCTGCAACAAAGTGATAGATCGGACTAACGATACGATTTGAGCAGACCTCAGCGCGGTCGCCGTTGGGGCGGACATCGCTATTTGCGGCGCAACACGCCCGCCTGTGCCCCAAAGCGAACATCGCAGGTGGATTGTCGTGCCACTGGTCTCGATTTTCGCTTTGATCTGGGTCAAACGATTTTGGAATTCGTTGGTCCAAAGTATCCCAAACAACAGCGTTCGACTGACTGCGAGATCATTGCATTTGGGAGAATGAAATCATGCAAAAGACCGTCCGCTTTAGCGCCATCGCGGCGATCACGTGGCTTCTCTCTGTTTCCGTCCTTGTTTCTTCCGCCCAGTTTGATGTTGCTCAAGCGAAAAAAGGCAGGGCAGCTGGTTGCGGCAAAGAACTTCAAAAACACTGCGTCGGCATGCCAGTGCAAGCAAACAATATGCTCGAGTGCCTGCAAAAGAACCAAGAAAAACTTCCCCCAAGATGTGTTGCAGACGCCAACAATGTTGTGCGTAGCTGTGATAGAGATGCAGTGCAGCATTGCCAGGCGGTCGCCGCGGGCCGAGGCAATGTTCTCGGATGCCTGAGAACCGCCAAGCGTGTGGTTTCCCCGCAATGCCATGCGGCTCTCGATGCGGCTTTTCCGCGCCGGTGAAAACGAAAGCTGTGCGGTAGCGACAGACTGCTCGGCTGGTGCAGGAAATAAAGGGACCTCGTGGACATCACCAGGCACGCTATGTCCGCTTTTGGCCCTTAGCGGACATCGGTAGCTGCACCGCACATGTCTGCTTTTGGGGGTAAAGCAGACATGGAGATTGGATCAAAGGCCAACTAGTCGAGACGTGCTGTGTGTTTCTATTCTAACGACAATGATGCGCGAACGTTCGATGATTATAATAATTTTTCTTTCGACGGCGTTGGCGGCGCCTACGCTTGCGCAAACGCGCGACATCTTGGGCGACAACTACAGTATTATGGTCCCGGAAAAAGGGTCCAAGCGCCAAGTGTCCAAACACCAAGCGTCCAAACACCAAGCGTCCAAGCGGGAACAGCCGGAACCATGGCTTGCACCGAAATACAAATCACCGCATGGGACGGTCAAGCACGCGCGTATTCCCAAATCGAGAATCGTAAACCCGCCGACTGGAAGCATACCGTCGTCAGTTTACGTTCCACAGACGGGGCGAACGTTTCAGAATTTGCCGACCACGCCTGGCGCTGGCCCCGGCGGCGCCGAGACCTTTCAGGATCGAGCCGTGCGCTGCACGCACCAGGCTGGTGTGTACGGACAGAGCGGCGCCGGCAGGGGCGCATATATGGGCTCTTGTCTTTGAGCGTAAAGGTTTGTCGACACCGCGCTAGGTGCGCAACGTATCTATCGCAATTTGTCTGCCGTTAGTAGGTCCGCCGATAAACCGTAGCGCGACGAGTTCGTTACCAACAAAAGATTGGCACCGATTCACAAGCCGCACTTTGCCGAAAGCTGTAGATCGCCCAGTTGATCCTAACGCGGACAATGGGGGCGACGGTTATGCGTTTAAGCTTGCCGATGATATGCAGCGGCGGCTGCACTTGGCGGCTGTGCTTCAAAATCATCCGAGATCTCGGCTGCGTACGTGTCGCCGATTCCATATCACTCTTACAGTTGCCAACAACTCGGGCAGGAAGCGCAGGCAATATCTGCGAAGGCTGCTGAACTGTCCGGTGTTCAAGATCAGAAGCGGACGAACGATCAAATCGCAACTGGTGTAGCAATTGTCGTTTTCTGGCCTGCCGCGTTTCTTGTCGGCGGCGACGGCCAGGTGGCCGCCCAGTTGGCACAACTCAAGGGCCAGTTGAACGCCGTCGAGCAAGCCAGCATCCAGAAGAAGTGCGGGATACAGTTTCGCCAGGCTTCTCCTACGAGCTAGAGGTGAACTCCACTGTGCGAGCTGATAGGGAGACCAATCCGCAGCCCTAAATCCTTTCGCGCAGTTGAGGTTCCTCGTTGCGCTGGATCAAAGGCAGCCGAAAGAAGGAGGCTATAAGCTCCTGCCTTTTGGGGACCACATGCCTACGGAACCGCACCGCGTCGACGATCCAGAATACTGGCGGTTGATAGCCAAGAATACGCGTGCGCTCGCCACGGAAACGAAAGACCAGTCGGCAAAAAAGATATTGGAGGATGTGGCGGCATCCTATGAGCGGCTCGCCGCACTTGCAGAGTCAGACCAAAGGGTAAAGCCGACCGAAAACAGTTGATGGAAGTGGACCTTTGGCCAGTGCGGTTAAGCAGATATTCGACCCTCAACTGAATGAATGTGCCCGCAGTCCTTGCACTGAAAAAAGTGCACGGGCGAACCCGTTGTTGGACTTTCCACGGTATTCTTGAATTCCAGTGTTCCGCCACAACGCGGACACTGCTTGTCCTGGGTATACTTAAGCTGCACGGAATCCTCCCAACGTCACGGGAGGTAACGAACCGCGGCCGATCTGTTCAATGGCAAAACGCAAACTGCAGCGGCTTTGTCAGCGAAACGCAAGATTTTGGCGGCGCGAAACAAATCGCCGAACCGCGTTACTTCTTCAACAACGGGAGTCGTTCACTCTTCGGCCATTATGGCTAAGATTTTTGGATGGACGCTATAACGGTCACCGTTGGCGACGATCACTTCGCTGTCGACCATACGCTTCAAGTTGCGGTGCAACGATCGCTCGACGGTGAACCGGAAGACAAAATCTTCTCCAGCTGCCGCGCGGCGGATGGCGGCAAACGTCATCGGTTTCCCGCTTTCGTAGAGAAGCTCAAATAAATAGCGCT
>Ga0207711_10004675_pt1 | contig 11628 bp, 8 predicted proteins | sample KBSS34metaG_FD_184401 | JGI IMG/M metagenome (GOLD analysis project Ga0207711, IMG submission 184401) | Switchgrass rhizosphere microbial communities from Kellogg Biological Station, Michigan, USA - KBS S3-4 metaG (SPAdes) (version 2) | ecosystem: Host-associated > Plants > Roots > Rhizosphere >...
TGTCCGGCCGCAAGGCGCAACTGGCGGCATGGAAGCGGGAATTCGCCGCGCCGGAGCGTATGGTCTACACCCGTACGCCGGAAACCATTCTCGTCTCGCCCGTGGAGCCCATCGCCCTTGAGCATGGCCAGTGGCAGGGCGTGGCCCAGGGCAGCGGGCAACCCGTCGCATCCGGCAGCTACACCGCCAAATGGCGGCAGGTCGGCGCGGACTGGGTGATCGAGGCGGAAATCTACCTCACGCTCGCTTAGCCGGCTTGCGCATGGAGGAAGGGGCGCCCGGATATCCGGGCGCCCCCTTCTTATCACGAAGCCTTGCTGGTGCTGTCGATGAACTTCACGAGATTATCGTGGAATTCCTTCAGTGATTGCTCATGGGCATAGATCATGTGCCCGGATTCATAATAATGATATTCGATATTCTTCTGGATATCGTCCGGGATCGGCAGGTGGTGCATCTCGTACCAGCCTTCGTAATAAGGCGTAGCGAGATCGTAATAGCCGCCGTTGACCATCACCTTCATGTCGGGATTGAATTTCATCGCCGTCGCGAGATCGGGCAGTACGCTGGAGCCCACCATCGGCAGCTTCGACTCGCCCGGCCCGGCATGGGTCCAGTCCCAGAAGCCGAATACGTTCGCTGAGGGCTTGAACGTCTCGTCCTGCCCGTAGTGCAGCGTCTCCCGCGCATATTTGTTGAACAGCGAGATATAGGCCGAGCTTAGCGAGGCGGATTGCGGATCATAATCCGCCGTCTTGGCCAGCGGATCGAGATCGGGGCCGGAGAAGCGCGTGTCGAGGCGGCCGGTGGTGAGGCCATGGGCGGCCTGCAACTCCTTGGAGAATTCCGGCCCGTCGACGCGCAGGTTTGCGTGCAGGATATAATCGACCGGCAGGCCGGTATAGCTTGCCAGCTTCGCCGCCACGGCCTGCTTGGTCGCCGGGTCGATCTCCGATCCCTGCGCCAGCGCCGCCGCATATTCGGTGGCCGCGAACTTCTGCACTTCGGCCAGGAACGCCTTCAGATCGGCCGGGCGCTGGCCGGGCAGCAGGTTATGATACCAGGCCGTGGCGGCCATCGTCGGTATCTGCACCATATAGCCTTCCACGCTGCCCGGATTGGCCTCCTGCAGGCCGGCGAACAGATGGAAATCGAGGATCTGCGAAAGCAGGATCACCCCGTTGAAATCGATTTTGTCCTCGGTCGTCAGATCGTTGATGAGCACGGCCGTACGCGGCGTGCCATAGCTTTCGCCCAGCAGATATTTCGGCGAATTCCAACGGCCATATTGGGTGAGGAAGGACTTGATGAACGAGGCGAAGGCGTGGCCGTCGGCATCGATGCCATAGAAGGCCTTCTCCTTGTCCTTGCCAGCGATCCGGCTGAAGCCGGTGCCCGGCGCGTCGATGAAGACGAGGTCCGAACGATCCAGCAGGCTGTAGTTGTTGTTGACGAGGGAATAAGGCGCGGCCGGCGTGTGGCTGTCGTCAGCCGTCTTCACGCGCTGCGGGCCGAGGGCGCCCATGTGCAGCCACACGGTGGAGGAGCCGGGGCCGCCATTGTAGAGGAAGGTGATCGGCCGATCGGCGGACGGCGCCCCGTTCTTGAAATAGGCGACGTAGAACATCGAGGCTTCCGGCTCGGCCTTGGAGCGATCCGCCGCGTCCTTCGCATCCTCGCCGCGCCATGCGGCATCGTCCCAGCCATGCGCATGCACCACGATGGTGCCGGCGACGGTCTTGTAGTCGATACGCTGGCCGCCCACCGAAACGGTGCCGGTGCTGGTGACGCTTTGCGGCTCGAACAGGGCCACGGGGCCATCGGCGGCGGGCTTCGCCGCCTGCTTGCCGTCATCCGCCTTGGCGGCGGCAGAGGCCGCCTGCACGCCGGCCGGGTTCAATATCATTGCGGCACACCCGAGGGCGGCGATTTTCAGGAAAGGCTTCACGCAACACGGCTCCTGGCTTGATCTTCAACCCCCCGGTTCGGCATCGGTTCGCCCGGCACCTGGATCGCCCGGCGAGCACAATTGTCACCCTATCGAAATATTCGCGATCATATCCACCCCCAGAAGGCAGATTTTTCGGCCGAACCGATCATTTTTTGTCGATCCGTGAAATGATGTGACTCACCGGAGTTGCCGAGGCCCTCCATGCGCGCCCGTATCGGAAGGCGCCGACATCGCTCAGGCGCCCGTAAAACGCGGTTAGTTGCACCCCCCGTTCATATCCGGACGACCCCGCGGAAAGCTATGCGCTGGTCCGCATGCCCCGGCATGCCGCGGTGCTTATCAAACGCGGATGTGGAGAAGCGACTTGATCGATACGGATGTTCTCATCATCGGCTGCGGCCCGTCGGGGCTGACGGCGGCGGCGGCTTTGGCGCGGTCCGGGCTTCGCGTCCGGATGGTCACCAAGCATCGCCAGCTCGCGCCCACCCCGCGCGCGCATGTCACCAACCAGCGCTCGTTCGAGATACTCCGTGATCTGGGGGTGGAAGCGCAGGCGATGGCGCTCGCCATCGGCTATGACAGGATGCCGGATCAGGTGTTCATGCGTGCGCTCTCCGGCCCCGAATTCGGCCGCATCAGGGGCATGGGAACGGAGGGCGGCAATGTAGATGCCAGCCCCTGCGCGATGGCCGATCTGGCGCAAAACCTGCTGGAGCCCGTGCTGTTCGACGCGGCGGTGGGGTTTGGCGCGCTCGCCCATTTCGGCACCCAGCTCACGGCCTTCACGCAGGATGAGGAGGGCGTGACGGCCGAACTCTTCGCACGGGATTCGGGCGAAAGCATCACCGTACGGGCCCGCTACATGATCGGCGCCGATGGCGGCCGGAGCATGGTGGCGAATGCGCTCGGCCTGCCCTTCGAAGGCCCCGGCGAGATTGGCGGCAGCCTCAACATCCTCTTCGAATGCGATCTCGCGCCCTATCTGGCGCATCGGCCGGGCCTGCTGTTCTTCCTCGTGCGCACCGCCGAGGATCGGGGCGGCGCCGGGCTCGGCATCCTGCGCAGCATCAAGCCGTGGACGAGCTGGCTCATGATGAAGGGCTATGCCGCGGGGCAGGAAACGGAAATGCTCTCCGAAGCGGAGGCGGTGGACGTCATCCGCGATTATCTCGGCATTCCCGATCTGGATGTGCGGATCACCGGCGTCGATCGCTGGAACATGAACGCGCTCTACGCCACCCGCTACCAGCAGGGCCGCGTGCTGTGCGTGGGCGATGCGGTGCACCGGCATGTGCCCTCCAACGGGCTCGGCTCCAATACCGGCATGCAGGATGCCTATAATCTGGCGTGGAAGCTGGCCCTGGTGGTGCAGGGGCGGGCCGGGGCCAGCCTGCTCGACAGTTATGGCGAGGAGCGGGTTCCGGTGGGGCGGCAGGTCGTCCAGCGCGCCACCCGGAGCCTGGAGAGCTACACGCCCATCCTCGATGCGATCGGCGTGCTCGATCCCGGCGCGCCGGAGCAGGGCGCGCGGAACATGGCGGCGCTTGCCGCCGATACGCCGGAAGCGGCGGCGCGGCGCGAGGCCCTGCGAGCGGCGATCCAAGGGAAGGTCTATGAGTTTCAGGCACGCGGCATCGAGCTGAACCAGCTCTATCGCTCCTCCGCCATCATCGACGAGGGGCAGCAGCCGGCCGACGACGGGCGCGATCCGGAACTCTTCTATCGGGCGACGAGCTGCCCCGGCGCGCGCCTGCCGCACGCATGGGTGCAGCGTGAGGGCAAGGCGCTTTCCACCCTCGATCTCGTCGGGCAGGGGCGCTTCACGCTCCTCACCGGCATCGGCGGCGACGCCTGGATCGCGGCGGCCGGGGCGGCTTCCGCGCGCCTCGGGATCGAGATCGCCACGGTCGCGATCGGGCAGGGCTGCGCCGTCACCGATCTCTATGCCGACTGGGCCGACCGCCGCGAGATCGCCGAGGATGGCTGCCTGCTCGTGCGACCGGACGGCCATGTCGCATGGCGCTGCCATTCGATTGCGGGCGAGCGGCCCGATACGCGGCTGGAGGAGGTGCTGCGGTCGATCCTCGGCCTCCGCCAGCCGCAGATGGATCGGGCAGGGGAGGGCGAAGCCGCGGAGGCGCTGGCGGAGATGTGATACGCTCCGCCCCCGTCGCCGCCCCCGAGACGCATCGGATCAGAGCTTCACCCGCACCCCGGCATAGGCGGCGCGGCCGGGGGCGGCGAAGGTGAACACTTCCTGATAATGCTGGTTCAGCAGGTTCTCGACCCGGCCGAAGAGCTGGACGCGCTGCGTCATGTCCCAGCTCGCGTTGAGGTTGACCAGCGTATAGCCCTTGAGATCGACCAGCAGGCGGCTGAAATCCTCGTTGAAGGCATAATCGTTCTGGCGGCCGTTATAGCGCACCGTCAGCGTGGCGGTGACGGGGAGCGCATGGGGCGCCCAGCTCAGATTGGCGCTGGCGATGTTCTTCGGGCGCCGGAACGCCTGCGCGGTGACGGGCACCGGAAGCTGAAGGCTCCCGTCCGCAGGGGCCGGGCCGGCGAGCACATCGGTGGTCTGGGGCGCGTGCAGATAGGTGTAGCTGGCATCCAGCCGCCAGTCGCCGAGCCGCGCGGACACATAGGTCTCGATGCCCTGTTGCGTCGATCGGCCCTGCTCGTTGAAGCTGGTCTGGAGGAACTGGCCGTCCACCTCGGTGAAGCCGGTGTCGATCTGGTCGACGAGGCGGTTGTCGAAATAGGTGGCGCCGATCTTCACCGCCTTGCCGAAAAGCGTCTGCTCGATGCCCGCTTCCCAGCCCCTGGATCGCTCGGGCTTCAGGTTCGGGTTGCCGATATACTGGCCGGTGGAAAAGCCGAACAGCTCGCCGGGAACGGGATCCTTCACGCCGGTGCCATAGGCGGCGTGGAAGCGCGTGCCGCTGGGGAAGAGATAGCTCGCGGTGGCGCGGTAAGTGGCGTCGTCCGCGAAGAGGCTGTTGTTGTCGATGCGCGCCGATGCGCTCAGCGACAGCCGGTCATCGATGGTGAGATCATATTGGGTGACGAAGCCCAGCGTATCGATGCGGTGGGTGCTCTTGTCGAAGCCGATGCCGGGGGAGGTGTTCTGGAATTCCTCCCGTTCGGCATCCACCGCCATGGTGAAGCGGTTCTTCACATGGTCGTCGCCGAAGCGGACGGTGCTGTCGAAGGAGCTGCGATAGCGGCGGCCATGATCGCCGAAGCTGGGCGCGTGGAAATCGAAGCCGTCGCGGGTGGTGTCGGCAATCTGCGCGAAGGCGGAATTGGTCCAGACGCCCTCGAACAGAGTCCATTCCGCGCCGACGAGGCCGTAATAGCCCCGGTTGACGTAATAATTGCCGGGCGTGTCCACCGTGGTGATGACGGGATAGCCCTGCACGACGGGGGATTGGGCGGTGATGTCCTGATCGTCGCTATCGGCGCGGGTATAGCTGTAGCGGCCGACGGCGGTGAGCTTCAGGTTCGGTGCCGGCGTCCAGTTCACCTTGCCGGAGGTGCCGACATTGGTGGAGGCGATGTCGCGCCTGCCGCCCGGCGCGATGGGGAAGCCGCCCGTGTGGTACACGGAGGAGGTGAGGGCATAATCGACATCGCCCTGATAGCCGGCGATCCGGGCGCCGCCATCCCAGGTGCCCATCGATCCGCCCTCGGCGCGCAGCGTGATCCCCGGCGCCTCCCGGCCGGAAAGGGTGGTGTAGCTGATGACGCCGCCGATCGCGTCCGATCCGTAGAGCGAGCTTTGCTGCCCGCGCAGCACCTCGACGCGGGCGGCCTCGTCGGCGATCAGCGTGGCGAAATCGAATTCGCCGTCATAGGGATCGTCGGCCTTGATGCCGTCGACGAAGACCAGCACCTGATTGGACTCGCTGCCCCGGATGCGGATTTCGGTGAGGCCGCCCACGGCGCCGGTGCGGTTCACCGCCACGCCCGGCACGTCGCGCAGCACGTCGGAGAGGATGCGGGTCTGGCGGTCCTGCAAATCCTGCTCGTCGATCACCGTCACCGACGATCCGATGAGGTCGGCCGGGATGGCATCGCCCGAGCGGGTGGCGGTGACGACGATGCTGTCGCCGGGCGGCGTGGTGGCGGCGTCCGGGCTGGCGGACTGGGCCTGTGCCGTGCCCGCGAACTGGCTCGCGGTGGCGAGGGCGAGGAGCGAAACGATGCCTGTCTTCACGGAAATTCCCCTTGGCGCCGCGACATTCCGGCAGGGGCGTGCCGTTCATGCGAACGGTCGGCACGCGACGACGGCCGGGCGCATTTCGCCCGTCATCGACGTGACCGATGCGGCCCCGGCCGCATTGCGTCGCTCAGACGGAGAACACCGTGCCTCGGCCATCCCCTGGACCAGGCAAGAGCGACCATACGCCGGCAGGTTTCCTGGCTCGCGGGTCATCGCTTGATGCACGGCCTTCCCAGGCGTCCGCGCAATCATGCGTCCGGCCCAGTGGCTGGCGGCCGGGCATCGCTGCCCGCCGCGCATGTGCATCGCGCTCACCGCTTACAGTTGCAGGGACAGCCCTGGCATCGGATGGAAACCATCCTCACCATGTTCCCTCAAAGGCCCCTCTCGAGGCTCCGGCGCGATCTGAAACGCCTGTAAAGGGCGCTTCAACGGCGGCGATAGGATAGAATAACCGCATCGCCAAGCGGGAATTGGCCGGCTCGACCTTGCCATGATGACGGGATGTGCGCCCGGCCTGTCGTTGCGGCTAGGAAATCTTTCTCCACTGCGATTATTGTGGGCGCCGGACGGGGTTTGTCGCCCCGCTTCGCGTAGCAGGACGTGCCTGATGATATTCTCCCCATTGCCGCCCGAAAGCGTTGCAGGTGCCTTCCTCCTGGCCTTTCCGGCGCTGTTTTCCATCGTGAACCCGATCGGCGCCGCCCTCATCTTCAACGAGGTGGTGGGAAACCGCCCGCGCAACGAGCGGGAGCGGCTGGCGGGCAAGATCGCGCTCTATTCGGCGCTGGTGCTGCTCGGATCGTTGTGGCTGGGCGGTTATGTGCTGACCTTCTTCGGCGTCAGCCTCGGCGCGCTGCGCATCGCGGGCGGGCTCGTCGTCGCCATCCGCGCATGGCAATTGCTGATGCGGCCCGAGGAGCATGAGAACCGCAAGGCGTCCGATGCCGCCGCCGCGCAGCAGACGGTGGACGAGGTCGCCTTCTTCCCGCTGACCATGCCGTTCACCACAGGCCCCGGATCGATCGCGGTGGCCGTGGCGGTCTCTTCCCAGCGCCCGTCGAGCGGCGTCGGCACCTTGTCCTTCTTCGGCGGCGTCAGCGTGGCGGCGCTGCTGATCGCCGCGATCGTGTGGTTCGCCTATCGCTGGTCGGATCGCGTGATGGCGTTGCTCGGGCCGGGCGGGGCGCGGGTCGTCTCCCGGCTGGTGGCCTTTCTGCTGCTGTGCGTCGGCGTGCAGATCGTCGTCACCGGCATGCAGAGCGTTGCCGAGGTGATCGTCCAGTCCACGCTGGCCGCGATCGGCCACGGGAAGGCGTGAGAGTTTGATTGAAAGCGCCGTCCGGCGCTTTGCCGCACCGGCCCTCTCCCCCACCCGGCCACCCAACGGCAGTATCTTATGGGTGGCCGGGTGGGGGAGAGGGCTGGTGCGGGCCGTGGAAATGCGTTCTTTCGCGCATTTCCAAACAGCCCTTGTGGCCGGCCCCGTTCCTGCCTTACCGGCAGCCGTTGCGGCGGTTCTGCGCGGCGTCGTGCTTCTTGTCGAGGTGACGGCCGAGCAGGCCGCCGCCCACCACGCCGGCGGCGATGCCGATCGGGCCGGCGCCGAGCGCCGCCGCGCCCAGCCCGCCGCCACCGGCGCCGGCGAGCAGGCCGGTCGTGCCGCTGCTGCGCTTGCAGCGATGGCGATAATGGCGGGTCTTGCGATGGTAGGTATGCGTAGTGGTGGCCGCGGCAGCCGCCGCCGCCGCTGTCGGCATCGCGATCGGTGCGGAGACTGTGGCGGTAGCCAGCATCGCTGTGAGCAGCACGACCTTGCGCATCATCCCGTTTCCTTATCCCTCTCTGGCCAATGTCCGGAAAATTGGCCCCCTGATAAACGCCGAACAGGAGATAAGGGCGCAGTTTTAGCAAATATTAGCGACGATCGACCCGGAAATCGCTCGCCCCGGCGCTGGCGGAGGGCACCGGCGAGGCCGGGCGCGACACGCCGGAAACACGCGCCAGGAAATCCTGCCCCTCCGGCCAGTCGCCGAGCGCGGACTCGGCATTGATATGGCCCTTGCGCCCGACATCGATCAGATCGGACCCCCAGACCCGCGCTATCCAGGCGGATCGCTCGAAGCTCGCATAGGGATCGTCGCGGCTCGCCACCAGCGCCGAGCGGAAGGGCAGGAACAGCTCCGGCGCGGGCGCGAACGGCAGGAGCAGGGGATGCACATCCCGCCGGTCCACATCGGGCGGGGCCACCAGCAGCGCGGCCGTCACCTTTTCGAGGCGGGCCGGCGGGGCTTCGGCTGCCCACCACGCGACCGCATGGCAGCCGAGGCTGTGCGCGATCAGCACGACACGGCCCGGCGCGGCGGCGATCGCCCGATCGAGCCGGGAGACCCAGAGCAGCCTTGTCGGGTGATCCCAGTCACCCAGATCGATGCGGCGGCATTGCGGCCGCTCCCGGCACCAGAGCGTCTGCCAATGATCCGGCCCGCTGCCATGCAGCCCCGGTATCACGAGCTCCACCACTTCGCTCGCCATAGCCTGCGCCTCTCCCGCTGCCCTGAATGTCTATTCAATGAGTAGGGAATAGACCGGGACGGCACAATGTTCCATCAACTATGCCTATGCAGCGGCCAAGCAAAGCTGCCCGGCGACGCCCGGAACCGCCGGCTGCGCGCGATCGGGCAGGTTGGCATGGATGTTGGCGGCGTGCGCATCGGCACGGAAAAACAGGTGGTCATCGCAGACCTCCTTTCGGGGTTCGGGGGAAGCCGAACCTCGGGAGGTCATGCGCGTCGCGGCTCAGGCGGCGGGAGTGTGCGCGCGTGCTACAGCAGGCCGCCGCCTGCCGGGGCGCGCTGGACGGCTTCATCGGCGAGGTGATCGAGGATCATATCCGCGAGCATATGGTGGACCCGGCCGCCCCCCGCGAAGACCCGCGCACGCAGGCGGCGGAAGAGCTGATCGAGATCGTGCACGCTTATATCACCTGAAGGGCTCCCTCAGGCGTGCCCGGCATCCGGACACGCCTGAAGTCGCGACAGGTTACTTCAGGAGGACGGCCGCCTTGGCGAGCGTCTGGTAGATGCCCCAGGCGATGGGGATGCAGACGGCCGCCCAGGCGAGCAGCGCGACGCCGCCGAAGCGACCCGAGGCGATGCCCGACGGGTTGCCCTGCGGCGCGGTGGCGGCCTTCGCAGGCGTGCCCGGCACCACGTCATCGGCGGCCATGTGGAACCGCTTGTCCACCGGCTTGATGAGCAGGTTGGCGAGGAAAGCGACCACCAGCAGGCCGGCCAGCACCCAATAGATGGGCTGATAGATCTGGTCGCGCGGGATGCCGGCGGCGATGCGGCTGTCGCGCATCGTGCTGACGATGAACGGCCCGAGCACGCCCGCGGTCGACCATGCCGTCAGCAGGCGACCATGGATCGCGCCCACGAAGCGCGTGCCGAACGTATCCGCCAGATAGGCCGGCACGGTGGCGAAGCCGCCGCCATACATCGAGGCGCAGAGGCAGAAGGCGAGGATGAACAGGCCGATGCTGCCACCCACCAGCGCTGGGGCCGCGAGGCCGTAGAGCAGCGCGCCGAACGCAGTCATGATCGCGAAGGTGCGCTTGCGGCCGAAGCGATCGGACGAGGACGCCCAGAAGAAGCGGCCGGCGATATTGAACAGGCTGATGATGCCGACGAACCCGGCGCCGACCGCCGCGGCGGCCTTCTTCTGGCCATCGTCGAACGCGCCGAACAGCACGCCGGGCTGATCGATCAGCCGGCCGCCGAAGATTTCCTGCATCATCGGCGATGCGACGCCGATGATCCCGATCGAGGCCGAGACGTTGAGCAGCAGCACCACCCAGATCAGCCAGAATTGTGGCGTCTTGTGCGCGTCCTTCAGGTGGACGTGGAAGCGGCCGGTGGCGGCCTTGGTGTCGGCAGGCGGGGTCCAGCCGGCGGGCGCCCAGCCTTCCGGCGGCACGCGGTAGCCGATCGCGCCGGCCATCATGAAGACGAAATAGACGGCGGCGAGCACCAGGAAGGTCTGCCACACGCCCACCTGCGCGCCATCCGCGAAATGCTTCATCAGCTTGTCGGCGAGCGGGCTGCCGATCATCGCGCCGCCGCCGAAGCCCATGATCGCCATGCCGGTGGCCATGCCGCGCCGGTCCGGAAACCATTTGATGAGGGTGGAGACCGGCGAGATATAGCCGATGCCGAGGCCGATGCCGCCGATCAGGCCGGTGCCCAGCCAGACCAGCCAGAGCTGGTGGACGAACACGCCGATCGCGCCGATCGCCATGCCGCCGCACCAGCAGAAGGCCGCGACGACGCCGGCCTTGCGCGGGCCGACCCGCTCCAGCCAGCCGCCCCAGATCGCGGCGGCGGCGCCGAGCACGACGAAGAAGATCGAATAGGTCCAGACGAGATCGCTCACCCGCCAGTCGCAAGTGGTGGTGGTGAGCGCCTGGGCGAGCGTCATGCCCTTGCAGACGACCGGATCGGTGATGCCGATCGCGCGCGACAGCGGCAGCCAGAAAACGCTGAAGCCATAGGCCATGCCGATGCACAGATGGATGGCCAGCGCGCAGGGCGGCAGCAGCCAGCGGTTGAAGCCGGGCTGCGCGATGGTGCGCGCCCGATCGAGAAATCCGCTCGACGCTGTTGAAGCGTCGGCGTAGCCGGTAGCCATTCTTTTCCCCTTCTCAGCGGACCATTGTGGAAAATGGTCCGGTCTCGTGATGTCTTCGGGCGGGCTCGCCCCCTATCCTCTTCGGATTACGGCGCCTGCTCGTTCCCGGTAGCGCCGTAATACTTATAGGGTGAAATCGGTGTGACACCGGAAATCCCCGCCGATCCCGCAACAGCCTGTCGCAGTTCGGGATTCCCGGCCTTGAAAGTGTGCGCGGGACGATCATTGTATTGGTTGGTATATAGCGTTCGCGCCGGCGCTGCCGGGCGGGATGGGAGGCAGGGTGCCGCGCAAGATGAGGATCGACATGACGGGCATGCGCTTCGGGCGGCTCGTTGGCGTGGCGTTTTCACATCAGCAGAACGGCCACGCGCATTGGCTTTTCCTGTGCGACTGCGGGCGCGAGACGGTGGTGAACGGCGCCGCGGTGCGGGCGGGCAGCACAGCGAGTTGCGGCTGCCTGCATCGGGAAATCTCGGCCGGGCGGCTGCTCCGGCATGGTCACCGCGCGGCGCGGCGCCATGGCGCGACCTATCGCGCCTGGCAGGAGATCAACACCTTCTGCTCGAACCCCGCCTCGCCCCGTTACCGGGATTTCGGCGCGCTCGGCATTGCGGTGTGCGCGGCGTGGGCTTCGGATTTCGAGAGGTTCCTCGCCGACATGGGCGAGCGGCCGGCCGGCACGATCCTCCGCCGGATCGATCCGGATGGAGATTTCGTGCCCGCCAACTGCCTGTGGGCGCCGGCCCGGCCCCGCTCGCTG
>Ga0207711_10004678_pt1 | contig 11626 bp, 10 predicted proteins | sample KBSS34metaG_FD_184401 | JGI IMG/M metagenome (GOLD analysis project Ga0207711, IMG submission 184401) | Switchgrass rhizosphere microbial communities from Kellogg Biological Station, Michigan, USA - KBS S3-4 metaG (SPAdes) (version 2) | ecosystem: Host-associated > Plants > Roots > Rhizosphere...
CGGAACGCGGCGATTGGGAGGAAATCCCCATCGAACTGGTGGATCTCGACCGCACCAAGAAGGACGCCGTCGAGCGCCAGGCTGCCGTCGAGGCCGAGGCCAAGGAGCAGGACGTTGAGGATAAAGCGATCCGCGCCGAGAAAAAAGAAGCCGCTCAAGTACCTGTGGAGCCCGGCGTCTACTACGTGGTCGGCGAGAAAATCGAATCGCTGAAGCTGGCCGAAGTCGCGGTAAATTCCAGCAAGGGCCGAAGTGTTTTGAAGGTGCTGGCGCCGATCCCCATTGTTCCCGGCAAGAGCACGGTGGAGATTAAGGGCGAATCGGCGGCGTACCGCTCCCCGGGTGATAAGCCCGAGTTTTACCTGCGCCTATCGGATGACGAACGCTTCGGAATCATCAAGCTCTCGAAGAAGAAAAACGGGCGGCTGCTGGAAACCATCAGCATCCTGCCGGTGACCAACGAAGTCATCGAGGATCTGAAGCTGGTCCCCACTTTCAAAAAGCAGGTGTCCGAACGAACCTACAAGATTTGGCCGGAGCAGCCACTCGAACCCGGCGAGTACGCGCTCGTGCAATACAGCGAGGGCGCGTTGAACTGGCAGGTGTGGGATTTCGGGTTCGGCGCACCCGCAAAATAACTATCCTGCTATTTCCCGGAAAAATACTAGCGATTGCTGCGCGCAGCGCTCCCAACGATAGACTTCCGCCCGCGCGCGGCCCAATTTCGCAAGCCTCGACCGCTCCTCCGGCGATTCCAGCAACCGGGTCAGCTGCGCCGACATTTCAGAAGGACTCAGAGGATCGACGAACGCCGCGGCGTCGCCGGCGATTTCCGGCAAGCACGACGTTTGCGAGACGAGCGCAGGAACACGGGCCGCCATCGCCTGGACCAACGGAAATCCGAAACCTTCGTAGAGCGATGGATAGACGAATAGCGACGCGCCCGCCACCAAGCCGGGCATATCCGCTTCCGGCACGTAGCCCAAGTAGGTCGCTTCCTGGCGAATGCGCGCCATCGTAGCGGACGAGTTCCAGCCTTCAGGACCCGCGACGACCAGATCGAAATGCTCGCGGACGTCTCGTCTCACCGACCGCCAGGCATCCAGCAGCGTGTCCAGGTTCTTGCGAGGCTCGACAGTCCCAACGAGCAGGGCATAGGGTTTGGCGCGAGCCTGCGGCTGGGCATCGAAGTATTCTTCGGCGACCCCGGAATGGATGGTGCGGATTCGTCGGGGCTCGATCCCGAGCAGCCGAATCGCGTCTTGTCGTGTGTTTTCGGATACCGCGATCAGCCCGTGCGCGCGTTTCAGGATGCGTTCCTCGAAGGTACGGTCGGCGCGCAGAGTCGATTGCGTATGGACTTCGGGCATGATCCAGGACGTCAGGTCGTGGATGGTGGCGGTGAGACGCGCCTTGCCCGGCGCCTGGCGGACTAAATTTCCGGCATGGAAGATATCGGTCCCGCGCAGCAGTATATCCAAAACCGAACCGCCGAGAACGTTGGCGGCATGCAGCGCCGCGAGCCGCGCGATTGTAGGCGCGAGCGGCAGCGCCGAATGTTCATGATCCAGGCGACCCCACGTTTTCAACAGCGGAAACGCGCGGATTTCCTCATTCGCACCGGCTTGGTGACGAAGACTCCGCAGCCAGTGATACGTGTAGCCCTTCACTCCCGCGCTGCGGAGAAGAGCCGAAGTCGCGTCAATCGTGATCCGCATGTCACATTAAGACAATCAGCTACGATTGCTGAACACGAACTTTCCGCCGCTCTCGATCACAGGATGCAGCGCTTCCCGGCTCACCAGCTTCTCCAGGCGCTGTACTTGCGGCGCTTCAACGCAGATGTAATACAGATCCTGGGAGAGCCATCGGTCGCGGAATCCCGCGTCGTCGATAAACACATCGCGCGGGGCGTCCGGAGCATACGACCCATATTCAAGATTGTTGACGCGCCCGTTCAGTAACAGGACTCTTTGGCCGTGATACGCCTCGGCATAGAAGACAACAGAAGAAAATGTATAGTACTGGTCGTCGAGAATCAGCGTCCCGCGGGGCGCTTGATTGAGCGCCTCCGCCAAGGGGCGCGAAGCAAGGTAAGGATCGAACACCACCAGCGCGAGACGCGCGGCGTGGATGAACAGAATCATCATCACCACCGCGCCCAGAACCTTGCCCCGCCACGCTGCGGCCGCGCCCACTAGAAATCCAAGACCCGCCAGCAACAGAGGAGTTCGCAGATAAGCGAACGATGCCATCGTCAAATCGCCCATATGGCCGAGCGAGAGTGTATACGCTTCCGGATGCTGCGTGAGCGCCCGGGAAATATCGCCCGGCGCGGGTAGATTCCACACCTGCGACAAGATGAAGCCGATGGCCGCCAGGGCCAGCGTTGCGACTACCGCCAGGGCGACGTGCCCCTTGCGGACCCAGGATGCGGCGCGCTTGTCGGTTAGTGCGCTTCCGATGAGCAGCGCCAGCGCCGGATAGCACGGCATTGAATAGTATTCCTGAGTCGAGGAAAAGGTGAAAAACAGCAGCAGGAATCCGGCCCAGCACAGGCACAGCAATCGCATCCGCGAGGCCCGATCCGCGCCACGATAATTCAGCTTGATGGTGGCCGGCAAGTACACGCTCCAGGGAAACAGCCACAGCAGGTGGAACAGCCAGAAGTACAGACGAGGGACGGTGTTATAGTCGCGCGGATATCGCAGGTTCAAAAATCGCAACAGATGCTCGTTGAAAAAATAGAACCAGAAGAATCCCCGATACTCCCCGGGGCCGCTGTGCATCGTGAAATCGAAATACGGAGGATTCCGCAGCGTGGCCAGGATGTGCCACGGCGCAGCGATGGCTAGTGCCAAAAGAATTCCGCGGAACACGTGCAACCGCCGCCAGCTTTCTCGCGACTTCCATTCACTGGTGAAACCCAAAAACAGAAGCATGGCAGCTATCGGGAATAGCGCGGCGATCAAGCCCTTCAGCAATAATCCGGTTCCGATGGACGCCGCCATGATCGCGCTCCATGTGCCCGGCCGAGTCTCTTCAGGATCGAGCGCGCGCAGAAATGCCCATAAGGCCAGGGCGATGGTCGCGGTGATGGTTACATCCGGAATCTGAATGCGCGTGAAGAGAAACAATCCCACACAGGTCGCCAGAGTCAATCCCGCATACATCCCCGCTCGCCGCGAAAACGCCCACGTTCCGATGCAATAGGTCAGCCAGCACAGCAGCACGGCGGACAGCGCCACGGGCAAGCGCGCCACCCAGTCATGGACGCCCAGCACCTTGAATGCGAGGGCGATCATCCAGTATTTGAGCGGAGACTTTTCGAGGTACGCGATTCCGTCCAGACGGGCCGTCACCCAGTCGCCGGAATCCAGCATGTTGCGGGAAATCTGCGCCTGGACGGCGTCCACGTCGTCCATCAGAGAGGGCGGGCTGATAATGCAGCCCAGGAAAACGATCGCGGCAACCAGAAGTACGATCAGGCCGAGGTGCGCAGAACCACCGGAATCGCTTGATGTTCCTCGACGCGGGAGGGCGCCGTAATCCCCCAGTGTTTCATCCAGAGGAACAGGACCACTAGTCCCCATAAGTGATACCCGAGATTAGCACGGCGATCCAAATGTGCGCGAATAACCGCGTCCACCGCGGGCCACGATAAGATGCCGGATTCGCGCACGCTGTCCTCGTTGAGCGTGTCGAGCAGCAGGGGCCGCAAAATGGTCCGGAACCAGTGGTGGGTCGGGATGTCGAAGCCTTCCTTGCTGCGCCGGATAACGGATCGCGGCAGACGATCTTTCATGAGCTCGCGCAAGACAAACTTCAGACGGCCGCCGCGGATCTTAAGGTTTTCCGGAAGCCGCGCCGCGAACTCGACGATCCGATGATCCAGGAACGGCGGGCGCACTTCCAGGGAATGCGCCATGCTCATGCGGTCGACCTTGGTGAGGATGTCGTCGGGCAAGTAGCACAGTTGATCCATGCACAAGAAGCGGCTCAAGCCTGTTGCAGCGCGACCCTGGCGTCGGGACGCGATATCTACCGGCGCGTCCCAGCCGTTGCGCAGATTCCCCTGCTGGCCGCGTGAGAACGTTCCATTCCAGAAAAAGTGAGCCTCTACCGGATCGAGCAGCGAACCCTGCAACAGGCGGTTGATCTTGTAATCCAGGCCGATCTTGTCGTTCGAACACGGTAAGAGACGGGCGGTTCTTTCCCCGAATCGGAGAACTCCCGGAGGCAGGCGGCGAAGCTGCTGAGAATAGCGATCCGCCAGATAGGTTTTATATCCGCCGAAGAGTTCGTCCGCGCCATCGCCCGAGAGTGCGACGGTTACGTGACGCCGGCTCATCTTGGAAAGAAACCAAACCGGCAGAGCACCGGCATCCGCGCTGGGCTCATCTGAATAATACGGGATATCTTCGATCACTCCGGCCAGGTCGGCTTCCGGATTCAGATCGAATTCATGGTGATCGGTTCCATAGGCTTGCGCAATTTCCCGAAAGTATTGGCTCTCGTCAAACGAGCGTCCCTGGAATGATACCGAGAAGGTCTTCAGACGCCCGCGCGCTGTTTCGCTGGCGTAGTGCAGAATCGTCGACGAATCCAGGCCGCCGCTCGACCACACGCCTAGCGGAACGTCGGATACCAACTGCTCACGCACGGCTGAGCGCAGCAGTCCATCCAATTCTTCCTTGGCCGACCCCAAATCTCTCTTCGGCTCGGGATCGAACTCCAGCCGCCAATACTCACCGCTGGTAACTGTGCCGGCGCGGCATTCGAGCCAGGTGCCCGGTGCGAGTTTTTCGACGCCTTCCACCAGGGTCCGGGGCCCGGGAACATAGTTGAGTGAGAGATAATCCGTCAGCCCGGACAGATCGATTGTGCGATCGATCTCCGGGTGCAACAAAATCGCCTTCAGTTCGGAGCCGAAATAGATATTTTCCCGCCGGCGGGCGAAATATAGGGGCTTGATCCCCATGTGATCGCGCACCAGCACCAGCCGCTTTTCCGACTGGGTCCAAAAGGCCGCCGCAAACATTCCCCGGAAGCGGCGGAACGCATCGATGTCCCATTCGAGAAATGCATGCAGAACCGTCTCGGTATCGCAGCGTGAATAGAACCGGTGCCCCGCCTGTTCCAGTTCCCGGCGCAGCTCCATATGGTTGTAGAGCTCGCCGTTAAAGACCAGAACGGTGCTGCCATCATCGCTGGCCATGGGCTGATCGCCCTGCTCCAGATCGATGATTTTGAGACGAACCGCCCCCAGCGACACGTCGCCCGATTCCCACACGCCCTGCTGATCAGGGCCGCGGTGGATCAGCGCTCGAGTGATCTCCCAGATCCTATCTGGATTAGGGCCTTTTTTGAGATGTGTGAACCCAGCAATCCCGCACACTTTTCAGTAATCCCCGCTCTCCTCCCCCGAAACTAAAGAAAGCGAACTTGTTATCTTGTATCGGATGAGGATACCACACCCTGTCAAGATTAAAAAGATGAAATCTGTAAACCTTTCGGGGATAAGCCAAAGGGCAGGGGAAAACGGGAAACGTCAGGCGCCCAATTGTTCCGGAAACACCGCGTAACCGTGAGGAGGCGGGAAGAGTTCCTGCAGCAGCAATAAGCGCTTGCGAAGATACCGGCTGGGAAGCTGGCGGGGGCCCGTATCCACATCGATATCGCAGCAAATTCCGTGCAGATAGAGGGTCAGCGTATCGATAAACGACTGCCGCGCGTAAGCCCGAAAGGCCTTGGCGCTCATGGTCGCCTGGGAGCGCCGGAGAGCCTGTTTGAGCCTCCAGCTAGCCTCATCCACCTCGCCGTGAACGTCCGAATTCAGCTCATCCCGCATCACCCGGCTATAACCGGTTTCTACGGCCTCGGTCCAGTGTTCTCCTAAAACCGTGGCCAGGAGGTGATAAAAGCGGTAATGGTACTCGGCTACTTCCTGGTCCTTGAGGGCGAAAGCCAGAACGGTCTCCCCGCCCAAGCTGAGCTGGGTGGCGGCGGAGATCCGGCCATGTAGCGGCTTTTCGATGGATACGTATTCCGCGGCGGCCGATTTCGCACGGTTATTTTCTTTGGCGGCGGCCTTTGGGGAACCGTTGCCGTTGCTCCGTTCGAGGTACGGAACCAGAAGAATCGAGATCTTAGGTAAGGCCGCGGCTACTGCGGGCGGCAGGGCCGCCACAGGCTCTTCGAGGTATTCCTTTAGATCTTCTTCGCTCAGTGGAACCGAGGCGCAGAAATAGGAAAACGTATTGCTGAGCGGGATCATTTCGCTCTTAAAACGCTCTGCGAACTGACGAACGCTTAGCTTGGAGAGATCAACTTGGGCGGGCATTAAAAGCTGCTACACCTATTCTACAGCCGCCGGGCTATGACGACGGTAATATCATCGGCTGCCGGCGCGCCTTGCGTAAATGCGTGCACGGCGCGATGCACCGCTTCGACGATCTCGGCGGCCGGGCGATCGCGCATCAGGCCCACCAGATTGGCCAGGCGCTCTTCGGCGAAATCGTGATCCTCGGGATCTACCGCTTCGGTCACACCGTCACTGAACAGCACAAGAATGTCGCCAGGGTCGAGCACGACGTTCGCTTCCTGGTACTGCGCCATGGGAAGGATGCCCAGAATCATGCCACCGGCGCCGCCCAGGGTTTCGAATCCACCCTTGGCGCGCACTACCAGCGGCGGGTTGTGGCCGGCGTTGGTGTACACCACGCTGCCGGTCTTAGGATCCGCGATGCACGCAAAGAAGGTGATGAAGCGGTTGTCGGGACAATTCGCGCAGGTGCCCTTATTGAGCCGCGTCATTTTCTGCGCCAGATGATCGGGCTCTTCGAACACCACATGTACCCGGGCCTGCAGGCTGCTCATCAGCAGAGCCGCGGGCATGCCTTTGCCGGCCACATCGCCCACCATCATGGCGACACGGCCGTCGGGGTACTTGATGAAGTCGTAATAATCGCCGCCGACGGCGCGCGAGGCGACAGTTTTCGCGCCGATGTCCATGCCATCCACGGCGGGCGCAGTCCCCAGCAACTGTTGTTGGATGAGCGCGGCCTGGTGCATTTCCTTGGCCATGGCGCGCTCGGTTTCTTCGATTTCATTCAGCCGCGCGTGCTCGATGCGGATGGCCGCGATATTGGCCATCACGGTCAGCAGGTTTAAATCCTCCACCGTGAATTCGCGAATCGCGTCGGGCGAATCTACATAGATCAGGCCGATGACGCGGTCGTTAGTCTGCAGCGGCACCGCGATCATGCTGCGGACTTTCTGCTCGACGATGCTCATATGCTCGCGCAGAGCCATGTCGAGCTGGGCATCGCGGATCAGCAGCGAATCTTTTTCCTTGAGCACGCGGTCACGAACGGTCGAGGAAATCTGGAAGCCTGCGCCATGGGCCGCGCGGACGTTGAGCTGGTCTCCATCGAGGGTCATCAGGACGCCGCGCCCAGCCCGGACTGCGTTCGTCGAAAGATCCATGATCAGAGGAAACAGTTCCGCCAAGGGCCGGTGGCCAGCCAACTCGCGTCCGGCATCGATTAGGGCTCGCATCTGCGGCGTACCCTGCATCATCACGGTGGTCTTGTGAAGGTCGTCGCTGGGCGGGGCCAGGACCCCGTTCAGACTGGCGACCACGGTGGTGGCGCTGTTTGAAAATTGCTCCTTGTTGTCGACGAACCTGACGGTGTTCTGGTGGGCGCCGCCCGAGCCTGCGAATTCGATGGTCAGGTGCCCCGCGGAAACACGATCGCCGGGCTGGAAAGGCATCGGTTTTTCGACCCGTACGCCGTTCAGCAGCGTTCCGTTCTTGCTTCCCAGATCCTCCACCGTCCATTTGCCGTCCCGGCCGACGATGGCCAGATGCTGGCGTGAAAGGCCGATATCGTCCGGGTAACTAAGCTCGTTCGCGCTGGAGCGCCCCAGCGTGATACGCTCGCGATCCAGGGCGATGGTGGCGGTTTGGCCTTCCAGGTCGCGGATAACCAGTTCGCGAGGAGCCGTTTGTTGCATGCTGGCCGTCAAGGTCCTAGCGTATCACTCGCCCGGACGCGCCTGCACGCGCCTGCACGGACTTGCAGAGGGCCTTTTCGGAGCCTATCCAGGGACTTGGCGGGCATGGCCTCAAGGCCGATGCCGGGCCTGACGATAGACTGAAGAAGAAAGCTTAACTTGACCGGGAGACGTGGATGTTGGAAAATGTTTTCAGCCCGACCCCGAAATTCCATGTAAGAGTAAGAGAGAGTCAACTTGCATTTTAATCGCCAGGTCATCCTCCGATCCCTGACCGCACTGGCCCTCGTGGCCGCCCCCTTCTCGCTAGGCGCGATAACAACGCAGCCGGGCAGACATCCCAACAAAGCCAAAAGCTCCAAGAAAACTGCTCTCCGGAAAGCTGTTCCCAGAGCGGCCGTCGCAACGCTCAGGACGACAAGCTTCGTCGCCAAGGCGACATCTACTTCCGTGAAGAAAACGGCGCGGAAAACCGCTGCCATCGCTAAGGGGCCGTGGCGCGTGCCGAACTATGCACTGTCCACCGAAGGCGATTTCTTTGACGGAGACGACCTCATCGCGCGCAATGCCGCGGTGAGTGCGTTGGGCCGGCTGAACGGGTCGATCGTCGTCGCCGACGCCGACTCCGGACGCGTGCTGACCATCGTCAATCAGAAGCTGGCCTACAAGAGCGGATATCAGCCGTGCTCGACGATCAAAGTTCCGGTAGCCTTGGCGGCCCTCAGCGAGACCGTCATCGATCGCCTTACCAAGATTCGTATCTACGGCAACACCAAGGTCGCGATGACCGAAGCTTTGGCCAAATCCAATAACTATTACTTCGCGAGTTTAGGCGAGAAGCTTGGGTTCGAGCGCATGAGTTATTACGCGCGCCTGTTCGGCTTGGGTGAGAAAGCCAGCCTGAACATCGAAGAGGAACAACCCGGCATCCTGCCTTCCGAGACGCCCAAGAGCGGCATGGGCATGATGACCAGCTTCGGCGACGGGATCACCATCACGCCGCTGGAGATGGCCGGACTCATGGGAGCCGTGGCCAACGGCGGCACGCTGTACTACCTCCAGTATCCGAAGAACGCACAAGAGGCCGGCACGATCATTCCCCAAGTAAAGCGCCGCCTGGACATCGACTTCCTGATTCCCGAGATCAAGCCGGGCATGATGGGAGCCGTGGAATATGGAACGGCCCGGCGCATCGGCTTCGATCCCAACGAACCTATTTACGGTAAGACCGGCACGTGTACCGATACGCGCACACCCACCCACCTGGGGTGGTTCGGGTCTTTCACGGAGGTCGGCAACCAACGCCTAGTAGTTGTAGTATTGCTTACGGGCGGAAGTGCGGTAAGTGGTCCCACGGCCGCGGGCGTCGCCGGCAATGTCTACAAGAACCTGGACGCTGGGAACTATTTCGCGAAGCGTCCAACCGTCATCGCTTCGGCCGGTCAATAGTCCCATTCCGGGGCGTTTTTTGCACAGTACTTCATCCGCGTAATTTTTCTTGTGTAACATTCTTGTGTAACAAGAGTTCGCCGGATGGTATCGTCTCAGGTTAATGGCCCCATCCGAGCCTTCATCCTGTAAAGCCCGCGACATCCTAAAGGCGCGAGTTCGGGCTGATCTGAAAGTATACGCCGATGCAGTGAACACTCTCCAGCGGAGCGTTGGGCAGGATTTTAAGAAAGCCCAGCGAGATGCGGAACGCGCGCGGCTGGCCTTCGAGGCCGCCAGCAAGAAACTATCCGATCATGTGGCATCGCACCGGTGCAGCTAAGGTTGCCTTTGCTTCCTCGCGGCGTCCCTGGAAATCCTGTTTAGCTCAATGAGGAGGGCAACCAGCCGTTTGTGGGCATCCGCCAGTTCGCGTGATGCATTCCTGATCCGATCGCTGCCATCGGGGTGGGGAAGGCCGCTCGGAATCTCGCGAACGATCTCTTTGAAGTGCTTGACAGCCTCTTTTTGAGCATTCTTCGCAACTCTCAGTTGCTCCTTCAATTCCTTCTGCGTCGATGGATTAATTTTCGGCACTCGATTCTCGCCTATAAGATGACAATTGAGCCTGTTATCGTTTCGCGCCGAAGCCGTTTGGTAGTCAGTTTGCAAGCAAATCAGTGGGATTGGTGTCTCCAGCCGCACGGTAAGCGAAATTCCTGTTTGGGGCCCCACGCCGTGCGCTTTTACTCCCCACGGCAGGAGTCCGGAGACTGTACCGGCCACATCCATTGATACGCAGGCCCTGCGTCGCAGTGTCTAGAATAATGGCGCCTGGCCGATCCGGCTCTCCAATGGAAGAGCGCGCGAATTCCTTGGTTTGAAGGTACCCGCAAACATCGCGGTGCGAATCACCGCGATGTTGGAAGTTGCGGGTGCTGCGGGGGATGGAGTGGAACCTGGAGCGTGATGTGTCGGGCGCTTTCTGCGATTTAGATGTCGTCTGTCCTTTGTTAGCAAACCGTGCGAAAATTGCCTTCGAGCGAGATGTTTCAACAGAAGAGGTGGAAACACGGCATCGTTCAACGCGAAGGACGCGACCTTAGGATCACAGTGCCGCGGCCAGGAGGTTTTGGCGATGGCATTGTGCTGGCCGTCTTTGTTATTCCTATGGTCTATGTGTTCTCTAGTCTCTTTGCTCCCCTGATGTTCCGGGCTACTTCACCTATAGACCTTCTCTTGAGGGCTTCCCTCGCTTTAGTTTTCGGTGCGCCATTTTTCTTTTTATTTCGCGGGATACTCGAAAGGGAGTTTGCCGACCAAATCGTAATTGTCAGCGGAGGGACGATTACGTGGGCTCGGGCAACAAAATGGTGGACGCGCAAACGTCACATAAACGCGGATGAGGTCACGGAGATCTCGGCATTCGCGGGGTGGAGCGGGCTCGGTCGGGTTGACATCACGGCCAAAGGACACCGGCACAGTATTCTGAATCGGGTCCTAAACGCAGACGCCGTCCAGCTTGCGCGCGAGATGAAACTATCCACGCGCGACCAATAGACCCCGGTTCAGACGGGTTGTTCGCACCTTGTCCAGTGTATTTACGCCGAGCCAAAGGTCGGCCCCTTGCGGGATAATCCAGGCATGACCCATGACCTGGTAACCACTGCATTCACGCTGGACGGCTACCGCATCGTGCGAAACCTGGGACTCGTGCGCGGCATCGTCGTGCGCTCGCGCTCGATCTTCGGGACCATCGGTGCGAGTTTGCAGACGATTGTAGGCGGCAACATCACGCTGCTCACCGAGCTGTGTGAGAAAACGCGCTCGCAGGCATTCGAGACCATGGTCCAGCACGCGATGGAGTTGGGCGCCAACGCCATCATCGGCGCACGCTACGATGCAACCGAGGTCATGCAAGGCGTGACCGAAGTGCTGTGCTACGGTACCGCGGTGATTGTTGAGAAAAACTAGAACGGGGACAGGCAGCGCTGCCCGCACGCGCCGAAGAGTTCCTGTTGGAAATCCGCTCGAACGCGCTTGGGGCAGCGTAGCCAGTCCCGGTTCCGAAGCCGTTAAGCCTTGCCGACTTCCGCCTGCTTGAGCTTCTCGCGCTCCTCTTTGAGGATCGCCCGGCGGCTGAGCTTGATCTTGTTGCCTTCGAGCGCCAGGACCTTTA
>Ga0207711_10004679_pt1 | contig 11626 bp, 10 predicted proteins | sample KBSS34metaG_FD_184401 | JGI IMG/M metagenome (GOLD analysis project Ga0207711, IMG submission 184401) | Switchgrass rhizosphere microbial communities from Kellogg Biological Station, Michigan, USA - KBS S3-4 metaG (SPAdes) (version 2) | ecosystem: Host-associated > Plants > Roots > Rhizosphere...
AGGGAGAAGGATAGCGCCGGAAGACCGGATTTCCGTTTATGATTACCCTACGCCCCTCAAAATCTCCTCGATCTGCCCCGCATGCCGCATCGAGTGGACAGCGATCAGCAGCAGAGTCTCATAGCCATTAATCCTTCCGACAACCGGATGCTCGATCAGCAGCGTCCGAACATCCTCATCGCAATTTTCAACAAACTGAATCGTCCGTTCGCGAACGTTTGAAAAAGCGCCCATCGCTTCATGAATTGTCAGAAACCGGCCGCTGGGAATCGCCACATCCGGAGCTTCCCGTTTCTGCGTTCGGTCCGCGCCGCGCTCCAGGATTGCCCTTTCGAGACGGCTGTTGAGCACAGGTTCGGGAGATCGTTCAGCCGCCAACACCAGACCCAGCATATGCTCTTCCGCCAGGACAACATGCTCGACGCACTGCAAAGCGGACCACTTTCCCGCAGCAGGAGACTTCGCAGCGGCATCTTCCGCGACCCCGTCGACAGCGCGAAGCAGAGTCGCCTCGCCGACACGAAGTCTCTCAATCATCTCGAGCCGCTCTTCATCACGCATAACCCTGCGCTATGCCACCTGCCGATCTGCGGCCTTCTGCGGCAACGGCTGCGTCCTGAGAACCATCGCGATCACTGCCGATACTAACGCCAGAACGGCGCATCCATAGAATACAGACTCCCAACTCCACCCGGCTTTGTCGACGAGCCTTGTCCCCAGATAGCCTCCGAGAGACGCGGCGACGCCCTTCGCGGTGTAGAGGAAGGCATAGTTGGATGTCGCGTGCTTGCTGCCGAAGTAGTCTCCAAGAGTGGACGGAAACAGCGAGTAGACTTCGCCCCACGTAAAGAAAACAGCGACTAGAGCAATTACGAAAAGTGTTGGCGAGTTCCTGCCGGCTGTCGCGACGGCGACAAGGCTAAGGGCCTGAAGGAAGAATGCGATGACCATCGTGTTTTCACGCCCCAGACGGTCCGAAACCAGACCCCAGGAGATGCGGCTGGCCCCATTCGCAAGCGGCCCGAGTGTGGCGATGGTAGCAATGATGCCCATCATTCCCCAGTCGGTAGCGATCGAGGCCTGATTTGCGGTGAGGTAGAGACCGCCCGTAGCCACGGTGACGAACATCACATAAAGGATATAGAAGTGTGGGCGAGCCAGCATCTCCCCCGTATTGTAGTTCTGCGTATTTCGCCGAGACTTGGTCGCGGTCGCCGCAGCTGCGGGTTTCGGAGAAGTGAAACTTGCATCCGGATGCCGCAGGAACTGGGCGACAAGCGTGATGATCGCGCCCTGTATAACGCCCGTGATCAAGAAGGTGGTTCTATACCCGTACACCGGAATGAGATATTTCTGGATAATCAGGTTGAAGAGTCCGCTTCCTCCACCAAACCCTGCGGCGATGAGCCCTGCTGCGAATCCTCGCCGAGTCGGATACCACTTCAACGCAGAACCGACACATCCGCTATACACAAAAGCGGCGCCGACGCCGGCGAACGCGTAGTAAAGATTCAGTTCGGTCAACGTATCGGCTCGGCCCATGAGACTCCAGCCGACTCCGCATAGTACCCCGGCAATCGTGATCAAAAACCGCGGCCCTATCCGATCCATCAGCCAGCCGTCGAGCGGCTGAACAAAAGTCTGAAGTGGAATGAAGAACAGCGCAAACGCCACCTGCACTTCACTGCGTTGCCACAGGGGCATGCCATTTGGACCGAGGTGGGCGGCTCGTATCGGCTCGACAAACAGAGACCAGGCATATTGCAGATTGGCGATCATGACCATCGCGATCAACGATGCGGTCAGCTGAAACCAGGGTTTTCTCATTGGACTCCTCTTTTGATTTTGTCGAGCAGCTTCGGCGCATAGACCGCGCTTGTGTGCGGCATCGCTAGTCCAAGCCAGTATGCCCTCTCCAAAACGACGTCAACGATGGCTTCGAGAGATCAAGTAAGTTGTTCATGGTGACGGCGAAGATAACATAAAATGACAACGTTCCCAGCCGGTGTAAATCCTATGAAGCGACCTGACATGTTGAAGCGTGCAGGTGTTGTGATCAGCCTGCTGATCGTATGTTCGAGCGCGCTCGCGCAAAGCCCGCAAGATCGGTTCGTTGACGTGAATGGACTGCGCATTCACTACCTCGATTGGGGGAATGAGACAAAACCGCCAATGATTTTGCTGCACGGTATCGGAAGAGTTGCGCATACCTTCGATCATCTTGCGCCGCACTTCACCAAGGACTATCACGTGATGGCCGTGGACATGCGCGGCCACGGAGACTCGGGCTGGTCTGCGGAAGGGGCGTACCTCGTCGAGGATTATGTGAAGGATATCGAGAGTATGGCCGCGCAGCTCGGATTACGAAACATTGTGATCTGGGGAAATTCGACGGGTGGTCGCGTCGCACAGGTATTTGCGGGAATGCACCCGCAGTTGGTGGCCGCCGTAATCTCCGAGGATGTTGGGCCGGAACGGCCCAGAGAGATTGCGGACAGCGGGGCGAATCGCATGCGACAGGAGGATGAACGGGGCTGGGCGTCCGAGGACGAGTTGTTGACCCAACTGAAAGCCTCGAACGCACGGACCGATCCGGAGGTTCTTGCAGCGTATGTGAAATACGGCTCGAAACGACGACCGGATGGCCGCGTGATCTGGAAGAGAGACCCCAAGATTGCGAATGGGTTCGTTCCGACGGAGCTGTGGCGGTTTGTCCGAGAGATCAAGGCTCCGATAATTTATGTGCTTGGCGGAAGAAGCACCATTGTCCCCGCTGCAACGCAGTCCGAGTTAAAGCAGACTCTTCAGCAGGTACAGATCGTCACACTCCCGGGCCTGGGCCACTATCCAAGCGAAGAGAACACGAAGGACTTCCTCGAAGTGGTGGATAGGTTTTTGGCGGGAGTGAAGCGATAGCCACCAGGCTCGCGGATAGAACGCCGACCTCAGCCAACGAAGAATCCCACACTTCCACTCATTGAAAACTCTCTGACCGCCGGTGACAATGCCTCCAATGGAGGGCTGTCTATGCGTCTGATTGTTGGGCTTTTGAGTCTCGTAATGGTGTCTCCGCTGCTGGCGGGCGATGCGGAAAACGAACGGCTGGACAGCAGCGCAGAGGCAATGGAAGAAATCCTGAACATCCCGGATGCGTTGCCGAAGGAATTGCTAAACAAGGCGGAGTGCGTCGCAATCATGCCTTCTGTCAAAAAGTTTGCTCTTGGTTTCGGCGGCAGTTACGGCAAGGGCGTTCTGGTTTGCCGTAGTGGGAAAAACTTCACGGGGCCGTGGGGCGCTCCGGCCATGTATCGCCTTGAAGGCGCGAGCATCGGCTTCCAGCTTGGAGGTCAGGCCGCGGACTACGTCCTTCTCGTTATGAACCCGAAAGGCGTCGAGTCCCTGCTAAAGAGTAAGGTGAAGCTCGGGGCGGATGCTGCCGTTGCTGCAGGACCGAAGGGACGTAACGCCATGGCTGCAACGGATGCGTACATGCGCGCGGAGATCCTTACGTATTCGCGGTCGCGTGGTCTGTTCGCCGGTGTGTCTCTCGAAGGGTCCACGCTGCGACAGGACGGGGGCGCCAATGAGAAGCTTTATGGACAGAAAGACATCACTGCGCGCGACATTATACTGAATGGCAAAGGCGGCAGCGGTCATCGCGTGTCCGGTGTATTACAAAAGGCTTCACCGACAAATGAATCCGCGAGCTCTTCGTTAAAGTAAGTCAGCGGTCCGAAGCGATCGTCAGATCGAGCTGGGTGTCTTTATCTTCGAGGATGACGGTCTTGCTGATCGATCCGATTCCGAAAGCCACGACATCGAGGACATACTTTCCTGGAAGAAGCCGGGGCACTTCAAACCTTCCGTCGTCGCCCAACGAAAATGTGAAGGCGTAGTCGCTGTTCACCACGACTCTGCCGGCGTCCATCGGTCTTCCGGTTGGGCCATCGACGACGCGTCCGCGAATGGCTGCGAGAGGGATCCGAGTGTTCGGAGCGAGATCCCCTGCGGGCAGAGGCGCCTGGGTATTCCCGGAGACCAGAGGCGCTATGGACGTCTCTTCGAGTTCCAGATTCAATTGATCGCGATCACCGACGACGATCGACGCTGCAAGAGCGCGCTCCCTTCCGGGATTGTCGAGTGTCACGATCGCGTGGCGGCCCGCAGGAACACCAACGAATTCAAACGTTCCGTCGGCATACATGGCGCCCGGACTGTTCGAAATGTAGATCGAACGATTGGGATCCCCATGGATCTGTCCTGTGATTCGCACGCCGGTTTGTGCAGGCTCCTTCTTGCGCTCGAGAACGATGGAAATGATCTGGGGCACCGGCATCAATGCCGCACGCGGTGGGACAGTTCCGGGTGGTACAAGTTGGAGCGCGCTAGTCCTGAGATCTGTGGAGCCGAAGGTAAACGATCGAAGTGTGTAGCCCTCGGGAAGGTTTTCCACCGTAGCGCCATACTCCGGATTGGGTACGGTGACGTTTGTGGCGCTGAGTGGTGTTTCGATCCGAGCACTGTCGGTGCGTGCGAGGCGAAGAACGGGGAACCACCCGCCTTCAAACATTGGGATCTTGCCGCCACCTTCAATGCGTGTTTGTATAGGCACTACCCAGGATGGCGCCGGCGAACCTGCTGAGATCGCTCGTCCGACGCTGACATTGTTCAGGACGAAATCGATGCCCGGCACCGTCATGCCCGCTGTGACGAGAATGACCATGCCTTCATTGGCGTTCACCACTCCCGGATAGAACGTCGGCAGGTCGATTCGTCCTGCAACGATGTAGTAACGGCCGGGAGGAATATTTTCAAGGCGGAATCGACCCGATGCATCCGTCTCTGCAATTCCAGCAAGCGATGATGACTCGTTGAGTTCTGTGAGCGCTTCCGGTTTGGAGAGAGCGGAAACCCGAACTCCTGCAGCTGGGACCCCTGTGCTCGACCGCAGCGAGCCCATTACCGTGCCGGTCTGATTCGGCGAAGTCGGAATCCCTTGCGCCGCAAGCATTGCGATACTAACGAGAAGTGCGATCATCAGCCGGGATTATAGATCTGGGGATCCCCAGATCTATCCCGCCTTTGACTTGAATCTCAAGACGCAGTTTAATGCTCGGGTTTGAACCCGGCGGCCGGTGGGCTCGCCTTAAGGCAAGTCAAAGGAGAGATTCATGAAGTCGAAAGGAATGTTGCTTACAGCACTGGGCTGCCTCGGTGCGATGGCCGTTCTGGGCCAGGCTCCAGCACAGCAGCCGGCGGCTCCCGCTGCGCCGCAGACGGGACCTGGCGTGCAAGCCCCCTCGGATGCGAAGTATGCCGAATTCGTCGCAGCCAAATGCAAGACGCCACCGCCTGCGCGCGGAGCAGGAGGTGGAAACCGAGGTCCGGCGGCGGCCGGCCCGGGAGGACCCGGTGGAGCGGCTGCCGGCGCCAACGCCGCTGCTGCAGGAGCGCCGGCGCACAGAGAATACACGGTGACGGCAATCCCGGGAGTTATCGCTGCGGGCCAGACCTGGAAAACCATCTGGACCGGCACGGGCAACAATGCTGACGGCATTCTCGCGACGAAGGACGGTGGGATTCTCGCTGCGCAGAACACCGACAGCGCAGTCTTGAAGATCGATAAAAATAACAAGGTTTCCACTCCCTATAAAGACACCAAGACTGGCGGTGCTCTCGCGATGAGCAAGAAGGGCGAGCTCTACGTCGTGTCCAGAGGTCTGCCCACTTCGGTGATACAACTGGAGCCCAAGCGACGGACTCTTGCCGACACTTACATGGGCGAGCCGCTGGATTGCATTGGCGGCGTGATCAACGACCTGACCGCAGACAGCAAAGGCGGCGTTTATTTCACGATGGGCGGAGTCTATTACGCCAATTCGAAGGGCGTCGTAACGAAGTATGGAACACTCACGGGTGTCAACGGCATCATCCTCAGCGCGGATGAGAAGACCCTCTATGTAACCGGTCGAGTGGGAGCCGCTCGCGGCGCCGGTGCACCGGCTGGAGCCGCAGCGCCTGCAGCAGGAGCGCCGGCAGGCGGACAAGGCGCAGCACCGGCAGGCGGAGCTCGTGGAGCTGCAGCTGGAGGCGGTGGTGGAGTTGTGGCTTTCGACGTTCAGGCCGACGGTTCTCTGACGAATGAACGTCAGTTTGCTACGGCCGGCAATGACGGCACGACAATCGATTCGCAGGGACGCGTTTACTCAACCGGTGGCCTGGGAGTCCAGGTCATTGACAAGGACGGCAAACTCCTCGGAGAGATTCCCGCGCCGCTGAACCTCATTACCGTTGCCTTCAGCGGTCCCGATAAGAAGACGCTCTATGGTGTCGCGAACAACCAGCGGTTCGACGAGATTTTCACCATCCAGATGATCTCGCAGGGCTACAAAGACCGAGCGAAATAGCCAGGCCATCCCCTTAAACCACTCTCGCGCCGACACCGCGAGAGTGGTTTTTCGTTTATGGTAGATAAATTCTCTTGTACCGTGAGTTTGTGCGACATGTTGGTTTTATAGCAGCTCTTGCTTTCCTGGTCTTCGCCCTAGGTACAGGTCTGCTTCAAGAGTCTACTCGCGCCTTAGAGAGATCTTTGGGACGGGGAGGCCAATGGGTCTCGACGTGGGCAGGAGCAACGCAGCCATTCCGGGAGTTAGATGTGGCAATTGGAATGGGGCCGCCGCCCGAGTTCTACGCTGCCAGCTGGAATGGTGTACTTGAGAACCAGACGACTCGCATCGTCGTACGGTCGACGTTGTCGGGCAATCGGCTTCGAATCCGGCTTTCCAACCAGTACGGCAAGCAGCCGCTGACAATTGGGGCAGTACTGACACGTGACTCGACCGATTTTTGCATTGCTGCAAAATTACACGCCGACTCTTTGACGACTTGTCGGATATCCAAGGCATCCGATGTCTAACCGCCCAGTGTTCGCGCTTCCGATCAACGTATCGTAAGATACGCTTCACAATCCCGGCTCGGAGGAACGATATTCATGAAACGACACATCCTGGCACTACTGGCTTGCCTGATGCTCTCGGCGCTGGCGCCGCTGCATGCTCAGGACGTCACGATTACCAATGCGCGCATTATCATCGCGAATGCCGACGTGATCGAGCGCGGCTCGATCGTGGTGCGCGGCGGGAAGATCGTTTCCGTTTCGGCGGGCGCGCCTGCGACGACAAGCGGGCAGACTATCGATGCGAAGGGCATGACCGCCATGCCGGGGTTCATCGATGCGCACCGTCATATCAACACCGGTCCCAACGAAAAGGCACAGATGCAGGCGCAACTGGAAGCCGGCTATACGACCATTCTTTCCGGAGGTGGTCCGGCAGAGGGAAACCTCACGCTCCGCGATCACATCGAGAAGGGCCAGATCAATGGACCGCGCATTATCCCCTCCGGCTCGTTGAGGCTGGCAAACAACAGTCCCGAAAATGCGCGCGCTGAGATTCGCAAGATGGCCGAAATGGGCATCAAATTTACAGGCGAAATTTCGTTGACGCCTGTGCCCGGCCCCAGCGAACGGGAATTGGAAATTCTGCGGGCCGTCGTGGATGAAGCAAAGAAGGTCGGCATTATGGTCCAGGTTCACGCGGTGAGCTCGAAAGCGATGGTAGCTGCCGTCGACGCCGGTGTGCCGTTGCTCGTCCACCTTCCTAATAAGGATTTCACCAGCAAAGAAGATGCAAAAAAGGTGGCGGCCGCCGGGACGAAGATCCTGGGTACCGTCGGATTCGGCACTCCTGTTTTCGGCGTGTTCGCAAACGACAACCAGGCACGCTTCCGTGACGGCAGACCGTGGCCCGACTCCATCGTTGATGGCGTCCGACTCGGTGAAGAGGCGGGCTACATGCCCGTGAATGCGCGCACCCTCTGGGACGCAGGCGCGATCCTCGGCTACTGCACCGATACCACATATGATCCGCTCGCTGGCCTCGATCACGAGTTGAAGACAATCAATCCGATGTTCTCCATGAAGGACATCATCAAGATGATGGGCCCGAACACCGCGTCTTATATCCAAATGGGGGATCAGCTTGGCACCCTTGAGGCTGGAAAGCTTGCCGACATCATTCTTCTCGATGGCAATCCGCTCGAAGGCTATTGGAACATGCTCAAGACGAAGGTAGTCGTGAAGGGTGGCGTGGTCGTGGTCGACAAACGGTAGAGAACAGGAGTTGAAGCCAGATTTACAACGCAGGCAGCGGATTCTGGAACTCTATAAAGCTGCGCGCGGTCGCAATTTAGCAAGTCGCCGAACATTTCTGGATGTCGCATGCCTGGGAGACGAATCGTTGCAACGGGAGGTTGAGTCGCTACTCGCCCAACCGGATGACCTCGAAAGTCTTCTGGATTCACCGGCGGTCGAGGCTACCGGAAACGCCGTCGACGACGGCCCAACCGTATTATTCGCTCCGGGCACCCGGCTTGGTCCGTACGAAATAGTCTCTCGCCTTGGCCGCGGAGGTATGGGCGAGGTCTACCGCGCTCGAGATCCGCGTCTGCGCCGTGATCTTGCCATCAAGATTCTGTCTCCACATCCGGCTATCGATGCGTCGCAACGCCGCTTCGAGCAGGAGGCCCGCGCCGCAGCGGCCTTGAACCATCCTGGTATTGTCACGATCTACGATGTAGGAGAGGCCGATGGACTTTTCTATATCGCGATGGAATTTCTGGAAGGTCGCACGCTTCGCGAGGTTGCTGCTTCAGGTGCGATACCGGTCAATCGCCTGCTCAAGATTGCTGTCCAGTTGTCCGATGCGCTCGTCGTCGCGCATGAACGTCGCATCGTGCACCGAGACTTGAAGCCAGAGAACATCATTGTCAATCCGGACGATGTCGTAAAAATCCTCGATTTCGGTATCGCGAAAACTGAATTTGCGGGACAGCACGGCAGCGATACCACGTCTACATTCTTGCAGACGCGAACCGGTGTGATCCTAGGAACAGTGGGATATATGTCGCCGGAGCAAGCGCGCGGTCAGGTTCTGGATTACCGGTCGGACCAGTTTTCGTTCGGCGCCATCCTGTACGAGCTTGCCAGTGGACGGCGAGCGTTTGAACGTCCTTCGCCTATTGAAGCACTGGTTGCGGTTATCGCTGAGGAGCCCCAACCTCTCGATCGGCTCGATGCGCGCCTCCCCCCGCCACTGCAATGGACGATTGAACGTTGTCTCGCGAAGAGCCCGGACGACCGATACGCCTCCACCCGTGACTTGCATCATGAACTGGTTGCTATGCAGGAACGGCTGCTTGCAGGTCTCCGACCACGCGAGGAGCTTCACGGGCAGGTGTCGACACAATTCCCTCATCTCGCTCTCACCCGTTGGCCCTTCCCAGTTGTGCCGGATCGCGAGTACTGCAAGTTCATGGCGGATCGTCAAGAATTACAGGCCGAACTTAAGGAGTTGCTTCACGTCTTTTCGAGACGGGACACCTCAGCCATTCATCTCTTCTGGGCCTGGTTCGGCGCGGGCAAGACGCATACTCTTCTTTACCTCGCCCACCTGGCATCGATTGCGAATCAAGGAGGCGCGGGTACCGTTCTGCTGACGGTCTACAGTGAGTTTCCAAAGTCGGTTCAGGGCTTCCTGGACGTCTTCCGCACTTTCACGATCGGTGCGGATGCCGATCGATTCGTCGACGCGTACCTCGAGATTCAGACGTGCGCTTCAGCAGAAATGCTTCATCGAAGACTTCTTCTTTCGTCACCAGATCTGGCGAGCGCCCTCCAGGCCATGGCGAGTGGAGATACACAACGCTACCTGATTGCTGCTCGGTGGTTGCGGGGGGAGTCGCTTCCGGCCACGCAGTTGCGCTCCATCGGCATCACGAAGAAGATCGACTCGATCGAGGAATCGGTGCGAATTCTTGCGGCGCTTGCGGATCTCCTCAACGAGGCGGCGAAATCGCGTGGTCGCGCCGGCGCCAGAGTGTTGTGGATCCTCGACGAGTTTCAGCGCATTGAGCATTGCAGCTCCAAGTTGAAACAGAAATCAATACCGGCCTGGCTGCCGCATTCAATGGTTGCCCTAAAGGTTTGAGTCTCTTCCTATCGTTTTCGGGGAATCCTCAAAAAGGTTTGCCCGGTTGGTTTAGCCCAGACCTGAAGGACCGCATCGGGCGGACAAAGATTTTTGTTCTTCCCCCAATGCGATCCGATGAAGCATTGACGTTCATCAAGGACGTATTACACCACTTCCGGCCAACCAGCTTTGATAACAATTCACCGTACTTTCCATTCACACAGGAAGCCGTAGAAACGATCCTCAGTGAAATCGCAAAGACCAGCGAATTAAGGCCCCGCGCGATCATGCACGCCATGGCTGCCGTCCTGGAAGAAGCGGATGCACTCATTGAGCGCGGTCAGCTTGGTCGAGTCGATAAAGAGTTCGCACTTCGGGCGCTGAGCCAGCGTGTTCCCCTTAGTGGGGATGATGACAGGGGAACTGAGCATCCTCTTCCTGGCAAACGCGGCAAAGCGCGGCAGTATTGACGGATTTTCTTTTGCACTAGCTAGTTTCTGTCTCGAAACTGCTGCACGCCTTTGTTTGCAGGGGTTCCGCGCATAATTGGCGATTCAAAATGGAGAGCCTCGGTGGCCGATTACTTGGGAATTCGCGATTTGCGACGCTGGATTTCATCATTCGCCGCCTTGCGTTTTTCGCGAAGGCGCAGGCTGGATAACTCGGCCGACAAAGTAATCCACTCATCAACAAGCTCGCGGAGTTGGCGATAATTTTCCAGTTGCTGTTGAACGTCGCCGACGTCTTCCTCGCGGACAAACTGGCTGGAACTCTTGCCGTGCCGCGTAAAACTGATCTGGTAATAAGGTCCGTGTTTGATCGGCGGAGTGGCTTTACATCGGCAGTTGGGACTGCCGCAAATGTTGTACTGCTTCGATAAAGCGCCGGGACGCAAATCTCCCAACTCGCTGATCTGATGCTTGATGCTTCGAATTCGCTTTTCCAGAGACTCCTGCGATGCGGCCATCGAGTGGAGATTCTGGCGTATCGCGCGGAAAATCGCCATCGGCATGGACCGGTTCTGGCCGACAGCCCTTGGAAGCTGTCGGTCAATGAGAATCGAGAATTCCCAAATCACATTTGCCGATCTGGAATTCCTGCAACAGGGCGTCCGGCTGGATCCTCTGCTGGAGAAGATTTCCGATTTCCTCGATAACCATGACGAACTGGAGGAAATTGTCCGGTGCGATCTGGAACGCGATTTGAAAGAGCCTGAAACAGGGCGTCCCGGATTAACGCCGGGCCAGGTTCTGCGTTCGCTGATTCTGATGCGCATCAAGGATTGGGATTACCGGGAGCTTCGGGAACGTATTAATGATGGATACACGTTGCGGAAATTTACGGGCTTCTAGAGTTCTCCGGTTCCCCGGCACAACGCTTTCAATCATGCATTCAACCGGCTGACGCCCGCGACGGTGGAGAAGTTTAATGACGCCATCATTCGAGCGGCCGTCGATGACGGCCTGGAAGATGGGAAGAAGCTGCGCGTGGATACGACGGTTGTAGAAACCAATATTCACTGGCCGACCGATGCGACCTTGCTCTGGGACACCGTCCGCGTTCTGACTCGCCTGATCGGCAGGCTGCGCGATCTG
>Ga0207711_10004680_pt1 | contig 11625 bp, 12 predicted proteins | sample KBSS34metaG_FD_184401 | JGI IMG/M metagenome (GOLD analysis project Ga0207711, IMG submission 184401) | Switchgrass rhizosphere microbial communities from Kellogg Biological Station, Michigan, USA - KBS S3-4 metaG (SPAdes) (version 2) | ecosystem: Host-associated > Plants > Roots > Rhizosphere...
CGCTCGTAGAGATTGCGCGGCATCCAGTCGGCGCTGCTGAGATAGACCTCTTCCTGGCCCCCGTTGGCGAAGTGGTAAATACGGCTGTGCTCCAGAAAGCGTCCCACGATACTTCGCACCCGGATGCGGTCGCTCACCCCGCGAACGCCGGGCCGCAGAGCGCACATGCCGCGCACGATCAGATCAATTTCCACACCCGCCTGCGAAGCCCGGTACAACGCCATGATGATGTTCTTGTCCAGCAGGGCGTTCATCTTGGCGATGATGCGGGCGGGACGTCCGTGACGCGCATGCTCAGCCTCGCGCTCGATCAAACCCAGGCAGCGTTCCGCCAGGTCCAGCGGAGCCACCAGCAAGGGCCCGTAGTTGGCGTGCTCGGCGTAGGCGGTGAGAAAACTGAAAACATCGTGTACCGCCCCCGTGATTTCCGGATCGGCGGTCAGCAGGCTCAGATCGGTGTACACCCGCGCGGTACTGGCGTTGTAGTTACCCGTACCCAGGTGGGCGTAGCGCCGCGTCACCCCATCGGAGTCGCGCCGTACCAGTAATGACAGCTTGCAGTGCGTCTTCAGTCCCACCAGGCCATGGAAGACCTGCACTCCGGCATCTTCGAGATCGCGGGCCCAGCGGATGTTGGTGTCTTCGTCGAAGCGTGCTTTGAGCTCCACCACGGCGGTGACTTCCTTTTTTTCCGCCGCAGAAATCAAGGCCGGCACGATCAGCGAATGCTCGTTCGTCCGGTAGAGCGTTTGCTTGATCGAAAGCACCCTGGGGTCCTGCGCCGCGGCCTCAATGAACGAGACCACCGCATCATAGGAATCGAAGGGATGGTGCAGCAGAACGTCGTGGCGTCGCAGTTCCTCGAACAGGTCCTTTGATTTGGAGGTCAACCGCAATTCGCGCGGAGAAAAGGGCTTGTACTTGAGGTCAGGATGCGCCGTCTGTTCGTAAATGTTAAACAACCGCGACAGATTCACCGGGCCGTGGACGGAGAAGACCTGCCAGGGCTCCAGCTCAAAGTTGATGCGCAGGCGTTCGATGATTTCCGGATCGGCGTCCGCCTCGATTTCCAGCCGCACCGCATCGCCCTTGCGCCGGTTATGCAGCTCGGTGCGTACCGATTCCAGCAGGTTGCGCGATTCCTCTTCCGCCAGATAGAGGTTGCTGTTGCGGGTGACCCGGAACGCGGCCGAGGAAACAATATCGTAGCCGTGGTACATGCGCGAGGCATGGAACGCCACCAGGTCGGCGAGAAAAATAAAGTCGTCGGTCCCGTCCGAGGGCAGCCGCACCAGGCGCGGCAAAGCTCGCGGCACCGTGACTACGCCGGTATAGGTCAGGGCAGAGCGGCGGCGGCGGCGCAGCAGAAAAGCCACGCACAGCGCCTTGTTGATCACTCGCGGAAAGGGGTGCGCCGGGTCCACCGTGACCGGTGTGAGCAGCAGGTCGAGCTCCTTCTCGCAGTATTCTTCGATGAAGGCGCGAGCGCGTGATTCCAGTTCGTGCAGGCCAAGAACGCGGATGCCATGGTCAGCCAGCGCCGGGCGCAGCTTCTCGTTCCAACAGTGGTACTGATCGTCCACGAACTCGTGGGTGTCGCGCGAAACCACGTCGCGCTCTTCCAGAAGAGTGAGGCCGTCAGGTCCGGCCTCGGTGTATCCGTCTTCAATCTGCTGCACCAGCCCGGCCACGCGTACTTCGAAGAACTCATCCAGGTTGCTGGCTGAGATGGAAAGAAATTTCAGACGCTCCAGCAGGGGATTCTTGTGGTCCTGCGCTTCTTCGAGGACGCGGCGGTTGAATGCCAGCCAGGAAGCTTCCCGGTTGATGTAGTTGGCCGGATTGTCCAGCGCGAGGCGAGCCATGATTCCGCAGAAACAACAATCCTTCAGGAGACCGCCTGGTCCCGGACGATTCCGGCTCAGGTCTGGACCGAAGAGGCCGGGGATCCACCGATGTCGCCGCCCCCAGCTTGCGCTTGATCGAAATAAGTATAGAACAGCCGCGGGCTGCCCGGGCTTCAGTGCCCGCTTCAGACCCGTGAGATTCGATCCTTAAGAATATGGGGACGAGCTTCCCAGCCCGTCCCCCGGTGGTGGCGTTCTATTCTCAGACTCCGGACAATTGCTACTGCACCATCTTGATGGCGCCTTTCACCTTTTGCGCTACGTTCTCCGGCAGGGGCGCGTAGGTAAGATCAGCTGTCATTTTCTGGCCATCATCCACCATCCAGGTCAGGAAATTAGCCAGGATTTTTCCCTTGGCCGCGTCCTTGGACTTTTCCGGAATCAGCAGCCAGGTGAAACTGGAGATGGGATACGCGTCCTTGCCGGGCGCGTTGGTGATGGATACACGGAAGTCGGCCGGCATGCTCTTGGCCGAAGCGGCAGCTGCCGTGACGCTTTCGAGCGAAGCCTTAATGAACGTCCCCGCGGCGTTTCTCACCAGTCCGTAGTCAATCTTGTTCTGCACCGCATAGATCAGTTCGATGTAGCCAATCCCACCCTGCATCTGGCGGATCATTCCGGCCACACCCTCGTTGCCTTTTCCTCCCAGTCCTACCGGCCACTTTACCGAAGTTCCCTTTCCCGGCCCGTTGGCCCAGTCGGAGCTTACTTTGGAGAGGTAGTCGGTAAAAATATAGGTGGTTCCGCTGCCGTCGGAGCGATGAACCACGATGATGGTCTGATTGGGAAGGTTGACGCCCGGGTTCGCTTTGGCAATGGCGGGATCATTCCAACTGGTAATCTTACCCAGGAAAATTCCGGCCAGCGCTTCCGGAGTGAACTTCAATTCCGTGTTCACGCCGGGAATGTTGTAAGCGGGAACCACCGCGCCCAGCACGGTGGGAATGTGCAGGATCTTGGTCTTGGCCTCGGCCAGTTGCTGGTCGGTCATAGGGCCGTCGCTCGCGCCAAAGTCCACAGTCTGGGCCAGCACTTGACGAATGCCGCCGCCGCTTCCGATCGACTGATAGTTGAATTGGATGTCCGGATGGGCCTTGTGGTATTCGCTGAACCACTTCTGGTACATCGGATTCGGGAAGGTAGCGCCGGCCCCATTCAAAGTCGTCTGACCGAAAGCGGGCACAGCCAGAACAACACAGAGAAGCGCAATGCGGCGTATCACTCGATGTTCCTCCTTATTAGTTAATGGGGCAGTTTTACGCCGTGAATGTTACAGGACTGTTACAAGGCAATGAATTTCCGATGAACCCGGTCTGTGGGTGGTGCCCCGTCCTCGCCGTTCCGCACTTTGGAACGACAGGGCGGGGAGTTCGGACGACAGCAGCTCCCACCCTGTCTCTCCCAAAACCGGAGAGACGAGGGTGGGGCACCCGCGGTAATCCTGCCGAACCGGGATTGAGCCTTTAATGCTTAATTAATGACCCGCATCCAGGCGGGCGATTTCGCGCGCGAACAACGGGTTTTTGGGAAACTCGTCCCGCAGGGCAGCCAGCACTTCCCGGGCGCGGCCATTGTCCTTGTCGCGGACATAAGCGATGGCCAGCAGGATGCGCGCGAACGGACCCAGGTAACGCCCATGGTCGGCCGTCATCTGCAGCTCCACGATTCCCTGTTTCTTGTCTCCCGAAACTCCGCCCAGCCGCAACACCCAGCGCAACGGCGCCGCCATGCTCCCGATGATGTATTTGCTGAAACCAGTGGCCACGCGGGCATCGTAGCAATCGGGATCCACGGCCAGGAGTTTATCCGCCCACTCATTGGCATCCCGGGTGTACTTCAATGACGCCATGTTCCGCTTTTCGATCAGGGCCGCATAGTCGGCTTGCAGGCCGGACGAAAGGGTCATGGCAAATAACGCATCCCGGTCCTTGGGGTTGGTGGCAAGACGGGCGCTCGCCGCGGCCTGGGCGCGGGCCAGCACCGCGTTCAGACGGTCCCGCACCGCGCTATTTGGATCGGGCTTGTCACGGTTGAGAAAGCTCTTGTCGTTCTCGTAAAACTGCGCTTCCAGCACTCCCAGCCGGTGAAATTCCGAGAACAGAATTCCCGCCGCTTCGGCCGTAGGCCCCACCGGATCCTGGGGGTGGTCGTGCTGCCAGTTAAGAAACACCTGATGTGCCTGGTCGAAATCGAGGTCGTAGAGCAGGCGAAACCCCTGATCGAGAGAAGTGCGAATCGCAGGTGCATCGGCCGCAACTGCGGGCACCAGCAAGGTCGCCAGACACAATGCCCCTGAGAGAACCGCCCGCGCCACTGATCGCTTGCTTACCTTCATATCGTTTCCGGCAAACCGCAGTATTGTGCCTGTCTTCCTTCCGCTCTGCAACTTACTTAGAGTTTAGATGCCTATCCGGCAAACGCGTGTTTGAAACTTGCAAAAAGTTTGTCAAAACGGTTCCCACCTGCGTCCCGGTTCCGGTTATGCACTCAGGCCCAAGTTGGTCCGAATCGAATGCGGGGTCAGCTTGACACGGGACTATATTTCTGCAATTATCGAAATATGCCCGCCGCCGCCTCACGTAAAGAAAGCACCGAGAACGTCGCCAGATATGCCGACATGCTGTCTGCCATGGGCACCGAACCACGACTTCGCATCATCCGATTGCTATTATCCGCGCATCCCGATGGCATGGTCGTGGGCGACATCCAGTCCGAACTCGACATTCCCAACTCCACCCTTTCCCACCACCTGGAAAAGCTGAAGAATGAAGACCTGGTAAACGTGCGTCGTGAGAGCACTTTCTTGCGCTACACGGCTAACACGGAAGCACTCCAGGAGCTGCTGCAATTCCTCTACGCCGAATGCTGCACCCGGAACAAGGCAGTCAAACCACAAACTATCGTCCAGCTTTGTAAATAGGAGCCACTATGAGCACTACCGACCTCAAGAGCGTCATCAAGGAAAGATATGGCCAGGCAGCCTTGCGAGTGAACTGCGGCGGAAGTGCCTGCTGCGGCGCCACTGCGGCCAGCGTCTCGGGATGCGACCCCATCACTTCTGATCTCTACAACTCTGCCCAGGCGGGACAAGTTCCCGAGGAGGCCATTCTCGCCTCCCTGGGGTGCGGAAATCCGACTGCCCTGGCGAAGTTGAATCCCGGAGAAGTGGTTCTCGATCTTGGCTCGGGCGGCGGCGTGGATGTTCTGCTGTCGGCGAAGCGAGTCGGTCCCACCGGCAAAGCCTACGGTCTCGATATGACGGATGAGATGCTGGCGCTGGCCAATGAAAACAAGCGCAAAGCGGGCGCGGAGAACGTCGAGTTCCTGCGGGGCGAGATCGAGCACATCCCTTTGCCCGACAACTCGGTGGACGTCATCATCTCGAATTGCGTGATCAACCTTTCGGGGGACAAAGATCGCGTGCTGCGAGAGGCCTTTCGCGTACTGAAGCCTGGCGGCCGCTTCGCGGTTTCCGACGTTGTTACCCGGGGCGAAATCGCTCCAGAGATTCGCCAGAGCGTGCTTCTGTGGGTGGGCTGTGTGGCGGGGGCGCTCGGTGATGACGAATTTCGCGACAAACTCTCTGCCGCCGGTTTCGAGCAAATAGGTATTGCGCCGACGCGGGTCTATCGCGCCGAAGACGCGAGGGAACTTCTTTCCGCGGAAGGCGTGGATGTGGACGCGATTGCGCCACAGGTTGACGGCAAGTTCATGAGTGCTTTCGTGCGCGCCGTCAAGCCAGCAAAAGAGGCAGCGAAGACATGCTGCGGTCCGAGCTGCTGCAATTAGGAGAACCGACCATGCAAGGACATTACAACGTCCTGTTCCTGTGCACGGGCAATTCCGCGCGCTCCATCATGGCCGAGGCGATTTTGAACTTGAAAGGACGGCCGAATTTCACCGCCTACAGCGCCGGGAGCCATCCCTCAGGCGCGGTTCGACCGGAGGCTTTGAAGCAACTCGAAATCGCGCGCCTGCCCACCCAGGGCCTGCGCAGCAAGGCCTGGGATGAATTCTCCCGGCCCGGTTCTCCCCATCTCGATTTTGTCTTTACGGTTTGCGATAACGCCGCGAACGAGGTCTGTCCCCTATGGCCAGGACAGCCCATGACTGCGCATTGGGGTGTTCCAGACCCGGCGGCGGTTCGCGGCAGCCAGGCGGAAATAGAACGGGCCTTTCGCGAAGCGTTTTTTATCCTGGACCGCAGGATCAGTCTATTTCTCTGCCTTCCGCTAAAGAGCCTCGACCGCCTGGCCCTCAAGCGGGAGCTGGATAACATCGGCCAGACGATGACGCCGGTCCCAAACAAATAGCGACACCTTTCCCGCGGCCGTCTGCGTTTCGGTAAGTTCGCCGCAGCACGAGGATCAGAATGACTGCAACCCGTCGTCTCGGTTTCTTGGACCGGTATCTGACCGCGTGGATCTTTGCCGCCATGGTCACGGGCGTCGTATTGGGTTGGCTGATGCCCGGAGTCGTACCGTTTCTGAATCGCTTTAACATCGGAACCACGTCGGTTCCGATTGCGGCGGGATTGATTCTGATGATGTATCCACCCTTCACCCGGGTGCGATACGAAGAGCTGCACGAGGTCTTTCGCAATAAGCGGGTGCTCGGCCTCTCGCTGATACAGAACTGGGTGGTGGGGCCGATTCTGATGTTCGTTCTCGCCATCGTATTTCTGCGCGGATATCCGGAATACATGGCCGGACTGATCATGATCGGCCTGGCGCGCTGCATCGCCATGGTCATCGTCTGGAATGAACTGGCCCGGGGCGATACCGAATACGCGGCCGGCCTGGTGGCCTTCAATTCCCTCTTCCAGGTTTTTTTCTACTCTCTCTACGCCTGGGTATTCATTACGGTCCTTCCCGCCAAGCTTGGCCTTCGCAGCGCGGTGGTCCATGTGTCCATGGCGGAGATTGCAAAGAGCGTCTTCATTTATCTGGGAATCCCATTTCTTGCCGGATTCCTGACTCGTGTTGCCCTGGTTCGCGCCAAGGGGACCGATTGGTATAACCGGAATTTTGTTCCCCGCATTAGCCCGCTGACCCTGATCGCCCTGCTGTTCACGATTGTGGTGATGTTCTCGCTGAAGGGTGAGTACATTGTTCGCCTGCCCCTGGACGTCCTGCGCATCGCCGTGCCGCTCCTAATCTACTTCGTGCTGATGTTTCTGGTGTCCTTTTACATGGGCAAGAAGCTGGGAGCGGACTACTCCAAAACCACAACCCTGGCCTTTACCGCGGCTTCGAACAACTTTGAACTGGCAATCGCGGTGGCCGTGTCAGTATTTGGCATCAACTCCGGAGCCGCCTTCGCGGCGGTGATCGGGCCCCTGGTGGAAGTGCCGGTGATGGTTGCGCTGGTCAATGTGGCGCTCTACTTTCAACGTCACTATTTTCCCAACCCGCAAGCAGTAGCCATCGAGCCGGTTTGCTCGCCCACTGCCTAGTGGGTGGCGCAGTTTTGGTACGTCTCTAAATGGCCGCATCCAAGGGCGGAAAGGCGAGAGCCGCCAAGCTCTCGCCAGCCAAGCGAGAACAGATTGTCAAGAAAGCCGCCGCTAAACTCAGTGCCATCATCGTCTCCAAGCTGTCGAGGTATTCGGTCGGTTACTTCAGCATCCGCCACGAAGCGCATTGACAGGGGGCTTATCCTGAAAGCACTGGGAGAACGGGCCAGCTAGCATGTTTGGTGTCTTCTTCTCAATTTTGGTACTCGTGGCGCTCTTGAGTATTTTCGGTGAGATCGCGATGAGAGTTCGTCTCACAAAAAGAGCTTCGCGTGACAAAATAGCGTGGTGGAGACGCGGCGGCGATGAGGTTGCCGCAACCTATGAAGAGGTATTTCCGGACAGCCGACTCCCGTTTTTCAGGCGCTTTGTTTTCTGGGTATTCGTGACTTTCGCCGGCGTTCTCGTTTTCTCAATGCTCCTGTGGAAATCAAACTGACCCACCACCGCCCGCTAGGCTTGTTTGACTGCCCTCCCACCCTTTGTTACCTTCAAGAGTTTCCACTCCCTGAGTGCCTGCGCCGGTTCACGGCGATGAAACAGAAACGAGAAGCTGATGGCCATCAAGTTCCGGGGAGTTGATTTCCTCGAATTCGACTCCCTGCTCACGGACGACGAACGCCTGGTCCGCGATACCACGCGGAAATTCATCGAAGACAATCTCATTCCCATCATCGAGGAGTGCAACCGCGCCGGCCGCTTTCCCAAGGAACTGGTCAATCCCATGGCGGACCTGGGCCTCTATGGCGCAAGCCTCAAAGGCTATGGCTGCGCCGGGATGTCGAACGTTGAATACGGCCTGGTCATGCAGGAACTGGAGCGGGGTGACAGCGGTGTTCGTTCTTTCGTCAGCGTGCATTCCTCGCTGGCTATGTATCCCATTTACGCCTTTGGCAGCGATGAGCAGAAACAGGCGTGGCTCCCCGCCATGCAGAAGGGTGAGAAGATCGGCTGCTTCGGCCTGACCGAGCCCGACTTCGGATCCAATCCCGGCGGGATGCGGACGCGTGCCAAAAAGTCGGGCAAGGAATACGTTCTCAACGGCGAAAAGATGTGGATCACGTCGGGCTCCATCGCCGACGTCGCGATCATCTGGGCCAAGGCGGAAGACGAAGACAACAAAATCCGCGGCTTTCTGGTCGAAACCGATCGCCCCGGCTTCCGCGCCGAGGACATTCACGGCAAGTGGTCGCTGCGCGCTTCGGTTACATCCAGCCTTTCCCTGCAGGACGTGCACATCCCGGAATCCAACCTGCTGCCAAAGACCGGAGGCCTGAAGTCTCCTCTGATGTGTTTGAGCCAGGCCCGTTACGGCATCGGATGGGGCGCGATCGGCGCCGCCATGGCCTGTTATGACTGTGCTCTGCAATATTCGCTCTTCCGCAAGCAGTTTCACGATCAGCCCATCGCCTCGCACCAACTGGTGCAGGAAAAACTTGCCTGGATGATTTCTGAAATCACCAAGGCCCAACTACTGGCGCTGCAAGTCGGACGCCTTAAAGACAAAGACAAGGCCCGGCCGCAACATATTTCCATGTCCAAGCGAAACAATGTATGGATGGCGCTGGAGTGCGCCCGCATGGCGCGTGACATCCTGGGCGCCAACGGGATTGCCGACGAATATCCCATCTTCCGCCACATGGCGAACCTGGAGTCAGTAAAGACCTACGAAGGAACTCACGACATTCACGCGCTGATCATCGGGCAAAGCATAACCGGCATTGATGCGTTCTAGCACGTGTGGGCGGGCGCCCTCGCCCGCCGCCCTTGGTTTTGACTTGCTGGAGTTCTTCCCGTTTGTACACTTTGGAAACCAAGATCAAAGGCGGCGGGCGAGGGCGCCCGCCCCACCCCAAACCGCCCATAACTTTCCCTTCACAGCCCATCGGCGGTATAGTCGTTGACCGCGCTCGGATGCAACATTTATTGATCAGGGGGCACTCATGACAGCTGTCGTCAAAACCGAAGCCAAGGCCCGGACCTTTGGCCGGAACATTGAAAGTGACCTGGCTTCCAGGTTCCTGCGGGTAGTGGAAACTGCAGCCATTGCCTCGGCCCACACCATGGGCCAGGGCGAACGCAAACTCTCCGACCAGGTCGCCACCGAAGCCATGCGTAAGACCATGGATTCGATTCCCATGCGCGGCACCATCGTGATTGGCGAGGGCGAACGCGATGAGGCGCCCATGCTTTACATCGGCGAAAAAGTTGGCGCCGAATTTCCCGACGGCACCGAAGTCCCGGAGGTGGACATCGCCGTCGATCCCCTCGAGGGCACGAACCTGTGCGCCACCGGCGCGCCCGGCGCCATCACCGTGCTGGCCGCTTCTGAAAGCGGCGGACTGCTGAATGCGCCGGACTGCTACATGGAAAAGATCGTGGTCGGCCCGTCCTGCAAGGGCGCAGTGGACATTGATGCGCCGGTGATCGACAACCTTAAGAACATTGCCAAACGCATGCACCGCGACGTCGAAGACCTGGTCATCATCGTGCTCGACCGGCCGCGGCACGAGAAGCTGATAGCCGAAATCCGCAAGGCCGGGGCAAGGATCCGGCTGATCGGCGACGGCGATTTATCGGCGGGCATCGCAGCCGCCGTTATCGGGACCGGCGTCCACGCGGTCATGGGCTCGGGCGGCGCTCCGGAAGGGGTGATCACAGCCGCCGCCATCCGCTGCCTGAACGGATACATGCTGGGACGCCTGGTGATCGACAAGCCTGAACTCGAAGAGCGCATCGCGCGCATGGGCATCAAGGACAAAAACAAGATCTACGAGGCCGAGGACCTGGCGCCCGGCAAACAACTGATCTTCGCCGCCACCGGAGTCACCGAAGGGTCGCTGCTGAAGGGAGTGCGCTTTTTCGGCGAAGGCACGCGAACCTCGTCGGTAGTCCTGACGCTACGCACCGCAAAAGTGCGCTTCATCGACAGCATTCATCTGGAAAAGGGGCCGGATGTGAAGGTGAGGTTTGTGTAGCAGACATCAGGGGTTACACCAAAGAGCACTCGATGCCGGCTCGATCTCTCGTCCATACCGGACGTGTCACCGCTCGACCATCTCGTCCCGACTGTAGGGACCGGACGACCGAACGTGCTGAAGACGGCGCATGAGGGCATCGATGGTGGCGCCGCGGCCAGCGCGCGCCACATACCCCTGCAGCCATTTCCGGAAGGCAGCGTTCAAGGTCGTGCGCTGTGCCCGGGCCACGCGCCGCGCCTGTTCAATCAGACCTTTCTCCGCCCGTAAAGTGATGTTCTTCATAGGGATATAGTCCCCTGTTTCCCAGATTACCCCGACCCCATTCTTTCTTTGTGGTTTTATTGTATAATCTAGATGATTAATCTAGATTGTCTGAGGAAGAGACATGCGAACCGTGGGATTGTTTGAGGCCAAACAAAAACTCTCGGAGCTCGTCGAACGGGCCGGGGAAGGGGAACGTATCGGAATCACGCGCCGCGGGAAACTCACTGCCTTGATTGTCCCTGCGCGTACGGAAACGGACTTGGAGGTAGTTTTCGAAGAGATTGAGCGAATTCGCAAGAGTGCCAAGCCGCACCGGGGTTTTAGCGCGAAAGACATGATTGAGGAGGGCCGGCGTTGATTCGCTTTGTTCTGGACGCCTCCGTAGCACTCGCCTGGTTTGTGGATAATCCAGTAGCCGCCTACGCGGTGCGAGTAAGAAAGTCGCTTGCACGCGACGCTCGGGCGCTGGTTCCCGGACTGTGGCATCTTGAAATGGCCAATGGATTCGCCGTCGCCGAACGACGCGGTATCTTGACCTCAGCCAACTCAACGGCAGGAATAGCTGCGATTGAACAGCTGTTGGTCCAATCTATCGAAAACAGCGCAGACTTCATTTCTTTGCGACAAGTTCTAACTACTGCCCGCGACTTTCAGCTTTCCGCGTACGACGCGGTTTACATCGACACTGCCCGCCGCCAGCGTCTTCCCATTGCAACTTTGGACCGCCGTTTGCTCTCAGCCGCTCAACAGGCCGGAGTAGAAGTGTATTCCTGAACCATCCTACTGCGGCACCGGTGGCCACTCCTGCGACACCCCCGCGAACAGGCTGACCGTTTTCTCCAGACGCCTGGTTCCGTCGTGCACTGCGATCTGGTGCGGCTTGCCGGGTTCATAGCCATCCCACAGCGAGACGCCGGCGTAGGCGCCGTCTTTACGCAGGGCGTAAAACGTCATGTCC
>Ga0207711_10004686_pt1 | contig 11615 bp, 7 predicted proteins | sample KBSS34metaG_FD_184401 | JGI IMG/M metagenome (GOLD analysis project Ga0207711, IMG submission 184401) | Switchgrass rhizosphere microbial communities from Kellogg Biological Station, Michigan, USA - KBS S3-4 metaG (SPAdes) (version 2) | ecosystem: Host-associated > Plants > Roots > Rhizosphere >...
AACGACGAACCACGTTGGACACGGAGTGGGCTATCGCCACGGCGAATAGCTTCGGCTCATATCTCGATACCTCGCATGTCTGGGTTTATGAGGGCGCGAACAACTATCTGTCGACCTTCACCGATATCTATAACCAGATGCTCAGCGACGGCCATGCCCGTATCTTCTCAACCAGCTGGGGCTGCGCGGAACTGACCTGCAGTAGCAGCGGGACGATGGATACGGACCACGCCATTTTCAACTCCATGCTGGGCCAGGGTTGGACGATTCTAGCTCTCTCTCATGATTACGGCGCGACAGGCGGCTGCGATGCCGCGTTGCGTGTTACCTATCCCGGCTCAGATCCTGACGTTGTCTCGGTCGGCGGCACCAGCCTGGCACTTTACAGCGATGGAACTTTCTCTTCCGAGACGGCCTGGGAAGGCGGCCACAGTGCTGGTTCCTGCTCACACAATGGCGGCGGATCGGGCGGCGGATGCAGTGCGTACTATGCTGCGCCTGGCTATCAATCCTCACCGTATTGCGGAGCGGGAAGCCGCAGCGTGCCCGATATCTCACTCAATGCGGGTTATGGGCAGAACTACTACTTTAACGGCGGACTGCATGGAGTCGGCGGAACAAGCATCTCGACGCCGCAGGTTGCCGGATTCATGGCGCAGGAGAACTCGTACCTGATGTCGATCGGGGTTGGATGCGGAAGCGGCTACCTTTCAAGCTGCGCTCCCATGGGCCAGGCCGACTATGCCATGTATCGCGAAGGCTATGCTGAAGCTTCCGGTGGAAGCTATGCTCCGCACAATCCGTATTACGACATCAAAACCGGCTGCAACAGCAACGACATCACCGACCTGTATGGCCTTGGATACTACTGCGCCGGAACAGGCTACGATGCCATCACCGGCTGGGGATCTTTCAACGCACTACAGCTCTCGTGGGCTATCAACACGTATTACACGGGAGACTTTGCCGCGCCGAAGATCACCTTCTCAGGCCCGTATGCAAGCACTACGGCGTATACCTGGTACAACACCGACCAAACGGTGAGCTGGACAGTGGCCGATCAGAACAATGGCACCTATCCTTCTGTCGGCGTCGCGGGCTTCTCGCAGGCCTGGGACAGCGCTTTCAGCGATCCGAGCACTGAGGCGCATCAGGGAACGGGCAACTCGTTCTACAGCGGCCCACAATTCCCGAACGCCACCTCTGGTTACCTGAAGCTCTCCTGGGCAGGCCAAGGCTGCCACTATGCTACGGTCGACGCGTGGGACAATACCGGCTTCAGCACCGGAAACAACTACTACTACTGGCTCTGCTATGACACGGTGCTCCCGACGGTAACGCCTACCAATACACCGGGAGCGAACAGTCACGGCTGGAACAAACAATCTGTAACGGTATCGCTGGCCTCTGCCGATCCGGGTACGGGCGCTTCCGGTCTGGTTGCGACGTACTACGCGATCGACACCACGGCCTGCTCCAGCACCACTCTCGGCTCATGCACGGTGTACAGTGGTCCAATTTCAATCACAACCCCCGGCTATCACTATGTTGCGTATTTCGCCAAGGATAAGGCCGGTAACTTCAGTGCGCGCAACTACGACTATGTGTATATCGATGAAACGGCTCCCGTTACCACAGCTACACTTGCAGGCACTTTGAGCGGATCTGTGTATGACACGGCGGTGCAGGTCACGCTGACGGCAACCGACAATCTTAGCGGCGTATACAGCACCAGCTATCAGTTGGATGGCGGGGCCTTGACAACCTATTCGGCGCCATTGACCGTTTCGACTCTCGGAGCTCACAACGTGAAGTTCTACAGCGTGGACTACGCAGGTAATACGGAAACCACCAAGACTGTATCCTTCTCCATCGCCGCCGCTACAACCACAACCCTCACCGTTTCTCCTAACCCGGCAGTGAGCGGGCAGACCATTGTCCTCACCGCAAATGTAGCCGCTAACCTGGGAGCAACACCGACAGGCACGGTTTCATTCAAGCGTGGCTCCACTGTTCTCGGCACCGGCACAATCTCGGGCGGTGTCGCTCACTTGTCTCTCACTTCCCTGCCCTACGGCAACAGCACGTTGACTGCCGTCTATCCAGGCGCGACGAACATTCTCGGCAGCACCTCGGCTGGAGTTGTAGAAGTTTACAAGGAGAAGACAACGACATCATTGGCTTCTTCCCTTAACCCTTCCACCGCAGGAGCCTCCGTAACATTCACCGCCACAGTAGCACCGAGCATTTCTGGCACGCCTTCCGGTTCGGTTCAGTTCTACAACGGCGCCACTCTGCTGGCCGTAAGAACATTAAGCGGAGGAACCGCAGCGTACAGTACAACTGCTCTGGCCACGGGAACTGCCTCAATTAAGGCCGTCTACGAAGGCGATGCAACCTACGCCACGAGCACTTCAGCCGTGGTAAGCCAAGTCGTCAAGAAGGCTGCGTCGACGACCGCGCTGACCGCTTCAGTGAACCCCTCCAGCTATGGTCAAACGGTAACCTTTAGCGCAACAGTTACAGGCGGCGCAGGGGTGGCGACCGGCACGGTGACATTTCAGAAGAATGGCACTGCTTTCGGAACAGCAACCCTGAACAGCCTGGGTAAAGCCACCTTCGCAACGACAACGCTTGCCCCAGGGACACACGCCATCACCGCGGTCTACAGCGGCAGCACGAGCTACTTAACGAGCACTTCGGCAGCGATCTCCGAGGTTACCAATGCTACCGCCACAACCACCAAGTTAACCTCCTCACTCAACCCTTCCATCCGAGGCCAGGCAGTCACGTTCACAGCGACCGTCTCGGCGGGAGCCTTCGGAACACCAAACGGTTCAGTGACGTTCAAGAGTGGCGGCACTACCCTGGGGGTGGTTGTACTCTCTGGTGGAACGGCGACGTTGTCAACCTCTGCCCTGGCCGGCGGTACGAGTTCCATTACCGCTGTCTATTCTGGCAATGCCAACTACACTACCAGCACGTCGGCGGTCTTGACGCAAACCGTACATCGCTCCGCTACCGCTACGACCCTCGTCTCTTCCCTTAACCCGTCGACCCACGGAACTGCCGTCACATTTACCGCAACGGTGACAGCAGCAAGCGGGCCAACCCCAACCGGCACTCTAGCCTTCAAAGACGGAACGAACACCATCGCTACCGTCACCTTGAATGCTTCCGGTGTTGCTACATTCTCAACAAGTGGCCTCACGGTTCGTACTCACTCGATAACCGCGGCATATGCCGGATCAACCAATGATGTTCCAAGTACTTCGGCGGTGGTTTCTCAGGTAGTGAACTGAAGAGTGATCAAGTTGAACTAAATTTAATCTTCTTCAATACTGCGCAAGGGAATGACCTCCTTCCCTTGCGCAGTTTCTTATGCTCAGAACAATGGCTCAGTTTGTTACTTTCCAGCGCATGGATGTCTCCGATGGGAGTGAGCTATTTAGACAAGGGTATCGACACGGCCTTACCTGCTCCGCGCTCGGCGATCCAAAGAGTATCGCCGGCAGGCTCCACTCCCGTTGGTGTTTTGAGGCCTTCCTTGAGCACAGTAACGCTTGCCTTGTCTCCATTCACGGTTATGACGGAGATTTTGCCACTACCATTTTCCGCAACAATAAGCTTTCCATTCGCCGCCCGCATGCCATCAGGCCCCTTTACCGGCTGGTCCATCCAAATATCGACGGGCGATTCCGGCTTGCCGGCGGCATCAACCGGGATGCGGTAGAGCTTGTTGAAGATCACGTTATTCACGTAGAGCGTACCGTTGAGAAAAGTGATGCCATCGACGCCCATGAGCGTCCGATGCTCCAGATAAAGCTCCGCGGTGGAGGCGCCAGCAGGCAGTCTATAAATTTTTCCGTTGGCGGTGTCTGTTATATAGAGCGCCTTATCAGGTCCGATCGCAAAATCATTGCACGTACTGTTCTCCCCTGGCAGGTTCCAGCGTATTTTCGGCGTGCCGGTGGAGAGATCGAAGCTTCTAAGCGCGGTGTGGCGCCGCACCGGCGTTGTGTCCGGCACCGGGGTTAGCTGACATGTCCACAAAGTACTGCTGGAAGCATCCGCGAGCATGCCGAAAAAAAACGTCCCCTGACCCTCTGCACTCGCGTCGATAAATTTCTCGGCTATGGATGAACCTGGACGCACCTTGTAGACAAATGGCGTGCTGGCGCTGCCCACGATCAGCACTCCGCCCGGCGCCAAGGTCAAACTTTCCGGTTGTGATTTCGCGTCGGCGATCAGGATGTCAGCTGCTGAAGCAGCCTGCGCAAAGCCCGCTGTGAGAGCAATGCAGATAGCGAGATGTCGAACGTTTGCAATGTACATAGTCGAATCTCCTCAGAGTCGATCTCCCATGATATCGATTCATGATTGATACAGGTTTAACAGTGGAAAGGCGTAACTGGAAGCCATGTTAACTGGCCCAGCTCAGTATACGGAAGTAGTCGATTCTTTTCGCTACGGATTCACTGTTCCGCGGTGCGGTACATCCCGTTAGGCCATATGTCGGCCCCGATAACCAGACTGGCATAATGGCCAGGCCAGGAGAACCGTGACGCGGAACCTCCCCATGATTAGAATGGACACCGGCAGGTCACGCTGACCAGGAGAACCGATGGCCGACAACACAATCTTCGTCCCCGCGGCTGAACTCGCCGCAAAAAACAAGGCGCACTTCCCGGGCGAAAGCCCCGACTATCGCCAGGCCCGCAACACGCTCCTCGCTGAAGAGATCGAGCTCCGCCGCCACATCGAACGCGTCGCCGCACTCCGCCGTGCACTTCCCACTGGCGGTGAAGTTCCGGAAGACTATACCTTCGAAGGCAAGAACGGCGCGGTCCACATCTCCCAATTGTTCGGCGACAAGGACACCTTGGTTATCTATAGCATGATGTTTGGTCCGGGACGCGAGCGAGCATGTCCTATGTGCACCGCAATGCTGACCTCGTGGAATGGCACCGCCAGAAACCTTCGTGAGCGTGTCGCCCTCGCAGTCACCGCACGCTCGCCGATCGAGCGTCTTCTCGACTTCAAGAAAGAGCGCGGTTGGGAGAACCTGCAGCTCTACTCTGACGCCAAAGGTGACTATACCCGCGCCTACGTTAGTGCAGATGATGGTGACGTCCCTGGTCTTACTGTTTTCACTCGTAGCCATGGCACTATTCGCCATTTCTGGAGCGGAGAGATGAGCGGCGAAATGGCCGACCCGGGCCAGGATCCGCGAGGGGCCCCGGATCTTGATCCCTTGTGGACAATTCTCGATCTCACGCCTGGAGGGCGCGGAACCACTTGGTATCCAAAGCTCGAATATGCCAGCCTGACATCACTCAAGTAAGACAGGAGCCTTTCTGCTGTATAGATGCTGTCGTCGGTATTGGTAATCGAATTCTTTCCTTCGCTCGAATACGGTGACACCGTGGCGTCCAGGCTGTCGGTCAATGTCTGGCCGAAGAACAGTTGCATCGTGTTGGTGCTGCCGTCCGCGGACGAGTCGTACGTCGATCTGAAGCGCATGTGAATGTGGGTAGTCCGCGCTTGATACCACCCCGGCACGATGATTGCGCTGAACTCCACCTTGCCCGATGTATCCGTCAGTTGATAGCCACGTAACCAGTTTGGCTTGTATAGTCGGCGCCATTGCCATTCGTCGAACTCTGGATGTCGGAGTGGATGCCAGCTGCGTTGCAATGCCAGATGTCGACCTGCACGTTCTGCATCCGATCGAACAGAGCATTCTCGCCGCAGTGAACTTGCTCGTCAGCAGTGCTCGGCAGTTGGAGAATGCCAGAGGAAAAGTCCGTCTGCCTTGCCATGCCAATCGAACTTCCTGGCCTCTGCTGCTACAAGGCCTCAAGCTGCATTTGCTTCAAGGCGTAGTCACATGCGCGCGCAGTCATTGCCATGTAGGTCAGCGACGGGTTCTGGCATGCCGAGGAGACCATGAACGAGCCATCCGTGACGAAGAGATTCTTGATGTCATGCGCCTGATTCCAAGAATTCAGTACAGATGTTTTTGGATCATGCCCCATACGCGCGCTACCCATCTCGTGAATACCTTCGCCTGGTAACGAAGGTTCTGCGAAGGTATGAATATCCTTTGCACCGGCAGCTTCAAGCATCTCCGCCGCCGTTATCGGCATATCTTTGACCATGGCCAGCTCATTCTCTCTCCACTTATGGCTGATCTTGATGGTCGGAATACCCCAGGCATCAACGTTGTCTGGATTTATCTCCATCTTGTTTGCATGATTGGGTAGGCATTCGCCAAAGCCTCCGAAGGAGAAGCGCCAAGGGCCGGGCGTGTGAAGTTGATGCTTGAAGTCAGCGCCAAAGCCGGCCATCTCACTTCCGCGCCCCCAGTCGTCTCGTCCACCTCCACCTTGAAAGCCGTAACCCCTCACAAATGCCGGGTGCTTATCATGGATATTGCGGAAACGCGGCACATAGATACCATTCGGACGGTTGCCGATCTGCACGCGGTCTTCATGCCCGGGTATAGTCCCGGATGCTCCTCCGTGCATGATGTGATCCATGAGATTGTGACCGAGTTCGCCACTGGAATTTGCCAGGCCGGTCGAGAATTCCGGCGTAGCTGAGTTGAGCAAAATGCGCGCGGACTCAAGCGTAGATGCGCACAGGAAGACGACTTTACTGTGGAACTCCAGAGCTTCTTTGGTCTGTGCATCAATAACACGAACGCCAGTGATACGGCGCGTGCCCGAATCAAAGATCAGGCTGTGCACCACGCTGAAAGGACGCAGCGTCATCTTGCCCGTCGCCTCAGCTGCCGGCAAGGTGGAGTGCAGGCTACTGAAGTAGGAACGCGTTATGCAGCCGCGTGCGCAGGGGCCGCAGTAGTGACATGCGAATCGTCCGCGATGGTCAGCTGTCAGAATCGCGGTGCGGCCAATGGTTAGACGGCGATCAGGAAACTTCTCCGCGATTGCCTGCTTCATGACAATCTCTACGCAGTTCATCTCCATGGGCGGCAAAAATTTGCCATCGGGTAGTTGCGGCAATCCCTCCGCTTGTCCTGAGACGCCGATGAAGTCTTCCACGTAGTCGTACCAAGGCTCAATGTCCTTGTAACGGATCGGCCAATCGATTCCGTGGCCATCTTTCAGATTGGACTCGAAGTCCATCTCGCTCCAGCGGTAGGATTGCCGTCCCCACATCACTGAGCGGCCGCCTACATGACGTCCCCGTAAAAAAAGATATGGCTGATCTGGCGGTGTTGTGTAGGGATTTTCAAGATCATTTACAAAAAACTTCGAGTTCCACTCGTCTCCGATATGCTTTTGCACTGGTTGATAGGTCTCTTCATATTTGCGGTCGCGCATACCGCGGAATTTCACATCCCATGCAGGCACATGTTCCACATAGTCGCGCTCCGGCACAATCGTCTGCCCGGCTTCGAGCACCAGTGTCTGCATGCCTTTTTCGGTCAGCTCCTTTGCCGCCCAGCCGCCACTGATGCCAGAGCCTATGACAATTGCATCGTAGGTATTCGCTTTGGTTGTGATCACATTCATCGCGACGACTCCTTGAGCGGAGCACAACCGCTGTGTCCCGGTGGAATGATGGAATAGCCCAGTTCTTGCGAGAAGCCAATCTCTGAGGTGTAGTAGCCGAAGAGTGTCAACTTCTTGAGCATATAAAAGAATTCGGGAGTCTGCATCGAAGTGTGTTCCGGTGAACGTGTACGCGTCTTCTGTGTACGAGCCGAGGCCGTTCGTGTTGCGACAGCAGTAGGCCTGCTGCGAGCGAAGCGCATTGCCTCATTATCGAACTGCTTCATCAACTCCAACTGTTGCGCGGGCGTGCAAGAGATAAAGTCTATGCCGAAGCGCTTGCGGCTTTCCGCGTCAATGGCGGCCAGGCCTTCAAGAAACCGTCGCTTCTCCTCACTGCTAAACCATTCTGTCAGCAGCAAGTCGATGAACTCGTTCACCTTGGCTGCCTTGGCGCCCGGCGTCTCGGTCGTTGGAATGATCAGCTCCGCAATCGTAGTTACCGTGGTGTCCTGGTGCGCGTTTAGAGTTCTTACTCGCGCTGGCTGCGCCGCCTGAGCACGAGCCTGTTGTATGAAGGACATTGCCTCTAGAGGAAGAGCGGAGATAGCTGCCGCCGAACCAAGTAGCCGAAGAACATTGCGTCGTTCCATGTGCTTCCAATTCGAAAGATTCAAGTGTTTTCCCCGTCTAGAAAAGACCCGGCGACCGGCCTCTCGCTATAGATTTTTACCGCCCGATTCCGTTCGCGATATCCATATGATAGATCGGCTCACTCGGCATTCACCCCTTCGGCAACATAAAAGCGGAGGTCTCCGTGCGGCGAATGTCTATCAGGACCGCCTATCGATTACCTTGAACTGGAGTCAAAGGGACCTTGAAGGCTCGGTTGATAATTTAATTGACACGGGCACTAGCTCGCTATCAACGAAGCTGAGACGCGTCTACAATAGCACCGCCCAAATTATTGAACAAATTCCAGAGCGCCGGATCGAGTTGGTTCCGCCCCTTAAAGGAAGGCTTCTTCTGCAGGGTACAGTCTCGGGTCTCCATCCAGACCGCGGATAGTGTTGAAGCCGGAAGCTCCCAGTGTACCGAGACTCGATGAGTGCGTTGCCCCGTTATCGCGAATCGATCGATTGGATTGCGATTCACTGCAAACAAAAGCCGGGTTTGTCATTCCTCTTCAACGTGTTTAGCTATGCACCAGCCGTGGTCTAACCGCCGCTCAATGATTCGTTGTCAGCTATCTAAGCTTCAGCGGCAACCGCGTGGCGCGCCACGCGAATGCGTGGTCAGTTCATACTGGTTAGAGGTCTGGAGTTGCTCTATGAGGGGGCCAAAACTGAGCTCGGTTGCTACCGGTTAACACCCGTTTTGAAAGTGAGTGACGACAAAATTGACTACAATTGGGCCAATTTCGTGTCTTTCTGCTGCTTTCAACTGCTCTAAGTTTTTGATTTGATTGGCTCCTCATGTAGGACTCGAACCTACAACCCTTCGGTTAAACTATCGACATTCCAGAGGGTGTGCAGATGGAGTCAAACCGACCCTGCGACTATGCATGGAGATTTCGGATTCAGCACCGGAGATGAGGCTAAACCGGCATTTGGAGCTGCGCATCAAGGGAACGCGGATCGAGTTTCCATGTGGACTTATTGCCGGCGTCCGCGAACGGTCCCGGGAGCCGGGTCTCCCCCGTCGGCTTGCCGAAAAGGTCGGTGTCAATGTGGCGAAAGACAGGCACGGCCAGCAGTGGCTGCTTACTGGTCATGGTCAGTTCGAGAGTGCCGGGGTTGAAATTGACCTGCAGGTCCGCCATCGTCCCGTTCTTGTCCCAGCCATGCGTTTCGCGCCACTCCGGCAGGTCAAGCCATTGTTTGGAATCCGGCGTGGTAAAGCCGAGGAAGCCCTTCGGCATTTCTGTATACATGTTGCCATCCGCCTCGTTTTTCTGGTTCAGGAAGACGATGGCCGACTTGCCGCAGCGGGCGAAGATGTTGTTGTAGATCTTGTTGTCAATGGCCCTGCCGGTGCCGGCGCGATCGTCGCGAACGATGGCGAATACGCCCGAGTTGTCGCAACGGCCGATCAAATTCTGCGCGATCACAGTCTTCTCGCTGGCATTGATGAAGATGCCCGATCCCGCACAACCTCTCTGTCCTGGCGTTCCATGCTCCGCATTGCGAACATCCCAGATCAGGTTGTCGTCGATCTGGTTTTCACCCAGATTGACTTCAATGTGTACTGCGGCGGAGACCGTCACCACGTCTGCCACTACGTTCGCGGTAATGCGGTTGTTCACGTCGCCACTGTCGAACCAGACGGCGTTGGCATGGCGGATGTGGCGGATGATATTGCGGCGAAACAGCATGTTCTGCGCACGGTGGAACTTGGCCGCACCAGCTTCCCACGCGCGTTCCGCGTCCGCCCAGCCACACCACTCGATCAGGTTGTCTTCGACGAGCGTGTTCCTGGTGCCCATGCCGCCTATGGCTTCTACGCCACAGTAGCGAATCGTGTTGCCACGGATAATCTGGTTGAGCCCCGCCTGTTCCGTACCCGGGACGTTCCAGTCTCCGTTGCCGATATCGAGACCCATGCCGTTCGCCCACTCGATCGTGTTGTATTCGATGATCCAATGATTGCCGCCACCGGTTGAAACTAGGCCGCGCTGCGGAACCGGGATCCCGTTGCCGGCGTGCTGGAAGGTGATGCCCTTGACCCGGATGAATGCGAGCCCTTTCTGTAATGGCGCAAACACCTGCTCGCGCGTCGTGACTTCGATCATGTGATTTGCAGGCGTTCCCTGGGGCAGGCGCATGTGGATGCCAGTGCCCGAGCTATCCACGGAGAACCGGCTATCTGGCGTTCCGCCAATCTCCTGCATAATGGGACCGGTACGAATGCGCGGTGGCAGTCCGTTGAGCACCTTGGGTGCATTCGGCGGAGGCGGCCCAGGCAGGTTCGGTGAGACAAGCTCACGGGTCTGCTCTACCGGCTCCAGTGGTTTGCCATCCACAAAAACCAGGCCGCGCCGGCGGAAGTATGGTCCCATGTCGACCGATCGCGTATCCAGCCAGGAGCGGTCGCCCGGTGCGCTGGCCAGGGCGAATGGATTGTAGGCATTCGGAAACAGGTTTTCACCCAAGTCGTGCTGCCATACGGTCATCGTCTCCTGCGGATGGTCCGTCCGCGGTCCGCGGAACAGTGGAATAGATTCCTGCTGCCACCCATCCTTCAACACTTCCGAGCCCTTCACGATCACCCTTGCCCCGGGTGCTGCCTCATAGCTGATCATCTGCGTGGGGCCTGTTCCACCGCGCGCCGGCCGCACGCATTCGCGGTAGGTGCCAGAGGCAATGAGCACACGCTCCCCTGGCTGGAGAACCTGCGCGGCTCGGTTGATCGTGCGGAAAGGACGCGCGCCGCTGCCTGGCCCACTGTCACTCGCCCTGGGCGAATTGTTGTCAACGTAATAGGTCTTTGAGAACTGAAGCGGCTGCTCCCAAGAGACATGCTCCGTGCCGTCAGGCAGGCGATTGCCCGCCTCTGGCGGCGCACCTTGCGCCAGGAGGCCACGGCCAGGACCAAGCAGTAAGCCTGCACCTGCGGCGTACTGGAGGAACTGTCGCCGGTTAATCGACCAAGACGAAATCACATCCCGCGGCACATTCGTTTGCGTCACAACCCTGTTCTTGTCTGATCTCATTCCGCACCCATTAAGGACTCGCACGCACTTCACACCACGTCCGATTTTTGCACTTTTCCGCGACGGACGACGGGTTGCCAGCACAGTTGCACTTCGGGAAATTTATCAAGTCGGAAATTTTCCCTGAAGCCTATCTTCTAGATGCGAGGAGATAACAGACTCCCAAACTTGCCTGGGCAAGAGCACTGGAACAGAACAACTCTTTAACAAACAGTGGTCTGTCCGGCTTAATTTGTACCAGTCTCTATCACTCAAACTGATACAAATTAAACCGGACAGACCAAGACTAGAGGCAGTCTCATAAATGTCTGAGCATCATTTGGAGACAGGCGAGTTGGACGAATCCTAGGAAGTTTTCGATGTGATATTCCCATCGAGTAACG
>Ga0207711_10004692_pt1 | contig 11607 bp, 10 predicted proteins | sample KBSS34metaG_FD_184401 | JGI IMG/M metagenome (GOLD analysis project Ga0207711, IMG submission 184401) | Switchgrass rhizosphere microbial communities from Kellogg Biological Station, Michigan, USA - KBS S3-4 metaG (SPAdes) (version 2) | ecosystem: Host-associated > Plants > Roots > Rhizosphere...
TGTATCGATCACGGCGCGGTCGGCCGCACGGCCGCCTTGCGAAAGCACCTGTATCTCCGCCCGGATCGCCGCTTGGCGCGCTTCCGCTGTCTTCAGTTCCGCCTGAGCATCGCTCGCGTCGAGTTCCACCAGCGTCTGCCCCTTCTCGACACGCTGGCCGCGCTCGACCAGGATGTTCTTCACGGCGCCGGAGCGTTCGGCGCGGGCCATGCCGGACTCCACCGGCTCCACCTTGCCATTGGTCGAAACCAGGCTGGAGATGCTTTCCCGCGACACCCGTGCGAAGGTCACCTGGGGCGGCCGCCCTCGTTGGCCTTCGAGTTTCCAGAACACTACCCCGGCGACGGCTAGCACGATCAAGGTGAGCCAGAGGCGCTTAGATTTCATGGATGGCTTTAGAGTCGGACAGCGTTACACTACATATTCTCATGCAGGCCCTAGTGTTTTCCGGCGGAGGCTTGTTCGGCGCGTGGCAGGCAGGTGCGTGGAGCGTGCTGAGCCATCACCTTCGTCCGGACCTGATTGTGGGGGCCTCGGTGGGATCGCTCAACGGATATGTGATTGCCAGCGGCGGAACCTTTGAGGAACTGCGTGCCATGTGGCTCGAACCGTCTTTTGCCCGTTTCGCGGATCTGCCGTCGAACATCCGCCGGATGATGGCCCGGTACACACTTCGTATGCCGTTCGCCGTCACGGCCACGGAACTGCCGCGGATGAAACCCAGAATCTTCCGCGATGGCGAAATTACGTGGCAGCATCTGGCTGCGTCCTGCGCCCTTCCTTTGGCACTGCCGCAGGTCCGCATCGGGACGCAGTGGTACTCCGATGGCGGGCTGTTGGGAGCGCTGCCCTCATGGGCCGCCGCCGAGTTGGGAGCAACGCACATCATCGGGCTCCAGGCGTTGCCCGTGCCGACATCCTGGTGGCTGGGGCAGGCTACGCGTGCTTTTCGTGCGGTTGCCGGGCACAATCCCCCGGTTCCTCCGGGCGTCCAGGTAGTCGAAATCCATCCTGGGCAGCGTCTCGGCTCGGTCCGCGACACCGTCCAGTGGAAGCGCAGCAACATCGAGCGATGGCTCGATCAGGGAGCCGAAGATGCCACCCGATCTGTAACCGAAAAAACATTTTTCTTCTGATTTGGTTTGGTGCATAATGAAAACCGGAACGACCATGCAGACGTACCGTATCCATCGGCTCAAGGAACATTTACGCCATCAGGTCCGCTTCGCGCCGCATGTAAGCGGGACCGCCACGGTGAAACCGCGTGATTACCAGCCGCCCGCCACGGGTGAGGACCTGGTGGAGGCGGAAACGCCCTACGCTGCATTCTTCGTGCTGCGGGACACTGCGGCGCCCCTGGAAGTCGGCGATCTCCTGGAGTCTGCGACCGACGGCTCCTTGCGGATCTTTAAGTTCGTAGGTTTCGAAGAAGCGCAATGGGCTTTGCCCGAGCCGAAGGCGGTTGTCGCCGGCTCACCCCAGCCCGGCAGTGAGGACCACCCGTCCGCGTTACAATAAAGTTAGCAATGGATGGGTTTTGCGGGGAAGGATCCGCTATCAATTCCTTCTCGTTGGTGGCCTACGTGCCACAGCCTTTGGCTGGGTTCATCGACCGCCTCCGCCAGGAGATACAGCCGGGGTGCAAGGGACGCAGCCACCTGACTTTTCTCCCGCCTCGCCCCCTCGATATTCCTCTCGACCAGATCTGCCAACAACTGGAAGCCGCCTTACGGAATCAGTCCGCCTTTCGGGTTGGGCTGGGCGAGGTACGAGTATTTCCGGTTTCCGAAGCCGTGCATCTCTCGGTGGACGCCGGCTGGGACGAAGCCAAGCGGATTCATGAAATCCTGCATCGCGGCGACCTGTGCGGCAAGGAGTTGTTCGACTATCATCCGCATGTCACTCTGGCGCAAGACCTGGATCGGGCGAATGTGGCCGCGGTGGCGGAACTGGCCAAGCGCCGGTGGCAGGAATACGTCGGAACCCGGGAGTTCCTGGTCGATCACGTCACGCTGGTTCAGAATACGACTGGGAATGAGTGGACCAACCTGGGAGAATTTTCTCTCGGGGTGCCGGTCTCGGCGTAGGGGCGAGGCACGCCTCGCCCAATCTCCCTAATCGAACATTTCCAACTGATTCTCTTTGTCCTTGGCGGCTTCCTTGGCCCGCCGTCGTAGCGGACTGCCGATCACCCCCAGCACCTGTACGGATTCCAGGGCCTGCTTGGGTACGAAGATGCGCTGATTCTGAAAGGTTGGGTCCGGCGGGATTACGCTATAACCTCCGGGCTCGGTTTGCAGAAGATCGTTGGGAATCAACCCTTCGAGCGTGTCGCCATCGCGGAAGCGGAGCTGGATCCAAAGTCCGGCGGTCTTGGGACGGGCGGCAAACGATCGATTTCGCCTCCAGGATTCGGCGCTCTCGAAATCCCGAACGAAACAAACGGCTTTCGTCTCCGCATAGGGAATCTGGATTAATGTGCCCTCGGGCGTAAGCAATTCCAGGGCGTCCGCCTGCAGCCCGCCGGGGGTCTGGACGAACCCCTGCAAGGATTCCCGGTCGAACCGGGCGACTAAAACCTTCTTGTTTGCTGCTGCAGCCCTTCCAAACAATTTCGTGAGTATTGTATCATTAGCACGATGCAGCCGTTGGCACCTGTGGCGAAGCCACTTTCGGGGCTGGCGGAGTCGTTTTTGAACTTTTGCCGTGTGGAAAAGGGGCTGGCAAACCACACGATTGCGTCCTATCGGCTTGATTTGGAAAGGTTTAACTCGGGACTTCCGGTGCCAGAGCAGCAGGTTTCCGCTCAGCAGCTCGCCGATTACGTAGGCTCCATGTATGGGGCGAAGTATTCGCCGCGCTCGATTGCACGCCACATCGCAACACTCAGAAACTATTATCGTTTCCTGGCGCGGGAGGGCGCGGTCGGGCAGGACCCGGGCGAATTCCTGGCGTCCCCCAAGCAGTGGTCGACCCTGCCGAAATACCTCAACCGGGAGGAGGTCGAGCGACTGATTACGTCTCCTAACGACTCGAAGCCGCGGGGATTGAGAGACCGGGCCATGCTTGAGCTGCTGTATGCCACCGGCTTGCGGGTTTCCGAATTGTGCGGGCTCGAGTTGAGCGCGATTGAGCGTCGCATGGGCGTGCTGAAAGTGATCGGGAAGGGCAACAAGCAGCGCGTGGTTCCATTTGGGGAGCCGGCGGGAGCCGCGCTCGACGTGTATCTGGCGACCGGACGGCCCAAGCTGCTGAAGGGACGGGCGAGCCGGTATCTTTTCGTCACCGCCCGAGGATCGGCCATGACCCGCCAGACCTTCTGGACCTTGATACGGAAGCACGGACGACAAGCCGGAATTTTCCGCCGGTTGACCCCGCACGTCGTCCGGCACAGTTTTGCAACGCATCTGGTGGAGGGCGGCGCGGATCTGCGCAGCGTCCAGATCATGCTGGGACACGCCGACATTTCCACCACGCAGGTGTATACACACGTGGCGCGGCGCAGACTCCGCGAAGTTATCGACCGGCACCACCCCCGCGCATGAGTACCCCGGCGCGGAACACGCGGAGCGGAGAGAAGGCGAGGACAGAATGAGCGATTACATGTTCATGCTGGAAAGCCACCTGACCGGGGAACAGTATCGGCTGGTGGGCCAGATGCAGGCGGCCGCTGCCACCACGGGCCTGAGCTTGTACCTCACGGGCGGCGCCATGCGCGACGTGCTGGGAGGTTTCCCTGTCCGCGATCTCGATTTCACCGTCGAAGGCAATCCGGCCAAGCTGGTCAAGCTGATGACCACCAAGCACGGCGGGACCGTGATTTCAACCGATGAACCCAAGAAATCCACGCAGCTGCGATTCGAGGGTGGCGTCACCGTGGAGATCGCCATGGCGCGCTCCGAGAAATTCGCGAAGTCCGGCGCTCGTCCGACCATTGAACCCGCGACCATCCACGAGGATCTGCGCTGCCGCGATTTCACCGTGAACGCAGTGGCTCTGTCACTTAATAAAGCATCCCTGGGCCTGCTGGTGGATCCCACCAACGGAGTGGGCGACATCGAAAGGAAAGAACTGCGCGCCGTTCACAATTATTCTTTCTACGACGATCCATCGCGTATGCTGCGGCTGATCCGCTTCCGCGTCCGGCTGGGGTATACGATCGACGAGCGGACCAAGCTGCAATACGAGAATGCCCGTGAGGCGGAAATGCTCTCCCGAATTTCCGCGGAGGCGCTGGGCCGCGAATTGCGGAATACGGCCGCGGAGCCCGATGCCCACGATGTGATGGCTGCATTCGAGCAGGAAAAGTTGATCGAATTGTATTCACCCGTGCTCACCGGTGCCAAACTCAATTTGCCGGTTTTCTCGAAGCTGCAGAAAGCTCGTCACATGGTGCCGTTCGGGCTGGACTTCCGCATCAATCCGGTGGCGTTGTTTCTTTACGTGCTGTTCGAGAAGCTCAATCCGAAAGAACGCGGCGCTCTGATCGCCGCGGCCGAGCTTACGAAGGTGGAAGCTGCTCTTCCGGAGAAACTGGTCACGGCCGCGAAGAAGCTGGAGCGCGATCTGAAGAGTCCCAAGTTGCAAAAAGCCTCGCAGCTCTATGCGCTTCTCTCTAAGACGCCCGGCGAACAGATCCTGTATTTGGAAGTGTATTCCACCCAGCGGATCGTGCACGATCGCATTCGCAATTACTTCCAGAAGTATTTGCCGGCGGCGCTCGAAGTGACCAATGAGGTCGTGGCGGCCACGGGTGTCGCCCTCGGCACGCCTAAGTTCCAGCGCGTCAAGGACGAAATGATCGTCACCCGCTTGGATGCACGGCCTAAGAAAGTGGCCCCGGCGCCCGAGCCGCTCCCGCCTCCGCCGCCCATGTCCGGATTTGTCCGCGGATCGGGGATCCGGCAGGCGCGATCATAACAATCGCTTAGTTTTCTGTCGGCACCCGGTCTACGTGATCGACGATCAACACTTCCATAGGCCCTTTCTTTAGTTCCAGCCTCAGACCGAGCTGGTCCCGCACGGCGGAAAAAAGACTTGGGCCTGGATCGTCTTGCCCGTCGACGGGCGCTCCCCCTCCCCTTTGTTCCAACGCATATTCCAAATGGAAATCGTACTTCCGGGTCAATCCAGTCTTGTCAATCACGGGCCGCTCCAGTCGTTGCTCGAAGTTATTGGTCAGCGCCGAAATCGGCTGGGCTCTGGCCGTCATGCGGACAAGTCCGTTCGTCACCCTGGTCATCGCTCCAACTCCATCGGGCAGTATCGGGAAGCCGCTTTTGTCGACACCGATCTTGGTGTTGGGCGGCAGCTGAGGCGGAGTTGACACCGGAGGCGGGGCATTTGCGTTCGATACGGTCAGCTTGGGCCCATTCTTCGCCACCATCAGTTGGTAAATGGGAACGATCTTGGTTGCCCGGTGGAGCGTAAGTTTGAATCGTTCGGCCAGGAGGTTTTGCAACATCAGTTGAACCTTGTGCCTGTCAGTCCCTGCCGGAACCTTCGCAATGATGTCGTACCTTTCCGAATCGATCCAGCTTGGCCCGATAATCTGTTCAGGCTTCACGTCGTAGGCGTAAACGAGGACAATCCGAAGCTGCACGTTCTTGTAAGTGAATCTTCCCGGATCCGCTCCGCGCCACGGTCCGCCAATTGGACCGTTCGAGGGAGTTCCAGGCGGCTGCAAAGACCGCTCTATCGAGGCAACTTCGAACTCTGGGTTTCGCCTTTTGATCTGCGATTGACCCAAACCTCTCGGCGGATTTACGAGGCCGCTCGCGACCGACAGGAGACCAGCCACCAGCAGGGTGCGCGAGTTCAGATGTATGCTCCTTCTTCGCGATTATTTCACTGTTTTCGAACCAAGCGTTGGAACTCCCCATAGGTCTCCCGCATCACCCCAGAAGGCGATGGGAATCTTGAAGGAGAACTATTCATGGAGCCGCGAATCGACTATGTAAAAAGCGCGCCAGGCGTGGTGGAGGCCATGCTTGGCCTCGAAAAATACCTTCGCAAATCAGGTCTTGAAGAATCTCTGCTGGATCTGGTGAAGTTGCGCGCCTCGCAAATCAATGGATGCGCCTACTGTATCGACATGCACTGGAAGGACCTGCGTGCGCTCGGCGAAAGCGAACAGCGTTTGTACGGATTGGAAGCTTGGGAAGAATCTCCGTATTACACCGAGCGGGAACGGGCCGCTCTGGCCTGGACGGAATCGCTGACAAAGATCCGGGACACGCACGCTCCGGACGAGACTTACCAAAGAGTGAAAACCCATTTCAATGAAAAGGAGCTCGCGGATTTGAGCCTGAACATAGCCGCGATCAATGCCTGGAATCGGCTTGCCATCGCAGCCAGATCGGTGCCTGGAATGTATCAACCGGCTAAAGCCCGCGCCGAGCTAACTCACAGGTAACGATTGGTTCAGCGCACGTATCCATATCGATACGGACGCCCGGCCTGAAATCGCGAGAATCGATTTCCCCCGTAGAATCATCTCACTGTCTGTGACGCTTGGGTGCGTCTCCGGAGCGGAAATGGACTTATTGACGCGGCGACTCGGTATTTTGGCGGCTACCTGCCTGATCAGCATAGGCGCGGTTGCCTCCGTTGGCTGTTCCAACAGTACACAGGGTGCCAAGGCCCCAGAACCGCCCGCGGTCGAAGTAGCGCAGGTCGAACAAAGGGATGTGCCTATTTATAGCGAGTGGGTGGGCACGCTCGATGGTTTCGTCAACGCCGACATCAAAGCCCAGGTATCGGGCTACCTCCTGAAACAAGACTATACGGAAGGCTCCTTCGTACAGAAGGGACAGCTGCTTTTCGAAATCGATCCGCGGCCCTTCCAGGCAGTGGTCGAGCAGGGAGAAGGACAGCTCGCGCAAGCCACCGGCCAGTTAGCACAAGCCAAGGCACAGCTCACGCAGGCCGAGGCCCAGCTTGCCGTGACCGAGGCCAATCAAGTCAGAACCCAGCTTGACGTCGATCGATACGCGCCCCTCGCCAAGCAGCAGGCCATCACCCAACAGGACATGGACAATGCCACGCAGAATAACGTGGCGGCGAAAGCTCAGGTCCAGGCCGCCAAGGCGCAAATAGAGACGGCGCGCGCGCAGATCCAGGGAGCCAATGCGGCGATTCAGGCCGTCACCGCGACCGTTGAAACGGCCAAGCTCAACCTAAACTTCACACGGCTCACATCGCCCATTGATGGCCTCGCGGGTGTGGCCCAGCAGCAGGTAGGCGCCCTGGTCAGCCCCGCTAGCGGTCCGGTGACCACGGTTTCGACTGTGGATCCCATTAAAGTGAACTTCACAGCCAGTGAGCAGGAGTATCTGGACTTTCACCGCCGTTATTCGACGCCGGCCGCCCTGGATGCAGCCCGGAAGGGATTGGTCCTTGAGCTGGTCCTGGCGGATGGGAGCATTTACCCGCAAAGGGGAAGCTTCTATTTTGCGGATCGGGAAGTCAGTCAGGGTACCGGAACGATCCGCGTCGCCGGCCTTTTCCCCAATAAGCAGAATCTGCTGCGGCCCGGTCAATACGGTCGCGTGCGAACATCGCTTAAAACCAAGGACGGCGCGCTGCTCATTCCGCAGCGGGCTGTGACCGAGATGCAAGGCACCTTCCAGGTTGCCGTGGTGGACGGCGAAAACAAAATCAGCATTCGAAACGTCAAGACCAGCGATCGCGTGGGCAATTTGTGGATCGTCGACGAAGGATTGAAGCCCGGTGAACGCGTGGTCGCCGAGGGTGTGCAGAAGGTGCGTCCGGGGATGACGGTGCGGCCGGCACCCTACAATGCGCCCGCGGAAACGGCAGGGAAGTAACTTCCATGTCTAAATTCTTCATCCGCCGTCCTATCGTCGCGATGGTGATCTCGATCCTGCTGGTGATCGTGGGCGCGGTGGCCATCGCGGGATTGCCCGTTGCGCTGTTTCCCCAGATCGCTCCGCCGGAAATTCAGATCTCAGCCGTCTACACAGGTGCGGACGCGCTGACCATCGAACAGTCCGTCGCCACTCCGATCGAGCAGCAGATGAGCGGCGTGGACAACATGAACTACATGTATTCGCTGAACGCTACGGCCAAGGGCGAACTGCGAATGATTGTGGATTTCGATATCAAGACGGATCCGAACATCGATCTCATCCTGGCGCAAAGCCGCACCACGCTCGCGGCATCCCAGCTTCCCGCGGAGGTCAACAACTATGGCCTCACGGTGCAGAAGACCTTGACCGCGCCGCTGATGTTACTCACTCTGAACTCGCCGAACAACACTCTAGATGCGCAGTTCCTGGCCAACTACGCATATATCAATCTCAACGATCAACTTACGCGGGTTCCGGGCATCGGCAGCGTTCAGGTCTTTGGCGCCGGACAATATGCGATGCGGCTGTGGGTCAAGCCGGATCAACTGGCCAAGCTCGGCATCACGGTGCCGGAGATTGTCAGCGCGGTCCAGAACCAGAACACGGTGAATCCGGCCGGTCAGGTGGGCAGCGAGCCGGCTCCTAAGGGCCAGGAATTTACGTACTCGGTTCGCGCACGCGGCCGGCGCACTTCGCCTGAGGAATTCGGGCAAATCGTGGTCCGCGAAACACCGGACGGCGGCATCGTGCGGGTAAAAGATGTCGCGCGCGTCGAGCTGGGGTCGCAGGATTACACTATCGCCGGGCGTTTCAACGGCAAGGCGAGCGCGATCATCGCGGTGTATCAGTTGCCCGGCTCCAACGCCGTCCAGGCCGCCGAGGGCGTGAACAAACTGATGGCCGAGGCCAAGCAGCGTTTTCCCGAGGGCATGGACTACGCGGTGGCTCTCGATACGACGCACGCGGTCTCGGAGGGCATCAGGGAAATCGTTCAAACGCTCGGGATCGCCATCCTGCTGGTGATCGTGGTGGTCTACATTTTCCTGCAAGGCTGGCGCGCCACGCTGATTCCCTTGCTCGCGGTCCCGGTTTCGCTGATCGGTACATTCGTGTTCTTTCCGCTTTTCGGCTTCTCGATCAATACGCTCTCACTCTTCGGCCTGGTATTGGCGATCGGCCTCGTGGTGGACGATGCCATCGTCGTCGTCGAAGCTGTGGAGCGGCACATCGAAAATGGCCTGACGCCCACGGCCGCGGCTTATAAAGCCATGGAGGAAATCTCAGGTCCGGTGATCGGCATCGCGCTGGTTCTGTCCGCGGTATTCGTGCCGACGGCGTTCATCCCGGGTATCACCGGACGGCTGTACCAGCAATTCGCGGTGACCATCGCGATCTCCGTGATCCTGTCCGCTTTCAATGCGCTTACCCTGAGCCCCGCACTGGCGGCGCTGTTGCTGAAGCCGAAGACGGAAAGCCGCGGACTGCTGCGAAGGTTCTTCGATTGGTTCAACCGGCAGTTTGGACATGCCACAGAAGGTTACGTCCGGTGGTCCGGCGCGCTCATCCGTAAGAGCGGCGTCGCGTTGGTGATGCTGGTGATTTTCGCCGTCGCTGGGGGCTACTTCAGCACGAAAGTGCCTTCCGGCTTCCTGCCCGATGAAGATCAGGGCTACATGTACGTCAATCTCCAGTTGCCGAATTCGTCCTCCTTTCAGCGGACCGACGAGGTCGCAAGGCAAGTCGAGAGCATCCTGGCCCAAACACCGGGTGTGCAGTACACCACCAGCGTGGTGGGCTTCAGTTTGCTCAGCCTGGTCCGGACCAGTTACAACGCTTTTTTCTTCGTGACGCTGAAGGACTGGAAAGATCGCGAATCCCGCGAGCAGCAGTTTCAGGTTATCAAGCAGCATCTCAATGGCGAGCTAAGCAAGATACCGGGCGGCATTGCGTTCGACTTCTCGCCGCCCGCGATTCCCGGAGTTGGCACCTCTGGCGGATTTACATTCATTCTCCAGGACCGCGCCGGGAAAGACGTACCGTTCCTGGCGGCTAACGTGAACACGTTCATCGCAGCCGCCACCAAGCGCCCGGAGATCGCCGGCTTGAGCACGACTTTCTTGCCGAGCGTGCCGCAGCAGTTCGTCGACGTGGACGAAGATAAGGTGCTCAAGCAAGGCGTGCCGATCAACGATGTTTATCGGACCATCCAAGCCTTCATGGGCGGCCTGTTCGTGAATTACTTCAATCGGTTCGGCCGCCAGTGGCAGGTCTACATCGAAGCGGAGGGTGAGTATCGCACCAAGGCCGAAAACGTCGGGCAGTTTTACGTGCGGAACAACAAGGGCGAAATGGTGCCGCTTTCCGCATTGACGAAATTCGAGTCGCGTGCTGGGCCAGAATTCACCATGCGCTACAACATGTATCGATCCGCTCAGCTCAACGGGAGCGCTGCGCCAGGTTACAGCTCCGCTCAGGCCATGAAGGCGCTCGAAGAGGTCTTCGATCAAACCATGCCGCGTGAGATGGGCTACGACTACGCGGCCATGTCGTTCCAGGAGAAGCAGGCGCAGCAAGGCATACCGCCTGCCGTCATCTTCGGGTTCTCTTTACTGTTCGTGTTTCTCGTTCTGGCCGCCCTTTACGAGAGTTGGTCGCTGCCGTTCAGCGTTCTCTTGAGCACACCGGTCGCGATATTTGGAGCCTTTGCGGTTCTGTGGCTGCGGCGCACGGTGCTCGGATGGTTCCTGCCGGCCTATCAGGTGCAGATCGAGAATGACGTGTATTCGCAGATCGGCCTGGTGATGCTGATCGGACTGGCCGCCAAGAACGCCATTTTGATTGTCGAGTTCGCCAAGGACGAGTTTGAGAAAGGCAAGAATCTGGTGGATGCCGCGCTCGAAGGAGCCCGGCTCCGTCTGCGGCCGATTCTGATGACATCCTTCGCATTCATTCTCGGTTGCGTGCCCTTGTGGACGGCATCCGGCGCGGGGTCCGTCGCACGCCAGATCATGGGCACAACGGTGATCGGCGGCATGCTGGCCGCGAGCGTCATCGGCATCTTTTTCATCCCCGCGATCTTCTATGTAGTGGAGAGGGTTTCCGGCGCGACCAACAAGGCCCCGGTGGTCGTATCGTCAGAGCCGGCCCCGGTGCAGGGAGACTAAGCCATGCGCAAATCACTCGTCTTTTCGACGATTGCGGCCGTGCTACTGGCCGGCTGCACCGTGGGACCGAACTATCAGCGGCCTGCGATTCCACCGCCCGCCAACTTTCGCGCACCGGAGGGAACTCCGGCCTCCGCTTCCGCATCGGTAGGCGATCTCAAGTGGTTCGAAGTCTTCAAGGATGAGAAACTTCAGGAGCTGGTTCGGACGGCGTTGGCGCAGAACTACGACATACGGGATGCGGTTGCTCGTGTCGATGCCGCCAGTGCGCAGTTGGGCGTCACGCGATCGAACCAGTATCCGAACGTGGGCGCTGGGGCTGATATCTCGACGGTTCGGCTCTCGCGCAACGGCCAGACTCCTCTACCTGCGTCGTTCGTGCCGTCGCAGAACCGCACTTTCGGCGGAGCTACGCTCGATTTGCTTTCCTTCGAGGTCGATATTTGGGGACGTCTGCGTCGCGCTACCGAGGCAGCTCGCGCCAATCTTCTGGGTGCGGAAGAGAACCGTAAGGCTGTAATGACGACCTTGGTCAGCGAAGTGGCCAGTAACTACTTCAGCCTGCGCGAGCT
>Ga0207711_10004693_pt1 | contig 11607 bp, 12 predicted proteins | sample KBSS34metaG_FD_184401 | JGI IMG/M metagenome (GOLD analysis project Ga0207711, IMG submission 184401) | Switchgrass rhizosphere microbial communities from Kellogg Biological Station, Michigan, USA - KBS S3-4 metaG (SPAdes) (version 2) | ecosystem: Host-associated > Plants > Roots > Rhizosphere...
AGCACGCCGAGCACAATTACCCCGACTTCACCGGCGAAGACGCGCCAGCCGTGAAGCGGTTTGGGCAGGTGTATCTGCATGCGGCTGGCCCCCAGCGGTTACGCGAGCGTAACAGAAGGCCTTATGTCCGCAATGGGTCGAAAGCGGACATTGCACGGTGGATGAATCGCCAGCATCGTGCTGACGTGATCCATAGCCGATCGGATATGATTGCGTGCAGCAAAGCCATGCGCCTCATGGCGTGTCTATTAGCAATGATATTTCTGACTTGCGCATCAGGCGAAGCAACAGCGCAACAATGTCCGGCCGCGGCGGCAAATTCTCCGTCGCAAGTGCGAACACTCGACGGCCGGCTCATCTATCATGACGATATTCGCAGCTGGTTTGAATTGAAGCTCGACCGGCCGACGTGCGGTGCCAAGTCAATCCAATTGGTGCGGGTGGAGGGAGGTTGGAAGGATCTCGAAACCCTGCGGGGTTGTAGAATCAGTTCGACGGGCCCGATCGATTATTCACAGACCGGCTACTATTCCCTCGACCTTTATCAGGATGTGAGGAAGACGAAGGCCCTCGGGCACTGCCTGAGTCAGCCGTTTCATGATTACTCAAACGCGCGGCCAGAAGCCCGTATTCGAGTGTACTCGGTCACCATGCATCTCGACTATCGGACGGGCGATCATCCGGTAATCTTCGACGTGCGCAGCGCAGGGAGGAGGCTTCGGCCGTGGCAGGCTTACGCTAGCTATTGGTTGACTGGCGGGTTTATCCTCTACGGCCGCTGTGGCCACGGGTTCGTCGTCGACAAGGTATTCGGGCCGAGGGCCGCCCACCCCTCCCATTTTGGTGATCTACGAACACCGGGGGACATGGCAGCATTCGACCCTGAGAGCGCAGCGTCCAGGGGCCAGAGTGATTTGAGATTGGGATACACGTGCATTCGAGACCCATCAGGCAAACCTAACAACTGATGTCTGCAATGGGTGGAAAGCGGACATTCGTCGATGAGGGCTACTAGCCGCCGACCAAGAAACTCGCGATCGGCAGCCACTTCGCCGAATGATAGATGATGGTGGTGGCGACTTGCAGCAACAGGATGATCGGGACAGCGATTTCGTAGACTTTGTGAAGCCGCCCGCGCGTCCAGAAGTCATAGGCGAGCGCGCCGAAGAGGATCAGGTCGGTCGCAGCAAATTCATTGACAAGCATTCCGCCGAGGCCATCGCCGAATGCCGCGGTTAGCGCGTCACCCCACCATCGATCATAGGCGGCTCCGACGATCATCGTTGTTGCAAGCAGGATGAGGCGCTTGTGTGCACCTGGATCCTTGCGCACCGCCAGTGCTGCCGTTGCGAGCGATCCGAAGGTCAGCACCCAGAATATGGGCAGGATGAAGAACGGAAAGTTGTTTGGCGGATGAGCGATGTGCCAGCGTTGGGTATAGACCTCGGCGAAGTACCCGCTCACGACCATTACCGGCACGAGCGCGAACGCAGCGAGGCCAAGCTTCATATGTAAGGCCGTGTTCTTGCGACGAACGAGCCAGATCTGGACGGTCAGGAGAACGAGCCAGGTGCTGAACGCTACTGCGTGCACTTTAAGGATGAGCGGTGCGACGAAACGCGCGTGCCCGTTCCAGCGCAGCGTTACCGCCGGCGCGAAGCCCATGATCACGCCGAGCCAGCAGACCAGCAGGAAAATCAGGAAAAAGTTTCTATCTGCCCGGTGGAATGCGATGAAACGCCGGCGCTTGGGCAGCACCGCCGCTGCCGCAACTGCCACTTCGCCGGACGTCATTGGCTGATCCCCCCGAACTGAGCGCCTAGCCCAATTGCTCCAGTGTGTCTTGCGGCACCACCGAATCGGCTAAAGGGTATCGTCCGCAATGGGTCGAAAGCAGCCATTCAGTCGCGAACCCTTGCAATCGGGGTCGTCTCATGCACACAGTTTGTAGAGTTCGCGTTCACTGCATTCCTTGTTGAGGCCAGTGAGGGGGCTTGCCCATGAAAATTGCCCGGCCGGCGTTACTTGCGTCGAGCAGGATCCTGTCGCGGGCGCTCATCGCGGCAATCTTTTCATCGCTCGTGGCAACCCAGGCTTGGGCAAGCGCGCGGATTGGGGAATACCAATGCGCCGCTGAGCGCGTCTGGGTGAACCACTGTGCTGAATCGTGCGCGATCTCTTTTCCGGATCGGCCTAAGCGCCGAGGCATGACCATCGAGGGCGCGGAGAACGCGCAGGCCCTGGAAGCGCGTTTGCGTGCATGTCGATTTCTCGGCGGCTTTGGCTACGAGGATACCGCACCCGCAATGCGACACGCGCCGGTCGGGACAAGCGCAGCGGCACAACCGCAACGTTCGGCGAAGTTCAAGGCGCCGATCAATTCGTCGGGTGTTTGCACGATCAACGACTATCAATGCCAGTGGCGAAAGGATCATCCGTACGCGCCGGCCAATGAGGCTCCCTACGCTCCGCCGCCGGTACCGGGCTCTTCGAAGCTAAACCCCTGGAATCAAACTCCAGGATCCTCGGCAGACAATCCTTGGAACCAGCCACACGAGTAAGATCTAATGTCTGCAATGGGTCAAAAGCTGACACTACGCCAATGGCGCGAATGGGCCAAAAGCCGAACGTAAAGCTTCCTCAATCTTATCCACTTAGGGGTTCTCGTCTGAATTGGCGCAGGGGCCGTAATGGAAATTCGGCATGTCTTGATCGCAGTCGCGTCAGCATCCCTTTCAATGCCTGCGTGGGCACAGTCAGCATCACCCCCACGACCGGCCATTCTCAAAGGAGAGCTGAAGGTTCGATACGACATTTTTGATCGGGTGAAGGCGTTAGTCGACGCCCGGGATTTTGCAGCGCTGAATGCAATGGAGCGCGAGTTTCGGACCTCCCGCGTGCGGACGCCGTCCGGAGTCTGGAAACTGTCCGAATTTCACGGAGCGGTTCATGCCGCGTTGCCGGAAGCGGACAGCAACCAAAACTGCGCATTTACGGCGGGACCGCTGTTAAAAGCCTGGGCCGCAGCCACTCCCTCTGCGCCGACGCCCTACATTGCCTTGGCAAATATGCTCGTTGGCCGAGCCTGGTGTTTTCGCGGCACCGGTTACGCGGTTGATGTTCCCGATGACGATGAGACGCGTTTCCAGCATACGATTGCCGCTGCTTATGAGACCCTCTCATCCCACAGCCGGATCGCGGCGAAAGATCCCGAATATTACGTTGTTATGGAGGACATTTACCGCGCTCAGGGACGCGGGCGGCCGGCATTCCAACGACTCCTTGATGAAGCCTCAGCCAAAGAGCCCTATTATTACGAGCTCTACGCGCACGCTTATTACTACAACATGCCTCAGTGGTTTGGCGGCTATCCGGAAATAGAGCAGGCCGCGCGATACGCGGTGGCACGAACTCAGGATCAGGACGGTCTCGGAGCTTACGCGCGCTATTATTGGAACGCCACCGGGGAAGGTTGCGATTGCTGGGTGCATGCGATCGACTGGGCAACGATGAAAAAGGCCATGAAGGATGTCGTTGAGCGAAATCCTGAGCCTTGGAACCTCGCGAATTTCGCTCAAATTGCGTGCGAAATGAATGATTCCGTCGTCGCTCGAGAATATTTCGTGGCGCTCGGAAATGACGATGGCTCCGAAGCGTGGGGTGCTGACAAGGAAGGCTGGCAAAAATGCCGAGACTTCGCCGCAACAGTGGGCGGGCCACTCGCTTTGCCTAAAACTAGTGCGCCGCCTGGCAGCGACCGCCGCATCCCTTAAATTCGAGGACCTAGTGAGCCGGCATCCGGAATTGGTGCGCGAGAGTCCGGATTGGGTGGAAAACTGCCACTAACTTGGTGGGCAGCTTCGCGCCGGAACCAGCCTCACATTGCGATAGGTGAGCGGGACCTTCCGTTCGGAATCACCATCTGACAAGGTGGCATAACCTTTGAATGTTGCGGGCACTTCGCCGCCATTCTTTGAGAAGTGAACGTCGCGCCGCTGCACAGGTGCGTAGAGTTCGATCAGCACAAGAGAACGGAACATCGCGGGGGTAGCGGAGCGCGGCATGGAAACGCCAAGACTACCGTGGCCTTCAAACGTGCCCTCCGCAGTAAGGCTACGCCCCGCCGTGATGGTCCAACCTTCGGGGATGCGGCACACCGACTTGAACGTCACTCCCCAGGTTGAAAAGGCGAAGCCTTCGATCATCTCGTCGCGCGGGACGGATATGTTGCCAACGGACAATAGAAATGTCTTCGGATGGTCCGATTGAGCGGAAGTTGCTGCGAGGAGAAGAAGGGCGGTCGACAGCATTTTGCATGTCTAGACGTTGCTCAAATGTCTGCAATGGGACCCGAGGCTAGTGGCAGGAATGGGTCGTAAGCGGACGCTAACTCGTCCGGTTCGTGTCCGCTGTGGTCAACAGCGTTGAAATGGCCGTCAGCAGCTGTGCTCCGGCATAAGGCTTCTGAACAACAACGCTGTTCGGCACTCCTTGCGCAGGCCAGTCGGCTGCACTGTCCGCAGTGGTATACACGACTGGCAAGTCGGCCTTCAGCTCTCGGGCATGCCGCGCAATATCCCAGCCGCTCGCACCGGGGAGCCGAACGTCGGTGACCAAGCCTGAGAGCTCCGCAATGCGGGCATCAATCACGGCGAGCGCTTCAGCACCAACCTGCGTTGGGATAACCGTAAAGCCACCCGCCTCAAGGGCATCCTGAGCGACGAGCAAAACGAGAGGTTCGTCCTCCACGAGCAGAATGATCGGCTCAGGCATCGCTAATATCCAGGGTAGCCGCAACGGCACCATCGCTGCGACGCCGAGGTGATATCAGCGCCAGTTAACGACCTCAATCAGTTTGTAGCCTATCCGACACTTGTCCGTAGAGAGCCAGTGCGTTCGGGTGGAAAGCTACCGCTTCGTGACTTGTAACTTTCTGATCGTTCGAAGTTTCTGCAAAAGGGGCTCTGGGATTCGTGTATGCGTTTCTCCGGCCCAGCCACAGTTGCCCCTGATGCTGGGCCGTCAATTCTTACTCACTGCCTGTTTCGCGCGAGCAACGCGCCTTGTCCCCAGCAGCTTGCGAACCGCATCCTTTCCCACCGCATAGCCCTTAAGCCCCAAACGCAAGTTGCGGCACGAAGTTACAAACCCTGTCGCAGTCACTCCGCGTCGCGGCATGTCTGGAACCCGACGTTGCTTGCTAGCGTTACGCGCTAACCTTGGCCCTCCGGTGGTGTTGCCCGAACATGCCACTCAGCCATGCCAAGGCTTATCGAAAGCGGCTCGGTATCGCGCCCCAAACCGATGCCGGGCCGCTTTTCTGAGCGTTGGGAATCCCTTGCCGAGCTATTGATCAACGCTTGCTGGATTGCCTCGCTTCTTCGAGCGCGTCAGCTCCTCTCTCTAGCTCCCGTGCCATCTCCAGCAGCTGCGCGCGGTTTCGTTCGTCTTCAACGATCCTGGCGAGCCTCCGAAAACGCTCCGCGTGATCACGCAGATCCCGAATCTCGTTTTGCATGGGGGCGCCATAAGAAGACCACTCTGGGGCTCGGCAAGTTTTATTGTGCGTTCAATAGAACGTGGCAAACCAGCCTTCACTGGAGCCGAGGGGGCTGGGCATTCGCGCTATCCCGTGCCGAAATATGGCAGGCTCGTAATGTCTGCTTCGGGTCGGCTGTGAACAATGCGCACCTTGTCGCCACTGTATTGCGAAGCAGCCTTACGATGGAGTGATGGGGCGCCAGTTAGCAGACGGAATGCTACCAGCGTCGGCGCCAGCCGCTGCTTCCGCCAAGCAGTCTCACGACAAGAAGCAGCAGGATCGCACCGAGAGTTGCATTAACGATTGCGCTGACCACCCCGGTGCCCAGATGGATGCCAATTTTCGGCAGCGCCCAGTTGCCGATAAAGGCACCCACTATCCCGATAAGGATGTCGCCAATGATTCCGAAGCCGGCTCCTCGCACGACCTTGCCGGCCAGCCAGCCCGCGACGAGCCCGACGAGCAATATGACCAACAGGCTCTCGTTCGACATATGCATTGGCCGTCTCCAATCTGATCAGATGCACCGACTGACCTGGCATCATCATCCATTTGCCAACGCTTCCCTATCACCGCCGTTCCTTGGTCTCACGGCTTACGCGATAACGCCTTAGGAAGAGCGCTTCTGGCCATGTCCGAAATGGGTCGAGAGCTGCCACTGGGCTAATGGCAACCTTGGGTTGAAAGCTGCCATTCGGTTTGGTCGACGCGCGCTTGCATCCGTATCGATAGAAGCGCAGCCTCAGGCCAACCGGGGGCAAGCATGGCTAAGCTATTCCTCAGCTATTCACGCCGGGACACGCAAAAGGCTCGGCGCTTCACCGAATGGCTAGAGCGCGAGGGCCACGATGTTTGGCGGGACGAGGACGATATTGGCGGCGGCGCGAGCTTTTCCTCGGAGATTGAGGAAGCGCTGAACCGATGCGACGCCATCCTCGCGCTGTGGTCGGTGGATTCGGTGCAATCGGCGTGGGTGCGCGACGAAGCCGGATTCGGCCGTGACCACGGCAAGCTGATCCCATTCTCGCTCGATGGGACGGAACCGCCGCTCGGCTTTCGGCAATTCCAATCGATCGACTTGTCCAAGTGGAAAGGTCGAGGAGAGCCGCCCGTCGCCGGTCGAATCCGCAACGCGATCGAGAGGACCTGCGGCAAGACCGCGTCGGGTGCGCCGTCGACAGTAGTTGCTAGAGCCCCCACCCAACCGGGGCGGGGGATCTCGCGGACCCTGCTCGTTAGCGCTCTTCTCGGGCTCGTGGTCGTCGCTGTTCTCGGAATTTTTTTCTGGGAGCGCTGGTCCGCCGCCCGACAAATCGCGATCGCAGTCGTACCGTCACTTCAGTCTCCTGACCGGGCCATGGCGACGGATTATGCCAACGTTGCGGCAGCCGACATGGCGGCTTCCCTGCCGAGACGTTTCGATGGAGCAAGCGTGATCGCGCCGGCCGACGCTGGCACGCAAAACGCCGGCTATAGGATGCTGATAACGACGGCTGGGAAGGGACCGGCCGCCAATGCCAACCTCACGCTTTCAGAGGCAGACGGGCACTCGACTCTGTGGTCACAAAGCTGGTCCGTGCCTGATGCATCATCAGCCGATCTAAAGGCCCAAGTCTCGGAATCCGCGACCAAGGCTGCTTTTTGCTTGGCCGATGCAAAGGGAGGCAGAAATCGCCTCTCCCAGCCGGCGCTGGGACTGTACCTGAGTGGTTGTACGGGACTAGGTGACACAAGACGCTCGAACGAGGATTTCGTTACGATCTTCGAGCGCATTACCAAACTGGCGCCCGACTTCCCGCAAGGTTGGGATTATCTCGCACTCAGCCGATCGTGGATCGCTGAGAGCCTTGAGGACAGTTCTCCCGCCGCTCACGCGACCGCGGTGCAAAGTACGAGGGACGCCATTGCCATAGCCCGCAAGCTGAATCCGAACAGTGCGATGAGCTACGACGCCGAATTTCACCTGATTTCGGGGGACTCGTTTCGAGGTCTTCAGGTTCTCGAGAAGGGGGCAAAGGTCGATCCCGATGATGGCCGCATACAGATGCATCTCTCTGATGCTTTCCAATCCGTCGGCCGCATGTCGGACGCTGTCAACGCGGGGCAGAGGAGCGTCGAGCTCGCGCCGGGGATGGCTTATGCGAGGTCTGAATACATCCTTGCACTTGTCTATTCCGGCGAGTTTTCAAAGGCGAAAGGGGTCATCGCCGACGCTCGCAAGAAATGGTCGAACGACCCAGCGATTGAATATGCCCACTTCAGTTTTGAGTTTCGCTACGGTGACGCGCGGGCCGCGCTGCAAATGCTGCCGCAGGTAGTTGATTCGAGCGATGCTGGCCTCGCGCCCTACCGCAAATTCATTATGGCACGGCTGGACCCGACACCGGCAAAAATCGATGACGCTGTTGGCGCCTTAAGTAACCAGTCGCCCGGCAGCCCGGTCACGCGCAACAGAGTGCTTCTTGCCCTCGGCTATTTTGGCCGCGTCGAAGACGTCTACAAGCTTCTTGGAGATCGAGGATTCCAGCCTCTCGTAAACAAGTCCGTATTGTTCAGACCGGATTTCGCTAAGGTCCGCGCAGATCCGCGTTTCATGCAGATCGCGGCGCAGCTCGGATTGGTCCGATACTGGCGGCAAACTGGATTTTGGCCCGACTTTTGCACAAACGAGCACCTGTCGTATGACTGCAAGGCAGAAGCGGAGAAGTTCCCAATTTAGAGCGAAGTTTGGTCAAATGGTTGGCTGATCGCTGGCCAAATGAGCGAACGGATTCAATCGCAGCTTTGGCTCGACGTCGGCCGCGTCCGTAAAGGGTGGAAAGCAGACGCTATTGCGCGTGCAAACCGTGGCGAGTTTGCAGCATCTCCGCATCGGCCAGATCCAGGAGCGCGGTCGCCCGGGCCGCTAACTTGCTGAGGGTTTCCCAATGGGGTCCCCAGACGGCTGCCGCCTTCGACAGATGGAAGCGACGCACGCCATCGTGTCGCGCAAACACCTCCGCCACCAGCAGATCTCCGTCCCAAACCTGAACAACCGCGGTTGCTCGATTCAGCGGTTTCAAAATGCGCAGGTCCATCGGTGCGACGCTAGCAGGCACCCCAATGTCTGCAATGGGTGGAAAGCGGACTCTGACTTAAATCGCCTTTAAGCTCGTGAGGCTAGCCTGACGAAATGAGCGAGAAAGGTCCGCGCCTGGATAGTCGGAATTGGACGGGCGATCCGGCCTCTCCAACTGCACCTAAGCCCCCGTCATCCTTCCAGATGAAGGTGATCTTGGCGCTCTCTCTCTTCGCCAGCTGCTACTCAGTCTGGGCGATAATCCACGGCTTCAGCCATGGTCAAATCCAAATCCCGCTTCAGAAATGGCATCGGTGGGTGCCCATGCAGGACCACATAGCTTTTGCCGCATGCGTTCTAGGATGGTTTCTGACCTTCGGGATCGCGGCACTCGGAACCCTGGGCGCGTGCGCATGTCTGCGGAAACGGACTCGCCCGTAGCGACGGTTTTGGGTGGAAAGCGGACGTTAGCCGACCCAGGCCTTCAACACTGCCACTGCGAGGTAAAGGAAGAAGAAGACCACGCTGATGATCGCGATGACCCTGCCCGCAAAGGTCGGTCGCACCGGGTTGCCGACAGTGCCGTCGGAATACCATTTAACCATGGGCTGATAGGTAGACTCCGCTTCCACGTTCTGATCACCGTCAGCCTCTAGAAGCGCATCAATTTCGTGCAGCTCGCGTTGCAGATCGGCATAGACGCTGCGAGAGTCAGACTGCAGGTAGGGATTACCGGCTTCCCTCTCCAATTGCTCCAGCTGCGCGCAAATATTCGCCCGCGCCTCGGTAAGCTGTCTCTTCAATTTGTGATCCAAGGCCATCGCTAAGCCGATCGTCCGATGATTGATGAGAGAATGTCGGCTCCAGCTGATGTCTGCAATGGGTGGAAAGCTGACGTTACCGGGGGACCTCCTGCCGAGCTTCGTGACGATGCAATTTCAGTTCCTGCCACGCCTCTGCCACGGCCATTCTTATGAGCGACAGGGAATCGGCAACTTCGGCGCCCGCCTCAATCGCGCCGACCGCCAAAGATATCGCAGTCAGGCGCTGCCCTAATCCCTCGTAGATCGTGTTAATGCGTGTCGCGTGAGCCTTCTGGTTTTTGTTCTCGTTCGCCGGTGTCGGGCGAAGCCGTCGGGACCTCGCAAATGCCGCCCTCATTCCGCTTGGCTGGCGGGACTCGAGATCCGCGCTCGCAGCAGTGGCCACAAGATCCAAATTCACTCCGACGAACCGTGTTCTATCTATGACCGTCGCTTGTCCAACGCCGAGAATGTGACGGATAGATCCGTCCGGCCATACGGCTCGGAATCGCGCGGCATAGATATCGTTCCGGCGTCCCGCAGTTTCGAACTCGCCTTCAACGACCGGGATGTCATCGGGATGAAGCCGGGGAAGCCAATCGTCTTTGCTGAGCTTCTTTGGCGAGCCTACGTCGAAACCCAGCATTTGGCGGCTTCGAGGGCAAAGCAGGAGTTCCTGCGATTTGAGATCCAGATCCCAGTAACCTGCGACTATCTGAACAGCCATCTTGCTCCCCTCGGCCAATGGTGAAGCGGCTACCCCGGCGCGACGCTACGCCTTTCCCTCGGCAATGGCTAATGGCAGCAATGGGTCGAAAGCGGACGCTTAGACCAGCAGCAGTGTAGCGGGTTGAATGCCAAACGAGTTCATTCCCCGCTCAGGCTAGCGGCGATCAACCCAGAAGAGATTGGCCCATCTGAGATGGACTGCCTTATCGGGGGTGAGAATGCCGTCGCAAAGGCAAGTTACGGCCGACGCCCCGCTGGGGCGAAAGTTGCTGTAGCTCAGGAACGCAGCGAACTGGTCGCGCTGGGCGTGTGTGAGCTTGAGCCGGTAGACAGGACCGGGGCGATCGGGGTGGAGGGCCCCGATTTTGAAACCGAGGGCATCGTGAGTCAGGTCGAAGAAACCGCGGATCTCATTCTTTACCGGGAGCGTAATGGGGTACTCGGGCGGGGCGTTGCCAGGCCAGGTTGCGGGGTCGCTTACTAAAGGTCCGCCCATCGCAATCCCGAGCCCAATCGTAACGGCAAACACGTGGGTCAGCATGGTACCTTCCTAGGCTTGAAAGTACGCTCAAGCACCGCCGGCATACCGCACGTCAGTCTGGTTCACCAACCAATCATGTCCGGCAAGCTTGAGACGGGTTTCCGCTCAGATGCTGCTGAGCTCGAACGGGTCGAGCGCCTGATAATGGCTGCTTCATGGCTCGCCGCTCGGGTTCGACAGTCGCGCCGCCTGCTCCCGAGGCATCGTCATTGGCAGGCAAGCCGCTCGCGTCCCTTGGATCTGGTTTGTCAACGTCGGCAGGTTTGCCTGCTTCGCCAAACCACGCAGTTCATTGATCTGGCCATTGACTCGCCACGCTCGATATCGAGCATCCTGAAGAACATTGTTCAGCTCAAACACCATCTCCGGCGACAGCTTGTGCATGTGTTCGAGCGTCCTCAGCCGCGCCCAATCCCCCTGCTCGACCAGCATCGAATCATAGGTGTTTCTCATCCAGTCATACATCGTTCCGAAGTCCGCGAGTTCTGTCGCCGGCAGGAGCGCGGCTCGACCAGAATGAGATTCCGCGTCCCAGCGGACAGTCAGCAACGTCCAGATTTGAGGACGGCCAACCCATTTAGGCGTCTTGATCGATCCATCCTCTCCGACACCGTCGAGCAGCGCTTGGATCTCGTCCAATCGCCTCGCGACGCAGTCACGCATCGCCCGACGGGACTCGGCCCTGCTCATGTAAGTAGCCAGCTCATTCTGGATGGATTCCCGCGCGGAACGCGCCTCCGAACGCTGGTGAATTTCCTCGGCAACCTGCTGCGCCGCCAGCGCGATCAGCACGCCGAGCACGATTACGCCGACTTCACCGGCGAAGACGCGCCAGCCGTGAAGCGGTTTGGGCAGGTGTATCTGCATGCGGCTGGCCCCCAGCGGTTACGCGAGCGTAACAGAAGGCCTTATGTCCGCAATGGGTCGAAAGCGG
>Ga0207711_10004696_pt1 | contig 11605 bp, 11 predicted proteins | sample KBSS34metaG_FD_184401 | JGI IMG/M metagenome (GOLD analysis project Ga0207711, IMG submission 184401) | Switchgrass rhizosphere microbial communities from Kellogg Biological Station, Michigan, USA - KBS S3-4 metaG (SPAdes) (version 2) | ecosystem: Host-associated > Plants > Roots > Rhizosphere...
TGGCCCGCATCGTTACGTATGACGGCAATCTGGACGAGGCTCGTGCTCCCCTCTCGGTGACCCTTGTACTGGACCGTGAACTCGACATCAGCCGCGGTGATCTGCTGGCCTCATCCGAAAAGTCTGCCACTGTGGCGCATGGCGTAAGAGCCCATCTCGTCTGGATGGACCAGAAGCCGCTACAGGCCAATCACCGCTATCTTCTCAAGCACACCAGCCAGACGGTGCCTGCCTATGTAAGCTCGCTTGCCTATCGCACCGACATCAGCACCCTGGAGCACAAGCCCGCCCAGACCTTGGAGATGAACGGCATCGGCGTGGCGGAGATTCGTCTGCCCAGGCCGATCGCAGTCGACGCCTACCGCGACAATCGCGGGACGGGCGCCTTCATCCTGATCGATCCGATGACCAACAGTACCGTCGCCGCAGGCATGGTGCGCGAGGTGCTCGGACGCGACGCAGAGTTGGCCGATGTAGGCCCAGTAACCGAAGAAGAGCGCCTGGAGCGGTGGGGCCATCGCGGAGGCATATTGGCTCTCGATGGTTCTGCAGAATTGATCGATCGGGTAGAGCGCGCGTTGTTCTCGAGCGGCGCAGTGACCGTGCGGGTTGCCGATGCGGCGCAGGCAGATTTACTGGCTCAGGCCGGTGTGCTGGCGCTGAAGACGGATGCCCAGGACACAGAACAGTTGAGAGCGCGTGTCGGCGAGCTTGAGGTTACGGTCGACACAGAGGACGAGGACGCAGTGGCTGCCGTAGTGCAGTTGCTGGAGCGGGGCGGAATCCTCGACAGCCACAGGAAAGCGGGAAGAGCATGAGCACCTCAGCAATCATAAGCAGTTCGGCAATCATCAACGAGATAAACCTGAAACTGGATGCCGTACGGGCGACGCTCGCGAGCACCCTGGTTGGCGAACACGGAGCCTGCCTGACCAACAGCTTTCAGGCTGAAGACATGCTCTTGACCAAGCTTGCTCTCGAGATCGACCCGAATATCCCGATCCTTTTCCTGGACACGGGCTATCACTTTCCGGAAACCTACGCCTATCGCGATCAGATGGCTGCGGAATGGAACCTGAACCTGACCAACCTGCTGCCGGAGAAGACAGTGGCAGAACAGGAAGCCCAGTTCGGCCTTCTCTATCAGTCTGCTCCCGACCAATGCTGCAAGATGCGCAAGGTTGAGCCCCTGTTCAAGGCAGTAGGCGGATATAAGGTATGGTTCACCGGACTCCGGCGCGAGCAGGCAAAGAGCCGCGCAGCGCTCGAAGAGTCGTCACTGTTTACCCTCCCCGGAGGCAAGCAGGTGCTCAAGCTGGCCCCTCTAGCAGAATGGACCACCCGCGATGTCTGGTATGCGACCGAAGAGCTGTCCATTCCCCGCCTCCCTCTCTATGACCTCGGTTATTCCTCGATTGGCTGTCAACCATGTACCACGCTTCCGACGGATCCCAATGATCCCCGCTCTGGCCGCTGGGCCGGTCGCAAGGTAGAGTGCGGAATCCACATCGAAGCAGCACCAGCCAGCTGAAGCGAGCCAGACAGCAACACCGCTCGCCAAGATCGAGAGTCACGAAGTGGAATACTTCATCGGATTTGTGATTGCACTGTTCATCGCACTCACCGGAGTAGGCGCAGGCACCATCACCGTTCCAACGCTGGTGCTCTTTCTCGGCGTACCCGCGGGGCCGGCTGTGGCGATCGGGCTGATGTTCGCCACGGCGATCAAGTTCGTGCTGCTGCCAGCCCAAATCGTGCGTCAGAACATCAACTGGCGCACCCTTGGCTACATGCTCCTGGGCGGATTGCCCGGAGTGATCGTCGGTTCTTTCGCATTGAAACATCTGGTCACCGCAGGATCGCAGACGCTAGTAAATGCACTGCTTGGCTTCATCCTGGTGTTGACCGCGACGTGGCAGATATTCTTTTCCTTCCGCAAAATGAAGGAGGACGCGAAGCGACCAGACCGTAGCCCGTTGCTCGCGGCGCTGATGTTCCCCGTGGGTGCCGAGGTTGGCTTCTCGTCGGCGGGCGCGGGAGCGCTCGGTTCCGCGGCGCTATTGAGCCTGACGCCGCTGGTCCCGGCACAGGTGGTCGGCACGGATATCGCTTTTGGCTTCCTGGTTTCGCTGATTGGCAGCGGCATTCACTGGTCGACGAATGGAACGGATACGCAATTACTGCTGCACCTGATCTTAGGCGGAGTGTTCGGAGCCATCACCGGGACACTGCTCAGCACATCGATTCCGCGCCGTCCGCTGCGGCTTGCTCTCTGGGTCTGGCTTCTCATCCTGGGTGGACAGTTCCTCTTCAATAGCTACCAGGCATGGTACGCACCGCGTGAAGTCCACGCGGCCACGCATTCCCGATAATTTACTTCCGCTTCAGGGCTTCGAGTTCATCGAGAGTTCGCGGCCAGTCGGACTTGAGCAGCCGCGAAAGGCTCCTGTCCGCTAGCACTTTGCCACCAGTCTGGCAGACAGGGCAATAGTTCGTCTCGTTGTCGGCGTAGCGGATGCGCTGAACCTCTGTTCCGCAACGCGAGCAGGGCTTGCCGAACCGCCCATGCACAGCCATCTCTGGGCGAAACGCCGTCACCTTCTCCGGAAAGGCCTTCTTCGCCTCCTCGTTCATCCGGTCGATCCAGATCTGCAGCGTCTCGCGGGTTGCCGTATAGAGCTGCAACCATTCCTCATCGGACAGCTTTTTCGTCAACAAAATCGGCGAAAGCCGCGCAGCGTGCAGAATCTCGTCCGAATAGGAGTTGCCGATGCCGCTGACGATGCGCGGATCGGTCATGGCACGCTTCAGCGTACGATTCTCAACAGACAAAGCCGCGCGAAAAGCTGGCAGATCGCTTGCGAAAACATCAATGCCGCCGGGGTCCATGAGCAGCAGTTCCTTCTCCCCGGCGATTACATGCAGCGAAGCGCGGCGCTTGGAGCCAGCCTCGGTCAGCACCAGCGACCCATGAGGAAAATCGAAAGCCGCCAGGTTGTTCTTGCCGCCAAGCTTCGCTCCCACAGGACGCCAGTGCAGACGACCAGCAATCATGAGATGCAACACCAGCCACAGGTCTCCATCCATGCCGATGGCTATGCGCTTGCCGATGCGGCGCAAAGCGCGAACCGTTTTGCCGTCCGCAGCCGAAAGCGGCGGTACCGCTGTACGTAGAAGAAAAGGGCTGGCAACCCTGACCTGCTGCAGCGGCTGGCCCAGAATGCGCGCTTCCAGTGCCGTGATATAGGCGGTAATGTCGGGCAACTCCGGCATTGTTAACAGCTTGCAGGGAGCGCGTCCGATTTGCAAGGATTGCCTTCTGTGCGGCGGGACAACGGTAACGGAAAAGGTTTACCATGAACCCGCGAGGATGACCCTACGAAATGAAAGCACTACTACTTTCTGAATACAGCAAATTAGAAGTCGCGGACCTGCCAGTGCCGGTTGCGGGGCCGGGCGAGGTTCTGGTGCAGGTGGCTGCTTGTGGCATCTGCGGGAGCGATGTGCATGGCTACGACGGCTCTTCGGGGCGCAGGATTCCGCCCTTGGTGATGGGCCATGAAGCCGCCGGAGTTATCGCTGCGGTCGGGGATGGTGTTACGGCATTCAAGCCGGGCGACCGGGTCACCTTTGATTCAACTGTGTACTGCGGCGAGTGCAGGTTCTGCTTGAAAGGTGACATCAACCTCTGCGACAACAGGCAGGTGGTCGGTGTCTCCTGTGCCGACTTTCGCCGCGCCGGGGCCTTCGCTGAATACGTAGTCGTGCCGGCGCGGATCGTGTACTCTCTGCCGGATTCGTTCGAATTTTCAGAAGCAGCCATGCTTGAGGCAGTCGCGGTCGCGCTGCACGGAGTCGCTGTCTCCGACCTCAAGGGCGGCGAGACGGCGCTGGTGATCGGTGCCGGTATGATTGGCCTGCTGACCCTGCAGGCAGCGAAGGCTGCCGGATGCTCGCCAGTGCTGGTCGCAGACGTGGACGTCACACGGCTGCAGCTTGCCAAGGAATGCGGCGCAGATGAGACCATCCTGGCATCTGGCTCGGAGATGGTGCGGCATGTGCTGGCCCGCACCGATGGGCTGGGCGTCGATGTCGTGCTCGAAGCAGTCGGGCGCGATGAGACGGTTTCAGCCGCAGTAGACGCCGTGCGTAAAGGCGGGACCGTAACTCTGATTGGCAACATTACGCCCACCGTGACGCTACCGTTGCAAAAGGTGGTTTCGCGGCAGATTCGCATGCAGGGTTCATGCGCTTCTTCAGGCGAGTATCCTCAGGCGATCGAACTGATCTCTTCCGGCCAGATTCGCGTCACTCCCCTGATCACTGCGGTAGCTCCACTCGAAGACGGTGCATCGTGGTTCGAGCGGCTGCACTCGCGCGAGCCGAACCTTATGAAGATCGTCATCGACCCCAGAATGCAGGTAGTGCCAGATGGGGTGACGGCATGAGCGGCGGACTCTTCGATCTAACGGGACAAACCGCTGTCGTTACCGGTGCAAGCCGCGGGCTCGGACAGTATTTCGGACGCGCCCTGGCCAAGGCTGGCGCAGACCTCATCGTCACCAGCCGCAAAGCAGCAGACCTGACGGATTTTATAGCCGAGATCGAAGCTCTCGGCCGCACAGCGCTTCCTGTAGAGCTCGACGTTCGCGACCACAGCAGCATTGAGCGCTTCGGAGATGCAATCCGAGCCACGGGCAGGCAGGTTCATATCCTCGTCAACAATGCCGGATGCAACGTGCGCAAGCCCGCGCTCGACATCACCTGGGACGACTGGAACCTTGTCCTCGACACCAATCTGCGCGGCAGCTTCTTTGTCGCGCAGCAGATTGCGCGCGGCATGGTCGAGCACAAGTATGGACGCATCATCAACATCGGTTCCGTCACCAGCGTCGCTGGCTTTGCCGGGTTAGGCCCCTACTGCGCCAGCCGCGGCGGCATCAAGCAGTTGACCATGAGCCTCGCCGACGACTGGGGCAAATTTGGCGTCACGGTGAACTGCCTCGCCCCCGGATGGTTCAAGACCGAGCAGAACAAAATCCTCTACGAAGACAAGGAATGGGTCGAATACCTCATGGACCGCATCCCGCTCAAGCGTCATGGTGAACCGCACGATCTGGATGGCGCAGTCGTCTTTCTGGCGTCGGAATCGAGCCGCTATGTAACCGGACAGACGCTGCTGGTGGATGGCGGAGTATCGACCGGCGCAACCCGGGCTACTCCCAATAAAAAATGAAGTCTGGCGAGTTAAAACAGGCACATCAAACACAAGATACAGAGGAAAAGATGAAGATTGATTTCCGCAGATCGACTGTAGCTATCGCCGCTCTGGTTTGTTTCGGCTGCTCGAGCCTCTTGGCACAGGGCAAGACAGACGGCAAGCTGAAGGTCTACTTCATTGATGTGGATGGCGGGCAGGCCACGCTTTTCATTACTCCGGCAGGCCAGTCGCTGCTGATCGATACAGGTTGGCCAGGCCAGAATGGCCTGGATGCCGACCGCATCGTTTCAATAGCCAAAAAGGAAGGCCTGAGCAAGATCGACTATGTGCTCATTACTCACTATCACGCAGATCATGCAGGCGGCATTCCTGAGCTGGTGAAGCGGATCCCGGTCGGAACCTTCCTCGACCACGGTCCAAACCGCGAGTTCGACAAAGGCATCACCGAGAAAGATTATGCCGAGTATCAGAAAGTTCTCGCCGCGGGTAAGTCCAAGGTGATTCATGAGACCCCAGGCCAGTTGCTGCCGATCAAGGGCATGCAGGCTACGGTCATCAGCTCTGATGGCAAGCTGATCGAGAAGCCGTTGGCTGGCGGAGGCGAAACAAACTCTTACTGCGCAAGCTCCGAGATCAGGCCAGAAGACCAGACCGAGAACGCGCATTCGCTGGGCATTGCAATCAACTTCGGCAAGGTGAAACTCCTCGATCTCGGCGACCTGACCTGGGACAAAGAGCGAGTCCTGATGTGCCCGACCAACAAGCTTGGCCCGATCGACGTGCTCATCGTTTCGCATCACGGATGGATACAAAGCTCGAGCCCGGCGCTGGTCTACGCGATTCATCCGCAGGTAGCGATCATGGACAACGGCGCGATGAAGGGCGGATCGACGCCGATCCTGAAGATATTCAAGGCTTCGCCGGGGCTTGAGGCGCTATGGCAGTTGCACTATTCCAATGAGGGAGGCGACGCCAACAACACTGCCGAAGAACTGATCGCCAATCCCAAAGGCCCGGACTCAGCGCACTATATCGAATTGATCGCGAACAAAAATGGCTCCTATGACGTGATCAATGAACGCACTGGACTTACGAAGCATTACACCGCCAAGTAGCTTCAGAACACAAATACACGGCCCCTTCAGAGGAATCAAATCTGCGGGGCCGTTTCTATCTGCATCGGCTCAATCTTCCCCAGCAGAACGATATAGGCGGTAATGCCGATCAGCAGATAGATACCTGCGACAAAGCAGGCCCAGGCAAAGGTGTGGAATGCCTGGAAGAGGTATCCGGTGACAATCGCTGCGGCTATGCCAGAGGTCTGGTTGGAGAAGTTGATGATGCCGCCGACCGTACCCACCGAGTTGCGCGGCGTCATCAGCGACGGAATCGACCAGCCAATCGGCGATGCCGCCGAAAGCCCCCCGATCGACAGGCTGATCCAGAGCAGAGCCGCCGGCGCGGTGTGAGCATTGGCTGCACCAAAGATACCGAGGCCGCACATCGTGCCTCCGATGAGGATCGTCCTGCGCACCTTGCTTGCATCCCATCCGCGCTGGATCAGCGTATCGGCGAGCAGGCCACCGATGAACAAGTCAGTGAAGGTAGCAACCAGCCACGGAACGCAGGTGTAGAGAAACGACTGGGCAAGATTGATATGCAGAGCTGTCGAAAGATATTTGGGTAGCCAGGTCAACAGCAAATAGAAGACGTAGTTGTACGATCCCATGCCCAGGATCATGCCTAGGACTTTGCGCTGGCGCAGCAGCTGGCGGACCGGGGCTGGTTCTTCGTCGGCCTGCCCATGTGAGGTGCTGGCCAGGATCGCATCCTTCGCGATATGGTCGCGCTCAGCGTCGGTAAGTTCAGGGTCATCCTGCGGATCGCGGTAGACGACCGAGAAGAGTAGCAGGTAGAGCAGACTGACGAGACCGGTAGCGGCAAAGCTCCAGCGCCAGCCGACCTTGAGCAGTAAGAGTCCAATCAACGGAACGCCAAGCGCAGAAGAGAATTTCGCAGCGGAGTCGAAGATGGAAGTGGCAAAACTACGCTCTCTAGGAGGAAACCAGCGGCCTACAGCCTTGGCATTGGCAGGAAAGGTTGGAGCCTCCCCAACGCCGAGCAGAAGCCGCGCCGCGAAGAGAAAACCCAGCGTAGGAGCAACCGCCGCCGCAAAAGATGCTACCGCCCAGAGGAAAATGCTGATGCGGCCCACTTTACGGATGCCGAACTTATCGAGAAGAACACCCACCGGCAACTGGCAGAGGGCGTAAGTCCAGTTATACGCGCCCGAAAGATAGCCGAAAGTGACGCTGGAGATGCCAAATGTAGTGTAGAGAGCGGCTTCAGAAACGGTCAGATTGACCCGGTCAAAGTAGTTGACCAGAACCCCAAGGCCAAGCAGGCAGGCGATGCGCCATCGACGGCGTGGAATGTAGGGAGATGGCATGATGGGATGGCTTTTCGTGACCATCCCATCCTACACAAGCGCAGGCACAGCGGTAACGCTTACGCGATACCCAGAGCCGGGCGCATGGGCCGCAGGAGCGAAGCAAGCTGCGAACGGCCGCGATTGGTGCGGGATTTCACTGTGCCTTCCGGAATGCGCAGGCGGTGAGCGATCTCCTGATTATCCAACTCGCCGAGGAAGCGCAGGTGGACGACCTCGCGCATCTCAGGGGATATTTTTTTGACCGCGCTGGCGACGATGGTGGTGATTTCGCCGGTCTGCGCCGAGTCGTGCGGGCTGGGCCGCGTATCTGGAATGCGGTGCGCCAAGGCAAGCGTGTCAGCCTGATCCCACCCCTCGTCCATGGAGTGCGTACGGCGCTGCTGTCCGCTGCGGCGAAAACGATCGACGCGCTGATTACGGGTGACAGTGGCGATCCAGCCCTTGAGTTCTCCGCGGGCAGGGTCGTAACTGCCTAGATTGAGCCAGATTTTGAGAAAAGTGTCCTGCACGAGGTCTTCAGCGTCCTGAGTCGAACCGCAAAAGAGATAGCAGATGCTGTAGACCAGGCCACGGTACTCCTCGACCAGCTTGGCCCAGGCGCGATTGTCGCCATCCAGGCAGAGCTGCACGAGGTTGCTGCTTTCGGTGGTCATGGATTTGCTCCTCATCGAACGGGCGAAAGGGGAGAGGAAAGCCGTCCCGATGATTCAATGACACCATTCGGGCGGCGCGCATGCGGTCATGATGCGTCACGAATCGTAAAGAAATGTCAAAGCTCAAAGTACAAGGTGTTACAAATCATTACTGCGCAGGTGCACGGCGAGGAGTACAACCAAAATTGGGGCTGGTTGTGTGCCAGATGAGAAAAAGCCCTGAGGACTTCTGTGGAACCCATTCTGCTGGTCGATGACGATATCGAACTCTGCACGATGCTCGAGGACTACCTGTCGCGACACGGCTTCAAGGTGGCGACCGAGCACAACGGCGAACATGGGTTGCACCGCGCGCTGACCAACGACTTCGCTATGGTGCTTTTGGATGTGATGCTGCCCGGCCTCGACGGATTCGAAGTTTTACGTCGGCTGCGCACCAATTCGCAGGTGAGTGTCCTGCTGCTGACCGCCCGTGGCGAAGACATCGACCGTATCGTCGGACTCGAGATTGGTGCGGACGATTATCTGCCGAAACCCTTCAACCCACGAGAATTGCTGGCACGGATTCGGGCAATTTTGCGGCGAAGCGCGGCAGCTCGTCCGGCCCAGGCCAAAATACGGCATTTATCGGTCGCCGGAATTGAGCTGGATAGCGGCGCGCGGACGGCAATCTGCAACGGTGTCGAGCTGGACCTGACCAACGTAGAGTTTGAGCTGCTGGCAGCGCTGATGGAGGCTCCCGGGCAGATTCTTACCCGCGAGCACCTCACCGAGTGCGTGCTGGACCGCCGTTTCAACCCCTTCGATCGCAGCCTCGATATGCACGTGAGCCGCCTGCGCCGTAAGTTGGACGAAGCCGCCGACCTGGGCGACCAGATCAAGACGATCCGGTCGGTTGGATATCAGCTCGCGCTGCCTGTCTCTGGCGCGCCGGATTCCCCGTATCAGCACAGGCTGGAAAGCTAGGACTGAGGGTCGGCGATGCGCAGCACCTTTACGAAGATCTTCCTCTCCTTCTGGCTCACTGAGATCCTGATCCTGGTGGTAGGGTATTTCTTCCTCTCCAGCCAATTTGAGTCGAACGAGATCGTTTATGTCTCCATGTTCGCCATGATCCAGTCCAACGCCCGCGAAGCCATGCAGGCCTACGAGGCAGGGGGATGTAAGGCTCTGGATGCAGTACCGAGGACGTTTTCGCTTGAGAATTACTCGCCCAACTGGAAACCTGCCATCCTTTTTGACAGCGAAGGACGAGCTCTGTGCGAAACAGAGGACACCAGCATCTATAACGCTGCCGTCGCAAAGATGAAACGTCAGGGTTACCTGACCGGTGAGCGGCACGGCTCCAGTTTCATTGAGGGCATCGACTTAAAGAACTCGCGCGGTCAGCGGTACTTTTACCTGATTCGCGGCACTTATCCCACCCAGGTATATATTCCTTACCGAGAGATGGCGCCGAGACTATTGATTGGGCTGATCGTCTCGTTGCTCGTCACGTTTGTAATCACCATGATGATCACACGACCCATCAGCTCGCTGCGAGAGGCGGCAAAACAGTTGGCAGCAGGCAATCTGAGTGCACGGGCAAAATGGCCGCGCGGGTTTCTACGCTTTCAACAGATAGTCGGCCGGGCGACTCCAGCAATCCAGGCCAGTTGGCCCAAAGAGCGCATCGTAAAGAAAAGCGGCGACGAGTTGCTGGGCCTGGTCTACGACTTCAACGAGATGGCCGACCGGCTGGAGTCCATGGTGGATGCTCAGATGCTGCTGCTCCGCGATGTCTCCCATGAGCTACGGTCGCCACTTGCCCGACTGAGCGTCGCACTGGAGCTGGCTCGCGAAGAGGCGCAGCCGGGAATGGAAGTACAACTCGACCGGATCGAGCGGGAAACTGGTCGGTTAAACTCCCTGATCGGGCAGCTGTTGAGCCTGTCGCACCTGGAGTCCACGACACGGCTCTCGGACAATCAGCCTGTATGCGTGCGTGAGGTCATCCAGGAACTGCTGCCCGATATGGCCTACGAGGCGCAGCAGCGGAACTGCCGAGTGAGCTTCCTCTCCGATGGCCTCAGCCAGGGAATCGCTCTCGTCCAGGGAAATCGTGAGCTGTTGTGCCGGGCCATGGAAAACGTAATTCGCAATGCAATCGCCTACACCGCCGAGGGAACAACTGTAGAGATACACCTCTGTGACGAGCAACGGGCTGGCAGCCGTTTCCTTGTACTCGAAGTTAAGGATTATGGACCAGGTGTACCGGATTCCGCTCTGAAGACCATCTTCCGGCCCTTCTACCGTCTGGATCTGTCACGTCAGCGGTCTACGGGCGGGTACGGAGTGGGACTAGCGATTACCGAGCGGGCGGTGCGACTGCATGGAGGCTATGTAACTGCCAGAAATTCTCCGGAGGGTGGGCTGATCGTTCAAATGAGCCTGCCATTTGCCGAAGCGAAGCGAGCATAAAACACCAGCGTGCCGGCTTTCTGGATCAGGGCATGTTCTTACTAGCCGTAGTGTGGCAACGAAAGTCAACCAGAGCAACGCTGTGAAAGAAAAGGAGGAGCATTCAGCTCCTCCTTTTCTTTCGCATTGGTTTACATCCATCTGTCGTACTTGGTTTGTGTGACTAGTTCACAGCGTAGGTCCAGGCGAGAATATTTTGCGTTGCCGTTAATCCGCCGGTACCACCTGTAAACCCAACGTACGCTGTACTATCGCCGACAATCGATGGAATATTGACAGCAGCGGAGGTGGTAAATGTCTCGTTGGTGACGGTGTCGGTGATCGTGACTGTCAGCGTGGAACCGTCATACGTAATGTGCGCCTTCATGATGTTGCCGCTATGCAGATCGAGGCCTGAGCCAGTCATGTCCACCGAAGGAAGCGTTGGGACGGCTCCGTTGGTGTAGACGCCAGTTGAGTCCGCTCCCTCCCCCGAGTTGCTGTACAGATCGAACTTGACCGCGACGCTCGTACCGATGCCGCCGTAGCCCAGATAACTTCCGTTACCTCCAATAGCGTTCATGCCCTTGGCTGCGTTTTGAATGGCAAAGGTAAAACCATCCGCAGAAGATGTCGGCAATTGGAAATTGAAATCGGTGGTGAACTTCTGCACATTAACGGGTGTGCCATACCAGACAGCACGCGCCTCGCCGGAGCCTCCGTCGGTCAGCTTAACTGCATTGCCTACGATGGATGCACCGTTGACCAGGCTTAGACCTGTAGCCGTGAAACCGGACGGGTAGTTGACGACCGGAGTAGAGCTGCTGATTGTTTAAGCAG
>Ga0207711_10004697_pt1 | contig 11604 bp, 9 predicted proteins | sample KBSS34metaG_FD_184401 | JGI IMG/M metagenome (GOLD analysis project Ga0207711, IMG submission 184401) | Switchgrass rhizosphere microbial communities from Kellogg Biological Station, Michigan, USA - KBS S3-4 metaG (SPAdes) (version 2) | ecosystem: Host-associated > Plants > Roots > Rhizosphere >...
AATTTGGACCGCGTCGTGTGACCGTGGCAGATGTCGGGCAACATGGGCGACATGGCGAGTGACGACTTCGACGACATCCCGCTCGAGCCCGAGGAGGAACTCGACTCCGACGAGGTCCGCAATGACGACGGTGACGAAGTTGTCGACCCCCCTGAGGAATGGATCGAGGCAAAGGACAACGAAACGCTCGACGAGAGACTCGCCGAGGAAGTGCCGGACGATCTCGGAGATGACGAGGACGAGGCGCCCAGCGACGCCCACGACTCGGACGCCGGCGGTGGGCTCAGGTTGGTCAGCAACTACGACCTCGACCACATGGACGTGGAAAGGCACGGCCGCGAACGCGGACAGATCGATGGCACACCGGAGGACGGGGACTCGTTCTACGACGTGATCGAATGAGCTAGTCCGACACCGCCTGCAGCACCATCACCGCACGCGCGTCGACGGACACCTTGGTGCCTGCCGTCACCGGTTTGGCCTCCTCGGCCGTGGTGGTATCCGCCGTGTAGATCACCGGCACCCAGGCAGGGCCGAAGTCTTTTGGCGGAAGCGTGAATTCGATGGACTCGTAGTGGGCGTTGAAGCACAGCACGAACGAGTCGTCGGTGACGCGCTGACCACGTACGTCGAGATCGGGAATGCCCTGGCCGTTGAGGTAGACGGCGATCGACTTTGCGAAGCCCGATTCCCAGTCCTCTCCGGTCATTTCCGAGCCGTCGGGAGCCAACCACGCAATGTCGGGCAGGCCTTCGCCGCCGCGACGGCCGACCGGTTTGCCGCTGAAGAACCGTCGCCTGCGGAACACCGGGTGCGCGGTGCGTAGCGCCGACACCGCACGGGTGAACTCCATCAGCTCCGTGTCGGCGTTCGCCCAGTCGATCCACGACAGCTCGTTGTCCTGGCAGTAAACGTTGTTGTTCCCCTGCTGGGTACGGCCGAGTTCGTCGCCGTGGGCGATCATCGGGACGCCTTGCGAAAGCAGAAGCGTGGTAAGGAAATTGCGTTGCTGACGGGCCCGCAGCGCATTGATCTCCGGATCCTTGGTCGGGCCTTCCGCGCCGCAGTTCCAGGATCGGTTGTGGCTCTCGCCGTCGCGGTTGTCTTCTTTGTTGGCCTCGTTGCGCTTGTCGTTGTAGGAGACCAGATCGCGCAGCGTGAATCCGTCGTGGGCGACGACGAAGTTGATCGAGGCGACAGGGCGGCGGGCGGTTCGCTCGTAGAGGTCGGCCGATCCGGTGAGTCGGTAGGCGAACTCGTCGAGGGTGGCAGGTTCACCGCGCCAGTAATCGCGGACGGTGTCGCGGTACTTGCCGTTCCACTCCGTCCACTGGGGTGGGAAGTTGCCAACCTGATAACCACCCGGTCCGACGTCCCACGGTTCGGCGATCAGCTTGACCTGGCTAACGGTCGGATCCTGTTGCACGAGTTCGAAAAACGTCGATAGCTTGTCGACGTCATAGAACTCGCGGGCGAGCGTGGACGCCAGATCGAACCGGAACCCGTCGACGTGCATCTCGGTGACCCAGTACCGCAACGAGTCCATGATCAGCTGCAGCGTGTGCGGGTGGCCGACGTTGAGGCTGTTGCCGGTGCCGGTGTAGTCCATGTAGTAGCGCTTGTCGTCGTCGACAAGCCGGTAGTACGCGGCGTTGTCGATGCCGCGCATGGACAGCGTCGGGCCCATGTGGTTGCCCTCGGCGGTGTGGTTGTAGACCACGTCGAGGATCACCTCGATGTCGGCCTCGTGCAGCGCACGGACCATGGCCTTGAATTCCTGCACCTGACCGCCCGGGGTGGAACTGCTGCTGTACTTGGCGTCGGGCGCCAGAAACGCGATGGTGTTGTAGCCCCAGTAGTTTGACAGCCCCTTCTCGATGAGTGTGGAGTCGTTGACGAAGTGGTGCACCGGCATCAGCTCGATCGCGTTGACGCCCAACGACTTCAGGTGCTCGATGATCACCGGGTGTGCCACGGCGGCGTACGTGCCGCGAACGTTCTCGGGGATGTCCGGGTGGGTCTGGGTAAGGCCCTTGACGTGCGCCTCATAGATCACCGTGTCCGCGTACGCGTGCTGCGGCGGGCGATCCACGCCCCAGTCGAAGTAGGGATTGATCACCACGGCCTTGGGCGTTCCAACCGCCGAGTCTTCGTCGTTGCGGCTGTCGGGATCGCTGAAGTTGTAGCCGAACAGTGACTGGTTCCACTCGAAGGTGCTGTCGATCGCCTTCGCGTACGGGTCGATCAGCAGCTTGTTCGGATTGCAGCGCTGTCCCGTGGCGAGGTCATAGGGGCCGTACACGCGATAGCCGTAGCGCTGGCCGGGCTCGATATTGGGGATGAAACCGTGCCAGACGAAGCCGTCGACCTCTGGCAGCGTCACCCTGGACTCGGCTCCGTCGGCGTCGAACAGGCAGAGCTCAACCTTCTCCGCGGCCTCGCTGAACACCCCGAAATTGGTACCCGAGCCGTCATAGGTGGCGCCCAGTGGATAAGCCTTGCCTGGCCACACCTCCAATTGGGTGGCCTGCGGGCTGGCAGCTTGGCTCAAAGTGGCACTCTCCAGTATTGACGTGGTCGACGTGGAATCACCGACCATGGCGACGATACGGGGGTGCCCAAACTGAGAGGATCACAACCGGACTGTCCCCAGCCCGATTACCGGACATTGCTGCTGGTAATCGACCGCGGTGTGGCCACCATCACGCTCAACCGGCCACAGCAACGCAACGCGATCGGCGACGGCATGCGCGAGGAACTCGCCGATGCCTACCGGGCCTGCGACCGCGACGACTCGGTGCGGGTGATCGTGCTGACCGGTACGCCCCCCGCGTTCTGCGCAGGTGCGGATCTGGCGGGCGGCGAGCAGACGTTCGCCGAACCGGGGCCGGGCTTCAGCGCCGCGGGCATCGACGTGCCCGCATGGTCACTCTCCAAGCCGGTGATCGCCGCGGTCAACGGCCACGCGATCGGCCTGGGCCTGACGCTCGCCCTGCAGTGCGACATCCGGTTGTTCGCCGCCGACGCGCGTTACGGCGTGGTGCAGGTCCGGCGGGGCATCGTCGGTGATGCCTACTCTCACTGGGCCCTGCCGCGCCTGGTGGGCATCGCTAAGGCGGCCGAAATCCTTTTGACCGGAGCGACTTTCGACGGGCATCGAGCGGTGCAGCTCGGGTTGGCGAGCAGGGTGCTCGACGCCGCCGACGTTCTGCCAGCCGCACTGGAACTGGCGCACGACATCGCGGAGAACACCGCTCCGATGTCGGTGGCGGCCAGCAAGCGGCTGCTGTGGGATTCGTTCGACCTTGACCGCGAGGCCGTCGGCGCCCGCGAGACAGAGATCCACTTGCGGGTCATGAGCCACGACGACGCAAAGGAAGGTGTGCGGGCATACATGGAACGCCGCCCGCCGCGGTGGACCGGCGCCCCGCGGGACCCGACGGCCTAGTCCGGCTAAGCGACCTCGACGCCAGCGGCGCGCATGTCTTCGACTGCCTTGTGGGTGGACTCCTGTGCCACGCCGGCAGTGAGGTCGAGAAGCACCCGTGTGGCGAAACCGGCTTTGACGGCGTCGGTGGCGGTCGCCAGCACGCAATAGTCAGTGGCTAATCCGGCGATGTCGATCTCATCCACGCCGCGCTGCCGCAACCAGTCGGGCAGCCGCGTGCCGGTGTCGTCGACGGCTTCGAACGCGCTGTAGGCGGCGGAGTAGTGGCCCTTCATGAACACCGCTTGGATGGCGCCGTCGTCGAACTCCGGGTGAAAGTCGACGCCTGGGGTGCCGACCTCGCAATGCCGTGGCCAGGACAGCCGGTAATCGGGGTGCTCGGAGAAATGTTCGCCCGGCTCGATGTGGTAGTCCTTGGTGGCGACCACGTGGGCGTAGTCGCGGTGGGCAGCTACGTAGTCGTTGATTTCGCGGACCACCGCGGTGCCACCGGCAATCCCTAGGGAACCGCCCTCGCAGAAATCGTTCTGGACGTCGACGATGATCAGTGCCCGCATGCGTCTACGTTAAGAGCCGCCTACCCGCCGAACAACAGATAAAGGCCGGTGAACGTGTAGCCGACCATCACCAGCATCGTCGCAAGCTGCCCGGTCAACTGATGGCCGGCGGGCAGCAACCGCAGTGCGCTGTCGTGTGCCGCGATCACCGCCGCAATGTGTCCGGCCACCACGCAACCGACCTTGATGCTGGCCAACACCTGCGGATGCATCGACAGCACGTAGTGCACCTGAGCATCACCGAGACCGAACAGCAGGATGAATGTCTGCTGGCCGCGCTCGACGAGATACGTCAGGTAGTGCGCGAACACGTAGCCGATGACGATCGGGATCAGCGAATGGGCCATCAGCCCGGGCAGTTCGCGGCGACGCTGTGCATCGACGCCGCCGGTGGCGCGCGCCGCGAGCCAGAACGTGCCCGCGACCACGGCGGCGAACACCAACAGCCCCGCGGTGCGGAGCAGCGTCGTCGTAGCGACCGAGTCCGTGTGGTCCGCCACGAAGCCGCGCCATTGCGGGGTCGCCGAGAAGCTGTCGAACACCGTCGATCCAAGCAGCACCGCGAGCACGGCGACGGTGCCCGCCCGGACCGGCAGTGACGGAAGGTGGTCGAAAGGGTTACCGATAGCGATGCGGCCGTCGCTGTTGCGGCGCAGCGCCGACAGCCGAGATGCCACCATGCTGTACACCTCGAACGGATCGGCGCGGGCACACCAGCGGTCCCCGCAGCACAGTGCTCCGGCCATCGTCACGGCGAGGTAGACGAGCAGCCAGGTCTTGATCGCGCCAAGGGATCCGGGGTCGGGGCTGGCGAGCTCGAGCCAGACGAAAGCGAACAGGCCGGCCGCGGCGGGCCAATAACCCGCCCGCTCCTGATAGCGCAGGCCGAGCGATCGGCCGCCAAGCAGTCGGTGCACCGTGCGCACGGGGGAGATCACGCGCCACACGGGCCCGACGACAAGTGACAGTGCTACCAACCCGACCCACAACAACACGTAGAACACGCCGGGCAGCGGGTTGTGCGCGTCCTGCGGGCCGAACACCGCAGTGATCGCCACCCAGACCGCGAACATCAGCGCCGCGATCGCGACGGCCCAACGCGTCGCCGGGGCGTCGACCAGTGTCGTCACCCGGCGCGGCAGCGGACGGCCCGGTTTGTCGGAATCGAACCGCGGCCGCCGCCAGGCGAGCGCCACGATAGCGAACGTGAACGTCAACGCCCACGCCGCGCCGATGAGCGCATAGCTCAGCGGGATCGGCAGATCGGTCGAACCGCCAAGGCCGTGGGCCAGGACTGCGGTGGACCGATCCGCGATCACTGCACCTGAATGGTCGCGATGGTCTGGTTCAGCTTGTGCAGCTCCACATCGACCTTCCCGGGCACGTCGACGGTGAACTGGAAGGACTGCATCGGCTTGGCCTCGACGTTGAAGCTGTGTTCCGGCGTCGAGTGCACGTGTAGCTCGTCGGCGGCGTCGCTGTTGACCCGGATGACGATCTGCTGCTTGACGCCCGCCTTCAACTGTTCGTTGGTGGGGGTGACCTTGCCGTCCTTGATCGTGACGTCGACGAGCAGCCGCGTCGGTGGTGCCTGGTCGTTCGGCATGTCCGACGGGCCGACGCTCGACGGCTGACTGCTCGAGGTGTTCCCCGATGCGTTGTCGGAGCTGTTCGACCCGCCGCATCCAGCGGTGATAAGGGCGGCGGCCATCACAATCGCAAGAGTCCTGGAAGTTGTCACGGGGAACCATCTTGGCGGGGTGAATCCGAGTTTTCACCTTGGGGCGCCTCGCCCTCGCGACGACGGTCCCGCAGCGCGACGTAGATCACCACACCGGCGACGGCTATCGCAGGCGCGAATGCCGGTATCGCGAGAAGCAGGCCATGGTGGGCCAGTATCTCGATGTCGGGCTGACCGGTCACGCCTGCGCCGTGGGCTGAAGTTCGGCCTTGCCAGAGGCCTCGCTGCGGTTGATCCGGCCCGCGCCCCAACTGAGGCCACTGATGAGAACCAGCGTGCAAACCAGAACCACCAGGCAGCCGACCATCCACAGCAGCGCAGGCGTCTCGGGGTTGCGCTCCCGCTGCAGGATCGTGATCTCGGCAACGAACGGACGGGTGACCAAGGCCTCGGCCGGAACTTCCTTCGCGCCGATTCCGGGGTCGGCGGCGAGATAGATCGGCACCGCGGTCAACGTCTTTCCGTCGTGCACCCGCAACAGCGTTTTCCAGGTGCCCCACACCGGGACGGCTTCGGTGGTGCGGTAGTGCCCAGGTCCGACCTTGTCGAGATTGGTGACCACCTCCCCGCGCTGATTCTCCAGATGTCCCTGCCACGCGAGGATCGACACCCAGTTGGGGTTGTCGCTGACAAAGTCCGGCGGGTTGATCCGCACATCGGCATCCACCATCCGCTGACCCGGGCCCTCGGCGGGCACATCGGCGAGAGTGATTGTGGCCGTGACGTTCTGCGGCACGTGGTAGCGCAGTCCGTTGGCCGTCGCGCCACTGATGGCCAGCACCGTCAGCACCACAAGGCCGATGCTGATCGCACGGGACGGCAGCCACTGTGAGGTGAGGACCAGGCCGAACATCGCGCCGCAGGCACCGGTGAGGACGGCGACGGGAATGGCCATCGCGAGCGCTTCCGGCCACATGCTGGTCGGCCATGGATAGTGGTAGACCGCGGCGATCCACAACGACTCCAACCAGAGTCCGATCGTCGCCACCCCCAGGCCGCTGACGGCACCGAAGATGATGGGCCGTTTGAAAAGTGGCGTCAGGGCGACCAATTCGACGACGATCGCGGGCCCGAGATACAGCGCGAACCAGTTGATCGGTGCCCCGAGGATCGGGCCGACGATGAGCGCTACCAGGCCGCGCAGCACGATCGCCAACAACGCCGCGATGACGGCCGCGCCCCGGCCCAGCAAGATGCGGGCCGCGACGAGACCGAAAGCCGCCGCGGCGGCGATCAGCATGGGCTGGAACACCTGGCGGAATTGCGGTACGCCGAAGTCGAATTCGATCTGGAACACCGACAGGCCGATGAGGATGCCGCCGAAGCCGAGGTACTGAATGAACTTGATGCCGATGCCGTCGGTCGGAGCGTCATCGCCCATCGCCTTGAGGCCCTCGTGGTTGAGCATGATCGCTGACAGCGTGGAGAAGCCGGCGCCGCCGATCATCATCAGATGGGTCGGCCCCCACAGCGTGACGTCCTGGCCGAAGATGCGGTGCCAGATGTCGTCGAGTGGGAAGCCCGTGAGTGCGTAGAGGCCGCATCCGGCCATCAGGATGCCGCCGACGGGTGCGTACCAGGTGCGGGTGATCCGCACGGCCGACGGCCCCGGCTTGTCGTACGGCAGCACGCAGGCCAGGCAGCCGGCGATGAAGAGAAGGAACAGTCCGAACAGGATGAAGTAGTGCGCGGGGTTGGCCAGCGGTCCCGGGTCACGGCCCTTGCCGATGTGCAGGCTGACGTCCCAGATGAACCCGAACAGCGCGCAGATGAGGGTCGCGATGAACAATGCCAGCGGCAGCGCCACCCACGGTGGCCGCTTGAACTTGCGTCCGGCCCACTCGGCGAGGTCGTTCAGCCAGGTGATGCGGCGCTGCCGATGCAGATAGCCGATCCACAGGAGCCCCACGGTGACGACGAAGGCCACCGCCGACATTCCGATTACCTGGTCGAGCGCGGCGCCACCGCCCTCGCTGCCCTGTGCGACCAACGAAACCGACTCTGACCTGTGTGAAAACCCCATTGTCATCCCACCCGCGGAGTGTCGTCGGAACCGAACTGACTCGTGAGTAATGTTGCCAGAATGCCCGCAGCTGAAACCAGGGGTATCGGATAGCGGCCGCTGGGAGCCACTCTGCTGGCGTGCCCACCCACCCGATCGCCAAACCTCGCGCCAGGATGGGTGCATGGCCGCCAGCGGAACGGTCGTGGAGCTGCGCGTGCACGGGGTGTCCGGCACGCCGCCCGAAGCGCTTCTCAGTTGCCCCACTGAATTCCTGGAGGAAGTCGCGGGTGACAAGTCCGCGGGCTTCTATCGACGACAACCTTGGCTCGACGACGTCACGAACGGGTCGCCGGGTGCGTGGCGCCGGATCGTCGAGGCCTACTCGTGGGGCGGGTTGACGTCCGGCCCGGCCAGCCGTGCGGTGTGGCTGCTGTTCTTGCCGTTCATCTTCATCAACCTCGCGCACTGGATGTTGCCGCCCGCCACCAAGCAGCGTTTCGCCGCGGCGGTCTCGGTGGGCCTGCTGCGGCTGTTGGCGCTCTCGCTCACGCTGACCTTGATGCTCGCCGCCGCGGTGGCGGTGATGGACGTAATGGTCTGGCAGTGCATGGGTTTGGACTACTGCGGGTCCGGGTTGGGTCCGCTGTCGGCGATGGCGTCGGCTCCGCGCGGCGTGCAAGTGGCGCTCAGCGCCGTTCCTCTGGTGGTCGTGATCGCGGTGTTGTGGCGGCTCGGGAAGGAGAGCACCCGCGTCGTCGGCAGGCCGCCCAACCCCGCCGTGATGGCGGACGAGGTTCCCCTGGAATCCGACACCTTCTGGTGCACCGATCCGTCGGTGCTGCGGTTGCGCGCCTGCCACGTGATGGCATGGACGGCAGGGCTCGGTGCGCTCGCCCTGGCCGTACCGGTGCGCTACGCCGCAACGCCCGCAGTACACACGGTCGGCACCGCGCTGCTGGCGGCCAACGGCGTCGTCCTCGGGATCGCGGTGCTGACAACCACGTGGAATCGGGCCACCGCGCGCGGCGGCGTCGGCGCCGACTGGCTGACGCGGCCCCTGCTTCTGCTGCGGTGGGTCTCGTTGGGGCTGCTGGTCGCCTCCTTGGTATGGGTCGCGACGGCGGACGTGGCGTATCCGGCTGCGCCGATGCACTTTCCAGGTCTGCGCGAAGCGATCTACGTTCTGCTCGTGATACAGGTCGTCCTGCTGGTCGGACTGTTCCTCTTCACCGCACTGTCGATGCGAGGTCGTGCCGGTGACCAGGGCGACGGCTACCCGCCCTCGCTTCGGGGATTCACCGCACCCGTCGTCGCGTTGCTCGCCTGGCTCATCGGTGGCGGGTTCAGCGTCGGGGTCGGCCTGTGGACCGCACAGGCTCTCGGCAAGGCGGTGCTGTCGACGGGGGCGGCCCACAGCGAAATCGCCCGCAGGACGGCGACACTCGCCAGTGATACGGCGTCGTTCTCCGACAAGGCCGCCGCGCTGAATGCCGATGCGCCCCTGATCGTGCCGCCGCCGTACTTCTGGGCGGCGGTGGCGGTTGTCGTGCTGATCATCGCCGCGATCATCACCGGACTATGCGTGTGGTGGGGGATCACCCGCAGGCGGGCCAAGGCCGAACTGCGGTCTGTGCTGGCCGACTACCCCGGCACGGCAGACACCAACGTCAGGGCGAAGCAGGTTGCGTCGTCGCGGGCCTGGGCGTCGCTGACCGATCTGGCCGCGCCGATCGTGGCGGGGCTCGCGCTGTTCACGGTGGCAGTGATGCTGGCGTTGGCGGCCTGGTACCTGTCGGGCAGCGGCGGCTTCGGCTCATTGCCCGCATACTCGCCCGCCCTCACCAACGCCAGCGTGTTCATCACGATCTCACTGGTGACGGGTCTGGTTCTGTTGGCCGTACAGGCTTTTCGGGATCGCCAACTGCGGCGGGTGGTTGCGGTGCTGTGGGATGTGATCACCTTCTGGCCGCGCGCGAACCACCCGCTGACCCCGCCGTGCTACGCGGAGCGCACGGTACCCGAACTACTCGACCGGCTGCGGGTGTTGACGGCCGCGGCCGACACGCGGGTGGCGCTGGTGGCGCACAGTCAGGGCACGGCGATCGCCGCGGCGACGTTGTTGCAGGACGACGCGCGCACGGGGGATCGGGTTGCGCTGTTGACATTCGGATCACCCCTGCGCCGCCTGTATGCACGAAACTTCCCGGCCTACTTCGGGACTGGTGCGCTGCCCCGGTTGCGTCAACGGCAGCACCTACGGTGGATCAATCTCTGGGCTCGCACAGATCCGATCGGGTCGTGGATCAACGACGACCGTGACCGCAGCATGAAGGAAGCGCTGGAGGCGGTCGACTACCGGCTGCTCGATGTGGAGAGCCTGACACCGCGCGCGGACGGCGTGTATCCACCGATCTGCGGCCACTCGGGCTTCTGGACGCGTCCTGAGTACCGTGAGGCTTTGACCGTGCTGGAATCAACCATGCTGCCCGCAGGCTCCGTGGCCGATACCAGCGAGGCGGCCTGCCCGACGAAAGAGCTGCTATGAGATTCGAAGGCCGTACCGCGGTGATCACCGGCGGTGCGATCGGCTTCGGTCGTGCGTTCGCGCGGGCACTGGCCGCCGAGGGCGCCACTGTGGTGATCGCCGACATCGACGTCGACATGGCTGAACGCACGGCAGCCTCACTTGTCGACGCAGGCCGCCGGGCGATCGCGGTGGACTGCGACGTTGCCGACGCCGAGCAGGTGGACGCGACGATCGCGACGACGATCGACCGGTTCGGCGGTATCGACATCGCGATCAACAATGCGGGCCTGCATCTGATGAAGTACAACCAACCGTTCGGCGTGTTGTCGCGCAAGGAGATCCGCAGCCTGTTCGACGTGAACGTGATGGGCGTGATCAACGTGACGCTGGCCTGCAGGGACTCGATGCGCGACCGTGGTGGCGGCGTGGTGCTCAACATCTCGTCGATGGCCGGCTATATGAGCGCGACCCCGTACGCGGTGTCCAAGCTGACCGTGCGTGGTCTGACCGTCGCGTTCGCCACCGAACTGGCACCGGATCGCATCCGCGTCAACGCGATCGCACCGGGCCTGATGAGCACCGAGAACGCGCTGGCCGATCTGCCGAAGCCGTTGATCGACGAGTTCGTCCAGCGGCTCCAGCTCGTGCACCGGCTCGGCACAATGGACGACATCGTCTCGGCGATGCTGTTCCTATGTTCCGACGAGGCGTCCTTCATCACCGGTGAGACGATCAAGGTCAGTGGCGGCTACCCGCTGAACTTTTGATTGGCATAGCGCACCAGGCGTCGTTGCATCTCGGGGTATGCATCGGCGGCAGGCAGCTCGGTCGCGTCGCGGACGGCAACCGCAGCCTGTGCCGCGGCGTGGATAGCGGCTCGGTACGGCAGCGAGCCCGTCGACACCCGGCGCACGCCGAGCGCCGCCAGGTCCCGCAGCGAGAGTCCGGGAATGGCAAGGACATTGACGGGTAGCGGGATGGCCGCAGTGAGTTCACTCAGCACGTCGGGATCGGCCGCACCGGGAACGAATACGCCATCCGCGCCTGCCTCGACGTAACGTGCGGCCCGGTTCAGCGTCGCAGTGACGGTAGCGTCCTGGCCCAGCCAGTAGGTGTCGACGCGGGCGTTGACGAACACCTCGGGTGAACGTTGTTTGATGGCTTGCACTTTCGCCGCATGCCGTTGCGGGTCGATCAGCGCTTCGGCGGTGCTGTCCTCGATGTTGATGCCGTCGACGGGAAGCCGGGCGACGTAGTCGGCGACCTCGTCCGGGTCATCGGCATAGCCGTCCTCGATGTCGACGCTGACGTAGCAGTCGAGCGGTT
>Ga0207711_10004698_pt1 | contig 11602 bp, 4 predicted proteins | sample KBSS34metaG_FD_184401 | JGI IMG/M metagenome (GOLD analysis project Ga0207711, IMG submission 184401) | Switchgrass rhizosphere microbial communities from Kellogg Biological Station, Michigan, USA - KBS S3-4 metaG (SPAdes) (version 2) | ecosystem: Host-associated > Plants > Roots > Rhizosphere >...
TCCTGTTCGAGGTCTTCAAGTGGGCAAAGTTCGATTTCGAAGGGCGGATCGAAGCCATTGTTCCCGGTAGCGAGGTCCATGCCCTCATCTGTGAGGATGAGCTCGTCACCGTCGCCATTTGCCGCGATTTCCTCGAGGAGAATACCAACATTCCCTACAAGGAGCTCAACGTCGACATCGCGATCGTGCCGTCGATGGTCGGAACAGTGAATGCCGCCGCCACCATGGCCGGCCACGGCTCGACGGCCAACACGATGCGCGTACGGTTCGCGACCAGGACCCTCGTAGTCGCGCAGCAGGCGCGTCCAGGTGGGGCCGGAAGCGGACTTGTCATGGGCTTGCCTCGCTTGCCGCTCCAGGCGCAGCCGGTCGTCGTCAACGCACACTGGCACCGCTGCGACTTGGAACCGTCGTGACGCGTCCGCATATACAAAAATGTAGTGAAGTGTATTGTACAGATAGTATTTAGGAGAGACTGATTGATGGTTGCCCTGGTTCGAACCGCGCTTCCCGATCTCGGCGATGAGGCTCCTGAGTGCGCCCGGAAGCTGATCCGCGACGAGCTCGCAAAGGATCCGCGCGCGACCCGTAGGGTCTATGCGGCACTCGCCCGCAAAGTCTGGTCATTGCTGGTCGAACGCCGGTTCGACCAGGAGATCCGCGATTGGCACGTGCTCCTCGAAGGCGTGAAGGCCAAGGTTAAATCGAGCGACGAAGCTGCAGCGGAGCGGCTTGGCGCGCTCGCCGACCTCCTTCGCGAATCGATCAGCCTGTCGGAAATCAGCCCGGTCCGCGAGGTCGCCGAACGGCCCCGCGCCCGCTCCATTCTCGAGCTGCTCGCAACGACGGACCGCTTCACCAAACGGCGACTTCTGCTGGAGAAGCTCGGCATCGGCAGCTCGCATCTTTCGAACATCCTGACCCAGCTCCTTGCGCACGACCTCATCGAGCGCAGGGGCAATGGCAAGGAAGCCGAATTCCGCATCACCGGGCGCGGCCGGCGGTCGATCGGCCTTGAGAGCGCCCTCCAAAAGGCCGGGACGACGACCGATCTCGACCTCGACCGGCTGTTCGGCAACCTGCCGCCGGTGCTAGGCAACGAGCTTATACGCCCGGTTCGCCAAGATCTCTTCGGCGGCGTCGTTAGAATGGCCGTCAATGAGGTCGGCTGGTCGAATGCTCATCAGGCGATCCAGAGGGATGCGGTGCTTGCCGTCGGCTCGAGGCGCATCAGTGAATATCGCCGAGATCCATGGAACCCGTGACCTCCAAAACGGCCGCGGCAGCGGCCAGATCTGGCGCGCTCGCGGGGCTTAAGGCCTTTCGCCGCGAGCTTTCACGCAAACGCGGAGATGAAGCACCGCTCACGACGCTGGGCGAGATCGAGGAGGCTCTCGACGAAGCCATCGACGTGCTTGCCAACCAAAGCGAAGGGTTAGCAGGCACCATACGAACGGGTCTCAAGGCGCTCCTCATCCAGCCCGACCTTTTCAGCGCGGGGCCGCCGCGCGAGTGGATCGTGTCGCACGAGGCTCAGGAGAGCCTCAAGGCTCTGGCGATCGCCGCGATCCGGGGCGAGGACGTCGCTCCCCATGCCGCTCGAGCCAAGGCTCATTACGACCTGTTCGACAAGCGCGGCGGCGCATCCTCGGCCGAGGACGTCATCGAGGAGGCGCTCGATTTTATACTGAGAAGCCTCGACCGAGATCTGAGTCTTGGGGAAAAGATGATCGTCGGCGCACTGGCCAATCTCAGGTCTGAGGTCGAGCGGCTCGCGCCGCCCGACACGGGCGCGCTCGTGGACGCGGAGGTGGAACGGCGGCTCGACCGGATCCGGCGCGCCCGCTTCTTCGCTTCGTCGAACACCAGGGCCGAGGCAGCAGCATTCGGGGACGCGCTGATTGACGGTAACCTGCGCGGCGCGAGCGCCAAGGTACGCGGGGTTGCGCTCGCCTGGTGCGCGCGCTTTCTCGCCGCGGCGGGCGAGCCCGGCCCGGAGCGATATCTGGAGGCAGCAGAGGCGATCCTCGCGCACGACTGCGAGGTCCTGACGGTTGCACGGGCGTTCGCCGCAGCCCGGACCGATTTCGAGCAGGGCCTCGCAATCCTCGATCCAGACGCATCCGGACTCCAGGCGACCGCAGCCTTCCAAATCATGCGCATCGAGCTCAGCCTTGGCGATGCGGTCGACCGTGCTGTGAAAGCCGGACTCGACGTCAGTGCGCTCGACAGCGACGGCCGTTACGTCCTTCTGGTGTCGTTGATCGAGTTACGGCGCTGGGACCAGGCAATGATTGCCGCACGGCAGGTCGGTGAAGAGGATTTCGCTGCGACGCCGGCGCTGCTGTGGGCGGTGGGCACGTTGCTGCTCGCGAGCCGCACCAGGGATGACCTGAAGCCCCTGGTCCTCCAGCAGGTCCCCACCAACCCCGCCGAGTTCCTGCTCGGCACCGACTCGGGCTCACTCGAGGCCCTGAGGCTCGCAGGTTCGCTGATGTCGCGCGCCGCTGCCGCCTGCGAGGGGATTGGTCTGCCCACCGAAGCCGCGGCCGCAAGCCGCTACGTCCTGTGGCTGAAGCTGCGCGATCCCGAGGCCAAGGCGGATGCACTGGAAGAGCTCAGGCAAAACATGAGCGGAACGAGGCAGATAGCCTTACTGCCATTGGCGCTCGGCTTCGGTCTTGATGTCGATGTCGATGAAGCGGAACGAAGGATCGACCGAGCGCTTGCCCGCAACCCCAAGCCCTCGGCCGAAATCGCAGGCGCCCTTATAGCCCTTCTCCTGCACCACGCGATAAGCGATCCGGAGCGGGGCCTCGAGTTCCTCGCCGAGCGCCGCGAGCTCTTTGAGCTATTCATTGATCGGCAGAGCTCACTAGGGCTCGAGGCGAAGATGCTGATCGAGGCGGGACGCCAAGAAGAAGCGCAGTCGCTCGTCGAGGCGCATGGCGAAGAATTCCCATCGCATCTCAAGACCTTGATTCGAAGTTCCACCGGCGAGGAAAACAAGGATGCATCGATGGAGGCGCTTGAAAGCGCCTATGCCGATCAGTCCGACACCCAGCGGCTGCTGGCGCTCATCTTCGCCTATCTGAAACGCGATAATGCTGATCGAGTGACGGAGCTCGCAAGAACGCTGCTCGCCGACGTACCGGACACCGACGTCGCGAGCGAGGTCATTCGCCACCTCGCCGAAAAAGGCCATGACGCCCACGCGATCGAGCTTCTCGAGCTGCTCGGCGACGGCGCCTCGCATTCGACCGCCCTCATGGCGATTGCGAGCTGGCTCTACTTCCGAGTCGGGCGCTTCGCGGAATCGGAACAGGCGCTACAGGCGGTGGAAGCGGTCCGCGACGAGGAGTCCGACCGGCGCCTTCGCTACCAGCTCCTCATCGCCACCGGCCGGTGGGAGGAGGTCGACGAATTCATCGAGCAGCAGTGGAGAAAGCGAGAGCGCCTGTCGGCGTCCGAGCTCGGCCAGCTGGCGATGGTCTCAGCCCACGCCGCAACCAAGCGCACGGTCGAGCTTGCGAAAGCCGCCGCTGAAAAGGATCCCGAAAACCCGCAGGTGCTGATCGCCGCCTATTCGGCGCTCACCACTGCCGGTCAGGAGGACGAGCATCCCGAGACTGGCCGGTGGCTGATTGAGGCGGCGGCCCATTCCGGCGAGGACGGCCCGGTCCGCAGCGCCTCGCTCCAGGAGCTGGTCGACGGCGCTCCGGCATGGAACAAGAGAGTGGACGATGCGACGCTGGGGCTTGCCGCCGGCACCGTGCCGCTCGACCTCGTCGGCAGGCTCGTCAACCGTCCGTGGCTCGAGCTTCATCTGGCGGCACTTCTTGGCAACGCCCGTGTCGCCGACGCTCGCCGCCGCCGAATTGTCCCCCTGTTCAGCGGCCGGAAGTCCGAGTTCCGCAACCGCCCTCTCGAGGAGACCGACGCCTGCTTCGACACCAATGCGCTCGTGACGCTCGCCGCGCTCGACGCACTGGATCCTGTGCTCGGCAGCTTCGAAACCATCCATGTCCGGCACGACGCGCTGACGGATCTCTACCTGCAGCAGACGAAGGTGAGCTTTCATCAGCCGAGTCGGATAGCCTTCGCGCACCGGCTCGTGGAGCTCGTTGCCCGGAAGAAGGTCCTTTTGTTCGAGACCGCGCAGGTGCCGCCGATTTCGCTCGTCACCGATCTTGGCCAAGACCGTGCCGAGATGCTGTTCGACGCCTCGACGACGTCGGGGGAAGGCCAGCATCTGTTCGTGCATCCCTACCCGATGACGCGAGCGGGGTCGTTGCTAAATGAGGCCGTCCCGCTCGACGAATATAGGGACCAGCTCGTCAGTTGCAGCGCGGTAATCGACGCGCTTTCGCGCTTCGGCCGTCTGCGCGGAGAGGAAGCCGATGCTGCAAACGCCTATCTGTCGTTGCACGAGCAACGCTGGCCAAACGAGCCGAGGATCGCCAAGGGCGCGACGCTCTACCTCAGCGACCTCGCCGTCGCTTATTTGCGGTACACGAGGATGCTGGACCGGATCGTTGACGCGGGACTGATCCCGATCGTCCCGGCGAGCGAGCTTCGCGAAGCCGAGGCCCTCCTCGAGCTTGAGGCGACCTCGGCCGACGTCGAGGCGGTACTCGGGAAAGTCCGCGCGACAGTCGCGAAATATGCAAGTCAAGGTCGGGTCCGGTTCGGCCCAATTGGCGGCGGCGAGGAGGACGGCTCAAACGAGGCGATCGGCGAGCTCGTTGTCCGCAGCCGCCTGCTGGTCACGGATGAGCGTTTCCTCAACCGGTTCGAGAATTTCGACCACGAGCAGGGCCGCACTCGCATCAGTAGCTCCATCGACCTCCTCTCCCAACTGGCGGCGGCCGGCCGGTTCGATCGTGGGAGGCTCGACGAGATCCGGACGCGCCTGCGCTCGGCCGGCGCGATTTACGTTCCGCTCGAGCGGGACGAGCTTGCGCGCAGGATCGCAGACAGCAGCCTCGCCGGTGAAGACGGGAACGTCGAGATCGTCGAAACGGGCGAACTCCGCGCGATCCGCGAAAACATACGGCTGGCGCAGGCCCGCGGGTGGTTCGATCCGGCGATCGACATCATCTGGCTCACCCAGACGCATCTCGCCCTTTCCGAGACGCTCATGGAACAGTGGACCGCCGACGCCAGCGACCAGCTTTCCGCCGCGCGCTCGAACTGGCTGCTCGCGCTCATCGATCTTCAGCACTGGGCGGACTCGGTCGTCAACCGCCACTTGGACCTCGCCGCCTACGGGCGGATTCTCGATATCTCAAAGCTGGTCGCGGTCGCGCCGCAGCTACCCGATCAACCTCGGGAAAGGCTCAACCGCTGGCTCGAGCGCGAGCTGATCGCTCCTTTCCTCGAGCGTGAGCCACGGTCGCGGCCGGCGCTGCTCAATCACCTACGCTCGCTCATCCGGGCCGTCTCCTTCGACGTCGCCCGAACGCCGCCGAAGGTCAGCGAGCGCGTCGCCGGACGTTCCTGGTTCGACAGCTTCGCCAAGCCGATCCAGCTCGGCATGCTCGAGAACAAGGAATTCGCGGACTGGATCGGCTACTCGCTCCAGTCGAACATCCAGGTCGAGGACTCAAGATTTCTCCTTTCCGACTTCGCGCAGGCAGTCCGGACTCTCTACGACGGGCGCGAGGTAGTTCAATCTATCAAGGACAGCGAGGGCCGATCGTGGGATCTCGCGACGGACCCAGCCGACGGCCAGGCGCTGATCCTCCGCAGCGGCGAGCTTGAGTATCACACGCCCGCCATCCCCGGCCTGCTGCCGAACGCGAAGGAGCGGCTCAAAGCGTTCGACGAGCGCCTTCGCGCCAAGGGCGTCAATCCACACGCGCTCGACGAATGGCGCGTGAAACTCAAGTCGGCAGTCGTCAACGCCGATGACATTGCCGCGATAGACGCGGCGATCCGCATCTTTCCCCCGTTTGCGGCCGGGGTCATCGCCGAAGCGCTGCGCGCTGGAGCGGAGCCCGAGAAGCTCGCACCGCGCGAGAGCCTTTATTACGAGCGCCTCGTTGGGACCGCCGACGCCGCCGAGCTTCAGCAATTCCTCAAGGACCCTGGCCGGCTCGCGATCGACTGGGCTGGCGGACCGGCGGCCGACCGCGCCGCCTGGCTCCTGCTGCGGGCGTCACAACCGGAGGTCCTCACCGACAGCGAGCTTACGGCGATGGAGGCCAAGGACCGGCGCAAGCTCGCCAGCTGGCTCGCCGGCAATGACGACCTTTTCTCGAAGGTCGCCTTCATCGAGCTCGCGCTCCCTCATGCGCATGAGGACGCCCGTCTTGAAAAGTCGATCCTGAAGATGGTCGCGGACATCGCGGCGCTCGATCCCAGGGACGAGACTGGGACCCTTCACCTACTGTCCGGCCTAATTGTCTTCATTGATGGCGAGCTCAGCCACCAGGGCACGCTTGGCGGCTGGCCGCCATTCCGGCGCCGTCAGGCCGCTATCGCACAGGCGTCGCTAATTACCCGAGTCCTTGGCGACGAAGCCAATACGCGGGGCCTCGCGAATTTCTGCGCCGCCCGCGGCGGCTGGCGCTTTGCCGTTCAGAGCCTCATGGACCTCAGGGTGGAACCCCGGTGGCAGCCCGACCAGATTGCCGCCGAGCAGCTCAAATATGAAGCCATCGCCAGAGTCGCGAATGCCTCGGCGAGGCTCGGTGATGAACAGCTGACAGAGGGGTTGAGAACCTGCTTCCGGGACGAGGGCAACGCCTTCCGTCAGGCGTTCGGAATCCAGATGTTCTTCCCTGGCCCGCTCGAAGGGGGGAGCGGCAACCTTCTTCACGAGCTCCCCGGAGAGCTGCTCGAGGCGATTGAAGCCGGGCTCGACAGCCTGCCGCTGACCTTCGAAGCGCTGAACCCGCTGCTCAATTGCAACAACATGTTCAAATTCCCAGCCGCGCTGCTAGAGCGGGTCATTGGCCGGGTCCAGGAGGCCGGCCCACGGCTGTTCGGAAAGCTCGAGGGCGGGCAGATCGGCGCCTATCTGCTCGCGCTCGCGAGCCTCGCCGCCGCCGAGCGCCTGACCGCCCTTGCCGACACGGTGCAGGTGCTCGCGCGGCACCATAGGGCGCGCGCAAAGGTGCCGGTTGAGGACGAGATGCGCCTGGCGATGACCGCGGCAGCGAGCCTCGAAGACGAGCAGGCGTGGCGCGAGAAGATCGGGCTTTGGACCCTCGAACTCGCGAGCAACGTCGAGAGGAAGGACGAGGCGGAATCGCTGCTCCAGTGGCTCGACACGATGGGCGAGATCGACCCGCACCTACGCGCCTACACCGGCCGAGCCCGAGCGAACCTGTGCTTGCTCCTCGAATGCTAGCCCCCCTGACCCGAAGAAACGCATCGCAGCGGAACTCGCGCGCGTCCCGCGGCTGAAAACGCGATATTCGACGGCGCCTGCCACTTCGTAATGAACGTCGAGCGGAATCGATGAGATCGCGGGCGATTGCTGCTGAACACCGGCCATACCTAATAAGGAGCTCGGCGCGATCGGCTATCTCACGTCAGCTTTGCAGCTGCGTCGGAGGTCTCAAACTGCGATCGGCGTTCAGCTGCCGAGAGCGAGACACCCGGCATCGATAATTTCGGATAGAAGCGGATTTCACGACCCCCTCGGCATGAAAGAGCTTCCGTGGTTACGCGGTGCTTCCATTGGCCGGGCTTAGCCTATGACGATACTCTGCGATGCTATTGATTGAACATTATCGGGTCACCTGGAATCGGTGGTGCAGAACGGATGCGCGGTTCACGCGCCGCAGTCGGAAGGATAAGGTCGTCCGGCAATTTCCGTCGCTTCATCTCCAGCTTTGCTATGAAGGGCATGAGGCCGAGGGGAGCGCTTTCGGTTGGTTGCCAATCCTCACCAACATAGGAAGGCATTATCTCGTAGTTTGCAGAACAGACGTTTAGATCAGCTGCTCGGGAGTGGTCCGCATCTCGACTTGGGAGAGACTTTCCATTGCTTGGCGCACATCATTCACTGCGCTTGGTGGGGCTGGCGTGCGCTTTCTCTTTGAGGTGATGCCGCGGGGCTCGCGTGGGGGGGCACCGTGAGCCCCGCGGCGAAGCGTCGGACATCTAGCCCGGCGCATTGGCGCGGCCTATTGCTGAGTGCACGAATGGGCCTTGCCGGATCCAAAAAAAGAAGTGATCGCGCGTTTGCGGAAGGCAGCGGCGTGTAGCCCGGGCTCCGCTGGTTGAACAGGTACGACGCGAAGTCTGTGGGACCTTGGACGCAACGCTATCGGGCTGTTGCCCGGTCGCCTGCCACCATTATCGCGAATGCAACATCGATCTGGCTGCTCGACAGCCTTGGTCCGAGTCATAACAGGACGGGCCTCAAAGGAAGCGGGCGGGATTGCTCACTAATCAAGAGCCTCAATCGCAAAATGCGCCGGCAAAGGTGAGGGCCGTGCGGGCGCGCGCGACAGCAACCCAGCGAATCTCGTTAATGGCGAATGGCCGGAGAGCCTCGACTGACGGGCTGCCCTGGGGTTGCCGTGTACGCCAGGCCTCATGTGATGCTCGGCGCCCGTAGCTACAACTCGACCTTGTTCACACCTTCGAAGACTAAGCTAATACGTCGTCGGACACGAGGCGGCGTGGGACACAAGGAAGTCGACGGCGTTTTGAGCCTTCCCGGAGACAGTGAGGATTGCTCGAGTGTCCCTCCGGAGCTGTCGGAGCCAGGATGCGAGATACGCAGCATGGTCTCGCCGCGGCTCGAGGGAAATGCCAAGATGACCCGCAAGGAAGGCAGAACCTAACTCAGCGATGAGTTCCTCGATCGCATACGCGTCCGTTCCGAAGCGATTTCGGAGATCCCGGTTGAGCCTATGTCTGGCACCCGTCCAATGAATATGCTCATGTCCCAGAACACTGTAATAGCTTGCCGGATCGCGAAATTGCTCGAATCGAGGCATGTGAATTCTATCTTGGCACGATAGATAAAACGCCTGGTCTCCGCCGTGCTGAACTTTGGCGTTGCAACCTCCGAAGAAGCTTTCCGCTGCAGAGATGCGCTCGTTCTCTTTCAAGGTTGCAGTGGCGCCCGCCGGTTGCTCCGCACCGTAAACCTGACTCGCATTGAAGACATGATAGACGCGCCCAACGATCCTTTGGTCAATTGAGATCTCGTCACCAGCGGCACGGAACTCGTCGCCGTCATTGGCCTCTGTTTTCCAGAAGACAATGGCCGTCGCCTTCTCGCTTTTGCGCACCTGCGCGCCCGCAGCGGCCCACTGGCGGTAAGTGGCCCACTGGCAAGAAGAATGACCCTCGTGCTCAGCCGCGGTCCAGAGCAACAACGTATTGATGCCTCGGTAAGGTCGGCGAGACACCGCGTTGATGGGGCTGCCCATCCCATTACCCCATCGGTGCCAAGGCATGATGAATTCCCCAGCCCCACCTTCGATGGCCGTGACGATCTGGTCCGTGATGCGCTCGAAGAGATCGTTAACACGCATGGCAGTTTGCAGTCAGACTGCGCGGAAGGACGGGAGAACCGCAGGCGCGTTGGCGGTGTTGAGACGGCAAATCGGCCAGGTTCGAATAATGCTCCTCGAAGGTGCCGCTGGAACGATCACGAGATTAGTTACGATTTGGCCAGAGGATTTCGTCGATGTCACTGCTGCCTCCGGACGGCGGCCGTGGCTGACCCGGCCCTCTGAAGCCCGCATCTGCCGCGTTATTTAAGGCCGCGGCAGAGCGCCCCGGGCGAACACCACTGCCGCTGGGCGAAATTCAAGCTCGCCCAGACATGCCGGATTCGGCGTTGCTATTCGGACGGGCTAAATGCTGCGCGTGGCCGGATTGATCTTGCGACCCTGCGATGTCAACACGAGCAGCCCCAGCTAACCTGTTGATCTTTTGTGCTTCTGGGCAGGCGATCAGGCGCGGCCGCTCTGTTCCTTGCTGAGGTTCTTGGCCCTGTCGCTGCCTTGGCGGCGGTAGAGCGTGCGCTTGCTGATTCCGAGCGCCTTCTGGAGGGCCGCGTCGTCCTTGATAGGGCGACGTTGGAAACGAGCTTGCTCAGAACAGCCGACGGGAATCCCCTCTCGATCATCTTATGCGCATCGAGGCGGTTGTTGATGCGGACCTTGATGACGGCAGGACCGCCAAGGAGCGCAACTACCCTGCCGATGTCACCTGTCGTTTCCTGATGCTTGAGTGCGACGCCCATCCCACCTCCGACACCTGGCGCAAAAAAAGGTGTCGACTGTCAGTGAATGTCAAGCCCGACGCTTCACGATCGGGGAAAGGGCTTCCGGACCGGTCGGCGACTACCGCCCGCGCCGCCCGTGAGCAGCAAGTCTCCATCCGAAGGGCTTTCAACAGCTCCCCTCGTGATAAAGCGCTTGCTGCTTCGGGCGACGGGAAAATCGGCGCTCAGAAGCGGTAAAGTGCCCGAACTGAATAGGTCCGCGGCGGGTTGATGTAGATGGCCGTGGGCGTCAGGAACGAGACGCTGTAGGCCTTGTTGAAGCAGTTCTTGCAGTCGGCCGAGAGCGTAAGACCTGAAAGAGCTTTCGGCTCGAAGCCGAGCGAGGCATCGACAAAGGTCTGCGGGCCAGTGAACGAACCATCCGTGCTGTCGGGGCTGCCGGCGTTGCCGATCGCATATGACGAGTTGTGGCTCACGTTTACCGCGGGCGTGACCGCCAGCGGGCCCAATTCGATGCGATAGCTGGCCGAGGAGGTCAGCGTCAGCCCTGGCGTGCGAACCGGGCGGGCGATCCGACCCTTGAAGTCGACAAAGCCGCGGTTGCAGTTAGCCGCGATTACCGCTGCGCTGCCGCTTGCAAGCCCTGCACGGCAAAGATCGATCTGGTTCTGCACTGCATCGGACACGTTCGTGTAGCGGGCATGCTGAAGGCCAAGTCCAACTCCGATATTGAGGCCGCGGATCGGAGAAGTTTCGAGTTCTGCTTCCAGTCCATAGTTCCGCAGATCGGCGGGGTTGGTGGTCGTGAAGATCCGTTCGCCGTTATTGAAGTAAGCGGCGGAGATCTGGACATCCTTCGTGTAGGCGTAGAAGCCTGTAAGGTTGAAACGCAACCGATGATCGAAGAGCTGCGACCGCAGCCCGACCTCTTCCGACCAGACCTTCTCGGGGTCGAAGTCCAGGAAGAGGTTGTTGGCGAGCGCTCGCCCGTTCCAGCCACCCGACTTCTCTCCTCGGGTTGCCGAGGCATAGACCATCGTGTCCGGATTGATCTGGTAGGCGAGCGCGAAGCGCGGGGTGAGAAAGGATTCGCTCAGCCGAACAGGAATTCCGGCAGCGATAATTCCCGCGGTAGACAGGTCCGGACCTTGCCCGCCAGGGTTCCTGAACACGTCCAGCTTCTTCTTCTCGTGCGTCCAGCGGATGCCGACGGTGGCGGTTAGCGCATCGGTGAGCTTGTAATCGCCTTGCCCGTAAGCAGCATAGGTCTGAAGGGAGTTAAGCACGGTACGATCGCCGCTGACGCGGAAGCTTGTGGCCGTTCCGACGCCCGTGCCGAGGTCGGTGTCGTTGTCTTCCTTCAGGTAGTACAGACCCGTCACGTAGGTCAGTCGGTCGCCG
>Ga0207711_10004700_pt1 | contig 11599 bp, 12 predicted proteins | sample KBSS34metaG_FD_184401 | JGI IMG/M metagenome (GOLD analysis project Ga0207711, IMG submission 184401) | Switchgrass rhizosphere microbial communities from Kellogg Biological Station, Michigan, USA - KBS S3-4 metaG (SPAdes) (version 2) | ecosystem: Host-associated > Plants > Roots > Rhizosphere...
AGCAAAGCCATGAAGCGAATAACCGCTGCTGTCGGCGCAGCGACTGACAATACGTCGAACTTTACTCTCCAGGATCTAAGGAGAACAGTCGCGACCGGGCTTCAGCGTCTGGGCGTTCGATTGGAAGTAACCGAATGTGTCCTGAACCACGCATCCGGCAGTCGGGATGGCATTGTTGGCATTTACCAGCTCTACCAATTTGAAGATGAGAAGCGTGTCGCGCTCGAGCAGTGGGCATCCGAACTTGCTCGAATTGTCGATCCGAGCGCGAATGATGGATGCTCACAGTCAGGAGAGAATCAATGCCGGTGATCCGTCGACCAAAGGACGCTCGGCCGCCTTTCCAGGGTTCAATGATCATCTTCGGCAAGTGGTCGAAGCGGCCGCCGAAACCTTCCGATGCAGCCAAAGAGTTCGGCGACGGAGCGGACCAATAATAGCCGGCCATAAATCTCTTTGACGGCCTATAGATGACTTGCGAATTATAGACCCGATGAATGCACCCGGGTGCAAAGTATCTCGAAGAAAAAGACTTAACTATCAATTAGATATTGTAAAATCTAAGGAAGCGCGGGGCGTGTCGTAGTCCAAAACAGGCGGCAGATTCAGGCGCAAATTATAGAGTTTTATAGAGCGGATGAAAGCTCTGAAAGGCCTGTCTAACTCAAGGGTGGGTGGTGGACGCACTAGGGCTCGAACCTAGGACCCGCTGATTAAGAGTCAGCTGCTCTACCAACTGAGCTATGCGTCCACACGTGGCCTGATCGTGGGCAGATCGCGGCGGCATCTGCCGCGCGAAGGGCGCGCCGGTAGCATGGGTGCCGATGGGGCGCAACTCCACCGATTCAGGCGATGGTCGTGACCGTGCGCTGCTGCCGTTCGAGCGCCATGAGGAGGCCGAGGCAAAGCATCACCGTCATCACCGCGGACCCACCGAAGCTGACGAGGGGCAGGGGCACGCCAACCACCGGCGCCAGCCCCATGACCATCATCAAATTGATCGAGACGTAGAAGAAGATTGTCGCCGAGAGGCCGGCCGCGGCCAGTTGCGAGAAGCGGGTCCGGGCGGTGTTGCTGACCCGCATGCCCCAGCGGATCACCAGCCCGAACGCGATGATCAGCAATACCCCGCCGACCAGTCCCCATTCCTCGGCCATGGTCGCAAAGACGAAATCGGTATGGCCTTCGGGAAGATAGTCGAGGTGACTCTGGCTGCCCTGGAGGAAGCCCTTGCCCCAGATGCCGCCCGATCCGATCGCGATCTTCGACTGGCTGATGTGGTAGCCGGCGCCGAGCGGATCGCTTTCCGGGTCTAGGAACACGTCGATCCGCTTGCGCTGGTAGCCGTGGAGCATGTTGTAGGCGATCGGTGCGGCTACCGCGACCGCAGCGGCGGGGCCAGCGAAGATCCACCACGGAAGCCCGGCGAGGAACATCACCGTCACGCCGCACAGCCCGACCATGATGCAGGTGCCAAGGTCGGGCTGCACCAGGATCAGGAATGCGGGGATGCCGAGCAGCAGCAACGCCGGCCAGATCGCCCGCCATTTGCGGATCTCTCCGGCCGGAACCAGTTCGTAGAAGCGGGCAAGCGTGAGGACGATCGCCGGCTTCATGAATTCCGACGGCTGGAGACGGATTGGCCCGAGTTCGAGCCAGCGCTGGGCGCCCTTGCTGACAAAGCCGAGGGCCTCGACCCCGACCAGCATCACCAACGTCGCACCATACAGCGGGAAGGTGATCGCCTTGATGGTCGATTCGCTGATCCAGGACATGGCGATGGCAATGCCGAGGAACACGGTGAAGATGATGGCCTGTTTCACGGCCCACGGGTGAATTGAGCCGCCGGCGGCCGAATAGAGCACGAGCAGGCCGAACCCGGCGATCGCCGCGACCAGGAAGATCAAGCGCCACGGCAGCCGCGCCAGCGGCCGCGGAATGATCGCCGAGGTGATCATGCCTGGGTGGCGGGCAGGGGTGGGAGGCCGTTCGCCGCGCGCCACATGGCCGTCTTGCGCGTGGCCCGTTCTTCCAGCGGGCCGCCGATACTCTGCTCGAAGTTATGCAGCGCGGCGATCGCCTTCGGCTTGTCGTAGAGGAAGGTGATCGTGTCGCGGATCAACGGAGCTGCTACGGCCGCGCCGAAACCGCCATGCTCGACGATTGCCGCCGCAGCGTAACGCGGTTTGTCGAACGGCACGAAGGCCATAAACAGCGAGTGATCGCGCAGCTTCCACGTCGCGCTGGTATAGTCGCCGCGTTCGCTCGCGCTCAAATTGTGGGTCTGCGCGGTCCCGGTCTTACCGGCCATCTGGATGCCGTCCAGCGGCAGTTTCGCGGAGGCCGCGGTTCCGTGATCGACCACCCCCCACATCGCCTTGTGGATGAAGTTCAAATGATCCTCGTCGACGGCAAGCTGGGTTTGCGGCACGATCGGCTTGTTCTTGAGCAGGCGCGGAACGACGCGCTTTCCGGTCGCGAGCCGGCTGGCCATCACCGCCAGCTGCAGCGGATTGATAAGAACCATACCCTGGCCGATCGACATGTTGACCGTGTCGTATCCCTGCCACTTGCGGTGATATTTGCGCATCATCCAGTCGGGGTCAGGGACGGTCCCGTAGCGCTGGTTGTCGAACGGCAGATCAAACTTCTCGCCGAAGCCCATCGACCGGATCATCGGCGACAGTTTTTCCGCCCCGACCCGCAGGCACATGCTGTAGAAATAGACGTCGCAGCTGTGGACGACGGCCGCATCCATATCCACCGGACCGTGCCGCTTGTCGCAATGGAATGTGTGGTTCCCGAGCTGGAAGGCACCGGTGCAGTTCACTCGTTGGCTGCGGTCGATGCCGGCATTGAGCAGCGCCATCGCCATCGACGGCTTGATCGTCGAGCCGGAGGGGTAAAGGCTCTCCAACGCCTTGTCGACGAGCGGCAAATGGTCGTCGGCCGACAGCATTTTCCACTCGTTCGTGCTGATTCCGTCCGAGAAATTGTTTGGGTTGAACGACGGCATCGACGGCATCGCGAGGATGTCGCCATTGGTCACGTCGATCACGACGACCGAGCACGATTGGTCGCCGATACGCCGCGCCGCATATTCGTGGAGGTCGGCATCGATCGTCAGCTGGACCGTGGCCCCGCTGCGGTCGGGTTTGGGGTCGAGTTCCTTGACCAGCTTGCCCCGTGCCGTGACTTCGACGCGCTGCCCGCCCGGCTGGCCGCGCAGCGTCGATTCCATTGCTTGTTCAAGACCTTCCTTGCCGATCTTGACGCCGGGGATCAGCAACAACGGGTTCTTGTTTTCTTTCTCATATTCGGCCGCCGAGGCAGCGCCGACATAACCGACCAGCTGACCGACCGCGGATCCGGCGGGATAGAAACGGCTGAATCCGCGGGACGCGGCAACCCCGGCGAGTTCCGGCAGTCGCACGGTGATCGCAGCATATTGCTCATAGGAGATATTGTCGGCGACCGAGACTGGCTGAAAGCCGCGCGAATGTTCGAGCTCGCGGTTGATGCGGTCGACTTCATCGGGCGGCAATTTGAGCAGGTCGGTCAGCGTGGCGACGACCCGTGGCCCGTCGATCAGCTGCTGCGGGATGATATCAACCCGGAAGCTCGAGCGATTGATGGCGATGGGTTTGCCGTTGCGGTCGATGATCCATCCGCGCCGCGGTGGCACCGGAATCAGCTGAACGCGATTGTTCTCGGAGAGAAGCTGATATTTTGCATTCTGGGCGATCGACAGCCAGCCGAGACGCCCGATGAGCAATGCGCCGACCCCGACCTGGGCCCCACCCAGCAGTAGCATCCGGCGAGAGAAAGAGATCGACTGGTGCGCCGAAGTAAAGCGCTTGGCCTGGTTCATCGGCCAAGTCTCCAGCGATCGACGCGGGCGACCAGCCAGCCGCACAGCGGAAAGGCGCAGATCGAGATGGCGAGCGGAGGCACGATAGTCTCAATCGGTAGGCGGGCACCGGCCAATCCTGCCACCCACCACTGTAAGCATTCGTCGATCGCGATGAGCACCGCGGCAAGTCCCCATTCGATCCAATAATCGCGCCACATCGTTCGCCGATCAACCAGATCGAGCGCGAGCATGGTTGCAGTCCACAACACGACCGAGAAGCCGATCGGGAAGCCGTTGAGCAGGTCATTGGCGAGCCCCATCGGCGCCGCCCACCAGCCGGGCCACGGGTCCGACCGAAGCAAGCGCCAGCCAATCAGGACAAGGAAGCCGAAATCCGGATACCAGCCGCTTTGATCGACGATCGGCAGCGCCGCCAGCAGCGAGGTCGCGACGACCGTCGCCGCCGGCACAACGGTGGCGAGCCGCTTCGGACCCTGGCCGATCCGGCGTTTGGTCGCGAGGGCCGCGCGAACCATCAGGGCGCCTCCGCCGCGGCCGCCGGTTCGTAGGGCGGCTCGACGATCGCAAAGCTGACGTTGGCGGGATCGGCGAGCGGGATGGCGACCGCGCCATCGTCATCGAGCTTCACGATCCGGGCGATCGGCACCAGCGGCGGATAGAGACCGCCGGTTCCCGACGTAATGATGATGTCGCCGCGCTTGAATGGATTGCGGCCAACCTCGAGCGGGCGAACGTCGATCGTGCCGTCGCCGCGGCCCTGGGAGATGACGGGGATCCCGCCCCGCAGCAGGCGAGCGGGCACGATATTGGCGCGGTCGGAGACGAGCAGGACGCGCGACGCCAGTGCTCCGGCGTCGACCACTCGGCCGACAAGGCCGTCGGGCGAGCGCACCGGCATGCCGACGCGAACCCCGTCGCTGGTCCCGACCGACAGGATCGCAAAACGCCGCGGGCTGTTGAACGACGAACCGACCAGCCGCCCGACGGCGATCGCGTCTTGCTGGGCCTCGCGCAGCTTGAGCGTGGCCTTGAGCTGGCGGTTTTCCTGGATGATCGCCCTGGCCTGGAGGATCTGGCGGCGCATGGCCGCGCCTTCACGCTTGAGCTTGCCGTTCTGTCCGGCGGCGTCCCAATAATCACCCGCGCCCGTCACCAGGCCCGCGGCCGTTGCGGTGACCTGGTGCAGGCTGGAGCTTATCGGTCCCGTGATATCGAGCGCGGCCCCGCGGACGGCTTCAAACCGGGCTGGCGCGAGCACCGACAAAGCGAGCAGGAATGCACCGACGAGGATCCCCGCAATCAGCGCGAGGAAGCTGAAGAAAAGCGAGTATTGCGCTCGCCGGGACCAGCCGGGGCGCGCGGTCGCCACCCCTTTAAATCCTTAAGCCGTCTGCAGGACGCCGCGGAACTGCTCTTCCTCGAGCGCCCGGCCGGTACCGAGCGCAACGCAGGTCAGCGGGTCCTCGGCCACGGTGACCGGAAGGCCGGTTTCGTCGCGGAGCACTTCGTCGAGGCCCTGGAGCAGGGCGCCGCCACCGGTCAGGACGATGCCCTGATCGCAAATGTCGGCGGCTAGCTCGGGGGCGGTGTTCTCGAGCGCGATGCGGACGCCTTCGACGATCGTCCCGACAGGTTCGGACAGGGCCTCGGCGATCTGGCCCTGGTTGATCGAAATCTCCTTGGGCACGCCGTTGACGAGGTCACGGCCCTTGATGTGCACGGTCTTGCCGATGCCATCGACGGGCGGCTTGGCGATCCCGACTTCCTTCTTGATCCGCTCGGCGGTGGCTTCGCCGATCAGAAGATTGTGGTTGCGCCGGACGTAGGAGCTGATCGCTTCGTCCATCTTGTCGCCGCCGACGCGGACCGACGTCGTGTAGGCGAGGCCGCGGAGCGACAGCACCGCGACTTCGGTCGTGCCGCCGCCGATGTCGACGACCATCGACCCGATCGGCTCGGTCACCGGCATGTCGGCGCCAATCGCCGCGGCCATCGGCTCCTCGATCAGGTAAACCGCGCTCGCGCCGGCGTTCGACGCAGCGTCGCGGATCGCGCGACGCTCGACCGAAGTCGACCCGGATGGGACGCAAATTACGATCTCAGGGAAGCGCCAGGCGCGCATTTTGCCGCCGTGGACTTTGTGAATGAAGTGTTTGATCATCTGCTCGGCGACATCAATGTCGGCGATGACCCCGTCGCGGAGCGGCCGGATCGCTTCGATCTGGTCGGGCGTCTTGCCCATCATCAGCTTCGCGTCGTCGCCGACCGCCTTGACCCGCTTGACCCCGTTGATCGTCTCGATCGCGACGACCGATGGCTCATTGAGGACGATGCCTCGGCCGCGGACATAGACGAGCGTATTGGCGGTCCCAAGGTCGATCGCCATGTCGTGGGACATCCATTTAAACCACCGCGTCCAGAACATTATTTCCCCGTCTCTCGCTATCGTCCGGAAAGCTACGGAAGCATGATCCGCAGCTTCATTTCCGATTAACTACTTCCCATTGAATGCGGCCTGAATTTCCGCGAAAAATCAGGGCTTCGCCGGCCGCATCGGATTGGGATAAGACCCTTAACATGTCAATAAGAAGGCTACCGCCAGAACTGGTCAATCGGATTGCCGCGGGCGAGGTTGTCGAACGCCCGGCGAGCGCGCTCAAGGAACTGATCGAAAATGCGCTCGACGCCGGCGCGACCCAGATTGCGGTGCGTCTGTCCGCTGGCGGGCTCGAGTTGATCGAGGTCAGCGACGACGGTTCCGGCATGTCGCCCGACGAGATGCGCCTCGCGCTTGAGCGTCACGCGACCTCGAAACTGCCCGAAGATTCCATCGACCGCATCACCAGTCTGGGGTTTCGCGGCGAGGCGCTGCCGTCGATCGCCAGCGTGTCGCGGATGCGAATCGAAAGCCGGGTGCGGGGCGCCGACGGGTGGCGGATCGAAATCGATCACGGCAAGCCGGTGGGCGAGGGTCCGGCCGCGCTGCCGCCGGGAACGAGAATCGCCATCGAGGAACTGTTCGACAAGGTCCCGGCGCGGCGCAAATTCCTGCGCTCTCCACGCTCGGAATATGCGGCCTGCCTCGACGCGGTGAAGCGGCTCGCGATGGCCCGCAACGATGTCGGCTTTTCGCTTGAGCATGACGGGCGGCGGATCCTCAGCCTCCAGCCATCGGACGCGCCAGACCGGGTCGCCGAATTGCTCAGTCACGAGCTCGATCGGCACGGCGTCGGCATCGACTGCACCCGCGACGGGGTCCACTTGACCGGCGTGATCAGCCTGCCGACGTTCAACCGCGGCGTCGCCGACCAGCAATATCTGTTCGTCAATTCGCGGCCGGTGAAGGACCGTTTGCTGGTCGGGGCCCTTCGTGCCGCGTATCGCGACCTTATTCCCCGCGACCGTCATCCGATCGCGGCCCTGTTCCTCGACGTCCCGCTCGAGGATGTCGACGTCAACGTCCACCCAGCCAAGACCGAGGTCCGCTTCCGGGATCCGGCGTCGGTGCGCGGGTTGATCGTTGGCGGCCTCAGACGCTGGCTCGACGAGGAAAGCCAGCGCAGCGCGGCGCGCGAACAGGCGGCGGCGCCGGTGATGTGGACCTCGAGCCGGAGCTATACGCTCGATCCCGATTTGCGCACCGGGACCACGGTCTTGCGCGAGGAACAACAGAGCTTCGCGCCGGTGAGTTTTTCGCCACAGGGCCGCGCCGAGCCGGCGATCGAACCGGTTACCTCGCATCCGCTCGGCGTTGCCCGCGGTCAGGTCGCGGCGACCTACATCGTCGCCGAGGCCGAAGATGGCCTGGTTATCGTCGACCAGCATGCCGCGCACGAACGGCTGGTGCTCGAACGCATGCGCGCCGCGCGGGAAGGGGGAACGGTCGCTCGCCAGGTCTTGCTGATCCCCGAGGTGGTCGAACTCGACGAGCCGGACTGCGACCGGCTTGAAGGTGCGATTGCCGAGCTGGGCGACATGGGGCTGGAGATCGAGCGCTTCGGGCCCACCGCGATCCTGGTTCGGTCGGTACCGGCCGCGCTCGGCAAGACCGACACCGCCGCGCTGGTCGCCGATCTCGCGGGTGAAATCGCCGAGCTTGGCGGCGCGTTGTCGCTGCGAGACAGGCTCGACCATGTGGCGGCGACCATCGCCTGCCATGGCTCGGTTCGGGCGGGGCGGGTGCTGTCGGTCGCCGAGATGAATGCGCTGCTGCGCGAGATGGAAGTCACGCCGCGCTCGGGGCAATGCAATCATGGCCGACCGACCTGGGTGAAGCTCGGCCACGGCGAGATCGAAAAATTGTTCGGCCGCCGCTAAGCACCTCGGCGATGCTCTATCTGATTGTCTTCCTTGGCGCCGGAATCGGGGGCGCGCTGCGTCATGGCGTCAACGTCGGTGCGGCCAGGCTGTTTGGCTTCGGCTTTCCGTTCGGGACGCTGATCGTAAACGTCGTCGGCTCATTCCTGATCGGCTTGTTCGCCGGCTATTTCGCCTTCCGCCCGGGGATCGGCCAGCATATGCGGCTGTTCCTGACGACCGGGCTGCTCGGCGGTTTCACGACCTTTTCGGCGTTCTCACTCGACACGGCCTTGTTGATCGAACGGCATCATTATGCGTTGGCCGCGGGTTATGTCGCCGGGTCGGTGCTGGCGAGCCTGATCGCCTTGTTTGTCGGCCTGGCCTTGTTCGAACGAAGGATTCCATTGCCGTGAACATCGACCTCATCCCGACCGGCGACGATCCGCCCAACAGTGTCAACGTGATCATCGAGGTGCCGCTTGGCGGCGAGCCGGTGAAATATGAGTTCGACAAGAAGTCTGGGGCGCTGTTCGTCGACCGTATTCTCCATACGCCGATGCGCTATCCGGCGAATTACGGCTTCGTACCCCACACCCTGTCACCCGACGGTGATCCGCTCGATGCGCTAGTGATCGCGCGGACGCCATTCGTCCCCGGCTCGGTGGTGCGTGCACGGCCCATTGGCGTGCTTAATCTCGAGGACGAGCATGGCGGCGATGAGAAACTGATCTGCGTGCCGGTGGATTCGACCTTTCCTTATTACACCGACGTCGGCGAACGGCAGGACCTGCCGTCGATCGTGCTCCAGCAAATCGAGCATTTCTTCACCCACTATAAGGACCTCGAGCCCGAGAAATGGGTGCGGGTCGGACGTTGGGGTGACGCGGAGGAAGCCAAGCGGGTGCTGGTGGAAGCAATCGAACGCGCGCGGTCGGTCGCGTAGCGAGACTTATTGCGGGTTTTGCGCTATGGTCGTCGCTCCGCCGAGGAGTTGCGCGATGGACAGCAAGGATCGGATCTATTTCGCGCGCCGCGCCGCCGAGGAGCAGGAGCTGGCGGTGGCCGCCAGCGACCCGAGCGTGGCGAAGGCGCATAGCCAGCTTCAGCGCGCCTATCTCGAGCGGGCCAGCATCGGCGAACGGCCGCAGCCGGTTACCGATCCCGTCGGCTGAAGCTCAGCCTTCGATCTCGCGCAGCTTTTCGAACGTCTTTTCGAGCAATGTCTCGCGGGCTTCCCTGCGCGCCTGCTCGAGCCGAGCGTAGCCGCTTGCTTCCTCGTCGCTGAGTTCGGCGGCGAACCTTCCGGCGCGAACCTCGGCGAGCACCTCGGTCATGCGCGCGCGGACGCCGTCATCGATGATCCGCCGTCCGCCCAGCGTCGCGCCGAGCTCGGCGGTGTTGGAAATCGCCTCGCGCATGCCCGCGATCCCGCGCTCGTCGATCAGGTCGGCGATCAGCTTCAGTTCGCCGACGCATTCGAGCACGGCGACCTCGGGCGAGATTCCGCCGGCGACCAGGGTCTCGAACCCGGCGATCAACAGCTCGGGCACGCCGCCCCACACCACGGCCTGTTCATTGAACAGGTCTGCCTCTGCTTCTTCCGCAAAACTCGATGCGATGAGGCCAGCCCGTCCGCTGCCTATCGCCTGGCCGTAAGCGAGGGCGAGGGCGCGTGCATTCCCGGTTGCGTCCTGATGAACTGCCCACAGCGCGATCATGCCCTTGCCCTGCTGGTAAAGGGCGCGCAGCGCCGTGCCCGGACCCTTGGGCGCGACCAGGAAGACGTCGAGGTCGGAGCGGGGCGTAACGAAGCCGAAGCGGACCGACAGGCCGTGACTGAAGCCAAGCGCCGCGCCGTGGCGCAAATAGGGCTCGATTTCACGGTAGAGCGCGCCGTGGATCTCGTCCGGTGCGAGCATCATCACCAGGTCGGCGGATCCGACGGCATGCTCGAGCAGGGCGGTGGTCAGGCCCGCTCCCTCGGCCTCGATCGTGCTGCCTGAGCCACCCCGTAGGCCGACCACCACGTCGATCCCGCTGTCGTGGAGGTTGAGCGCCTGGGCGCGGCCCTGGTTGCCGTAGCCGACGATCGCCACGCGCTTGCCGGCGAGCGGGCTGGGATCGATGTCGGCGTCGCGCAACAATTCCATGGCCGTCGCCTAGGCGTTCACGTCGAGCAGTTCCAGCGCGCGTTCGTCCGCTATTTCCCCGTATCGCGGCCAATTTCCCGGCGGCTGATGCGCGAACCAGGTATATTGGCGCTTGGCGTAGCGCCGCGTCGCTTGTTGCCCGGCCGCAATCAGCTCCTCGAGCGAGGCGTCCCCGCGTAAATGGGCCGCGATTTCGCGCACGCCGATCGCGCGCATGACGGGCAGGCTGGCATTGAGCTTGCGAGCGAGCAGGGCTTTCACCTCACCGATCGCGCCGAGCTTGATCATCTGATCGAACCGCTCGTCGCAGCGCGCGTAGAGCCACTCACGCGGCGGCAGCAGGATCAGCGGCTTGAGAGCAATCTGTTCGCCGATGCCGCCCTCGTGATTCTTCTGCCACTCGCTCAGCGGCCGGCCGGTCGACAGCATGACCTCAAGGGCGCGGGCGATCCGCGTGGCGTCACCGGGGTTCAGGCGCTTGGCGGCGTCAGGGTCGACCTCGTTCAACCGCACCAGATTGTGCTCGACGGAGGCGCCGCGCACGTCTTGCCGCACGCCGGGATCGATCTCGGGGACCGGCGCAATCCCGTCGAGCAGGGTGCGCAGATAGAGTCCGGTGCCGCCAACCAGGATCGGCAGCCGAGCCGATGCGAGGACATCGTCAATCTCGCGTCGCGCCATCGCGGCCCAAGCCGCGGCAGAGCAGGGCACGGCGCCGTCGAGAGCGCCGTACAGCCGGTGCTCCGCCCCAGCTTTTTCAATCGCAGTCGGAGCAGCGCTGAGTATCGGCAGATCGCGGTAAACCTGCGCGCTGTCGGCATTGATGATGACGCCGCCGGTCCGCATGGCGAGGGCGAACGCGAGTGCCGACTTGCCGCTGGCGGTTGGCCCAGCGATTAGAGCGACTGGAGGATTCGGACGAGGACCCATGGCAATCGCGACGCTGATAGCAGCCGGACGCCTGGATGACAGGCTGGTCGACCGCGCGCTCGGCCTGTTGCGCGAGTTCGATCCCAGGGCGACGTTCGGCAACTGGATCGACGAGGGCGACGCGGCTGACCTTCATTTCGCGGGAGACTTGAAGAGTGCGCGGTGGGCGTTGCAGACGCTTCCGGACGTAGACTTCGCCGTTCAGCCGAACGAGCCGCGTTGGAAGCGGCTGCTGGTCGCTGACATGGATTCCACCGTCATCGGCCAGGAATGCATCGACGAGCTCGCCGATTATGCCGGCTTAAAAGAGCAGGTAGCGCGGATCACCGAGCGTGCGATGCAAGGC
>Ga0207711_10004703_pt1 | contig 11598 bp, 4 predicted proteins | sample KBSS34metaG_FD_184401 | JGI IMG/M metagenome (GOLD analysis project Ga0207711, IMG submission 184401) | Switchgrass rhizosphere microbial communities from Kellogg Biological Station, Michigan, USA - KBS S3-4 metaG (SPAdes) (version 2) | ecosystem: Host-associated > Plants > Roots > Rhizosphere >...
ATCGAGAAGTTTCTCGAACAGCATCGCGGCTCGTTCAAAGATCCGGGCACGATTCCGCCGTCGCCCGCTAAAGAGAAGATCAAGATCGCGGATGATCTGGTTGAGTGGATCGCGCGGTTGGTGTTGCTGTATCCGGCGCCGTTCCACTATCTCGTGCCGAACCAATCATTGCTCCCGTCCGAGTCACTGCGCTTCTTTCATCTTGACGACAACTGGATAAACGCCCTGATTGACGGCGCGTTCAGTATTGCCGTGCGCACCGCCGAGCTACGCGCGTCCTCCCGCACCGACCTGCAATCCTTGCTATCGAAGATCGTTTACCAGTACCGCTTGCGATTGCAGGGGAAGCAGCCGGAATGGAATCCTTCCGAGCAATACATGAGTATTCCGAAGTCCGGGTTTCTATTACGTTCGAGCATCGTGAGCGGCTGGCCTGGCGTTGAAGTCACTGCGTCAACCAACGCTGCGCCCGATCCGAACCTGCCAAAGATCCTGCGTCTCGATCAGGTTGCCGAAGGTGTTTTGTTTTGTCTCGCGCGTGGCTCGCTGGAGACGGTGACGTTTCGCGAGCCGCGCGAAGGGATCACTTTTGGCGTGAGCAGCGACGGCAAAGTGAAGGCGTCGAAGTCGGGAAAGGTTCTCGACGTGCGGAAAGACTTGCTGCGAGCGCCTGAAGGAGTCGTGGACATTGCGAAGCTTCGCGAGCAATTAGAGTCAAGCGGTTCCGCGGAAATGGCGACGGACATGATTCGCAAACCGGAGCAGCAGGACATCAATTGGACCCGGAGTGTATGAAAGAGTGTGCAGATAGGCTCTTCTCTGTGCAACCTCTGTGTCCTCTGTGGTTAATGAATTCCGAGTAAAACCACACCACAAGAGGCACAGAGGACACAGAGGTTGCACAGAGAAATCCCTTTAAGGAAACTATATGGACTCACAGCATCTGCTGGCGCCGATAAAAGTGCAGGCGCTCGTTATCGACGACATCGTATTTCAGAAACGAGGTGTGGTTGAACATCAGGGAAGCTATTACGCTAATGATGGACGCTGGTCGCCGCAGTTGTTCGACTACGACGAGTTGGCAACGTCGCTGCTCCCGCCTGGTCCAAAACCATTCTATGGAGCGAGCCGTAGTTACCAGGGCCATACTACGAAGCAACTCGTCCTCGACGACGACTCACCGGCCCTGCTGCAGGAAAAAGACCGTGGCGTTTATTTACATTGGGTGCTGCCCTCGGGTTTGCGTCACGCTTACACGCCCGGCTTACTCGATTTCCCCGCCCTCCCGGATCACTGGCTGATCGTACGGTTCACCCGCCATGGCTCAACTTTAAAAACCAATGCGTGGTTTATCGACGGTGGAGCGTTGTCGACCGACGCCGGTCCAGCAAATCTGCTTTTCCAGGATGCGCATGACTATACCGCCAAGCGGGCCGGCAAAGTTGTTCCGCTGAACCAATTCCCGTCCGCAAATTCTCTCGGAGAGCGAACGACGATCCCGATCACCGCAGTCGGAAACGCCTCGACGGGTTCGCCCACCTTCACCGCTTTCATCGCCGAGAATCGCAACGTCTTTTCATGGCACGACAAACTCGAAGACTTGCGCCAGCCGAATGCTGAAGGATCAGTGCCGGAAGGCACAACACTCAGCTACCAGTTAATAGGTTGGTATCGAACTCCGGGACACGAAGCCCTTGCGTCCCCGGCGGTGAAAGTGACCGAGAAGCGCGACAAAGACGACAAGCTGCTTGGTTTGCTGATCGATCCGCCGGGCTGGTTTGTCGAAACCAACGCTGCGATCCCGGATCTAACCAAACGACGCTCGGTCTTTCACGGCATGATCGCACACATCAACTACTGGAGCTCCGGCACATATAGAGGACAGATACTCGGCTACCCCGGCGCACCTCGTGTCGGAGACACCGTGAGCAAAGGGACGCCGGCTTTCCAGGTGGGTGTCGGTAACAGCGCTGAAGATGCCCTCGTCTCTCTGGTCACTAACTCGTACACAGGCGAACAGGAAGGTCTTAAGCCAGAGGCGCCAAATCTTTGGAAAGCTCTCGAAGCTATCGTCTATCGCCAACCTGAGTCGCTCGTCAGAAGTTGGAACGCATCTCCGCGCGACAATGCCGTACATCAGAATTGGTTTTCAACGTACGACGCCGGCAAGTTCTGGTTCATCCGGCCTAAATCGGACAACGACGGTGTATTTCCCAGCAAACCTGAAGAGACCGCGGCGCAAACCAGGATTAAACCGACGCACCAACAGCTCGCCGATCTCGCACAACTCAATGAAGCGCAAGCCAAAGCTGATACGCTCAGCCGCGAGTTGGCTGCGCTGCAACAGGAACTCTACGCGCGCTGGTGGAAGGTGGCGGGTAAGTCTCGCGATTTCCGTCCTGACCTTACAGACGAAGTTAGTGACGTGAGAGAGATTCTGACCCGCGTTAATAACCTGAAGACAAAACGCGACCAGGCCCTTGCTGATCTCGCACCGCTGCCGGATCAGTTAAGCGCCAGATTACCCAAGGACCAGCTAGAGCTAAAATATGACGCCGCGCCGCGCTTCTGGCTACCAGCCGATCCGATCATCGTGATCAAGAATTGCGGCTGTCCGACGAAGCATCAGTTTTCGAATCCACTTTCCTGCCGCTTGCCCGAACAGATCGTCAGCATGGCGGAAGTCGTGGTGGACCAAAAGAAAACTCCATTTACCAAAGCGACGGGTGTCGCTGAGATTTCCGCAGCCGCGCAACAACACCTTCCGGCATGTCCGCAGCTACTAGGCAAGCTGGTTGACGAAGGCTCCATCGTCGAACAGGCGATCGCGGATCTGGCCCAGCGAACGCTGCCGACGGGAAAGAAATTCGACACCGTCGACTTGTGGCAGACGTGGGTCGAACAGCTCGTCAAAGCTCTCAACTGGGACGGTAAGCGCGAAACCTTCACGGGCGCTTCAGTGAGTTTCGATAAACCCGGTGTTAAGCCGGAGCATTTGGCTGCCTTGTGGGAACAACAACCCTGGGCGCCGCTGTTTCTCGATTGGCAGATCACCTGGTTTCCCACAGCGGACTTGCCGCCCACCGAAGACGGCTTTGGTCCAATCTGGCCGCTACGCAATTTTGATTACGTACCTTTGGATAAGCAGTCGATTCCGGCCAAAGGCTACACGTTCAAAGGCCGCACGCTGCTCAGCCCGATCGACGGACGCATCTTAAAAGAACCGATCGACACGCTGCGCGCTCTCCTTCACGGCGGCAATCAGGAGCGCAACGCTTTTCCAACCGCAGTCGTCGAAGTTCTCAAGCGGTATGACATTGTCTGGGGGAAGTCGCTCGCTCAACTCGGCGCGTCGGGTCTCATGGGCCAGGCGCTGACCGGCTTTCACCAGGCACTGTTGCGTCGGGACGTTACGCTGCCGCGCGTTCTGCCCGATCCGGCGCGTCCCTGGATCAAAGTTGATAACTACAAGAACCTCGATAGCGAAGTTAACAAAATACTCGACGCGCCCGACCGCGCTGGGTTGACGGGCGAACGTCTGGCGCCGCCCACTTCGACCTCGTTGGATAGCGCTGAAAAACTTCCCTACTCGATGATACGCGCGGGCGCGCTGCGCATCGACGAGCTGTGGCTCATCGATGATTTCGGGCAATCGGCAGACTTGCTCGGTTTAACCCCGGCGCGCAGCGAATCGTCGGGCCAGGTCTTTCATCCACGTATGCGCTGGCACAACGATAAGACTGTCACGGCTATGCCGCCGCGAGTTTTGCAGCCCACTCGTCTCAATTTCCGTTTCACCGCAGCCGATCACTTTTCCGACGACTCCGATCCGGCGCTGCGGCCGATTTGCGGCTGGATCTTTTTCAACCCATTGGACCAGGCGCTGGTCCTTTGTGATCGCAGCGGCGATCTCGCCGGTGAGCTCGTGATCACCAAAGAAGAAAGTAAGTTTCGCATCAGTTGGGATCCCGGAGCAGGCGGAATTCCAATCGACGAAATTGCTAACGAAAGCCTGAAAAAGTTTGCCAAGTCGTTGATTGAAAGCGGAGTGACGAATCCCAGGTTGCTCGAGCTGCTCAATCTGATCGATCGCGCCCTCGAACGTATTCGCCCTGCTGCCGCGCGTAACAATTCGATCCTCGCGAGCCGTCCGCTGGCCCTGGTAAACGCCACGCTCGGATTGGAACTCTTCGGCAAAGCGTGGACCGATCCGCACCAGACTGTCGCCGCCGCCAAAGCCCCGGGCGCCGGCGATGCAGCGCTCGATGCTCTTCATCTCCGCGTCAATCTCGGTTCACTGCAAAACGTTGAAGACGGACTGGTCGGCTACTTCAAAAACGAAGACTACAATCGTATCGTTCTCGGCGAACTGCCAAAGAACATCACGGCTTCCGGTTACATCGGCGATCCAAAGGACCATGCCTTGCAGGTTGGTTTTGGTCCACCCGAGAAGATTACGATGCTGATGGATCCCTGGGGCTCGGTACAAGCTGCGTGTGGTCTCGTTCCGGCAAAATCGATCACGCTGGCCCATCCGGCGCTGGACCAGACGGTAGCGCAAATGGAAACTTCGTTTCGGGTCGGTCCGGTCTTGTTGCAGGCGGGCAAGATCGCCTTGCCGACACCAGCCGGCGACAAGGGCACGTGGAACTTCAACGGACCTTTTACCGATCAAACCGCGACCACCGTCGCCGCACTCGATCCCAAATACTTCAGCGATCAACCAGTTGTCGCGACTGAGGGAAGATTGCTGCTACTAAACGACGAATAAGAGGACCCAAATGGCAGATCCAAATCCGCTCGAGCTAACTATCCAGTCGTTTTCCCCCGAACAGCTATCAATAAAAGTCAAAAACATTAGTAGCGTCACATTGGATCGTTCGCTCTCTATCGAGCTGTACGTTCCGTCGTACCTGGTAAACAGCAAAGTCAAGGACGCTGCCAAAGCGGCCGCCACTAATAAAAAACCTCTTGGCGTAGCGACGCTCGCCGGTGTCGTCAACGGTCCTGATAGCTGGTCTGTCTGGGCCAAGCGTGAGACGTCTGACTCAAGCGTAGTGATCCTGCTGTTGAACGATTTCAGCCAGAGCGGGACTAACGTGGCTCCTCCGATCAAAGTAGCGGCCGGCGCGGAGTTCATTATCCGCATCCCGCTTAACCCGCAAGCCAGCCGCGCGACCGTTAACATTCTTTACAGCTATCTACACGGCGCCGACGAAAAGAAGGACAAACGCGTTGACGGCAAGCTCGAACTCAAATGGGCCGACACGGAAGAATGGGCCCCGGACGTAACCCTGAGCACCAACCATCCAAATCCGACGATGATCCCGGCTGGAAGCGTGGCGAAGATAATATGGCACATCAAAGACGGGGTTAGCGCGGTACTGCGCGGGCCGTTGCCGGGCGGCAATCGGGAGTTGGAAATCAAGCCCAATCCGCTTGCCGAATTCAAGATGCCGGACGGATACATCGAGGTCCTTGTGATCAGCGGCATGACCTACATCCTGCAGGCGCAAGTAAAACGTCCAGGCAAGCCGAACGTTGAAGTGGTGCGAATGCTCTTACTCGATACCGACAACCATCAGTACAGCTATATCGCGCCACACCCGAGAAACGTGCTGCCCTACGGGCTGATCAAGATTGATTGGGCTGCCTGGGGTGTGAGAGAGGCAATCATCTCCGTTAGCGGACATACCACTCGCAAAATCCCGCTCACGCAACAGACTCTGGGCCACTTTTATGAAGGTAGCGGCATTATGCGAGTCGTTGCCACTCGAGAGATCGACAACCAGAGGACCAAGGTTGAAACAATCACCATCAAGGCGGATCCGGCAAAACCAATGACGGAAACGGTCCAGGTGACCTCGTGGATCCCAATGGAGAAGCCTGCGATTGAAGGTTCTGTTTCGGGAATGGCCGTGATCGCTCCGATAATGGCTGTGCTGACCGAAGTCGGCTTATATGTCGCCGACGTCATGCTGGACGATCCCACACCTCCGTTAACAAAACTCTCCTTCACTCTGAAGCAGCCAGCCGATGTCTACATAAATCGCGCCCTGACGGTGGTGGACCAGAGATTTGCTTACTTGCGGATGCATGGCGATAACGCCAACTTCGAGATAGTGCCCACCACCTCGACTGGAGATACCGACGCGATTCCGCCGTTGACGCTTCCGCCCGATGTTCGTCCGGTCGGAGCCGGATTGGGCGCTGTCATTGATTTCGTCGGCTGTGGCGAACGCGTTTATATGGCCTTCGAGAGTTCCAGGGCGCTCGGAGCAGCACGGCTTGCTTACTCAGTCGGCTTTAACACTGGGAAAGCCGACCTGCGCAAGGAACCACTACTTGAAGCGCTGATTGGTTACCGGTTGGTCACGTTCGACGACGCCCTCTACGCTTTGAACCGTAAAACCGGCCGGATGTTTCGTTTCGACGTGAACACGTCCGGCAAACTTGAGCCACCAAAGCAAGCTGCGAGCGCTATTAAACCTGAAGCGCAGGGGCAATCCATGGTTGCGGACGGAATGCTCGTGCCTGTGGGCCGCGTGCTGGTGGTGATGAATCCAACTTCTTTCCCTTCAGTCGATTCATTGGAGCAATATGAACTGCAAAACACGCTGAGCTATACGGGAACAACGTCGCTGCGTGATGATATTCCGCAGGATCTGGTTTACAACCCACAAAGGGATTATTGGGCGCGTTGCGGTCACGACATCGACGTCAAAAAAGACACGCGGGTGGCCTTTCGCGGCGGCGATTCGACGCGTCTGTGGACCATCCAGGGAGACAATAGACTTCAGTCATTGGCGGCCGGCGACGAATCACTCTTTGCGCACGATTACGTAACGGGATTTCCCACCAAAACCCTGCCGCCTTATCTCAACAAGAAACGGCAGTTCAAGATCACAAACAACACGGGCATGAAGTTCCTATCGCTCAATGAAAGGCATCATAAAGCTGGTCTAACTGACTTCAGCATCGATGGTCCCGGTGAAGTCAACTCGGAAATTCCTGATCCCTTCCGGTCCGGAAAAACAGAAGTGGTTGAGATCACTTACAACGAGGCCGATCCGTCTCCGGTACGTCTGCGTTTATCGGCTGACACGGCGCCTGGCGTCAAACACGAATACCTGCTCGAAATAACTTTCTCTGGGAAGGATCTCGCCAACGCAACTTCAGTTTTCAAACGCCTGGCGATAAACGAGCACAACGCAATGTCCGCCGCTGAAATACCCGGCACTACACAGCACCACTCAACTGCCAACCCGATCGTGATAGCGCCACCCAAGCCAATGGTGGAAGGTGTAAAGTTTCGCGCCCAGAATGCCACGACCTATCAATTCTGGCGTGAAGCGCCTGGCGCCGAACGGGCCGAAAGTTTAAACCGCTACTCTGGCGAGGAAATAAGCATCACCTACAACACCCCGGCGTTTTATATTTCCGCTTACGGCGCGGGACAATTGGACGTCAACGTCGACTTCTCGCTCCCACCGGGCATCGAGATCTCTTCGGGCGCGCAGGCGCAAACCAAACTGGTTCGCATCAATACGGGCAAGTCAGTCGGACTCCAGCCTGACCTTCTGCCTAACAAGAACGAAACGTCTTATGAATGCCTCGTCACCTATCTACGCAAGCAGGAAGTGAAAGACGTTTATATCGGCGATGGCGTAGCTACTGAACGTGGTGAGTCGATCTTTCTCCCGGTCGCCATTCATGACATGCAAGTGTTTGGTAAGGTGTTGAAGATCGATTCGGAAAATCTATCTATCACCGAAAGCTCGGTCATTCAAAATACGACTGGAGGTGTCTTCGCCACGCCCAACAGTATCGCGCTTTCTGGTGACTATATCTTCGCAATCTTCGGTAATAACGATGTCTATGTGCTCGACTATTCGCTGCGCATCCTGAAAGACAAGGCGGACGTCACCGATTCGTTCGCGGTAGTGACCGGTATTGGCTGTGCCTACGCAAATGAGACCCAGCTGCTGGGTGTGAAGAAAGACAGAACGACGGTGCAGAATATCAGTTCCCACTACGGTCTCGTGACTAAAATAATAGCCAAGACCTCGAGTCAAAAGGGGTTCGTCACCGGAAACAGCCGTGAGGCGTCGCTCGATACCGTTAAGGGATTTCGTGAGCAAAATCGGATGGCGGGTTATCCGGCGTGGGTGTCTTCCAGGACCGTCTCGCCGATGGCGCTATCGACTTCAATCGTGGCTCCCGGAGGTGACAGGGTTAGAGAAGTAGCCGTTTGCATCGATGGCGGACTATTTGTTGTCGGCAAGTCGGACAAACCGATTCGCGAGCTGGCGTTGGAGTCTGCCGGCCGCGAGGAAGGCATCGTATTCGGCAGAGAAGGCAAGACTATCTATTGCCTCCATTCGCAGGGAGAAAACCAGGGGCTACGGCTTTCGCGGGTCGACAATGTAACCTGGAAACAAACGCACGGTCTTTCGTTGCCGCGTGGTGAAGGAGTTGCCGATCTGGCAACGGACACTCGACAGCGTCAAGTGGGAACGTCCTATAAGAATCATCGCTCCGCAAGCATAGCGATCGGCCTGGATGAGAAACTATTGTTTGTTTCGCACGGAAGATCCATCTTCAAGATCGACGTTGCGAAAATGGAGCTGCGCGGAACGTTCAAGACGGAACTTCCCTGCCGGGTTTTTCACGTCTGGTGGGGCAAGCCGACAGAAGGATCGCATGGAATCTACGGCACTCCGTCTTCATGCACTCTGTTGTATGCCGTCGGCGCAAGCTACAAGGGCGACGGGATGAACAGTCAGGATTTCAAAACCCATCTCTACAAGCTCGCGATTCCCGATTAGTACCGTGGCGGCCACGGAGACCGTGAATCGTATTCAGTTTCTACCCTGCAGCTTAAGCGCGTAGATTTTGCGCAAAACTTGATCCTGGTACTCGGGCACCAAACGAGAAAGAGTCGCGAGGTCTCGATGAATCACGAGGTACCCGAATAACGCAAAACCATGCCGTTGCTTGACTCAATGCAAAACGCTAGGCTAGTCTGCGTCTGTTCATTTAATGAACAGCCACGCATTGGGGCCGTAGCTCAGCTGGGAGAGCGCATGACTGGCAGTCATGAGGTCAGGGGTTCGATCCCCCTCGGCTCCACCATACCTCAATAATTTGGGGCCACCGCTTACGTGGCCCTTTGCTGTTTTGTGTGCTTATAGTGTGCCGGCTTCGTTAGGGGGGCTGAAAGATAAAACCCGCCTTTTGGGCGGCAACATGGACAAATAGTAAGGGCGCTACGAGTACCACAATACTTTGTTCAAATCCGATTATCCCCGATGAGAAAGACGCGCCCCAGCCCGCTCGCGTTGACCTTCGGAAAAGGGAGACGTTAAATTGCTGGCGTCTCCGTCTCAAAATTTCCTAGTAAAGTGGGGTCAAAATTGCTACACTGCTCGCAATACGGCGTTTCACAGGTGAAACAAAACAGCTAAACCTATGTCAGTGAGTATTGCCCTCGGAAAGTTCGGATCCATATCTCCGTGGTTAGAAATGGGCGCGTATGAGACTTTGTGGAGCCAGGCTAACGCGACCTTTAGGAGCATCGGGGAACTATTTCAATCCCGCCCTCATACACTCCCGTCCGAATTAGTGTTACCTGCTGTTGCTGACAGTGTTGCTCGTGACGCTACGGACATTCTGCGAAAAGCCGGGGTTAACAACTTCGGAGTGCATGTGCTCGGTGCGGCTGAGTATCCTAAAAAATTGCTCGACGCCAATTTTCCCCTCAGAATTTTGTACTATCAAGGCTGGTGGGACTTGGTTCATACCCCTTCCATCGCCGTCGTGGGAACGAGGGAACCCAGTAGTGATGGCAGAGCAAGAGCTATTAAACTCGTGAAGCAGCTAGTGAACGACAAGTTTACGATTGTTTCCGGCTTAGCTAGAGGCATTGATACGATTGCCCATCAAACCGCGATTGAAGCGGGTGGTCTTACAATGGGGGTGATCGGCACTCCGCTTTCTCATAGCTATCCAAATGAGAACAAGGAGCTTCAGCAACGGATAGCAAGAGAATTTCTCCTCATCAGTCAAGTTCCGATTATCCGATACTCTCAACAGTATCCGGCGCAGAACAGGCTATTTTTCCCAGAGCGGAATATAACAATGTCCGCCTTGACCCAGGCCACCGTTATAGTGGAAGCGGGCGAAACGTCTGGAACTCTCGTCCAAGCTAAAGCGGCACTTTCTCAGGGACGAAAGCTGTTCATTCTTGACAGTTGCTTCAAGAATAGCCAGATCACATGGCCGGTCAAATTTGAAGAAAAAGGCGCAATACGAGTGAGGAACTACGACGATCTCCAGCAACACCTTTCCCACGCGGTTTAGCACCATTGATGAACTTACAATCTCTGATCACTCAGACTTGGAAGATACCGACGAGTGTTATTATTTAGGTGAGTACACCGCCCGTCAGGGATACGCCCACAGTCCGACCAACGACCTAATAATAAATCTTAAGAAACACCCTAGACATCGCGGTTCGAGCCATTGGCATTACAAGCAAAGAGCCGTTACGCGGGCCGGCATCGCTCTTCGCCAAGCGTTCAATCCCGCTTTTCTGCGAACCGCGACTCTTATTCCAGTCCCTCCTTCGAAAGCTCATGATCATGAATTCTACGATGACCGGATGCTCCAAACCCTGCGCGTTGTCGGCAGGAATGAGGCGGTGGACATCCGAGAACTAGTGCATCAGCGAGAGAGCACGGATCCCGTTCATGAATGCGAGGTGCGCCCTACCCCGTATGAGATTGCGGCAAATTACTATATTGATGAGACTTTTGCTGAACCTGTCCCACGTGTGATCGTGGTGGCTGATGACGTTTTAACCAAGGGCAGTCATTTTAAGGCAATGCAAATGGTCTTGAGCGCGAGGTTTCCTTGTGTGCCGATAAAGGGGGTCTTCGTTGCCCGTCGAGTACCTCAGCCAAACGAGTTGGAGATCCTGAGATCCCTCCTTGATCTATGAATCTCCCAGATTATTAGCTCGTAGAAAGCCGACACGGGGATGGCGATTACGGCGAGGATAAGGTTCATGAGCAATTGCCAATTGCTGAAGTGATATGTCGCCTCAAGGGCAGGGGAGCAATCGGATAACGCTCTCTGAACCGATGAAGGGAAATCAGCCAACGCAACAAGCTCTACTTTCGGGAAGGATAACGAAAAAGAATTCCCGACATTTGATCGGTGTGCCGGAAATGTGCGAACTCAGTGAAACACGGCGATACTGAAAGGTACCGACAGATTATAGACCAGCGGGAAATACTAATGAATCAGTACAGGAAGAAACTGACAAGAACTGAGAAAAACAACGTAATTAAGACTGGCAGTCATGAGGTCAGGGGTTCGATCCCCCTCGGCTCAAAACGCTCCTTCAAGATGATCCACCGCTCGATATCCAATGCATGACCTCGTTCCGTTTGCTCATAGAGTTGATTAACGACGACGTTGTTTGCGGGGAACGCGCCCGAAGTGAAGCGGTTGTTTTGATCCACGATTACACGACTCCCGGATACGAAGAAATAGGCGTCTTCCCAACTTTCTGGGATTGGTTCCTCCAGCGTT